>JACCDN011154906.1_pt1 | contig 41525 bp, 37 predicted proteins | sample 7441691 | NCBI WGS metagenome assembly JACCDN01 (sample SAMN15323439, study PRJNA562643) | freshwater metagenome | isolation source: river surface water | place: USA:Blue River Watershed | collected 2017-08-16 | reverse complement strand
GTGGGCAAGGACGGCCAACTGTGGCATGTTCGTGCAGAGCCTCGAAGCTGGCGAAAAAACCGCCTAGATGCTCTGGGCGTCGTCATGGCCCGTTGGCAAAAGCATAGCCCCTATGCAGAAGCGCCCGTGGCAGTTACCCTCACCTTTTTGAAAAACCCCGTCCTGCAAGCGCGCACCAATGACAACTGTTTGTACTACTTCGTTAATGGCGTGGGCGCTTGCAGTGAGAGCAAGCCTTTTGCTTTCAAAGACAACCCTATGGCTATTGAGACCGACCTCAAGCTTGTATTGTGGTTTGTAGAAAACACCGCCTCTCAGTTTCTGCGCCCAGATATAGAGCTCAGCCCAAGTGCCTCTTACACCGTGGGGTCTGAGTTTGGCATTTACGACTATTCTGTGGGTCTGTCTACTGGCGTTGAGCTGCCACTCTACAAAGGTCTTTCATGGCAGGGTTACCACACGCGTTTGGTCACGGAAACCGAAGACTTTAAAAACCCCAACAGTTACTTTAGGCGCGTTGGCCTAGGCGAAAACACAGCCCGTGGCGCCAGTATGTTCACCTATACCCGCCCTGTTTACAACAGCTTGTGGGTTGAAGCAGCGCATGGCGCATTGTCATCTTCAACTTTTGGTACCACCTTCAATTCTGTGTGGACATCACCCGACAGCAAGTGGAAGCTCAGCGCCACCAAAGGTTCTTATCAGCAATCCATGGCTTATGGCTTTGAGCCACTTAATCCTACTTTCATCACAGCCAGATATGCAGTTCGCCCTGGGTTTTGGGCACTTTCTATGACCAGGGGTCGGTTCCTGAACAACGATGAAGGCTACCAAATCATGTCTAGCCACACCTTTGGTGACAACCGCATCAGGTTTTTTTACCGTAAAACCGGTCCTGGTAATTTTCAAACCCCCTACAAGCGTGCCTTTGCAGGCTTTAGCATCACCTTGCCCATTGGGCCGAGTCATTCTTATGCTATCGGGCCTGTCACCGTACGTGGTCGAGACCAGTACCCCGTTGGTCTAGAAACAAAGGTTGGAGAAAAAGACAATTACATCGAGCCTGGTTATGGCCTATACCCCACCATTCGCCATGGCCTCAACACCGATGTAGGCGACTATGATCGGGGCGACGTCGCCTCTATCGAAGCCAACTTACACCGATTGATCGCGTCGATTCGCGAACACGCAAAGAAATAAAATACTGTCCAATGTTGAACTGGACTGCATTTTGGACGATTGTTGCTGCCTTTGTGGTCACCTTCTTGGCTACTGGCTTTGTGCGCTATTTTTCAATGATGCACAGCTTTGGCCATGACAAAGACGAAGGAGTGCAGAAGTTTCACACCCAAACCACTTCTCGGTTGGGTGGCATGGGCCTTATCGTTGGTTTCTTTGCCTCCATTGCCTTGGCCGTTAAAACCATGCCAGAAGTTGCCTCACTCAGCGGCTGGTTGTTGATTGCAAGCATTCCTGTGTTTGCTGGCGGGCTTATTGAAGATCTCACCCACAGGGTGTCGCCTGGCACACGCCTGGTGCTGGCTATGGCTTCGGCTATGTTCGTTTTGTTTGTGCTCGATGTAGGCGTCAGCCGCACAGACATTCGCTGGATTGACTATCTTTTGCAAATTCAGCCCATTTTCTTTGGGCTGACTGTTCTAGTGGTGTCTGGTTTTATCAATGCAACAAATATCATTGATGGATTTCACGGTTTGGCCAGCGGAACCATGGCCTTGGTGCTTTTGGGGTTGGCCGCTCTGGCCCATCAAGCTGCTGACTGGACGATGGTCAATTTGTGTCTGTTGACATTTGCTGTAGTAATGGGTTTTTTCTGTTGGAACTGGCCACTGGGCAAAATTTTCTTAGGCGACGCTGGTGCATACATATTGGGGTTTTGGGTGATTGAGTTGGGACTCTTGATCGTTAACCGGGGCACCAACTTTTCACCTATGGCACCTTTATTGGTTAGCCTCTATCCGATTGTTGAAACACTCTTCAGCATGTACCGACGCAAGTTTGTACGCTCTCATCCCATGGGGCACCCAGATAGTTTGCATTTACACACACTTTTATATAGGCGCGTACTCGGAAGCAATTGGAAGGTTGCGCCTTATCTTTGGGCTCTAACGATTGTTAATGCAGCTGTTGCGTATGAGTTTGCTGACAACACGAATGCATTATTGGGTTTTATTGTTACCTTTGCTGCATTTTATGTATTGCTGTACACAAAGTTGGTTAGGTTTGAAACGCCGAAGATGCTTTTGAAATAGGCCTGATTTCAGGAGTTAGCGGGCACTTATGGTGTAAATTTTGAATCCTATTGGCCCTGCGAAATATTAAAGTCGCCCAAGTATCGCACCGGCATGAAGCCGGCCAAAAAGGAGAAGAAGAACGCACCCATCGAGCAGATCGAGAAGCTCCAAAAAATGGATTGAGTCCAAGAGTCCTACTACACCTAAACGGAAGAGAACTATTGCTGTGAACAGCTCAAGTGGTCAAGGGCTACCTTGTAAGCTCACCAAGCTGAGGCCGTCAATAGCTACACCGGCTGCCACGAGCCGGCGATCCTGACGCACCTAGAACTGGTGGTGAACAGCATCAGCATGGAAGATGCGGTGCAAAAGCAACAGGAGGTCGAGACCTGAATCCTGCTACTCTTGAGTAATTTTTTTACGACGGAGTGGGATGTTCGACTGAGCATCCGGGTAGAATGTTCAGGTTCTTACAGAACTTTATTTCGCTACTTGCTGAGACCGCGCTTGCTGAAAGTGACACAGCATGGCGGTAGCGAGCCTAGAACACATTCAAACTCACGCCGCGCAGAAAACTCGTCAACTTTATGACAAGTCGTCAAGCTAAACTACAAGAAGACACTTATTTCAGGGTGATGCGCATCCTGCAAGACAACCCCGATGTCACCCAGCGCGAACTGGCAGAAAAGCTGGGTATTAGCGTAGGCGGATTGAATTACTGCCTGAAAGCGCTGAAGGAAAAGGGCTTGGTGAAGATGAAAAACTTCGCCAACTCCAAAAACAAATTTGGCTATGTTTATGTGCTCACCCCAGCAGGGATCTCAGAGAAAGCCGCCATTACACAACGATTTTTGCAAAGGAAGATGGATGAATATAAATCCCTTAAGGCAGAAATCAAGGCGCTGAAATTCGAGACTGCCGACTTTAGTAAGTTGAGTAAGCCCGATATTGGGGTTTAGCTGGCCTTATAAATTAATAATTCAGATAAACATGAAAAAAATTGCCGTCATCGGACTTGGCTACGTTGGGCTGCCACTAGCTGTTGAATTTGGTAAGTGCCGTCCTGTTTTGGGTTTTGACATCAATCAGCAGCGCATTCAAGAGCTCCAGTCCGGCCAGGATCACACGCTTGAATGCAGCCCTGATCAGCTCAAAGAGGCTACCCAGTTGCATTTCAGCAGCCAACTTGACGACCTCAAGGTTTGCCATATCTTCATTGTCACTGTACCGACACCTGTAGACCAGGCCAACCGCCCGGACATGACGCCTCTGGTTAAGGCCAGCGAGACCGTAGGCAAGGCGCTTAAGGCTGGCGACATCGTCATTTACGAGTCGACCGTCTATCCCGGTGCGACTGAAGAAGTCTGCGTACCTGTGTTGGAAGAGTTCAGCGACCTTAAGTTCAATCAGGATTTTTTCTGCGGCTACAGCCCTGAGCGCATCAACCCCGGTGACAAGGTCAACACGCTCACCACCATTAAAAAGATCACGAGTGGCAGCTCCCCAGTTGTGGCCGACGAGGTGGATGCGCTTTACAACTCCATCATCAAGGCAGGTACCTGGAAAGCCAGTAGCCTTAAGGTGGCCGAGGCCGCTAAGGTCATCGAGAACAGTCAGCGTGATCTCAATATTGCCTTTGTTAACGAACTGTCTGTCATCTTTGAGCGCATTGGCATTGATACGCTTGAAGTCCTCGAGGCTGCAGGTAGCAAGTGGAATTTCCTGCCCTTCCGGCCCGGCATGGTGGGGGGGCACTGCATTGGTGTGGACCCGTATTACCTTACGCATAAAGCCGAAGAGTTGGGGTACCACCCTCAAATCATCCTGGCTGGCCGTCGCATGAACGACAACATGGCCCGTTATGCCGCCCGCGGCGTCGTCAAGCGAATGCTGCAAAACGGCATCGACGTGGCTCGAAGCAAAGTGGGCGTCATGGGCATCACATTCAAGGAAAACTGTCCCGATATTCGCAATAGCAAAGTAGCCGACTTGGTCAAAGAGCTTCAAGGCTGGGGCGTAACCGTCGTCGTGGCAGACCCGTGGGCTGATGCAGCCGAAGTACAGCATGAATACGGCATAACACTGGGTGAGATCGGCGCACAAAACCCGGTCGATAGCCTCGTTATTGCTGTGGGTCACCGAGAGTTTCGGGAGCTGACACCCGAGACACTCAAAAGCTATTGCACCTCTACATACCAACCCGTGGCCGCCGACCTTAAAGCCCTGTACGACCGCCACGCCATGGCCGCCGCCGGCTTCACGGTCTTCCGCTTCTGAGCTCAGACACCGTCCTAGAAAACACCATGAAAAACTTTGCTCTCATCGGCGCCGCCGGTTACATCGCACCCCGTCATATGCGGGCCATCAAAGATCTAGGCCACAATTTGTCGGTGGCCTATGACATCAACGACTCGGTTGGCATCGTCGACAGTATCTCGCCTCAAAGCGAATTTTTCACTGAGTTCGAGCGATTTCAAGAATTCGCCTACCGGCTCCAACGCAGCCCCTTTAACCGACTCGACTACGTGGCCATCTGCTCCCCTAACTACCTGCACCACCCTCATATCGCCGCTGGCCTGCGCCTGGGCTGCGATGTTATCTGCGAAAAACCCCTTGTCCCTACGCCTGAACTGATAGACGATTTGGTCCTTGTGGAACAAGAAACTGGCAAACGGGTTTACAATATCCTTCAGTTGCGCCACCACGACGCCATCATGAAATTGCGCGACAAAGTCGCCTCCGCCCCCAAAGACACCAAATTTGACGTCGAGCTTACTTACATCACTAGCCGAGGCAAATGGTACGTGGAAAGCTGGAAAGGCGACGACCGGAAATCATTTGGTGTCGCTACAAATATCGGCGTGCACTTCTACGACATGCTGCACTTCATCTTTGGCAGACTGCAGCACAACGTGGTGCATTATCGCGGAACCCAAAAAGCCGCAGGCTACCTCGAATACGAACGTGCCCGCGTGCGCTGGTTCTTGTCGATCGACGCCAATGACCTACCTGCCGAGGTGCAAGGCAAAAAGACCACCTACCGCAACATCAACATCAGCGGGACACAGCTCGAATTCAGCGAAGGCTTCACCGACCTTCACACAACTAGCTACCAAGAGATCTTGGCTGGGCGTGGTTACGGTCTTAGCGACGTCCGCCATTGCATCGAAACCGTCAACGTCATCCGAACAGCGCAAGTTGTCAATGGCCGCGGCGATGACGTCCACCCATTTGTGAGCCGCTTGCAATGAACTACACCGTTCACACCACCGCTATTGTTGATGAAGGTGCCCAAATTGGTGAGGGCTCGCGCATTTGGCACTTCGTCCATGTTTGCGGTGGCGCCCAAATTGGCAAAGGGGTCTCTTTGGGACAAAATGTGTTTATAGGTAACAAAGTCATTATCGGGGACAAATGCAAGATCCAGAATGGCGTCAGCGTTTATGACAACGTCAACTTGGAAGAAGGCGTTTTCTGCGGCCCTAGCATGGTCTTTACCAATGTCTATAACCCTCGCTCTTTGATTGAGCGTAAAAGCGAATACCGTGATACCCTTATAAAAAAAGGTGCTACTCTTGGGGCTAATTGCACTATCGTCTGCGGCGTCACAATTGGCGAATTTGCCTTTATTGGTGCGGGTGCAGTGGTTACCAAAGACGTAAAACCTTATGCGCTGATGGTTGGTGTTCCCGCCAAACAAGTAGGCTGGATGAGCGAATACGGCGAACAAATTCCTTTACCCATCCAAGGCGAAGGCCAATTCAAATGCCCACATACGAACCATGATTATATTCTCAGTCAAGATCAATTGAAGCGCCAGCCGTAATGACCATCCCCTTCATCGACCTAAAAACTCAGTACCAGGCCCTGAAGCCGCAGATCCAGGCCCGCATCGATGCGGTGCTTGAGCACGGCCAATATATCATGGGGCTGGAAGTCAAAGAGCTGGAAGAAAAGCTAGCGGCTTTCACCGGTGCAAAGCACTGCATCACTTGCGCCAGCGGCACTGAGGCCTTGCTAATGAGTCTTATGGCATTGGGCGTTGGTCCGGGCGATGAAATCGTCACCACGCCTTTTACCTTTGTGGCCACTGCGGAGGTGATCGTACTCTTGGGCGCCAAGCCCGTGTTCGTGGACGTGGAGCCCGACACTGGCAACATTAGCGCTGAGTTAATTGAAGCGGCCATTACCCCTCGTACCAAAGCCATTATGCCGGTGAGCCTCTATGGCCAAACAGCCGACATGGACGCCATTAACACCATCGCGGCCAATCATGGTAACCTGCCTGTCATTGAAGACGCGGCCCAAAGCTTCGGCGCAACCTACAAAGGCAGAATGAGCTGTAACCTCAGTACCATCGGGTGCACCAGCTTCTTCCCCAGCAAGCCCCTTGGCTGCTATGGCGACGGCGGGGCCATCTTTACCAACGATGACAACTTGGCCCAAGCCATGCGCGAGATCCGTGTTCACGGCCAAAGCCAGCGCTACGTACATACTCGTTTGGGGGTGGGCGGTCGCATGGACACCATTCAATGCGCCATTGTTCTAGCTAAGTTAGAGCGTTTTAATTGGGAGTTGCAGCAAAGGCAGAAAATTGGCCAGCGTTACAACCAGTTGCTCGACGAAGCAGGCATTGCTCGAATCCAGCAACGTCCACAGCGCACATCCGCTTACGCCCAATACACTATCGTGGTGCCCCAACGCGAAGCACTCCAAAAGCTTTTGGCCCGCGCCGGCATTCCAACCGCGGTGCACTACCCTGTCCCACTGAACGAGCAGCCCGCATATAAGCACTTGTGTTGTCCAGACTGCACGCCAGTAGCTAAGCAACTGGCCAAACGAGTGATGAGTTTGCCAATGCATCCAGAACTTGAAGAAGAGATGCAATCGAACATAGTAAATTCTCTAATAGTTATGTAGCTAGATATTGTAATTATTCATTAATTAATATTGGTATTCTTTTTTAAACCAAATAATAATATTCCGATTTTCCCTTAGATTTGATCAGCGCCTGATGCCGTAGTTCAATCTCAAAAGACAGAAGATTGTGCGTAAAAAAGATATGCAGAAGAAAAGATTATTGGCATTCTTATGGAATGCCAATCCCTTTATGCCTCTGGCAGATTTATGTCACCGACACGGTTTCTCGGAGGCCACCTATTACCTTTGACGCAACAAATTATTTTGCATGAGCGTTTCAGACACTAAGCGCCTCAAGGAGCTGGAAGCCGAGCAGTTGCCATCGTGCCAGACTCAATCCAAAGGGTTGTAGCTGCTCCTGATCGAGGCGGGCAAAACCAGCCAGAACGCCTATAGATTGAATCCTTCAACGGCCGATCCTCGGCAGAATGTTTGAATGAGCATTGTTTCAGCCGCAGGACGCACGCCCGAGTGATCGCCGAAGCCTGTCACCTGGAATTTTACGATGAACGGACCAAGAAATCCCTGGGCGGACTGACGCCGACTGCTTATAGTCCAATGCTGATCAAAACTAGTTAATTTACCCCCCGAAATCCAAAGTCAAGTGATTTTAAAAATAGAGGGACATCACCGGTGTCATTAATAGATCGAGATGTTCTAAACCCCAAGAGTCGTCAAAACAAGTCTCGCGGTTTTTCTTCGGTAGAGCTCAAAAATGTCAATCCAAACGGCTGGTAAGTTTCTGGTAAATCCGGCTCGGGTCATACACATAAACAAGTCGAATCATCATGAGTGAAATAAAAATTGAGGTTGTGCCGGTTGTTTTATCTGGTGGTTCTGGAACTAGATTGTGGCCGCTCTCGAGAAAGGGGTTTCCCAAGCAGTTTTTATGTTTTGCGGGAGAAGATAGCTTGTTTCAACAAGCCGCCATTCGGCTCAGAAAACTAGAAAGAGATGACATTTTCATTCAGCCGCTATTGCTCGTCACCGGTGAGGAGCATCGCTTTCTCGCTGCTGAACAATTGCGTGAAGTAGGGATTGAACTGGGGTGTGCTTTACTAGAGCCTATCGGACGAAATACCGCGCCAGCTCTTACACTTGCCGCACTTGCAGCCCAGGCTAGTGGTCGCGATCCGATATTGGTTGTAACTCCTGCAGATCAGGTCATTATTAACACTGCAATTTTTGTTGATGTCATGCAGGTAGCTATTCGTGAGGCTGTAAATGACTCAGTAGTTGTGTTGGGAATTACTCCAGATAGTCCTGAAACAGGCTATGGCTATATTAAAGTTGGTGAAGAAAATACTAGCATGAAGGTGTTTTCAGTTGAACGTTTTATAGAAAAACCTGATTCAGCCAGAGCGCAATCGTATCTAGATTCGGGCAATTTTTTTTGGAATGCCGGTATCTTTGTGCTCAAGGCATCCGTTTGGCTGACAGCTATTTCAAAACTCCGGCCAAACATTTTTCAAATGACATGTGATGCTTGGAAGCAACGGAATAAAGACGGTAACTTCATTCGTCCCGGCAAGGAAGTTTTTAAAGACATTCCCTCAGAATCCATTGACTTTGCTGTGATGGAGCACTCCTCAAGTATTGGGTTGCCTGTGAAAATGGTTTCAATAGATGCTGGCTGGAGTGATTTGGGGGCCTGGGACGCCTTGTGGAAAGTGCTACCAAAAGATGATCGTGGTAACGCTCATATAGGCGATGTGTTAAGCAGTGATAGCAACAACACTTTGGTTTACGCAGACAATCGTTTGGTTAGCTTAGTGGGGGTCGAGAACTTGATTGTCGTAGAAACTACCGATGCTGTGCTTGTTGTAGACCGAGCCCGTAGTCAGGATGTAAAGAACATCGTCAAGTTCTTACATGATCGTGGGCGTGAAGAGCATATTCTGCATCGTAAAGTGTATCGCCCATGGGGCTGGTACAACATCCTTGACCAAGGCGGTCGCTTCAAAGTAAAGCGCATTCAAGTAAAGCCGAAGGCCAGTCTGAGCCTGCAAAAACACCACCATCGTGCCGAACACTGGATCGTAGTGACTGGAACTGCAGAGATTATCAATGGCGACAAGATTCTGACCTTGACCGAAAACCAATCGACTTACATTCCACTAGGCGAGGTTCACCGCCTCTCAAACCCTGGCAACACTCCTTTGGAAATCATCGAAGTGCAGTCTGGTAGTTACTTGGGTGAGGACGACATAGTTCGTTATGAGGACTCATATGGAAGAAAGGACTATTAAAACCGTGTCGAAAATATCTCAAAATAAAAATAAACCAATCGTTTTCATTCTTGATGTGGATGGTGTGATGACAACTGGTCAATTCCTTTACACCGCAGATGGGAAAGCTATGAAAGTTTTCGGTGCTGATGACAACGATGGTCTTTCGTTATTAAAAAACCATATTGAAATACGCTTCGTTACTGGAGATAAAAAAGGCTTCCCTATTAGCAAAAAGCGAATTGTCGACGATATGGGTTTTGAGCTTGAAATTGTAAGTACCATTCGGCGTATTGAATGGATTGCAGAAAGGTATCATCTCGACTCTGTTATTTATATGGGCGATGGTATTTTTGATCATTACGTTATGTCAAAAGTTGGCTACAGCATTGCCCCGGCAAATTCGGATAGAAATGCAATAGCTCACGCCTCATTTGTCACAGAGAGAACTGGAGGCGATAGGGCTGTTGCAGAAGCTTGCCTACATATTTTGGAAAAATTTTTCACCCCATACAACCCTAATTTGCTTCCCAGTAACCAGTTGAAACTATCCGGAGAATGGACAGTATGATTCACCAAAGATTAAAGTCATTTGTTGAAAAACGACGTTGCACCTTATTAGGTGTTGGCCCAATGAGCGTCAACTGTGTTGATGCCACTATTGAGCTTGCCAATGAGCATGAAGTTCCAATTTTGATGATTGCCAGCCGTCGTCAAATTGATTCAGAGGAGTTTGGTGGTGGCTACGTTAACAATTGGACAACTGAAGACTTTTCTCGTTACGTTACCGATAAAGACAAAAAAGGAAAAATCCTTTTGGCTCGTGATCATGGAGGACCCTGGCAAAGCATTAAGGAAAAGGAAGAGAAACTCGGGCTAAGAAGAGCTATGGACTCCGCAAAGTCCTCCTACCGAGCCGATATTGCCGCCGGCTTCCAGGTTTTACATATCGATCCCAGTGTCGATATCCACTGCTCGCCAGATGTCGATGAAGTTCTAGATCGTGTTTTCGATCTGTATGAGTTTTGCTGGTCACAGGCACAACAAGCAAGGCAAGAAATCATCTTCGAGGTTGGTACAGAGGAGCAAAGTGGCAGTACTAACTCGCAGGAAGAACTAGACTACACCCTCAACGCGATCAAGAAATTCTGTACACAGAACAAGATTCCGCAACCTACATTTGTGGTCATTCAGTGCGGCACGCGGGTTATGGAAATGCGTAATGTTGGTTCGTTCGATTCGCCCATTCGTGTCGCAAACGAAATACCTGCGGAAATTCAATTGCCCAAGATGATTGAAATATGTAATCGACACGGCATTTTCATGAAAGAACACAACACTGACTACCTGTCTGATGAGGGCCTACAGTGGCACCCACGACTAGGCATTCATGCCGCGAACGTGGCCCCAGAGTTCGGCGTTGCCGAAACGAAAGCATTGGTAAACGTACTAGAGAATAATGGACTGGCCAAGCTTGCAGAACGCTTCTTGAAAATTGCTTACGACTCTAATAAGTGGGATAAATGGATGTTGGAGAACACCACCGCCACCGATAGAGATCGGTCTTTAATTGCAGGTCACTATGTTTTTTCTAGGCCAGATGTAAAAGAATTAAAAATTGAAGCTGCCAAAGAGCTCGAACGAAAAGGCATCTATCTTGAGGAGCACCTTAAGCAACAGGTCAAGCAAAGTATTTTGCGTTATCTCCGTAACTTTCGCCTAGTGAGAGCAGTATGAAGAAGATCGCCACAATCATTTTGAATCGTAACCTACCCGAGGTTACCGAGCGCCTCTACGGGCACCTTTCTGAATACGATGGCGACCTAACCGATATTTATGTCGTCGAAGCTGGCTCAGATAGAAGCAAGCTAAGTCGCTATACCACCTGGCACGCCAAATCAGACGACGTCTTGGCCAATGGGCTGCGTTACGGGCGAGGCATGAACTTTGGACTGGTTCAGTTGCTCAAAGAGGGAAAATTTGGCCGGTACGATGCGTTCTTCTTACTAACGAATGATACCGAATTTAAAGCCGGCCCCACCTTGTCTCCTCTAGTGGAAATATTAGACAAACATCCGCATGTTGGTATTTTATCCCCCTGCTCTGAACGATGGGGAGAACGACATTTATTAAAAGATGAAGCGACCAAATATTTTTGGTTTGTCCACAATAATGCCTATTTGCTCCGCCGTGAATTTATCGAATCCATCTGCGACAAAGAACAGCCAGAGGTGATGGACTTCCTTTTTGACGGCACAAATTTCCGTGGTTATGGTTCTGAGCATGAGTTAATCGCGAAGGCGTATGCAAATGATTGGGCGGCTGCCATTACCAGCCAGGTTTGGGCGGCAGAAAATGAGTCGCACCTCCTTGATCATGCAGATCAAATTAAAACAGAAGGCTATGAAGAAAACCTGAAACTTTATATCAATGAAGGCCAGCGTTGGATGAGAAAGAAATATGGTTTTAATAGCCATTGGTCAATGCAGCAATACGTCAAAGGCTTCTACGATAAGTTTTTTGAATTTCATCCCGAATACAGCCAATACAAAATTTGAGAGGAGCGAACATGAGCGAACACAGAATTATTGAAAAACCTTGGGGTCGCGAAGAAGTCGTTGAAATCAACGACAAATATATGGTTAAAAAGCTGACCATGTGGGCGGGGCACCGCTGCAGTTTGCAGTATCACAATATTAAAAAGGAGACCATCTATGTGCTCTCCGGCGTGCTTAAGATAATTCAAGGTACCAGCCAGGATGCATTGGAAGACAAGCTCTACCGTGCCGGAGATACTATAACTATCCCCCCTGGCCTCATTCATCGGATGGAAGGCGTCGAAGACGCTGTTTATCTCGAGGCTTCAACACCTGAAATGGATGACGTCGTGCGCTTGGTTGACGACTACCAGCGGGCACCGCAATGAGCTATCGGGTTTGCATTCCCTGTGCGGGTACGGGATCACGCCTAGGCGGATTAACGCAGTTCATCAACAAGTCGCTGGTGAGCATAGCCAACCGCCCCACGTTATCTCATCTCATTGAGCAGTTTCCATCCGACGTTGAATTTGTCATTGCGCTGGGATACAAAGGGCATCTCATTCGCGAATTCTTGACCCTGGCCTATCCCAATCGTCAATTTTTCTTTGCCGAGGTATCGTCGTTTGAGGGGCCGGGCTCGGGTCTTGGATTAAGTCTGCAAACCTGCAAACAGTATCTACAGCAACCATTCATCTTCATTTCGTGCGACACGCTGGTCGAAGAACAGATTCCAGCTCCCGACAAAAATTGGGTGGGCTACGCTGAAGTCGCCAATCTTGAAGCATATCGAACCCTCGGCTTGCACTCAGGCTTTGTTACTGACATTGCCGAAAAGGGTGAAGGACATGCCCCCGAACACAAGGCCTACATTGGTCTTGCCGGCATACACAACTACAAGGAGTTTTGGGTAGCTATGGAGCAAGGCGGACAAGCGGCGATTCAAACTGGCGAAGTGCACGGTATGCGCAGCCTCTTGTCAAACAGCATTCAGGCTCACCAATTTACGTGGCACGACACCGGAAACCCTACCGCTTTGGCTGTTACACGCAACCGGTATCGCGAGCCTGATGAGCCCAATATTCTCGAAAAGGCCAATGAGGCTATCTGGTTCGTCGGCGACACCGTCATCAAGTTTTCTGACGACGAAAAATTCATCGCCAATCGCGTAAAACGGGTCGAGCAAATTCAAGGTTTTGTCCCAGAAGTAACGGGGTCTCAAGCGCACATGTATCGCTACCCCAAAGCACAAGGGAAGGTGTTGTCTGAGGTGGTGAAATTGCCGCTCTTTGATCGCCTTCTTGAGCATTGCAACCGCTTCTGGCAAACGAAGGCCCTGACACCGGATGAAACGAGTGCATTCCATGAAACCTGCATGAAGTTTTACCGTGACAAGACCTTCGAACGTGTTGCGTTGTTTTACAAAACCTTTGACCGTAAAGATGGTATCGAGAGCATCAATGGTACGCAGATGCCAGAACTTGAAACGCTACTGAATTCACTTGACTGGAACTGGTTAGCAAACGGGCTGCCGGGGCGGTTCCATGGGGACTTCCATTTTGAAAACATACTTTGGAGTGCGTCCGAAGGAAAATTTGTTTTCTTGGACTGGCGACAAGATTTTGGTGGCGATTTAAGCACCGGCGATATTTACTACGATTTTGCCAAGCTACTGCATGGCTTGATCATCAGCCATGAACTGATAGCTGCCGATTTCTTTAGTGTCAATTGGCAGCCTGAAGCCATTGAGTACGACTTTCACCGGAAGCAAATACTGGTTGAGTGCGAACGATATTTTGAATTGTGGTTGGAAAGTCATGGCTACGATCGAAAAAAAGTATGGGTATTAACAGCTTTAATTTATTTGAATATTGCGGCTTTACATCATTATCCATACAGTCTTCTCCTGTATTCACTCGGCAAAGCAATGTTGAAGACAGAAATGGAGAAATAAATGCAATTCATTGAGAGAGCTAAAGATGTTGTTACGGGTAGTTCAAATATAGAGGATCTGCATACAGTCCCTAATTTTCCTGTATTTATGGGTTCGGTTGAGCAAGACCAATCTGAGGACTTGGTCGCTGATATGACCTGGTCAATATCTCGTGACTCAGGCTTGATACAGTTGAAGAAGCTACTGCCTCTTGACGTACTTTACCAAGCGCAAACGACTACGAGCGCCGTTGGTGCTACATGGCTGAATCACCACAAAAAGTTTGCAGCATTCATTCAGAAATATGAGCCAAACGGTGTTTTAGAACTAGGTGGCGCTCATGGAATACTTTCGATTGAGTATACAAAAGTCAAATCGATCCCATGGACAATCCTTGAGCCTAATCCTGCGCCCGTCGAAGGTTGCCAGGCTAAATTCATTAAAGGTTATTTTGACAGCAACTTTAGTTGCAGCAGTGAATTTGATACAGTAATTCATTCACATGTATTCGAGCATTTATATGAACCATCCGAGTTTATGAAGCATCTCGGTGGCTTTGTAAAAGAAGGACAATACATGATCTTCTCAGTCCCTGACTTAAAGTCTTGGCTGAAAAGAAAATTTACAAACTGCATAAACTTTGAGCACACGGTTTTTCTGACTGAGCCTTATGTTGAATACATGCTGGCTCAGTATGGCTTTAGAACAGTTGAGAAAAAATTTGTAATGGATGGTCACAGCATATTTTATGCTGCGGTCCGCGACACAACAGTCAAGCCAATATCTTTAAGTAATAGTTTGTATAAGGAAAACAAAGATATTTACGAAGAATTCGTTGCTTACCATAATGCCCTAATTCGTGAGCTCAATAGTAGGATGAGCACTATCAGTCAACCTATTTATTTATTTGGGGCGCATGTCTTTGCTCAGCATCTCCTTGCAATGGGTTTAAATGGTGAAAAGATAGTTTGCCTCTTAGATAATGATAAGAACAAGCAGGGACGGAGGCTGTACGGAACAAAATTTAATGTTCAATCACCGATGATTTTGAGCGCAATTGAAAGCCCTGTCGTAATCCTTAAGGCTGGCGTTTATAACGACGAAATTAAAAAAGACATTCTGAGAAATATAAATAAATCGACAATTTTTCTGGAATAACCAGTGGACGAATATCGATTTGTTATGCAATTCTAAACTCTGCGTGGACGGTATGGCAGTAAATATTTTTATTCCGTTAGCATAATACTATGAAAGTGTAAGTGCTGAAAATGGAGATCGCGTCGCTAAACAAGAAATTTGCTATCGGGAATAATTTAGGCTTCAAAGAGAGCGTAGTAGGGTTCACGGTGATCGAAGTCGATACCGATCTTGCAACCGCGTCGATTAGCTTAATGGGGGGGCAGGTGCTAACATGGCAGCCCAAAAGCCAACAAGAACCCGTTCTTTGGATATCGAAGTTCGCTCAGTACGTGCCAGGAAAGGCAATTCGCGGTGGCGTACCGATATGCTGGCCATGGTTTGGTGCGAACCCTTCTGAAAGGCATCTTCCCGGACATGGATTCGCGCGAGTTGTTCCTTGGGAAGTTGTTTCAACAAATATCGACGCATCTGGCGTCGTTGAAGTAGAAATGACACTTGCAGAGTCCGAGATGGCAGCCAAATTGCGCCCTTCTGATTGGCCAGCTTCGGTTGCGCTTTCAGCCAGTATTCGAATCGGAGAAAAACTTGAAGTCACGCTTACCACGACGAACAATAGTGATCGAGAGATAAGGTTTACAGAAGGACTACACACCTACTTCCAAGTCAGTGACATCGAACATGTGCGGGTTCTGGGCTTAGACAACTGCGAATATGTAGATCTAACTGATGGAAATCAAAGACGACAGCAAGCGGGCCCGATTATCTTTGAGGGTGAGCTTGGACGGATTTTTGTAAATTGTGACAAAACATCGTCGATTGAAGATCATAAGCTTGGACGTGCTATCCACGTTACAGGAGCGGGCAGCCAAAGCATCGCGGTGTGGAATCCATGGAGTGAGACGGCAAGCAAAATGTCTGACCTTGGGAGCGAAGGGTGGCGGAGCATGGTTTGTGTTGAAACAGCGAATGCACTTGATAACCGTGTGACAGTGCTTAGTAGAGGCTCAAGTAAACTATCTGCAACATATAAAGTGGTCTCAATTAGTAAAGTGTAAAATGATTCGTGAAATATTAAAACACCTAACTGAAAAAAAGAAGACTCAATTAGTAATATTGTTAGTATTGTCAATCGTGTCGTCAATTGCTGAAATGCTAAGCATAGGCAGTATAATACCTTTGCTAGGCATATTAGGTAATGGTACAGAAAATCAAATAGATGTACCAATACTAAAAAATATAAACTATGGTGAGACTGGGATAGACCCGGAAGTAGTAGTATATCTTTTTATTACCGCCGCGATATTCTCTGGCTTAATCAGAATCATATACACTATCTTACAATCAAAAATCGCACATGAAATTGGGGTGGATTTTAGTCTGAAAATGTACTCATGCACGCTATCGAGGCCATACATATGGCATATAGCACAGAATAGCAGTGAAATCACAACGGGAATTAATTTAAAAGTTGCAAATATTGTACAAAACGCTGTAATACCTGTGCTATCTATAATAAACACAATTGTTATATGTACAGGTGTGGTTGGCCTACTACTATTTGTCAGCTATAAGATTACGATTGTTGCATTGGCAAGTATTTTGATTGCATACGGATTTATCGCAATATTTGTACGTCAAAAATTAGATGCGTTTGCAAAAGTGCTAAATACTGAGCAAACAGCAGTATTTAAAACAATGCAAGAAGGGTTAGGGTCGATACAAGATGTGATCTTAGATGGGACTCAAGAAGTTTTCTATAACAAATTTAAGAAATCAGAGGTGCCATTTAGGAAGGCTGTTGCGGGCGTTCAAATATACACCGCAACACCGAGATTTGCAATAGAGGCAATATCAATGTGTATTATGGCAGCAATAGCCTTACATTTTTCTAAGACCACAAACAATATTGCGGTTATTACAGTTCTTGGGGCAGTTGCACTGGCGGCTCAGAGATTATTGCCATTATTACAGCAGGCGTATGTTTCGTGGACAAGCATACAGGCAGGAAAAGAAGCGGTACGCCAAGCGTTGAAGTTCTTGGATACAGAACTGGATAAATCCAATGTCGCGAAAGTTGAAGTTAACAATCTTGAATTTAAGAGAGAGATATCATTCGAAAATGTATCATTTAAATATCCAGAAGCTAAGGGAAGACAACTGAAGAATATTCAATTGATTATTAACAAAGGGGATAGAATAGGAATTGTGGGAGAAACAGGGCAAGGAAAAAGTACGCTAATAAATATAATTTTAGGGTTGCTTGAACCAACAGATGGTCGAGTAAAGATTGATGGACTAGAGTTGAACAAGGAAAATATAAATGCATACCGCAAGAATATAGCACATGTCCCACAAAATATTTATTTGACTGATGGAAGCATCTTGGAGAATATCGCCTTTGGTGAAAACAATCAAACAATTGAAAAAGATAGGGTGATAAGGGCCGCAAAACTAGCGAATTTAAATGAATCTATTAATAATATTAATGGAGGTTATTCATCGATAGTTGGAGAAAGGGGGGTGAGACTATCTGGTGGACAAAGGCAAAGAATTGGAATTGCTAGAGCGCTTTATAAGAATTCCTCCGTACTTGTATTTGACGAAGCAACTTCAGCGTTAGACAGTGAAACTGAATCAAAAATAATTGAAGAAATCTTTGGGTTAAGTAAAGATATGACAATAATAATGATTGCACATAGGTTGACAAGTTTGCGAGGGTGTAACAGAATTATTGAAGTTAAGAATTCATATGTTAATGAAATTGATATTGATACTTTTCAAGCAAAAATGGCTCGAAAGAATTAAATGACAATTAAATTGGTAATAATTGACCCGCATAAAATATGGTTCAAAACTCCAATTGATTGTATATATAATAAGGTGAAGCCAGTTGGAAAATATGATTGGTTAATAGATAGCAATTTCTCTTCAACCGAAGTATTTCTTTTCGCGTCGTATAAGTTAGACTCCAAGTTAAGTCTGTATGAAAAGTTGAAAGAGTTTATTGAGCTCAAATTATGGGCTTACTATAGCGGCATATTAAAAAAAAGATTTATCAATAAAAAGGAATTTGAAGCTTTAAATTCGAGTGATATTATTTTAATATTTAGTTACGGAACATTTAATTATTCAAACAAGAATAGAAAATTAATGAGTGACGAAAAGATTACAGAATTAAATAATAATTCAGCAAGAATTTTTGTTCATTTGACACATTATGCGTATGGGATAAGGGATCTTAAAATTGCACTGAGTAAATTAAGGGATTACGAAATAGTAGCAGAGGCGGATATAAGAGATAATAATTATTTTCATGCAAATTTTCAATGCTTAAATAACAATAAATATAGAAATTTGCCTTTCATCCCTGACAAAAAATTTAAGAAAACAAAAGATTGGAGTTTAAGAAAAAGCATTGCACTCGCCACAGGTACTGCAGCGTATATAGAAGAACATAGCTATACAAATTACTTTAAGCATAATCAACTTCAGAGTGGAAGATTCGAAATCTTAAATAATAAAGATAGTTTGTCAGAATATGTAGATTGTAAAATATCAATTATTGATTCCGATGTTAGAAATAGAAATGATAATAGGGCCATAAAGAAAATTCAATTCGCATTGAACTTATTGCTGAAAAAAACCACGATTAACAACGAACGTAGCTACTATAAAAGAGACGTAGTTGATTTATTAAATGACTACAAAATGGTAATATGTCCTGAAGAAAATATTGGGTTACCAGGTATTGGATTTATTGAGGCTATGAAATGCGGTTGCGTTCTATTGACTGCATTTCCGAAACTATATTCGATATACGGACTGCTTCCCGGAGTGCATTTTATCGCATTTGATGGAACGATACGTGGATTAATAGATGTTGTTAAATTTTATCAATCGAATGATGAAGAATTAAAAATTATCGAGGAAAATGCTGCAATTATTTTAAATACATTTGAATGCAATAGTGTGATCGAAAAATTTATAGCTTAATTTGGTGAATTGTTTAAAGAAAGAAATCCTAATGACAAGTTTATATGCATATTATTTACCTCAATTTCATGAGATTAAGGAAAATAGTCTTTGGTGGGGTGAGGGTTTTACTGAGTGGGTTAATTTACGAAAAGCACGACCATTGTATAATGGGCATATTCAGCCTGACTATCCCTTAGATAAGTATTATTATGATTTGGATAACCCCGCAACGCTCAAGAAACAAGTTGAATGGGCGAAAAGTAGCGGTATCGAGGGTTTCGTCTATTATCATTACTGGTTTGAAGGTCGGCAACTTTTAGAGAAGCCAGCTGAGAGATTTTTAAGAAATAAAGACATTGCCCATGGACTAATTTTCATGTGGGCTAATCACGACTGGACAAGAAGTTGGACTGGTGGTAAGGAAACATTAATAAAACAAAACTATGGGCAAAAAAATGAATGGGTTAACCATATTAAATATTTGATTGAGTTTTTTAAGGACGAAAGGTATAAAAAAATTAGAAACAAACCAGTGCTTGAGATTTATCAGCATGAGCATATTGAATGTCTCGAGGAGATGATGGCTGTTTGGAATCAAGTTTTAAAGGAAAATGGCTTTGACGGCATATATTTAGTCGCGCATCTTGAACAATTTAATGAAAACGAACTTATTTCGAATTTGTTTTCAGCTATAACATATCAAGAGCATAGTACCGGATTAAACTATTATTATAGACATGAAGGAATAATAAAAAAAATTGTCAGATACATAGTGAAGCGATGTAAATATAGGCATTTATTATTGAATAAAGGGCCAAGAATAGCAAACTATGACGATGTCATTAAAGGTTCAATAGAATACTTAAAAACTATTAATAATCCCCAAAAAGATATAATTCCACAAGTATGTACGGGTTGGGATAACACGCCGAGATATGGAGAGCGCGGTTACGTAATTGAAAATGCATGTCCTGACAAGTTCGAGTCATTCCTTTCCTCTGTGTGTGACCATGCAGAAAGGTTAAATTCACCATTAATATTTCTTGCTTGCTGGAATGAGTGGTGTGAAGGATTGGTGCTTGAACCAAGTGAAAAATTCGGTTATGGTTACCTTCAGGCAGTAAAAAATATATATAAATTAAAAATCGAAAATAATGAAAATCATAAGATTTATTAAGGCTATCGCAAATGTGATTTATCGTGAGTATGTTACGTTAGATCAAAATTTTTACTGGAGGAAGAAGTTTTCAAATAATTTCACAAAACCTGGAATTATATATTCAGGCGTTGATGAATTTGATAAGGTAAAAATTGGGAAAATGACGTATGGTTCTATCACGGTATTATTCTCCGGATCGCCTAATGAATCAGTAGAAATAGGGGCTTATTGTTCAATAGGAGGTAACGTTAAATTCCTACCTGGAAGCGAGCATCATACCGATACAGTAACGACTTATCCGCTAAGAGTTAAGAAACTTTTAGAAAATTATGAATCAATTTCCAAAGGAAATATCATTGTATCGGATGATGTCTGGATTAGTGAAAACGTTACTATACTTTCTGGCGTTCATATTGGTCGAGGTGCGATTATTGCCGCTGGAGCAGTTGTTACACATTCGATACCAGCATATTCAATCTATGGTGGTGTTCCCGCAAAATTAATAAGACAAAGATTTGAAGATGAATGTATAGAAAAATTGAACAGTATTGATATAATTAATTTGCTCGATTTGGCTACAATCCATAATATAGATTTTTACTATAAGCCACTCAATTTAAAAATGCTAAAAGAAAATTTAAGTTATGACAAATAAATCATACCAGCGTTGCATTAGGTGCGTAATGGATACTTCAGATCCAGAAGTAGAATTTGATATCTTCGGTGTCTGTAATCACTGTCATTCTTTTGACCTTAATTCGAAGAAACTGTGGTTCCCAACTCAGGAGGGTGAGAAAAGCTTGAATATCTTGGTCGAGCGGGTAAAAGAAAAAAATAAGAGACGGAAGTATGATTGTATATTAGGCCTTAGCGGCGGTTTAGATAGTAGCTATCTTGCACTAGTTTTAAAAGATCTTGGATTAAGAGTCTTAGCAGTGCATGTCGACGGAGGTTGGAATTCAGAGCTTGCAGTTTCAAATATTGAAAAAATTGTTAACTATTGCGATTTCGATTTACAAACACATGTAGTTAATTGGGATACGATGAGGAAGTTGCAGCTCGCATTTTTTAAATCAGGATTGGCAAATTTAGATGTTCCTCAAGATCATGTTTTCTTTGCTGTACTTCACTCACTAGCTGTCAAAAATGGTTGTAATATATTTATGAGTGGTGGTAATTTCGCAACTGAATTTATATTTCCTCGCAATTGGCACGGCGATGCTATGGATTTAATTAACTTGAAATATGTGAACAATACTTATGGTGATGGGGATTTAACTGGTTATGAAACAATCAATTTTTGGCAGTGGAGAATCCTTTTTAAATTGAGGGGATTCGAACAAGTACGGCCACTCAACTTTTTACCTTATGGTGTTAAGATTGCACGTGATAAATTAGAAAGTATCGGTTATCGAATGTATGATAAAAAGCACGGTGAGTCTAGATTTACAAAATTCTTTCAAAACTATTTCTTGATCGAAAGATTCGGATTTGATAAAAGGTTACCTCATCTTTCGTCTAGAATTCTATCTGGTGATATATCGAGAGATGATGCATTGAGAGAGTTGCATAAACCTTTGTACACCCCAGAAGATTTAAATGAAGATATTGCTTTCATTTCAAATAAATTGGAGATAAGTGATACCGAATTATGTTCATACATCGATATCCCCAAAAGATATTACGATGAAATGCCTAATTGGCATAATAACTATACATTTTTGAGATCGGCATATAGATTTGTAACAAGATATAAGAGTGAACGATGAGGATCTTAGTAGTTACATTATCCGAAATAAATCGTGATCCGAGGGTTAACCGTCTTGTGAAATGGTTGACCAGTAAAAATCATGAAATCACAACAGTATCATTTGATGAAAAGCCTGGGTTTAAAGTATTTGATCATTACTATATAAACTACAATAAAAGCAAAATACGTTTATTGGGTTATAAGTTATATAACTTCGCAATCGTTCTTTTAAGGTTTTTTTTTCAAAGTACAACTATTTCAAATTTTTTAAGTCGGATGCGATTATTCCCATTGTTAAATAATATCTTGCGTGAGTGTCGCGATCATAAGTTTGATTATACTATTGTTGAAGATCTTTATTTGCTTCCGCATTTTCAATCTGCACACACTTTCGGAGGATTGATATTTGATGCAAGAGAATATTATCCATCGCAAAATGAAGACAATGTATATTTTAGGATGTTTGAGAGAGATGCCCGTATTACATTACTGAAAGAATTACTGCCGAAATGTTTTAAAATATTCACAGTTTCGAATGCTATCGAAGAGCTCTATAGTCAAAGATTTAATGTAGAAGTATCATTGTTTCGTAGTACGCCTTACTATAAGGACATATCAATTTCATCTGTAGGTGATACTATCAAATTGGTTCATCATGGTGTTGCAAATTCAAATCGGCAGCTTCACAAAATAATTGATATCTTTTTATTACTTGAGTCGAGATTTGAACTGACATTCTATTTGACAGGTGATCAGCCTGAAATAAAAAGATTACAAAATTATAGTAGTTGTGAAAGAATTTTTTTCAAAGAGCCGATTCCTTTTGATAAGTTAATTCCTGAACTCAATAAATATGATGTTGGTATATTTTATGTGGAACCTATTACTGAAAATCTGAAGTATTGTTTGCCAAATAAGTTCTTTGAATTTATACAAGCTAGATTGGCAATCGTAATAGGTCCTTCGTCTGAAATGGTTGATTTAGTAAAAACTTATGATCTTGGAATATGTGCAGATGAATTCAGTGTTCAAGAGGTTGCAAATAGAATTAATGCTTTAAACATTCAGCAGATAGATTACTATAAAAGAAAATCAGATCATGCAGCAAGAATACTTTGTTACGAAAATGAAGTTTTGGAACTAGAAGCTCATTTGAATGGTTCTACAGCTTAACTTTAGTATTTTCTTCATTCATGGCATAAACTAGGGGATTTTGTGAACGATCAACTCATTGACACCAAAAAGTTCGAATCGGTTTCTATTATTGATTTGGGTATCAGCAATGTTAATAGCATTAAAAACATGCTTTCGAAAATACAAAAGAATTCGATAATAATTTCGAAGCCTTCAGAAGTATTTAATAATAGTACTATAATATTGCCGGGCGTAGGGTCATACGATTCTGGTTGTGATTATTTAAAAAAATACGGATGGAATGAATTTTTCAGAAACGATTATGATAGTTTAAATCAAAGACTTATTGGTATATGTCTAGGTATGCAGTTATTGTGTGAAGGTAGTGAAGAGGGTAATGCAGAAGGGTTGGGACTAATTGATGGCCACTTCGTTAAATTTCAATCTTCTAATGTCAAGGTGCCACACATGGGGTGGAGTAAGGTGAATTACAGGAGAGAAGTTGGAAATTTTGAGAACGAAAATCAGCGCTACTATTTTGTTCACTCCTACTATTATAATGATATTAAGTCGGACTCGGTGGTTGCAACATCAAATTATGGCGTCGAATTTGGGGCTGTATTAAAAAAGAATGGCGTTATTGGTGCTCAGTTTCATCCCGAAAAAAGTCATCATTACGGAATGAATTTTTTCAAGTGGGTTTTAAACCATCAAATATCTGATTATGAAACAAAATAAATTTTTATATATTAAATATGATTATCTTAACCATCACCTAGAAGCAAGTGTATAGAAATTTGAATTCTGAAACGCAATAAGTTGGACTCTAGTAGAAAAAATGTGTCAGATATATATATATATAGAGTTTTTTACTAATGATAGAGGTGTATTGAGCTCCCCCCCAATTTATTGGGAAAGCTTAGAAGTAGAGATTTCCGGAGAAACCCCATGGAGTTTTGCCATGAAGAAATCAAAATTCACCGAGGATCACATTGCCTTTGCCCTGCACTAAGCCGACACCGACACCTCCGTAGAAGAGGTATGTCGCAAGACTGGTATCTCACAGGTCACTTTCTATGCCTAGAAGAAAAAGTTCAGAGGGATGGGCTTTTCGGAACTACGACGACTGCGACAGTTGGAGGAGGAGAAGCGCAAGCTCATTCAGCTTCTTTCCGATCTCAGTTTGGACAAAGTCATGCTGCAGGACGTACTCAATAAAAAGCTTGAGGCCAACGCAACTCAAGCAGCCCGTTGGCCATCTGATGAGCAAATACTAGATCGTCATCAGCCGTGCATGTGAGGTATACAAGCAAAGCCGATCGGGTAGGTACATCAAGTGTAAGACCAAGTCACACGATCAGCCACTAATTGCTCGTATGTACGAGATACCAAGTACCCAAATACGAATCTGTTTCTGGCGAATTTTTGCCCTTTTGACGCGAGAGGGCTGAAAGGTAAATCACAAATGAATCTATCGCCTGTACAAGGAAGAAGGCCTAAATTTAAGTACCAAATAACCGCTCAGACATCGTTTGGCTGCATGGAGGTTCGTTCTACCGCATCTTTGCGGGCGCGACCAATTGTGGAGCATAGATTTCGTCTCGGATTCACTGTTCAACGGGAACAAATTTCGGGTTTTATCTTTGGGTGACAACTACACCCACGAATTCCTGTCCATTAAGGTTGGTCAATCAATGACAGGTGCTCATGTAGTTAAATTACTTGGTCAGTTACTTCAATTCGGCAGGACGGCGCCAGCACGGATTCAAGTTGATAACGGCCCCGAATTCGTATAACTTGCACTTGATAGGTGGGCCTACGACAACAACGTCGTCTTTGATTTCTCACGCGTGGAAAGCCAACGGATAATCATTTGATAGAGTCATTAAAAGGCAGTTTCCGGGACGAATGCCTGAACGTGAACTGGTTTCTGTCCCTGCAGATACAAAGCAAAAGATCGAACACTGTAGACAAACTACAATCTTTTTCGGGTGCATTCTTCCCTGATGGATAGCCCGCCAGCAGCCTTCGTCAAGCAATTTCAGGTAAGCCAACCAAGCCAGATTTTCTGATTCACTTCCGTCCACTTCAAAGGGAGTAGGTGAAATTAAAACAGTTGCCTATAGAATTAATTGTCTACCTGATGGACGAACTTACGAAGGACCAGGACTAGTCGGCTATGATTGATACCCATTAGCTATCAAGTAAGTACGAACTAGTCTATAAACTAATTCATGAAAGTATTTGATGAAACAAATTGTTAGACCAATCCCAAGAATAATTCCGTTGCTTCTTCTCAAGAATGGTGGTTTGTATAAATCAATACGATTTAAAAATTTGACATACATTGGCGATCCAATTAATACTGTAAAAATATTTAACGACAAATGCGCGGACGAACTAATAATTCTTGATATAAATTCCAGCAAGGAAAAAAAAGGGCCAAATTTTGAGTTATTGAAACGCATTGCTAGTGAATGCTTTATGCCGTTATGTTACGGAGGGGGAATCGCTTCTGTTGAAGACGCAAAAAAAATATTCAAAATTGGAATAGAAAAAATATCCTTGCAAAGTTCAGCCTTAGCTAACCCGGCTTTAATTTCCGAACTTGTTGAACAATTTGGATCACAAAGCATAGTATTGTCAATTGATATAAAGAAAAATTTTTTTGGTAGATACAATTGCATAAATCATATCGACAACTCTGTTGCATCAAAAAATATATACAATCTTATTGATAAATACGTTAGTCTCGGTGTAGGTGAAATTTTGCTAAATTTTATTGATCGAGATGGTATGATGTGCGGCGTTGATGATACTTTAATCAAAGAAATCTCGAATCATTTGGATGTCCCACTTATTGTGTGTGGTGGTATTAGTTCAGAGAATGATATTGCAACTGTTATAGATTGTGGCGCTGATGGTGTTGCAGTTGGCTCGTTCTTTGTTTTTAAAGGACCTCATAAGGCTGTGTTGATTACATACACAAGCGCTGAAAAACTCTTTCCATCGATTTAATTGAAGGTATTATTATGATTTGTAAGCGATGTGTAATGGATACAAGTGCAAAAGATATTGTATTCGATAAAAATGGCATCTGCAACTTCTGTAATGACTATCTAAAAGATCTTGAATCAACAAATAAAAATATCCACATTAATAATGAATCCTTCGAAAATTTTATAAATACGATAAAGAAATCGCGAGGTAATTCTAAATACGATTGTATAGTAGGTGTTTCAGGCGGAGTTGATAGTTCGTGGGTACTTGTATTGGCTAAGCGCTACGGTCTAAAACCTCTTGCAGTGCATATGGATAATGGATGGAACTCTGAACTAGCACAGAACAATATCGAAAAATTGGTTATTAATTTAGGTGTGGATCTGTATACTCACGTAATTAATTGGGAAGAATATAGAGAATTGATGCAAGCATTTTTTGATGCAGATGTTGTTGACATTGAACTTCTTTATGATAATGCAATGCTTGCTGTTAATTATAGGGTAGCATCTCTTTTCAATATTAAATTTATATTAGGTGGGACAAATTCAGCTACGGAGGGCATGAGGATGCCTGAGACATGGAATTGGTTTAAATATGACAAAAAGAATATCAAGAATATAGCGGCCACTAAGAATATTAACAAATTTACGACATTCCCCACGATTGGGCCATTTGATATGGTTAAATATAAGCTCATAAAGTCCATTAAATGGGTGTCGATATTGGATATGTTGAATTATAAAAAAGAAGATGCTCTTTCAGAGTTGGAGTTGAATTATGGATACAAGCGCTATGCGCAGAAGCACTATGAATCTATCTTCACAAGATTTTATCAAGGTTATATTCTCCCGCAAAAATTTAAAATTGATAAGCGTAGGCTGCATTATTCAAATTTAATTATGTCAAATCAATTAACTAGGGAGCATGCACTGCTTCAATTATCCTCATCTCCATATCAATCACCGGAGCAATTAAATGAGGACAGGGCATACTTTTTGAATAAAATTCGGTGGTCGGAAGATGCATTAATAGATTACCTGCATCGTCCTGGAGTTGATCACTCGATTTACGGCTCCGACTTGATGCTATGGAATAGGATCGTTTATCTTCGCAGGAGAGTCAAAGATATTATCGTAAAATTCAAATTCTGACATTATAATGAAATTATTGTTTATTGGTTCGAACTCAATTGGGTTTAAGAATAAGGCAGGATTTCAACATCTGGCACTTTCTGCCTTGAAATTGAATTTTCAAGTTACCTATATCTATACAGGAGGGCACCTTCTGCAAAAGTTATTTAAGTCTGATTATCGAAAGCAAAAAATTGATTTACAACCGTATTCAATTTTTATTGACTCTGGAATGCTGAATTATACTGAAATCAATTCAATTTTATTTCCTGTATATTTGAAGCAATCAATTCTGGATAGATTTGAAAACTTCATTTTTTCAAATTTACATAAATTTACACTGCCTTACGAAGAGTATGGAGAATTTGACTACGTCTTCGTGGAGTCGGGTCATTCAATTGTTTTCTTTCAAAGTGCATATAATTATTACGGGAATAAAATTATTTATAAAGCGTCAGATGATTTTGATTCATTTTATGTTTCATCCTTTGTAAGAAGTGCTTCAATTAATGCCATACGTAATGCGATGATGGTGACTGTTCCAAATTTATCTATGCATGCTAAATATAAATTGCTAACTGATAGGCTATTCATACATGAACACGGAGTAGATTTCGTATCAAAAGAATCATTATGTCGCCCTATTGAATTCTCTAAATCAGAATACAACGCTGTATTTGTTGGCATTTCTAAATTAGATTACAAGATTATTGAGTATCTCGCAATTTCATTTAAGTTTGTCAATTTCTTTATTATTGGGCCTTTCCCTGATAAATTGAAGTTAGAAAATGTAAAATTTATGGGTATCGTAGCATATGAGTTGCTGTTGAATTATATTGCTCATGCCACTGTTGGTTTATGTACATTGGAATTACGATTGAATGATAAAAATTTATTTAACTCCAATAAAAGTATGTTATACGAAACATATGGCATTCCATATATAGAAAGAGATGTAGGACAAGCGTCGAACCACCTTAAGTTCACATATTCAGACAGCGCACTTGATATTTATGCTTGCTTCAAAGCCGCTTTGAATTCTATTTTAAGAGATCCAGTGCCAGCTATTAGTTGGTCCGAAACCTTATTGCAAATAATTCAAGATGCTGAAAAAACAAAATATCAAATTTGATCTTAGACTGACATTCTACATTTATGTCTTGTATCTGTTTATTGAGGGCTTGTTATTTATAAAATATTCGCAGGATGATCTATTTTTAAGTATTATAGGAAATGCTGATTTTTCTTTTGAGGGTATTTTTCGTTATTACTTAATTAATGCTTTTTTTGTAGCATCTTATATTCTAGGGACTTTTACCGTCAAATTCAATGATTTCAAAGATCCTATTCGCTATGAATGGGTGACTTTTCTTCTTACTGCCGTTGGTTCTTTCGCTTATATTATTGAAAGTATTTATGATTATACGCCACCATTTGGCGTAATCACTCTCATAAATTTAGCGCCTCTCTGTGTATATTATGGGGTTAGGCGTAATCATATGAATTCGTTATTCGTGATATTGATATTACTTTCGGTTTGCGCATTATTTGGTATGAGGACTATTTTTATTTTTAGTATTCTTTTCCTAATCTATTTAAAAGGGATTGAATTCAAGAAATTGGCGTACACAATTTTAACTTTGTTTTCCTTATTAATCTACACTCAATATTTAAGGCTTCGTTATACGTATGATTTAGATTCTTTTGATTTTCATTCTGTTATATTATCATTTAATTCTTTTGTGTATTTTTATATTGTGAAAGGTTTTTACAACGGTGTGGCAATATGTTCTGTCGAACCGGGATATTCATTTAATTCAACCACTCAAATTTTGCCAAGAATACTTGGTCTTGCCCCTGGTGGTGCTGATGTCGATTTAGGGTCCCATGGTACAATGAATTTTGCAGCCCTATTATGGACGGATTTTGGTTGGATTTCAGTTATTGCGGTCTGTCTTATTGGCTGGTATTTGGGTAAATCAACATTAAATCGTAATGGTGGTTTTAACGAATTTATTATATTCTATACCGCTTCCGGCGTTCTTTTGTCTACAAGAATTAATTTCTTTATGCTAAATATTTTTATCATCCCTTTTTTATATCTGTTTTTTTTACGTTCATTGATTAGTTTTTTCAAACTAGCAAGTAAAAGCATAAATTCCCATAGAGGCTAATCCTTTCCTATAACCCAAGGCGCTAAAAGTTAAATTTATGTCCAAGGGAAATGGTTCTACATGTGGCGATTAAAGGATTCCCGTGATTCGCAGAATGTCAATAGGTTTGAGGGGATGACGATGAAGGAAGTGTATTTGAATAGGGGAATGCTGAAATATTGCTCGTTTGGTGTTAGAAATTATGCAAATAGATTGCAACAACTTGTTTCACACAGTCAATCCAATTCACTTTTATTTATTAATATATGGAGGGGCTTTTTTGTATATAACAAAGATAGTGTTTTATGGTCACCAGGGCAAGGAGGAAGCTTATTATCGCGCTCACAAATTGTTACGGTCCATGATGTTATTGATTACTCTTATTACGGGAAAAACTCGCTGTTAAAAAAAATTAAGTACGCCATTCATAATTTCATATACAGTCGTTGTAAATGTATTGTTTTTATATCTGATTATTCACGTTGCGAATTTGAAAAAATATTTAATATTAATAATGTTGAAAAAATCACAATTAAAAGCCCCTTGTTTATGGGGGACAATATCGTTCCAATTAATCCACTTGTTGGGGATTATTATTTCTTGAGAAATAAGACGTATTTTCTATTAATTACTAACGGCATGGATCATAAAAATAACAGGATATTTTTGGATGCAATAATTAGAATCAATAAAATTAATCCAGATGTTGCAGGTGTGGTTGTAGGGGAATTGTCGCAGATTGATTTAGAAATATTATCTCATAATAAGAGTTCCCTTTTTAATTTTCAAAAAGTTACTAACGATGATATTCTATCACTGATAGAATATAGCGCTGGATTATGTTCTTGTTCAAAGGTTGAGGGTCATAATTTGACTGCTGCTGAAGCAATTTCACTAAAGAAAATATGTATTTTGAGTGATATCCCAGTGCATAGGGAGTTTTACGATGGATATGCTCTATTTTTTGAGCATGATTCAGTCGACCAGTTAGTGGAACTAATGAGTCGTACAGCGAATGGATTAGTTGAAGATCCTGATAAGCTTCATGACATCGCTAATCAAAGATCGTGGAATGATGTTGCTGAAGAATATCGTAAATTATTTAATAGACTATGAATTATTCCCGTTTTTATTTTAAATATTGGTAAATATTGTAATGATAATTCATGATAATTCTTCGGCTAATACTTTGTTGAGACAGCCAAGAGTTGCAGTCTTGCTTGCAGCGTATAATGGTATTTTATGGATTGAAGAGCAAATAAAATCAATCTTAGATCAGATCAATGTGGTGTGTACTATCTATATTAGTGTTGATATGTCCACTGATTCTACATACCAATGGTGTTATGAAAGATCACTGCTCGATGCCAGGATAGTTGTTCTTCCTTATGGGGTGAGATTTGGTGGGGCTGCCAAAAATTTCTTTCGTTTAATCAGAGATGTTAATATTTCTGAATACGATTATGTTTCTCTTGCGGATCAGGACGATGTCTGGTTTCCTGATAAGCTAAACAGAGCAATATATTTATTAAGCTCTAAGTGCTGTGATGCTATTTCTTCTAATGTTCTTGCATTTTGGCCAGATGGAAAGACGCTGCCAGTAATAAAGTCTCAGCCTCAGCGTTTATATGACTTTTATTTTGAATCAGCTGGTCCTGGATGTACATATGTCTTCAAGGTGCATGCTTTTAATTTATTTCAGAAATATATATCAGTCGATTGCAATAGGTTTAATGACATATCGCTTCATGATTGGTTGATTTATGCGTATTTTCGATACAATGGTCTTTCTTGGTATATTGATAATAGATTTGCGCTTAAATATCGTCAACATGATAGCAATCAATTTGGTTCTAATGCTGGCTTTGATGCATATAAAAGGAGAATAAATCTGGTTCGGTCTAAGTGGTATAGGAATCAAGTTTTGTTGATTAATAATTTGTTGGGTAATCAATTTCACTTTTCGTTCGTTTTTATGTGTTTAAATTTTCGTCAACTTCGACGTAGGTTTCGTGATTCTCTTGCTCTTTTGCTAATGGTTGTATTGGGGATCTTTTGATGATGGCTTTTATAACTAGTCGCCCCTGCAAAACCTCTGCATGCCCCATGAATGCTGTAGATCTGGGGTGATTGCAGATGGTCAGAACTCCCGCATTGATATTCATTGAAGTCTGTTTTCTGGTAGTTTTTGTGTTTCGCCATGACCGATTGATGATTTCTTCCGCAACCGCCTGGACCAGATGGATCGACCTGCGCCAGCCGCTGGCGGTACTGGTTAACCGCATGCCCTGGCAGGAGATCGAAGCTTCCCTCGCCCACCGCTTGGCGCAGCAGGTCAATGCGGGCAAGAATATCGAAGACCTGGACCCGCTTGGATCGGTTTCCTGTGTGGTCGGTGGCGGTGCTTCCAATGTGTATGAAGAGCCATTGCAGCGCCATTCGCGCGGTGCTGGCGGGTGGCCGTTTGGGCGAGACCTACAACGTGGGGGGTTAGAACGAGTAGCCTAACGTCGAGATTGTGAAAACCGTGTGTGCGCTGCTGAGCGAGCTGAGCCCTCACGCAGAAGGCAAGCCGTATGCCAGGCAAATCGCTTACTTAACTGACCGCCTGGGGCACGATCGCCGTTATGCTATTGATGCGCGCAAACTAGAACACGAGCTGTGCTAGAAGCCGGCTGAGACCTTTGAAACCGGCATCCGCAAGACGGTGCAGTGGTACCTAGCCAACCCCGAGTGGGTGGCCCATGTGCAAAGCGGCACTTACCGGAGTTGGTGAGCAAGCAGTACAGTTGAGAGTTGTGTAGGTCGGCGGCTTTAGCCCCTACTTGGGTTTTGTGTCGGGGCTAAAGCCACCGATTTACGAGAGAAAAATTTGACGAATCGCAAAGGCATTTTTTTGGCGGGGGGCTCGGGTACTCGGCTCTACCCGGTGACGCAGGCGGTGAGCAAGCAGCTCATGCCGCTGTATGACAAGCCCATGGTGTATTACCCGCTGACCACCTTGATGTTGGCGGGCATCAAGGATGTACTCTTAATCAGCACGCCGCAAGACACGCCGCGGTTTGCGGATTTGTTGGGTGATGGGAGCCAGTGGGGCATGAACATTCAGTATGCGGTGCAACCCAGCCCGGACGGGCTGGCGCAAGCCTTCATCATCGGCAAAGACTTCATCGGCAATGACCTGAGCTCTCTGGTGCTAGGCGACAACATTTACTATGGTCACGATTTGGTCAAGCTGCTGGCCAGCGCGAATGCACGCGATGCAGGTGCCAGCGTGTTTGCGTACCATGTGCATGACCCGGAGCGCTATGGTGTGGTGGAGTTTGACGGCGCTTTAAAGGCCTTGAGCATTGAAGAAAAACCCAAAGTGCCCAAGAGCAACTACGCTTTGACGGGCCTGTACTTTTCGACAGCCAAGTGTGTGACATAGCGGCAGACATCAAGCCATCGCCCCGTGGCGAGCTGGAAATCACCGACGTCAACAAACGCTACCTGGAGATGGGCCAGTTGAACGTTGAAATCATGGGTCGTGGCTACGCTTGGCTCGACACCGGCACGCACGACAGCCTGTTGAAAGCAGCAGGCTTTATATCCACCCTGCAAAAACGCCAAGGCCTTATGGTGGCTTGCCCCGAAGAAATTGCCTTCCACCAAGGCTGGATCGACGCCGCCGCTCTGGAAAAACTCGCCCGCCCCCTGGCAAAGAACGGCTACGGCCAATACCTGCTGAACCTGCTCAAGTAATCGGGGCCAGAACCCAATTAAATATGCCATGTATCGTTACGCTGACCGCTATTCCTGAAGTCCTGATCCTGGAGCCCAAAGTCTTTGGTGACAGCCGGGGATTTTTCTTTGAGTCTTTCAACGCGCAAGACTTTGCGCAGGTTACCGGCTTAAACGTGAACTTTGTGCAAGACAACCACAGCCGCAGCAGCCAAGGCGTGTTGCGCGGCCTGCACTATCAGTTGCAACAAGCACAGGGCAAGCTAGTGCGCGTGGTGCGCGGGGCGGTGTTTGACGTGGCGGTGGACATCCGCAAAGGCTCGCCAACATTTGGCGAATGGGTGGGTTGTGAGCTGACTGAAGACAACTACAAACAATTCTGGGTGCCGCCCGGCTTTGCCCATGGCTTTGTGGTGCTGAGCGCAACAGCAGACTTTTTGTACAAAACTACCGACTACTACGCCCCGACGCACGAGCGTTGCATCGCTTGGGACGACCCGGCTATTGGCGTCCAATGGCCAAAAGGCTTGGTACCCCAGCTATCGGCCAAAGACCTCGAGGGGAAATCCTTCTTCGAGGCTGAGTGTTTTGATTAATTTTGCTAAGAGCGGGATTACAAAACTTTCCTAGAAAAATACGAATTTTCGAAAGTATGAAATTATTGATTACTGGGGCGAATGGTTTTGTTGGTCAAGCATTGACTCTCGAGGCTATCCGGCGTGGTTTTAAGGTTTGTGCTGCTGTTCGCAAACCCTCTGGCTTGCTAAGTTCTATTGACGTCATTTCTGTAGGGAATGTTGATTCCGGTACGGATTGGTCGCAAGCTTTAACAGATTGTGATGTAGTAGTTCATCTTGCTGCTAGAGCACATGTAAGAGGTGAAAGAGATCTTGATCCACTTGAGATATTTAGAAAGGTTAATGTGGAAGGTACATTGAACCTAGCGCGGCAGGCCGCCTCTGCTGGAGTTCGACGCTTTATTTTTATCAGCTCTATTGGTGTTAATGGTGCGGGGACGTCTAGAGCACCATTTAGCCACCTTAGCAAACCTGCACCTCACTCACCTTATGCAGTGTCCAAGCACGAAGCCGAGTTAGGTCTCCATAAATTAGCTGGGGAAACGCAGATGGATGTGGTGATCATACGCCCTCCACTCGTCTACGGTCCTAATGCACCAGGTAACTTTGGTTCTCTGATGCGCTGGTTAAGGCGTGGCGTCCCTTTGCCGTTGGGACTTGTGAACCAGAATTTCCGAAGTGTTGTGGCGCTGGATAATCTAGTCGATTTGATATTGACCTGTGTGCTACACCCTAATGCAGGGAATAAAATTTTTCTTGTGAGTGATGGGGAAGACGTTTCCACAACTGAGTTATTACAGAGAATGGGAAAAGCCATGAACCGGTCGGTTCGTTTGCTACCAGTCCCTACGGGGTTCTTGGCTTTGATGGCTTCCCTGTTGGGCAAGAAAGGCATGGCACAAAGTTTACTGGGTTCTTTGCAGTTGGACATCCGTAGTACCTGTGAGGTTTTGAATTGGAGCCCGCCGATATCCATGGACGAAGGATTGCGCAGAGCAGTTGGAGTAAGCATTTAATGTTACGGTTATTTGATATCCTTTTTTCTTTCCTTGGCCTCCTAGTTGGAGCTCCAATTTTGTTGGTAATCTACCTTCTTGGTCTGTTTGATACGGGCTCACCTGTTTTTCGGCAGGAGCGAGTAGGTCGCCACCAAAAACCATTTATCTTGGTCAAATTCCGAACCATGCGCCCAAATGCTGCCTCAGTAGCTTCGCATTTGGCAGATGCTTCGGCAATCACACCGCTGGGCTTTTTTTTGCGACGAACCAAACTAGACGAGTTGCCGCAACTTTGGAACGTCCTCAAGGGTGAAATGAGTTTGGTCGGACCACGGCCTTGCCTGTTGGATCAAACCGAATTAATCAGAGAGCGGGCTGCGGTCGGGGCCTTTAATGCCAGGCCTGGCATCACTGGTCTGGCTCAAGTCAACAACATAGATATGTCCACACCAAAGCTGCTAGCAGATACAGATGCTCGTATGCTCAAGGCGCTTACAGTCACTGCGTATCTTAAATATATCTTAATGACAGTAATAGGTAAGGGATCAGGAGACGTAATCAAGTTGAAATGAGTGGGCTGCTGCCGGTTCCGTGGACACCCACCTAAGCGAATATCGCTTCCTCGAACTTTACAGGACAGACGTAACCCAGTGTCGATGCCGACGTTTGGGGTAGTAGAAGAGTTCGATGAAGTCAAACACATCAGCCCTGGCTTGGCTACGCGTCCTGTAAACCTTGCGATGCACGCGCTCAATCTTCAATGTTAAGAATAAGCTCTCCATGGCCGAGTTGTCCCAGACTTCACCCGCCCGACTCATGCTGCACGTAATGCCCTGTTCAGTCAGTTACTTCTGGAAGTGCTCGCTGGTGTACTGACTGCCTTGATCCGATTGATGCAATAACTCGTCTAGCTTGCCCTTGCGCCATACGGCCATCATCAACGCATCAGCCGTTCAAAGCGATGCAAACCGCAACGATAACCAAGCTTCAACACATCGTGCCAGACACGTCTGGCACCGTACGTTCGATCACTGGCTACAAAGCTTTGGAATACTTTGGCACCCAGCACCTCATTGGCCAAGCTACGGGCGCTACGGGGTCTGATGAGCCATGCATAGAAGCCTCTTCGAGACACACCGAGCGCCTCACACAAAGGCTCAACCGGCCACGCACCTCGGTGTTTCGCAATGAAATCTCATCGCACATCGATTCCTTCGCGAAGGACGCCGCGGCTTTTTTAGGATATCGCGTTCCATTTGAGCTTAGCGACCTCTTGTTGCAGTCGGACAATGTCCGCCTGTTCGTGCTTCATGTGGCCCAAGCCGGGAAACGCGTCTTGCGGGTCTTCGCTGAATTCCCGGATCCAGCGACGCAACATGTTTTCATTCAGCTCCAAATCCAGAGCCACCTGACTCAAGGCGACTCCTCGCTCCTTGACCATATTCATCGCCTCAAGCTTGAACTCGCGGCTGAACTTCCTTCTGGTTTCCATTGAACACCTCCAGTTACATTTCACACCTTAAAAAAGTGTCTATGAAACCGGCAGCAACCCACATTATGATAATATCAATGCGCGTAAACTAATGAAAAACCTTTTCCAAATTACTAATATTCTCTGTGCAACTAAATTGCTTGCGCTTTCTCGCGCAACCAAGCAAAAAATACTCCTATCTTTTGATGTTTTAGTGGCAGTCTTGACTTGGAATTTTGTGGTGTCAAGGCCTGATGGCGAAGGGATCCTAAATGCGTTTGTTTTTGTTGGGTCTGTAATCACAATCGGTTCTGTATTAGGCCTTTATAGAGCGGTTTTGCGCTTCGCCGGGGTGCGCGTTCTTTTAGTTGTTGGGATAAGTTATGCGGTTGCTAGTATTTCCGGAGCTTTTTCCCACATCATTTCCGGTAAGCTATTGCCACCATCAAGCTACCTTTATCTTGCGCTTTTAGGTACCGCTCTAGCCGCGGGTGCAAGGATTTTGATTCGCGAGGCTCTATTTCGGAACGCAACCCATCAAAAAGATTTGGTAGTTATTTATGGCGCAGGAGATGCGGGTCGACAATTGCTTACTGCCATAATGCAAAGCCAAACCATGCGAGCTATTGCCATGATAGACGATGACGCTAGTCTTGCAGGCGTTGAATTTCATGGCGTACGAGTTTTGCTGTCAAGCTCATTAGAAAGCCTTTGCAAACAGTATCAAGTGCACACCGTCATTCTTGCTCTTCCAACTATATCGCGTAGTAGGCGTTCTGAGATCTTGCAGAATTTAGAAGCGCTAAATGTCCAAGTACGCACTATGCCGCGTATCACCGACATTCTTGCTGGGCGTCGCGATATGCTCGATTTTGAAGCGGTTTCAGCTGAAGAACTGCTTGGACGCGATCCCGTTAGTCCGATACGAGGTTTGATGCAGAAAGTTGTTACGCATCGGGTGATTTGCGTGACCGGTGCGGGCGGATCGATTGGTAGCGAGTTAGTACGTCAACTAGTGAATCTGCTACCTAAGAAGCTAGTACTGGTAGAGATGAGCGAATTTGCACTTTATGAGATTCTCGCCAAAACAGAAGGAGAGGTTAAGTTACGCGGGGTGGAAGTCGTGCCAGTACTACAATCAGTGATCGATGCCGAGGTAATGGCCGCGTTATTCAAAGAGCATAAGGTGCAATTGCTTTTTCATGCCGCAGCCTATAAGCATGTTCCTTTGGTTGAGCTTAACCCCTTCAGTGGTCTATTTAACAATGTTTTTGGCACGAAGGCCACACTAGACGCTGCAATTGAGGCAAAGCTCGAGTCGGTGGTTTTGATTTCAACCGATAAGGCAGTACGACCGACCAATATCATGGGGTCAAGCAAACGCATTGCTGAACTGATAGCTCAAGCCTACTCAGACCGCCAAGCGGGAACTTATGCTGAGGGGCCAGTTATCTCCATGGTGCGCTTTGGTAATGTCTTATCGTCCTCTGGATCAGTGATCCCACGCTTTCAGGAGCAGATCCGACAAGGTGGCCCCGTAACCGTCACCCATCCAGAGATCACTCGGTACTTTATGACTATTCCCGAGGCGGTCGAATTGGTGATTCAGACCGCAGGGCTGTCAAAAGGAGGAGAAGTTTTTTTGCTCGACATGGGTGAGCCTGTAAAGATTCTTGATTTGGCATTAAAGATGATAAGGCTCAGTGGCATGAAGCCCGTTTTGGCAGACTTACAGCCATCAAGCAAGTTCAATCAACGCTCAGTAGATGGAGTTACTAACTCCGATACAGAAAATGCTGAAAGATCTTCAGAGGTCAAGTGTAATGCAGATACTCGAGGCATACAGATTGTTTTTACTGGACTGAGACCCGGGGAAAAGCTCTATGAAGAGCTATTGATTGATGCAGCAGCAGAGCGAACCGAACACCCGATGATAAGGCGAGCAAAGGAGAGCTTTTTGACTTGGGATGTATTAGGGCCCATGATCGAAACTCTTAGTGAGATCTGCCTGCGAAACGACAAACAAGGCTTAACGGCAATTCTTGAAAAATTTGATATTGGCTACCACACTCAGTCTGAAAGCAGTTCAGGCATCCAGCCATCAGATGCTCGTTTAGCAGAGGGCTACAGATTCGGGACGGGCGATAGTCAACATGTCAAAATCCAACAAGAGCACGCATGGGTGCATCAAAATGAAGTTTCGATTGTCCGCCCACCTGAGTCGATAGAGGATGAAAAGACTCTTATTCACCCGCTCTTATCAAAGAGCCTGCATTTGTTTTTTTTGTTGACCCGCCCATTAACACTTGGTGCACGAGGTATTGTGCTCAACAACGCTCGCGAAGTCTTGCTAGTACGACACCGATACGAACAAGGCTGGCAATTGCCCGGCGGTGGGATTGAGATTGGTGAGTCTGCCCTTGATGCATTGCGTCGAGAGGTGCTCGAAGAAACAGGCATTGAGATCTTAAGCGAACCACTACTTTTGGGGGCTTACCACAACCGCGATGTATCAGATCGCGATCATGTGCTGGTATATCGCTGCGATCACTCCAGGCCAACCACATCAAAAACTTTATCCGGTGAGATTGCCGTGAGCGGATTTTTCCCAATCGATGATTTACCCAAAGGAACAACGCCTGGAACGAAACGAAGACTTGCCGAATGCTTCGAGGGTCAAACCTTGCATGAAAATTGGTAAATGGGTCGGGTAAATTTTTCTTAGAACAAGCCAAATTGCTCCTAAATCTACGCACTAGGGATTTAAAGGGCGGAGTTGCAAATTTCAGCCTGCTAAATCTTCAAATCAGCTAGATTTCAAGCGCCAAACAGCCTTTAGTTTAGCCATCTGTCCGCTTGTTTCAGGATTCTCAAAGGCCTTACGAATGGCGCGACGGATAAACGCCACAAGCACCCCCAAGAACAACCCCGCAAAAGCTGATATCAACACAATACTGACCCGTTTAGGGCTTGATCTACGCTCTGGCGGCAGAGCCACATCGACTTGCTGGATCAGCGGCCCCTCTTTTGCCTCGTCCACCCGGGCAGACTCGTATTGAGCTACCAGCACGCCCATCATGGCCTCCCGCGCCTTGATGTCGCGGTAAGACTTCACGGCCAACTGCTGCAGCGGAGAAGTTTTCTCGTCAGCACCGCTGCCCATTTCGAGTTTCTTCAGCTGCGAGCGAAGCGCTGCAAGTTCGCCACCCAAACGCTGAACATCGGGGTTCTGAGGTGTCGCAAAGCTGCCCATGGCAGCGAGTTGAACCTCTTTGGCGGCAATTTGGGCGCGCATCTCCGCCCCCGCTCTGACAGAGGTTTCTGCAATAACAGCTGTGACCTGCATGCCAGACTTTACCTTGGCAGCCCTAAAGTTTGACTCAGCTTCAGCAAGTTCGTTTTGTGTTTTTGTGATTGCCCGCTCAAAGAAAACTCTGCGTTGTTGTGCGTCTGTGACAGCCAACCTGCCCATTAGATTGCGTAATTCCTCGACATGGGCATTGGCAAGCTTTGCTGCAAACTCAGGGTCTTTATCGTTAACTTCAACACTTATGAGGCCCGCCTTTTTGTCAGCTGCAATTTTGATAGCGCCCTTCAAAGCGTTTCGCGTCTCTACGAGTGTTTTGGCCTTGTAGTGTTCTTGCAAGTCAAATTTTTTAATGAGCTCATTTTGCAAAGTTTCACTTTGCATGAACGCAATGTACATATCGTCAGGGCTTTTGATGCCAGCAACTCCACCAGCCAAACCTGCAAGCGCACCCAGACTTGCTAAGGCAGAGACGGCACCACTTTGCTGTTGCTGGGGCGGCATCATGACGGTTTTAGCGGTGAAGATGGGCGTCATCAACAGACTAAAAACAATCGCCAAGGTGGTAGTGATCGCTGGTATTGTGAAAAGCGTTTTCTTTTCTTCACCGATTGCAATGGCTAAATCAAGCAGACTGATTTCGTCGTCTTCTACTGAGTTAACAGTTGTGTTTGCGTTTTGCTCAGACATACTTAACCTTAGTAACCCAAGGCCTTGAGGCCCGCAGCGCCAAGACCAAGTTGATAGAAGATTTGCGTGATGTCTTTGGCATTGCGCACAACCGCGCTCCAAGTGGCTTCTCGATCTAACTTGTCAGGCATGACGATAGAGTCGCCCGGCATGACCTTAATGCCGTTGATAGAGCCAAACCAATTGCCGTTGCTTGTAAGGGCTGAGCCGTCTGCCCTCACCAAAATGACTGAGTTGCGGTCCGCACCCGAGCCTACGCCTGCGAGCTTGAGATAGTCGTTAACTGTTTGGTCTTTTTTGTAGATCAAAGCGGACTCGGTATTGACTGCGCCATACACATACACAAAGTCTGGCCGAGTTGGAATGATAAAACGGTCGCCATTTTGCAGGCGCAAGTCTGGTATTTTGGTCAAGAAGTTGGCCGTGTCAGGCTCTAAGCCCAAGGCAATACGGCCCTCGGGTTTTAAGGACCTGATACGCTCTAAAGCCTGGCGTTGCGCCTGCTGAGCTGCCAAAATTCTAGCCTGCGAAATGGCGGCGTCAGACGCGGCGCCCAAGCTTTGGCTGGCTTGCGCCAATTGGGCGCTCGATTCACTCTCTAGGCGTCGTACCAGTTTGTCCAAGTTGTCAATTTGGCTTTTGCGAACTTCGTCGCGGTAGAAGGCGGAGCCAAACAGGTATGCGTCTGGGGTAAGTCCACCAGCGCGTTGCAACACGGCAAAGAGTGTTTCACCCGGCTTGGCTTGGTAAATACCGGGTTTGGCCACTTCGCCCTCCACCCGCACCATGATGCGACGCTTGGAAATGGGAACGCGCATGTCGGTTGCAGAAAAAACAGTCACCACATCACCCGCTTGCAGCAAGTGGTTGTCTTCATCTTTGGGGTTGTTAAGTACTCTGCTCAAGCTAAAGGTAACAAGGCTGACACTCAAATCTTTGCGGTTGAGGCGCTCGATAACGGCATAGTCCCAGTTGATTTCGTCGTACAAGTTGCCTACCGACTCTGCCACCGATGGCACAGTGTTACGCTCATTGACCTTGATAGGTGGTTGGTTAGAAAACATACGCGCCTGACGCGACTCGCGGTATGACTCGATGTTTCTTGCTTCGCGCTCTGCTGTGGCTGTGCGACCGTCGTACTCCTTAGCCGCCACTTTTTGTGCAGCGTTTTGTGCAGCAGGCGAGTTGGAGATTTTTTCAGACTCACTCACCGCTTTCAAACGCGCTTCGCGCAAACCTTTTTGGTCAATGCGCATGTCAAGCACTGGGTCGTCCAACAAGTCTTCCGACATGATTTCGCGATCACGCAGGGCGCGTTCACGCTGGTTGCCGTCAAACAGCACCTCGTTTTGGCGACGCACGGAGTCGCGACTGATGAGGGTTTCTTTGTTGGGAATCAGGTCGCTCACGCGCATGCCTTCACGCCAGGCCATGCGGGTGGGCT
>JACCDN010623324.1_pt1 | contig 41588 bp, 35 predicted proteins | sample 7441691 | NCBI WGS metagenome assembly JACCDN01 (sample SAMN15323439, study PRJNA562643) | freshwater metagenome | isolation source: river surface water | place: USA:Blue River Watershed | collected 2017-08-16 | reverse complement strand
GCTAGATGCCTCACATTTATTGATTGTTTATACTTGTTAAAGATCTGTTTTGGTTTCGTTTTTCTCCTACCGATCTCTTTCGGGGAGAACGTTATTATGGCATAACTATCTTTTTTATGTCAAATATTTCTGCCATTTTTTTCTGATTTTCAGAGTTCAGATTTAGCCACTCCAAATAAATCAGCTTAAGATCAATATGTTAACCAACATCATTTTTTCGGGTCTTGTTGTGGTTTTTTGTAATTTACATTTTGTATATGTTGATAATTCAGCTTCACTTAAACTAATCAACATATCAGGAACCTTTATTTTTCAGAAGTTAATAAATTATTATAGAATATTCTTCTCATAGATAATTATATAAAATATTAGATAAAAGTTTATCAAGCAGCAATACTCAAGGTATAATTTTTAATTAATTTACAATCCATAATCATCTAGTTCATAAAATTGGTTTTATTTACTTTATATTAATCATTCAAGAAAGTTAATATGCGTACATTAATTATTTTATCTCACCCAGACTTTGCCAACTCTTTAGCAAATAAAACCATTTTAAATGAGATCACTGATTCTCATTTAGATTTTGAGCTGCGTCACCTTGATAGTCTTTATACAGGTTATCAAATAGACGTAGAAGCTGAACAAAACGCTCTAATCAACGCGGATAACATAGTTTGGCAGTTCCCCTTTTATTGGTACTCAGTTCCCGCTTCACTTAAAAACTGGATGGATAAAGTTCTCTCATTCAATTTTGCATACGGCCCAGAGGGTGACAAGCTTGCCGGCAAAAACTTAATCATATCGACAACAATCGGTGGTCCAGCTCACTCATATCAGCCCCTTGGCTATAACCATTTCAGGGTTATAGACTTTCTAAAACCTCTTGAGCAAACCGCATACTTAGCAAAAATGAATTATCTAGAGCCAATTCATACTAATTCTTGCGTTTATATTCCTGGAGTCTACAATGTTAAGGAAGAGGTTGAAGAAAGAGCAAGATCTCATGCTGCAAAATTAATACAAATTATAAGAGACTTAGATAATTTACTCATTAAATAATATTTGCTGATTTCTTTTATTATTTACTGTCATTCTTCTGCCCCAGCTTATATCTAAAACCTTTTGCTGAGGTTCGCCAAACAGGGTAAAATGAGAATTAAACTTATTAAAGTTTTTGCTCAGTAGGAATGCTATATTAAATTAATACTACCGATAAATGGTTGTGTATAATATCTTACTTAAAATAATTACAATTATCTTTGCAAATTTATTCTTTCAATATACAGGGAAATATCATGGAAGCAATTAAAACACCTAATGCACCTCAAGCAATTGGACCATATGTTCAAGCGGTACAACATGGTAACGTCGTTTATACCTCAGGCCAAATTCCATTAAATAAGGAAGGGGTTCTTGTTGGCAATGACATTAAAACACAAACTGAACAAGTAATGATGAACTTGGACGCAATTTTAGCAGAAGCCGGGACAGATTTTAACCGGGTAGTTAAAACCACATGCTTTTTAAGTGACATGAATAACTTTGCTGCCTTTAACGAAGTTTATGCTAAATTCTTTGACCGTTGCTTACCTGCGCGCTCATGTGTAGAAGTTTCTAGATTACCAAAAGACGTATTGGTAGAAGTTGAAGCTATTGCGATTATGCCAATAAAATAATTAGCACCAAACCCGCTCATAAGCGGGTTTTTTTAACCCACTACAAAATAATGACGAATCAATCATTGACTTTAGGACTGTTTCTTCTAAATACTTTAAGATAAAATCCTCACATTTAGCGCGTAAAACTAAATTTAGCTGTAATAGGCATAAGCAAAAAACCAAGATTAGCAAATTACATAGGAAATTGCAAATATCAAAAAAACTTTGTCAATAAAGTGTCAACTGCGATAAGAAAAAGTAATGCCTATGTGGCAGTTGAAGCACTCAAAATAAAAAACGTCTGTAAATCAGCAAAAGGCACAAGTGATAAACCATCTGCAAAGGAAAAACAAAAGTCAGGATTGAATAAGTCAATCTTAGATCAAGGCTAGGGAATGTTTCGCCAATTCCTTAATTGATGAAAGTACCAGATATTATGATATTGTTAGCAAATTGTGGGTTGGCATGCTATTTGAGAAGTAGAATCGATGAAGATATCTACTTCACAAAATAGCCCTTCTAATTATAGACTTGAATCAGAAGGTAACCCATAGCGCGTGCCCGGATTATTTTGAAAGAACTTTTGATACAAAGCATTCAACTTTGCTGGATTATTAGTCATTATTCCACGTACACCGACATTCAAGTAATTCTGCATTGAAGCTTCCTTATCAATTGTCCAGATATAATTGGTAGTTAGAGTATTATTGTTAATATAGTTAGTAGAAGTCTTAATTTCACTATAAAATCTGGTCGGCATAAAAGCTGAGATTCCTACCCCATAGACAATATTGGCAGTCTGAAGAGATTGCAGCATAGCAACTACCTTATTTACATTTTCTTCCTGATCTATACTAAAATAGATCCGTGAAGCGTATGCCGATTGTTGTGCTGCCTTAGCTGCACCTTGCAAGTAAGGAAAATATTTAAAATCACTCACCCCGACAATAACCTTACCGGTATATCCTTTAGCAAACAGTTGCTGCTCCAGTTTTGTTACCATATTTACCCCGGCCTGTTCAAGATTAGTTTTGCCACCATTTATCGTCCCAGCTTTAGTATCAACTATGAGCAATGCAAAATTTTTAGTTGCCAACTTATTTAGGAAATTATCAATATCATCTCCTAAGTTACATACTCGGACAGCAGCCGTTATACCACCAAGCGCCCCTCGAGTCGCCTGGCACATGTCTGCAAACGGGCTAGCACTACAATCACAAGGAAAACCATGCATAACATTTACGGGGGTTGTCCCCTTAAATCTGAAATCAGCCTCAATTGCATTAGCGCCTTGGCTGCTTGCCCAGTCAAATAATTTAGAAGAATTAATCTGGTGCGCAATATTATAGTAAAGTTTGTCAGCAAATACAGTAGTAGATACGCCGCTAAATAGCAACGAGCTTAGCAGGCCGGCTTGCCAAATCAATTGAAGTGCACGCGATTTTAACTTTATAATTTTCATTATAAGAACACTCATCATTCAACTCCACTACATTCATTTAGTTTCATATCTGAATTAAATTTACAAATACCCATAGCCACTTTATTTGTATCGGTCCCGCCCAGATAATTACTGGTATAAAGAAAATCAGAATCGCCAATACTAGTAATTGCCATGCTTATTATGCCATTATATACAGGATTCTCAAAGGTAGTACAGCTACCAAGCTCCCCCGAACTTAAAATTGGACATTGGGCAATAGTTGAATCTCCAGAATTCAAAAAATAGGCATAAGTATTTTGACGATTTAACTGAATTCCATTTATGGCATTGAAAATGCCGTCATCTGCTATTTTTTTGCAGGTTTCGAAATTTCCTGAGTTAGAAATATGGCATTCAGTAACAGTAGAGTCTTCATTTGCTATATAAGCATATGCCGTTTTAGCATTAATGGCAATATACCCCGGGGTATTAAATGTTCCGTTCCCAGTGCTAGCTACACAATTAGCTAAGGTTCCATCATTATTTAACGGACATATCGCAATACTATTACCTGCTCCGTTTACAACATATACTACCTTCATAGCTGAATTTATTTGAATGCCAGATGGAAAGTTAAACATACCGTTTCCGGTAGTAGTAGTACAATCCGTTATTATCCCCGAACTATTAACCGGACAAACTGCGATAGTATTACTATCACCACCATTAACAATATATGCCATGCTTCCGGCCTCATCCACCACCATATGTAACGGATTAACAATTGCGCCGTTGCCATTGGTTGCTACACATTCTTTTAATGTTCCATTAGTTATATCAATCGGGCATGATGCAACACTGTCAGCATTAAGTACATATGCTGTAGCATTATGTGAATTGGTTGTTACCTCTGAAATATAGGATAAGGCCTCGCTATTTTCTCCATTAATGAAACATTGAGAAAAAGACCCGTCAGCTTCCAATTGGCACGAAGTTACCGTGTCATCATTGGCATTGGCAAGATAGATATATGATTTATCATTAAATTTGGCAACACTTATCGCAACTGGAGAATCAAATTTATCTGTATTAAGTGTTTTTTCTGCTGGTGAACTGTTATTGCCGCCATTACTGCAGCCGGAAATTAAAATTGCCTGGATAAATAAATAGGCAGTTAGCTTGAATTTTTTGCTATTCATCGTATCCCCTCCTTTCTAGTATCAAAACTATAGTTATATATTGTAACAGTTTACAACAGTCGAGAAAACTATTAGATCAATAATCTTAGATGAATTTATATTAATTTTTTTCGATATATCATACTGCTGTACTTTGCGTTAGATGCAATTAATCATAAACAAGTAACTAGCGTATAGGGTGTAACATTCTTACTACAAATAAAATTACTAATTAGGCTTTCCAGAACTTTTTTATAATTTTTCGCTACTAAATACTTTTTCTTTATAACAATTTCCTAAATATAAAGCCACCTTTATCTCGGCTATAATCAAATCAATAATAACAAAATTTAAAGTATTTCCTTATATAGCTTTGGCTTTTATGCAGCCTTTTCTATTTAAAAGGCCAATTAAAGATAAAAAATATAAGGTCTCTCTACAAAATCAGAAATTTTCAGTTTACATGTTATTTTATTTCATGAAACCAAGAATTGCTAACTATCTTGCTTGGCTGTTTAGGAATTTAGCAATAAGTAGCCGTTATATGGCTAAGATTTATTATATTCTATAACCTTAGCAAAAGCTACTTTCTTTGCCCATTTCGCGATATTCTCTTGATTTGTTTCGATAAAAGGTGTGCCATAAATATTAAAAAGAAAGCCATCAAATATTCGTAATTGTAGTAATCTCTCATTTATTCCATCGAAATGACTAACAAGATTTCTCACCAAATCTAGCATTTCTAGATTAAGTAAATTTTGTAAAACTTCTCTAGGTAATCTAACAATTTTATTATCAATTAGATTTAAATTCAGTAAATTGTGTAAATCATAAACAGCTTCTGGAAAAATGGTCAGGCTGGTATTACCTAGATCTAAATTCTGTAAATTAGCATAATTATTGAAAGCATTTGCTGGAATTTCTTTAAAAGGGTTATTCCTGAGGACGAGCTCTTTTAAGCTATTGGCACCTGCAACTGTTCCGATAGTAGTTAATGCTGGCGCAAAGGTATCTAATTTACACCAGCACATATAAAGCCTTTCTAAATTAATCAGATCCATGAATACCCCTTCAGGCAGAGTATGTAAAGGATTATTCGACAGATTCATTATTTTTAAATTGCTCATTTTAGAGATCGCTTTAGGAACAGATGTTAAACCACAGTTAGCGCAATATAAGGTTTCTAAATTAATTAAATTTTCTAAATCATCTGGAATAGGCTGCAAATTATTATTGCTTATATAAAGACTCCTTAAATTTGTCAATTTAAACAACTCATTCGGAAGAGAGGCTATTTTACAGCTTAGCATGCTTAAAAATTTGATGGAGGTAGGAAGACATTGTAACAGAACCTGGAGAGACTCGGCCTCTAAGATACAGCTACTTATATTAAGATGTTCTAAGCTCTTTAAAGAACGAATAGATTCTCTATCAATTCTTTTAAACGGTATACGACAATTAACTAGTTTTTCTAAATTAGGGAATTGCCAAGATGAAAAACCAGGAAAACTATTTAGCAAGTTACTTGATAAGTCAAGGTTCTTCAATTCGAGTAATTTGAGTTTTTCAGGTAAGTATTTGATATTACAGTAAGAAAGATCTAAACTAATTAGTTTTCGATGATTAGTAAGGTAGATTAAAGTATCTGCATCCAATAATACATTACCATTTAGATTAAGCTCCGTCAGTTCCTGCAGTAAACAAATATTAACTGGTAAGCATTGAAGCTTGCAAGATCTGAGGGATAGGTTTCTAATTCCTTTGTCTGCTAAAAACTCAAATAGTCTGTTATACTCCTCCTGAGCCATCTCGCATCTTTCTAAATTTATATTAATGATAACATTATATCTAAATATAAGCGTAAGTATGCTAAGTGGTAATAAAGACCCATTGAAATAATTGCGCAGATTTAATATTGTTGGATCTTCTAGTTTATACTCTCGGTTAAAGTAATCTTTCAACAATTTGTCAGCAATATGTTTTTTCTCTTGGATTATACTTGGAATACTTTCTTCATTGATCCATTCCTCCAAATACAATTTCATAAGCTCTTGTGGACTTTCACAGTAGCAGTATCCACTTCCAGTAAACCAGGAAACTTTCTTTGAAAGCTGCGTCTTTATGATTCTAGCTAATTGGTAAATATCCACTAATAAAGTTTGCTCAAATTCGTCTAATAAAAAATCATTATGAATTACTTTTGATTTATTTAGTTTAACGCAAAGTGTCCCTAAACTTGAAGACTCAGGGAACATTGTGCAAATCTCTTGATAGATATCCGGAAATTCAACAGTTATAATCCCGATTAATCTAAGTAATTGTATTTTTATAGAATCATGCTGCTTGGCTAGCTGGTTACTTACCATATTCGGGTTAGGACTAGGCTGTATAGAATTATATAAATTTAAAGTATCAGTTAAGTATTTAAGAAAGTATTTTTTTGGGTTTTTACTTGGTCCTAGCTGTTTCACAGCTTGAGGAAGAAAAGTTAATTCTTGAATGTTGCTTTTTCGGTTTGCCTTCATTTACTTATTCTCTTTGCAAAATAAATAAGTGTAATTACAAGAATCAATATTTTATAAAACCCTAAAACGAAACTAAATAAATTTCTAGAATATTAATAATTTAATCTAAATCATAGCAACCATAAGTACTTACTTATCCAGATGCGGCGCAGTTTCATCTAAATAACGTAGATAATAAGAATATTAAGCCAGCCTGCACTTTTTGTAGATTAGTAACAGAAGAATATCAATATTACCCATAAAACACTTATTACGCATAATTGACCTGTTTCTTCTATGGAAAACGGCTATAAAGAGAACCAAGGCTTGGAGCAATTTTATTTTAGTTTTGAAAATGCAAAGTGCCATGTAGGCTGTAAGGTATTGTAAGACCCACTATTAATTATGAAACTCGCGCTTAACCCAAAAGATCATATAAAATAAAAGAAATATTATTAACTTGACAGTACTATCGATGTACTTGCTTTGCTACAACCGTAGCAACTTAATACAATTCTATAAATTTTTAATAGCCCTTCTCTATAACAACCATATTCGAATTTAATGCTTTTTGATAATAAAACTCTAAAAGCTCATAATTCAAAAGAATATCATGCCTTAAAGGTCAAAAATCATGTTTCCCAATTATTTAAATAATCTATTTCACTCTTCGCAGCAACCTAATAACTTTTCGCTTCAGCAAAATCAGCAAGCGCAAAATAATCAGCATAGCCCCTTAGGTAATCTTTTTCATAATTTTACTGGGCCAGTTCCAAGTATTTTAGCAAACCCAACAGCAACGATAAGTAATTTGCAACCACATTTATCAATATCACCACAAAATCAAATACCTCCATTAGGATATCAGTTAACACCAGAACAAATACAACAATATAATTTATGGGTGCAAACTATATTACGAAACCGCGAAGAATTGCTAAGATTAACACAGCAACAATATAACAGCTATATTAATGCTCAAATGGAATGTCTTTTGCGACCGCAACAACAGTTTTCAGCGCATACTCCTTCAAGCACAGAAAAGGTTAACTTAGTTGATTCAGGATCTGATTTAAAGCAAGAAGACAATATCATATTAGAAAATGATAAACCGGCATTAATGATACAAAAATCAATAAGCAATGCAGCTGATATAGAGGAAATCCGAGTATATTCTCAGGAAGCTAAATTAGAAATAAATAACTTTATAAATAAGATTAGGGGCAGACTTAGTGATACGTTTGGCTTGAATAACATATTGAGCTGCTTATTTGAACTAAACGCCATTATTCAAGTAAATATGCCTTATAAAGGTAGGAATTCAGAACTATTTAATCGACAGGAAATCGAACAAAAGAAAATAGTAACACCTTGGTTAAATACTTTAGATAGTTACCTCGAAGAATATCAAAAAGCATATCATTCGGAACTAGCTATTGTCTGCACGGATTTAATTTTAGATGCACTTCAAATACAAATTAATACTCCTTCTGGCCAGTCAATTAAAGAAGTATATATTGAACATGAATATGACATATGTTATCAGCACAGGACAAATGATAGCCAAAATTCTAGCCCGCTTACAAACTCAAATTATCCTATTACTCAAATTTATGAATTAAAAAATAAATTAGCTAGTGTCTCGTTAAAAGATGCGAACCTCATGGATTTATTTAGTTTTATTAGCATATTATTAGCTAAGATCACCGAAAGTCATCAATACTCTAAGGAATATTCTAAAACCACAGAAGAAAATGCAACAAAACGGATAACAGCTTCAATCACTGCGTTAGCTGCAGCTATGGTTTCATATTTAGAACGGGATATACAAAAAATTTTATATAAACGGCAAGTTGCTGCTCAAATCAAAATATTTTTAGCATTTCTAATTAAATGTAAAACTAGCTGTAGATATAACTCTCCCAACTGGGAGCAGTTACAGAAAAACGCTTAAGAAGATTACTTCTTTTAATTTAAATCTAAAACCAATTGTTTTTGAGTAAATATGATATTTTTTTGAGTAGTTGGCTACAGTTGCTAATTTATAAGTTTAACTAGCTATTTACTAAAAACGCTGTAGCCATTAATTGCTTTCAAAGTTGAATTGAAAAATAATATTGATAAAGATTAAAGTCGCTCAAGAAATGTATGGTAACCATTACCATCATAATAAGCATATAAAGTTTGGGCGATTTTAGTCGTACCAGTTTGAATCGCGCCATTTTGGTCAATAGCAATCAAGCCAACATAATCATCATCTTGATCACTTTCGGCTATTGAACGAAGGACCGCTTCATTTAGTGTCATTCCATCCATTACCCGGGTATGTACTTTAGCGGCTACGCCTTTATTTACAATTTGCTCGCCGATACCGGTGCAGGAGATACCCATTATCGATGAAGCAAAGTTACCAGCAACTGTAGGGCTATCGCCCACCCGGCCAGGCACTTCAAATCCTGCACCGCCGGTTGAAGTTATGGCACAAATATGTCCATTATCATCAAGGGCTACTACACCGATTGTGCCCGTTAGCCCGCGCTTTAATTCAAGATATTCGTTCCAACGCTTTTCAGTCATCGGATTATATGGCATCATCTTTAGAACTTCATGGGCATAACGAGTAGCAAATTCGCCACTTATGATGCTGTGGTGCTGTTTATGTAATGCAAAAGCAACTTCTGAAGGATGGCGCACATTTTGAATATTAATTACACCGGCAAATTTATTCATGATGCTATCCATATATGAAGCTGACATCCTTATTTGCCCATCTTGCTGAACTCTTGAACCAGTACCGGCATTAAATATTGGATCATCCTCCAATAATTTAGCAGCATGGCGTGCGGCTAAAATAGCATCGTTGGTTTCTTCTAAGTATTCATGAGATGCTTTAATAATCGGCAATAGATGCTCATGATAAGCTTCAAATGGGGTGCTTGGCTCTTCACGAGCCCCGCAGCCACCATGAATAATAATCCGCTTCATTAACGACCTTTCTTTCTATGAATTACTTCATGAATTTTGGGATCGTATCTATCTCCATTTAATAAGGTATGGATTTTTACACCTACTAAACTAATTGCTTCGCCTGGAGCAGTATTGGCAACTGAAGAATATTCAACTTTTGACATATCGACAATTGTTAAGGCGCCACTACCAATAGCTTCAATATCGCCCTCAGGACCAATAATTGCAGCAGTATCTTCATCAACCCCAATACCTGTTTTGTATGGATTATATGAAAGAGCAGTCAGTAACCGGCCAAGGCGGTTGCGCTGCGAGAAGTGTTGGTCTATCATTACTTTATTAGTTAAGCCAAGACCAGGTGCAATCATTACGCCGCCTACCCGGGGAATCAAGCCTGATTCTCCGGAGGCTATCATATGTTCAGGAATAAATGCGGCACCTGCAGAAGTACCTGCTACAGGAACGCCTTCGGCATTTCTTTTACGTATCATTCTTGCAACAGTAGTACCACCTAATACAGTTGAAAGTAAAAGCTGGTTACCACCAGTCATAAAAATTCCAGTAGACTCTGTTAATTGTTTTACAAATATTTCATTATTTGCATCTTGACGAGTAACAATATTATTGTTATAAATTTTGGTAACACCTAAGCGCTGGAAGATTTCCACATACCGATCACCAGTATCTTCCAAATTTGATGCAGTAGGAATAACCGAAATAATGGCGTCTTTACCACCACTTAATTCCACAAATTTCTCTAAAACCCGAGGATTTACTTCTTTTTCTTCACGTCCGCCGATTGGAATAATAAAACCGCGTGCAGATTTATGCTCCATACTCATTAATTCACTTCCTTTAGTTTGTTGAATCATCATACTTAAAAAAAAGTTCTTTAAGCAGATTCAAATTGCTGGATATAATCCAGCAATTGAATGTGTGATATTAGCTCTTAAGAGAATATTCTACCAAACTTTACTACATCTCTGCAGATTTATGCATTTAAGATGCACTAATAAAGTTACGGATTGTTGCAATTACGCCTGGAATATCTTCTTGGCACAACATAACAAAGATATTATCCTCGTCGACTTTCGCTAGTACCATGTTAGTGGCTTCGATCTCAGTATCAACGGTTGCCAAAATATGCTCTTCTTTGAAACCACGACGTAGCAAGCTCGTCCTTAGCATAGCAGCAAGCTCACCAGGTGCAGCACCTCGAGCGTATGCATGGAACTGCTTGATGATTACATAGTCAATTCCATGTTCGACTACACTTTGGGCAATATCGCGAATCAAGAATTTCCTATCACCAGAAAAGCCAAGTAACACAGTAATTTTACTCGAAGGAGAAGCAATGCTTTTAGCAAATTTAAGAATAGTTTCAACTGATGCATGGTTATGCCCATAATCAACAATTATTTTACTATTCTTAACTTCAAAGAAATTGAAGCGGCCTTGATTATTCTCGTCATTTACGAAAGCAAGTAACCCATTTTGAATCTCTTTATAGGTTCTGCCAAGTTCCAAACTCAGACAAATTGCGACCATCACATTTTCAATATTATGCTTTGCTAAACCTTTGTAGGTTAAATCTACATCATCGACATTAGCAATAAATATTTTTTCACCATTTCTATATACATAGAAAGCATTATCGCTGACATAGCAAGCATAATCATCTTCTTTAAGATACTTAAGAATTTCTTCTTCAGTTAACTTTTGGCTGACAAAAGCTCTGCCGCGGCGGATTTTAGGTAATAATTGCACAGATAATTCATCATCTAGATTAATTACGCTATGCCCACCAGGCTTAACTCCATCATGTACCAAAAATTTTGCCTGAGCTAAATCTTCTACCGTATCAATTCCATTAACTCCCAAGTGATCAGCAGAAACATTGACAACAGCAGCACCATTGACGCTAGATGTAGCAATACCTCGTTTAATTAAGCCACCACGGGCAACTTCCAAAACTGCAACATCGACATTTGGATTAGTTAAGACAATCTGATTACCCTTCGGCCCCGAAAGATCACCCTCGCTGACAATTTTGCCATCGATCATTACCCAGTCAGTTGAACAATAACCTACAACCTTACCGGCAACTTTTGAGATAAAACTGGTCAGGCGGACGGTAGTAGTTTTACCATTGGTACCTGTTACCATCACACTTGGAATTTCGTAAATCTTATCCCAAGGGACATCGTTAAAGCCAATTTCATCCAACTTGGCAATAAAAGCACCTTTACCACTACCGATACTTATCGTACCATCCTCTAGAAACACATTTAAAGAACGCTTTTCTGCTTCTTTATAGATATTTCTTAAAGTGATATAACGTTCACGAGAAATTACATATTTTAGGTAATCAACCTCTTCTTCAAAATCCAATGGCTCTAAATTATTGAATTTTGCTTGAATTATATCAAAAGTCACCCCCAAAATCTTGCATCCTGCATAGGCTAAATCATATTCTGTGGGGAATGCCACAATAATTCCGCGGCTGTATACCCGCTTATGAATTGGGACATCGTCCCAACCCAAAGCATCAAGTACACTACGCAACTCAGCTACATAAGCATCTGCGAATTCCTGCTTATTCTCACTGTGGGAGACCACTTCCATAATGGCCCCCACCCCTGAGAAAAACACATTTGCTCCAGCCAATACACGTATCGCAAGTGCATCTTTTTGAAACATGATAATTTCCTTAATCGTTAAGTTCGTCTTCAACTTCAATAATCACACCACGTTTGTCCGAACGGATAGTAGCATGGCTGATTGCATCAGAAATTAACTCAATATCAACACGATCTAGCAAATGATCTTCAGGCTGAGCTGCAACTGTTTCTTTACTACGTTTATTGCCACCTGAGTTAAAGGTAGTAATTTGTTTCCAGCAACGGCTGACTTTATCAGCAAATACTACGACAAAGTCACCCTCATGAGCTGTAGATAACGCATGGTCAATTGCTTTTACTTCATCATTTATAATTTCGATATTTTCAGGTTTCACGCCGTATTTAATCAATAAATCACGAATTAAACCTGATACCTCCCCATCTTTGCGGCCACGACGGTTATCATCTTGTTTACATACAAAGTGAGTAAAGTGAGCCGGTAATAATTTAACACTTTCCTCAATTAACTCATTGGTACGGTCGCCAGGGAAAGTAACAACTGCAGTCTTACGTCCAGGTACATTCATCTGGCTCACAAATTTACCAATCATATTAATTGCGGCAGGATTATGGCCATAATCTAATAATACTTTAAACGGATGCTCATCAAAGAAGTTCATACGACCTGGAGTTTGATGATAACTATTTACAAAAGTACGTAATCCGTTACGTAAATCATCTAGGCTCATTCCCATACTATAAGCAATTGCAACTGCAAACATTGCATTTTGAACGTTATGAATTGCTTTACCTTCCATAGTCGCAGGAATCAGATGCGTCCATAATACCGGAACGTGTACTTGGTTGTCAAAAATAGTGATCATATCACCATTGACACCTTTTTCAATAATTACAGCTTTACCACCTAAGCGGATATGTTCACGCACCAAGTTATGCTGAGGGTTCATTGTCACATAGAAAATATTCTCAGCTTCAGTTGTTGCAGCCATTTTCAAGCATTCAATATCATCGGCATTTAATACTGCAGTATCGCGAGCTGAGTCAGTAATAATCCGTTTGATTTTAGCTAAATCAGACAAGCCGTTACCCTCAGTAATATCGATATGGTCAGCTGTTACATTCAAACAGGCACCAACATTACAATACTCATAACCTAAACCACTACGTAGTAGACCACCACGGGCAGTTTCTAACACGGCGATCTCCGTATTTGGATCTTGTAATACCATTTGCGCAGATACAGGCCCGGTTGTGTCACCTTTAACTGTTAATTTACCATTAATATAGATACCATCGGTAGTCGTTAGTCCGACTACTTTACCGGCTTGTTTCCATAAGTGGGCAACCATACGCGATGTAGTAGTTTTACCATTAGTACCAGTGATTGCAACTGTAGGAATCCGCGCTTTTTCCGGCTCTGGAAATAACATATCTATAACTGCACCAGCTACATCACGAGGTTTACCTTCGGTTGGAGCAACGTGCATACGAAAACCCGGCGCAGCATTTACTTCACAAATACCGCCGCCAATATCATGGTACGATTTACTAATATCTTTAATTAAAAAATCTACACCACCAACGTCTAGGCCAATAGCGCGTACAGCTCTTTCAGCCATTTCTTTATTATCCGGATGAACTTGATCAGTTAAATCAATAGCAGTTCCGCCAGTAGATAAGTTGGCTGTAGAACGTAGATAACATACCTCACCGTCCTTAAGAACAGTTTCTGCCGTATAACCTAATTTGTCTAATAATTGAATAGCCTGGTAATCAAGCGCTAATTTAGTTAATACTTTTTCATGACCAACACCACGACGCGGATCTTGGTTAACAATATCCACAAGTTCAGCAATAGTATGTTTTCCATCACCAATTACGTGGCCAGGTACCCGTTTAGCAACGGCAACTAATTTACCATCAACCACCAACATACGGTGATCTTCACCCTCAATGAATGATTCTACGATCACTTGTCGCGAAACTTCGGCAGCAACCCTAAAGCCTTCTGCTACTTCCTCATCGGTGTTCAAGTTAATTGAAATTGCACGACCATGGTTACCATCCAATGGTTTCACCACCACAGGGTAACCAATCGCATTGGCTGCACGCACAGCTTCTCGTTCTGAAGTGATAATTTTTTGGCGCGGCACTGGTAAACCTAAACTATCTAATAAGTTGGCACAAGCTCCTTTGTTGCATGCCAATTCAAGTGCAATATGTTTAGTTTCACTCGTAATTGTTGCTTGTATCCGTTTTTGATATTTACCATAACCTAATTGTACTAATGATGCCTCATTTAAACGCAGGTAAGGAATATTACGTTCAACAGCGGCATCAATAATTGACTGAGTACTTGGCCCAAAATTCATTTTTTGCGCAAAGCGGATAAAGCGAACTTTTTCGCTTTCAAAGTCAAAATCTTCCTTTACCTTGTGCTCGATCTGGCTTTTAACCTCTTCAGGCATTATAGAAACAAGCAAATCACGAGCCAATTCACATGCACGTAATCCTACGTCTTCCTGTTTATATTCAAATACTAAATTATATTGACCAAGCTTCCCATTACCACGGGTACGGCCAAAGCTGACATTTACACCTGCCAGCATCTGAATTTCCAAGGTTACATGTTCCCAAATATGACCAATCCATGTACCCTCATCTTCTTTTAGGCGACGGACAAATCCACCAGTTTCACCGTGAGAACAAAAATGCTCATGGAGAGAAGGAATAGCAGTCAATAATTTATTAATAAAATCTTCACCCAGGCGTACTGAAGGCCACTCTTCTAACACCCCTACATCGATTACATGTCTAATTACGGGAAAATTAGCGTAAATATTTGGGCCCACATAAACATTAGTTGCTAAGATCTTCATTGGGAATACCTATAAAAAAAAGATTAAGACCAGATACTATTTTATAGCAAAATTGCCAGAATATGAATATATTTTTATAAAATTCGTCACTTTAACGATAGTTTTTATAAGCCCCCTTTTAGAAGTCTCATAAAAACATTAAATATCAATGAGTTACCCACACAAAAACACCAAGCAAACGGTACATTAAACAACAAATCTGAATCACATATTTGAATTTATACATCATATAAAGATTTTATGTAGATTTTATACAGCACATAATACAGATATTACAACATATGCAAGCAATATTTTTTTGATTTTTAGCTAATAAGCTCATCTATTTTTTTAATTTTTTGTCTATAAAAAGCATAAAATCGGCATCTAAAATGCCGATTTTATAATTTATAATATGCTTTTTACATGCATTATTTCATACCCTAAAAGTTATTTTTTTGCACCTGAATCAGTTCAACTTTATAACCATCCGGGTCTTCTACAAAGGCTATAATAGTGCTGCCAAATTTCATCGGACCAGGCTCACGGGTTATTTTCCCACCATTTTCTTTAGCTATCTCACATGCTTTATATATGTCTTCAGTTCCAAGTGCAATATGGCCATAAGCATTTCCCAAATCATAAGACGTAGTTTCCCAGTTATGAGTCAATTCAATAACCGAATTCGTTTCTTCGGAACCATAACCTATAAATGCCAGCGTAAATTTACCATCGGGATAATCTTGGCGACGCAGTAACTTCATTCCAAAAGCATCAGTGTAAAATTTTAAACTACGTTCAAGATCACCTACGCGTAACATTGTATGCAAAATTCTCATTATACTCTCTTCTAAAAATTATTTCTTAATTGTCGTAAATGATAAAAACAGCTAAATGCATCTTCAACCTGCACTCCAGCTTTAGCCCCAACAATCGGCCAGATTCTAGGGTCATCAGTTCGTAAAAACAAATTATAGTTTAGCTCATCCTCTAAATTTACTGGCAAGCTAATCCCTGTAGTTAATAAGCGGCTGTTTATATTAGCTGACAAAGGTTCATAATATTTATTATTACCATCGTCTATTGCTACAGTAAATTCATAATTTCGCATTGTATATTCGTGAGCAGGATAGCAAAGTATTGTTTTTTTAAGCTGCAGATCATTTGCATTTGTATTTAAATTAGATAAACCTGAGTTACTATTAACCAATGCTTTTATCTTATTAAGGGAATTATACATTGCCTGGAAATCTCCAGTGAAAACCCTGCCACAACCAAGCGAAAAGAGAGTATCACCACAAAACAAGTGCGTAGAATCCAATAAGTAACAGACATGCTCATACATGTGCCCCGGAGTGGTAATAATCCGAAAACCCGGAAACCCATCTATGCTAACAAGCATATCATCAGACAACTGGCCTTTAAAATTATCAACGACCTGTGGCTGAAATAAGTTTACCAGTTCAGCTACCCCACCAATATGATCGCCATGAGGATGAGTCAGCAAGATAGCTTTTAATTTTAAATTATGCTGTTGCAGATATTGGCTAACCGGCTTAGCTATGGTCGGATCAATAACAATGGCATCCTTATTATTACTTATAATCCAAATGTAATTATCAGTCAATGCAGGTAATGCCGTTATTGTATAATCTTTTGGTTCCATTTTTTGTCCATTCGCTAATTCAGGATAAAGCCTGCTTAAGGTCATTTATTATGCTTGCTGAGTCAAATAATCCTAATGATAAGCGCACCAGGTTAGGTGCGTAGCCAAGCGCTTTAATCTTAGCAAAGTCGCCTGCAACATAGGGGGTCAGAACCAAGTTTTCATAGCCGCCCCAGCTAACACCAAGATGAAAATGTTTAAGGTTATTAACAAACTTGGCTAAATCTTGAAAATTTTCAACATCCAATTCAAAACTTAATAAACTTGTATATCCGCTAGCTTGCGACCAAAACAACTTTTTATCTTCTTCTAAATAGGCTAAAGGATGATGAACCTTAATAATACGCGGATGATGCATTAGAAAATCAACCACTTCTGCAGTTGAAGTTTGAATTGCTTCAAGCCTCGAAGGCATAGTCCTAAGCCCACGCAAAAGCAAGTAAGCATCATGAGGCGACGGTACAGCACCATGTAATTTAAACCCGTATTCTTCAATATTATACATTAACTTTTCTGAAGTAATGACGGCACCTGCCATCACATCAGCATGGCCGCTAATGTATTTGGAACAAGAATGGATTGATATATCAATTCCCAATTCAAGAGGTTTTTGATAAAGTGGCGTAGAGTAGGTATTATCAATAGCAGTTAAGATATTCTTTGCCTTAGCCAATTTGGCAATAGCGCGTAAATCAACAATTTTAAGATCAATGCTCCCTGGAGATTCCACATAGATCATTTTGGTATTCTCAAGGATATTACTCGCAATTGCAGCAATATCAGTTTGCCGGATATAACTATAACTTATATTAAACCGCTCCAGGAAACCAGCGTAAGTCATTGTTGGGGCATATATAGTATTAACAAATAAAATATGGTCACCTGATTTTAGATGGCTTATTACTGCAGCGCTTACTGCCCCCATCCCGGAACTAAAAACCCGACATACTTCACCTCGTTCAAGCCTGGCCAGTTTATCCTCTAGCATATTTGTCGTTGGATTATTTCCACGGGTATAATAGTACTGTTTATGTTTTTGCAAACGATGGTTTTGATAGTCTTCAAAGCATTTAAACGTAAATAAGGTACTCTGAACAATCGGTGGAGTGATTGCTTGGTATGGATTTGCCTCATCGAGTAAACAAATTTCTTTATCTTCGGGTAATATTCTACTTATCAACTTCCTGCCCTTTAATAACATAACCACTATACCATATTAATAACTGACGTTACGCATTTAATAAAATTTAACTAGCTATTATCTGATTTACTAAACAGGTTATTTGATTTATAACTCAAATCTTCCGCATACAAGATTTTGTATTACTCGTTTGCTATTTGTTGATAAACTCGCTTCACTCAAACAAATCAACAAATGAAGCAAACTTCATAAACAAAATCTAATAAGCTCCATAGTTCGTATAAATCAAATAACCTGTTTAATAAATCCTTTATTTTTACTCGAATTTGTGAGAGTGCGTAACAACTTTTATTAACTGGCTATAAAGTTTAAGATTCCTGCTCTAATTCTAATTTGGCATTTATTAAGGTTTGAATCTCAGTCTTACTTAATTTTGGATAATCTATTTTCAAATTATTTATAGCATCGGCAATTATGTCTGCAACAATTGCCCGTGCAATTTTTTTATCATTGGCCGGCACTATAACCCACGGTGCATAATTTTGTCCAGTATGAGATAGTGCATCTTCATAAGCTGCAACATAAGAATCCCAAAATTTTCGTTCCTTCAGGTCTGACGGTGAAACTTTCCAATATTTTTCCTCTTCGCTTAAGCGCTCAAGCAAGCGTTTTTTCTGCTCATCTTTAGAAATATGTAAAAAAAACTTGAGGACTAAAATACCATTACGAGCTAGATGTTTCTCAAACGCACTAATATCATCATAGCGATCTTGCCAGAATTTCTTATTTCTTTTTAATGATAATTCTTCTGGAAGTTCCTCCATATATTCTGGATGAACTTTTACCGCCAGAACATCCTCATAGTAGGAACGATTAAAAATCACCACTTCACCGCGCCGAGGCAATACTCGCGAGTAGCGCCACAAAAAATCATGTGCATGCTCATCATTAGTTGGTGCTTTAAAGCCCTCTACCCTACAACCTTGTGGATTTACCCCGCTCATTATATGCCTGATAGTGCCATCTTTTCCAGCAGTATCCATACCCTGAAGGACAATCAATATTCCATATTTTTTGCTTGCCCATAGCTTTTCCTGAGCATTGATTAAATCATTCCGACTGAGGGCTAGAACCTGTGCAGCTATATTATGGGCTACTTTCTTACCGGCTGAAGCTACTTTTTTAGGCTTATAGTCTGAATCATGCTTGCTTAATTTAATATTAGTTGGCTTATCCACAACTAAATCAGAGAATTGTGGGTTAACCTTTGGCTTTATTAATGGCATATTCTTCACCTACAAAAGTAACTATGAACAATAATTAAGCAATATTTACTTAACAGCTTATAAACCGTTTATGTAGCATCGGCACAACTTGATTAATTTTTTCAACAGGTACAACCATACTCAGGTTGATATTACTTGCACTATATGATAGCATCTCTACACGAGTGCTAGTTTGCTCAAATAAATTAAATACTTCCTGCATTAAGGAAGGCGTCGACATAATTTGCTCACCGACTAGTGAAATAGTCCCATAGCCTTCGATATAATCAGTTTTGGCAAACTCATTTAATTCAGTAAGAGCACTACCTAGCCTTCCGGTGTTATCTAAAGTTACAGATACACTCACCTCAGAAGCACTAAGCATATTTACCGATATATTATTTTGTGCCAAAATAGCAAAGATTTTTTGTAGAAATCCTTTGCTTAGAAACATATCAGCTGAATAAATATTCAATAAAGGCGCAGATTTTTTCCAGGTTATTGCCTTTACTAAACCATCCCCGGTGCCTGAATTATGTTCAATCAAGGTACCTGCGTTTTCAATATTAAAAGTATTTAATACCCTAACTGGAATATCAGCTTTCACTGCCGGCTGAATGGTCCTTGGATGCAGTACCTTAGCCCCAAACATGGCAAGCTCAGCTGCTTCTTGATAAGATAATTGATTGATTAGCTTCGCATCTTTGATCACCCGCGGATCAGCCGAAAATACCCCATCTACATCAGTCCAAATCTGGATTTCTTCACTATTAAGTGCATAACCAATAATTGCAGCGGAATAGTCTGAACCACCGCGGCCTAAAACAGTTGTTTCTCCGGTTAAAGTTGCACCGATAAAACCCGTTACTATTGGCACTATCCCTGATTCAACTAGAGGTAGTAAGGTTTGTTGAGTATGTAAGCGTGTACTGCCATCGATAAAATCAGCGCCGCCAAAATCTTCAGTGGTAATAATGCATTTAGTTGCCAAAACCTGGGTGGTATTTAAACCACAAGAATTTAAGTATTGGCTGATCAAATACGATGACATTTTTTCGCCAAAAGCTACCACACTATCATGGCGCTGCATGTGCGTTGCAAATTCCTTAGTTGCAAGTAATTCACGGAGTTCGGCCAAATAGCGATCAATTTGCATACTGGCATTAGCATTACATGGGGAGTTTTGACTATAAATATTGGCAATCCAGGCACTATGCTTTGCCTTGATCTCACTAAAAATCATTTCCTGGTCATCGTGCTTAACCGCATCGTTTAATTTGACTAATAAGTCGGTTACACCGCTTAACGCAGATACTACCACGATTGGCTGCCGGTCTGATTCACGAATTATTAAAGTTTTTATTGCGTTTACACTTTGTGGATTGGTAACTGAAGTACCACCAAATTTCATTACTAACATCTTCATCCTCTATTTGCATTCTATTCTTGTCATGACCAATACGGGCATCAATCATGTATCGTCATTAGCGGCTATTAATGTATTACAGCTAAAGTCATAATTATAGCTCAAGATAATCAGTCCCTTAGCTAATAAATGTAAAATCCATCAAATCAATCATCATTCCAGTCATAATGATTGTCATCCTGGTCTTTGGCATATTTAAAAGTTTTATTAATAAAATAAGTAGACCCGGCTTCATCAATTAAGTTTACATCCAGATTTCCATTACAAAACTCCTGGTAAGTCGGTTCCTCAAAACATTTGGAACGGCTGTTTACCGTCATTACAAAAGTACTTTTATCCGGATTTGTCGTAATTGTGGCTATGCAGCCATTACCTACTTGATACGCATATTGGTTAGTTTTTCCTGTAACCTTATTAAATGGCAAATAGCGATTAATTGGGCAAAATAAGCCGGTAGAACTGAATAAAATACTAAGCCCGATGCCATTATTTACTTGAATTAACTTTATATAAGTAACATCACGGCGATTTTCATACCAGCCAAACTTAAAACTTGGTGCGCTGGCTGTCTTGGCTGGCGCCGAAGAGTTTAATTGAGGATTAGAGCTATAAGGTGTTGCTACATCTGCATATACGCAGGATAGTAGAGCTAGTAGCAGGCAAAGTGTTAAATTCTTTTTCATGATTTTCTACCTGTAAAATTGGGTAAAAGCATCAACTTCTTCACGATCAGTACGATAACTATTGACTAATGCAGCAGTATCTTCATAGCCAATTGCCATGCCGCATAAAAGCAGATTTTCGTTGCCATAGCCAAGAAAATTACGGACAATCTCTGGATATTCAGCTAACGCTGCTTGGGCACATGTAGCTAACCCAAGCTCTACAGCCATTAACATTACTGACTGGAGAAACATCCCACAATCAAGAAAGGAACCTTTCTCTACTGTATCATGGGTGAAGAAGAATAGTACCGTTGGTGCACCAAAAGCACTATAGTTTAGAGCCCATTGCTCCATTCTTTTAGCGGTATCTTGACGGGTAATGCCTAAAGTTTGAAACATTTTCATGCCACATGCGACACGTCTTCGCTGGAATTCCGGCGGAAACTTTAGCGGATAATAATTATAATCCAGATTTTTTGCTGTGCCAGACTTGAAAGCATCAAGCAACATTTGATCAAGCTTGCGTTTGGCTTCACCCGATACTACTGCCACTTTCCAAGGTTGGGTATTGGTTCCTGATGGTGCTTGTCTGGCATAGTGTAAAATTTTGCGGATATCTTCTTCGCTAACTGGCTTATTTAAAAAAGCACGCACAGACTTTCTTTGGAATAATGCTTCGCTTACATTCATTTTTTTACTCTTTCATTAATTTTCTCAGTTTGGCAATATAAAAAGCCTCAAATTGTTGATTGGGTACTATACGGCATGTTTTTACCATTTCCGGATTATAATTCGAATCTTGGTAATTGGTTAATCCAGGTAAATAATTTTGAATCGGTAGCTCAAACCCAAGAATTTCAACACTATTTGGAAAGGTTTGAATTAAATGATCAACTACTTCCTCATTTTCTTCTACCATCCAGGAACAAGTCGAATACACCATTTCAGAGCCTGGCTTCAAACTATCAAAAGCAGAAACGATTAATTGTTTCTGCTTGCGGCTACACTCTTTAACTTTTTTTAAACTCCAATGTTCAAAACTTTCAGGATGCCGAAAATCAATTTGCGCCATAGAAGAACAAGGAGCATCCAGTAACACTCGGTCGAACCACTCATTACAGAGGCCACCTACTACCCTTCCATCTTTTTGATAACATTTTACAATTGTTACACCCAAGTTGCGCAGATTATGGATTAATCGGAAATAGCGGTCTTTTACCGGCTCAACTGCCGAAATTCGTCCATTATTATGCATTAATTGGGCAATAAAACCAGTTTTCCCGCCGGGAGCTGCGGCCAAATCCAGAATAAACTCTTCTTCACGAGGTTCCAACGTAACAACGGTTAGCTGCGATGACAAGTTTTGAATATAAAATAAGCCTTCTTTTGCTTGAGGAAGGCGTGCCAATTTAGTTTTATCATCAATCAAGAATGACACATCCGACCAGGCCACAGGATTAAAAGACAAACCCTCGCTAGTTAATATCTCGCAAACTTCGGCAACGCTTGACTTTAAGGTATTAACCCGAAAAGCGGATTCTTTATCCTGACTAAAAGTCTTAATAATATCTGAAATCGCATTCTCAGTTAAATTATAGTGCTGGCATATTTTGGTAATTTGGTTAATTAAAACATCTGGAATATTATGCTGTTTCTTCATTTTTAGATTATTTTGAGTTTTACCTGTTCATTAGAAAGTTTAGCAATTGTTGGCTCATCTTTGGCTCGATTACTTTCAAGCTTGATCCGCATTTTAACATCATTCATGCTATCTGCGTTCTTTAAAGCTTCCTCGTAGCTGATCTTTCCATCTTCATATAGATCGAATAAAGCCTGATCGAAAGTTTGCATACCTATATCTTTTGATTTTATAATCGTATCCCGTATAGGTTCTAGCTCGCGCTTAAAAATATAATCGGCAACGGTCGAGGTATTTAGCATAATTTCGATAGCTGCCACACGCGAGTTACCCGAAACGGATGGGATCAAGCGCTGGCCAATAATGCCCTTAAGATTCAAAGACAAGTTCATGTATACTTGATGATGTTTTTCGGCAGGAAATAAATTTACAATCCGTTCAATAGCCTGAATACAATTGGTTGCATGGATAGTCGCAACACACAAATGACCAGTCTCCGCAAATTGTAGTGCATATTCCATACCAGCTTCATCGCGGATCTCACCGATCAAAACTACATTTGGAGCTTGGCGTAAAGCAGACTTTATTGCATTATGCCAGGAATCCGTGTCTACACCTACTTCACGCTGCGATACAATACAGTTTTGATGTTGGTGAATAAACTCAATAGGATCTTCAACTGACAAGATATGCCCATAAGAATTTTTATTGCGATGATCAATCATTGCTGCCAAAGTTGTTGATTTTCCTGAACCAGTTTGACCAATTACCAATACTAGTCCTTTTCGCTCCATTGCCACATCAGCCAGAACTTTCGGTAAATTTAGTTCCTGAAGAGTTGGCACCTTAGTATTTATTTTACGTAATACCATTGCCGGCTTACCTTGTTCGCGGTAAGCATTAACCCTAAATCGGCCACCCTCTGGCAAAGCAATCGCAAAATTACATTCTTTTTCTGCTTCATACTGCTTTATTTGCCGCTCATTCATTACTGAATAAACTAATAATTTAGCTTGTTCAGGAGTTAGCCCTTCATTGAATTGTGGAGTAAGGCGACCACTAATTTTAAATGCCGGTGCAAAACCGGAAATTATAAATGTGTCATCAGCGCCAAGCGCTATTGCCTCTTTTAGAAAATAGAGCATAAATATTTTTGCACTCTCATGTTCGCGAATCATAGCAACTTCTAGAGCCATACTTCACCTATTATAAATCAATAAATAATTCTTTTTGCACAGCATAAACTGAAGCTGCTTCGGCACTTATATCACCGTTTTTAACTAGTCTTATTAGCGCCTGATCCATAGTCTGCATGCCATATTGCTGACCAGTTTGAATTGCTGAGTTTATTTGTGAAACTTTATTTTCGCGGATAAGATTTTTGATTGCTGAGTTTACTATCATAATTTCATGTGCAGCTACCCGTCCTGATTCATCCTTTTTCTTAATTAGCAATTGGGAAATTACAGCGCGAAGGCTTTCGGATAACATTACCCGCACCATGTCTTTTTCGGCGGCAGGAAATACATCGACTACCCGGTCAATAGTTTTAGCGGCAGATGAAGTATGCAAAGTTCCAAAAACCAAATGGCCCGTTTCAGCTGCGGTTAATGCTAGCCGTATCGTTTCAAGGTCACGCATTTCACCTACTAAAATACAATCAGGATCCTCTCTTAAGGCTGATTTAAGAGCATTGGCAAAACTTTTGGTATGAGTATTTAATTCTCTTTGGTTAATTAAGCTACGTTTACTGTTATGAACGAATTCTACCGGGTCCTCGACGGTTAAAATATGTTGGTAATCCGTTTCATTTATATAATCAATCATTGCAGCTAAAGTAGTTGACTTACCTGAACCAGTTGGTCCAGTCACTAAGACAATCCCTTTGGTATACGAAGCGATCTCTTTAAATATTTTTGGCGCATCTAATTTTTCTAAAGATAATATTTTTGAAGGGATAGTCCTAAAAACCGCACCAATCCCCCTACTTTGCATAAAAATATTTGCCCGAAACCGTGATACATTGGGTATTTCGAATGCAAAATCCACCTCCATATTTTGCTCAAATACTTTCCGGATGTTATCATTCATAATATCATATACCATGCTTTTTACTTGATTTGATTCTAAAGGTGGCAGATTAACTTTACGTATCTCACCATTTACCCTTAGCATGGGAGGTAAGCCACTAGATAAATGCATATCTGAAGCTTTATTCGATACACCAAAAGTCAGTAATTCTGTAATATCCATGAAAGTTAGTCCCTCTCCGGAAGGATAGTCTTTTAAGACAATATATGTTATTAAACTTATGTTACTTATACTTGATTATTATATCATCAAAGATCCTGCCAAGCTAACCAAAAGCCATGCCATACTTAATGGTTAAATTACTAACATTCGCTCATATTGCGGCAGCATTTAGCACTGAATAACTAATACAACAAATTGATTTCATACATTTTTTTAGATCTTCACAGCCAAATACGTTAGAACTAGCATTTAAATTAGAATCGCTTTAGCAACCTTAGCCATGATTACTTTCTAATAAATTAGGCCAAGATTCTGTGTACAAAATACACTAAACAGTTGATAAGCTAAGAACGCTAGTTAAGAGAGAAGTCAACTAATTATTTTTATTAGGAGTATGTTTATAATTATTAGATAAAAGTATAGTTTAATAATGTGCTAAAACCCTAGGAAAGGAGTAACTAGTATGGCAACAATATGCTTTCCTTTAAATGAGGTTAACCCCTACTTCCACACAAGAACCCAAGAAGATAAAATATACATGTTATAATATGGAGTATCTTATATAAACTTTTCCAAACTATGACATCAATTACTGAAAACCTTATAACCCTACGTAATCATATTACTGATCTAAACCTAAAATCCCTCACCAATGCAAAGCTAATTGCAGTTAGTAAAACCTACCCAGTTGCAGCCATAATTGAAGCCTATCAAAACGAGCAACGCCTATTTGGTGAAAATTATGCTCAAGAATTGGCACAAAAAGCTCAGGAATTAAACCAACTTACCGATATTGAATGGCATTTTATAGGTACCATTCAGAGTAATAAAACCAAACTTATCGCAGAAAACGCAGCTTGGGTCCATACCCTTACCAAGTTACAGCATGCCTTACGCTTAAATAACCAACGGCCGGCTAATATGCCTCCGCTGCAAGTCCTTATCGAAGTGAATATCAGTAATGAATCTAGTAAAGGCGGTTTAAGCAATCTGGCAGATGTTATAAATTTAGCAAAAGAAATTAAAAATATGCCAAATTTGAAATTGCGCGGGCTTATGGGAATGGCAGCAAATTGCAATGATGAGAATATATTAGCTAGTCAATTTGACAAACTCAAACATTATTTCCAAGAATTAAATAACCTTGGCTTTAATTTAGATCAATTATCAAGCGGTATGTCAAATGACTACCCAATAGCTATCGCACACGGAGCAACATTAGTTAGAATTGGCAGTAAAATCTTTGGAGAACGTAACTATGGAAAATAATCATTCACCCTCATGCCAAAAAATAGTATTCTTAGGTGGCGGCAATATGGCTGAAGCCATTTTTGCTAAATTAAGTACCAATGATAAATTTAAGATTGAAGTGATTCAAAGAAACCCAGACAAAAGAGCCCGGCTGAAAGAGTTGTACCCGAACATTTCGGTTTATCCCAGCCTGGATTATCCTCTAGCCGCTGAAGACATCCTGGTATTGGCAATTAAGCCACAGCAGGCAAAAGATGCTTGTCTTGCAATAAAAGACAAAATCGACAATTGTTTAATAGTATCGGTAATGGCCGGGCTAGCAATTAATAACCTTAATTCCTGGCTAACTAATGCAAGAATTATTCGAACCATGCCGAATACTCCATCAGCCATCCAGAAAGGGGTTACGGCTATTTATTATCCACAATCAATTACTGCGCATGAAAAAGCCACTATTGACTATATATTTAATAATATCGGTCTTATTTATTACGCCAAGGAAGAGGTTGAAGTCGATAAAATTTTACCGGTAACAAGCAGCGCAATTGCCTTTGTCTATTATTTTATGGAAGGCATGATCGATAATGCCGTGAATAAATTTGGCTTTGACCCGATTGACGCCCGAAATCTAGTATGTCAAGTACTGGAAGGAAGCGTCGGCTTAGTGAAAGCAAACCCGGAAATAACAATCAACGAACTCCGTGCCCGGGTAACCTCTAAAAAAGGAACTACCGAACAAGGAATATTAACTTTTGAAAGAAATAATTTCCAACAGATTATCGGCGAAGCTATGCAAAATAGCTTTAATCGTGGACTTGAATTAGCCAAAGAATTTAGCTAATAATTCATACCCAACAAGAAATTATACTAGCATAAAAAAAGTTAATCGAGTTGTCAGAACTAGACGATTTTACTTGAAAAGGCTATTTATCCTGAGTTGGCGTTAGTAGCTTTTTTATCGTCATACTCAATCTTCATCGTTCCTTGTTGGGTTGCTTCAAACTTATAACCATTATTTAACTTTTCAAGCCATTCTAAAAAAGTGCTGCGGGTTTTTTCTAAGATAATAAAATCATTTCTTCTGGATTTATGGTTTGCCCACTTTATTTCATCAAAGTCAATAATTACTAATTCGCTATATTTGCTATTAATCTTATCTTTTCTTAACATGATATTATATAATGCCAGGTCAGAACCGATGGAATATTTAGTGCTAACCTGTTGATAGGCATGCATCAATGCATCAAATAAGCTATTAAACTCAGCTTCATTAATAGTATAGCGATCTTTTTGCAAAAAATATTCACATAAATTGACTCCATCAATAAACTCAACTATTCCTTTGTCAGGAGTTAGTAGTAATGGTACATTAAAATGATTTGCAATTTGCCGGTCAATAACCAATAACTTTAAATCATCAAGCATTTTTACGCGTAATGGAAATGGATAAATTCGTCCTTTTCTGATTAATTCTGAAATGTTGAAAGTGCTTAATACATTTCGTGAAGCCAGATTGCTGTTAAAATTTCTGCGTCTGGTAACCAAATTATATTCCCCAGCTCCAAGTCTTTGCTTATTTAAAGTTTTCTTTTCTAAATTCACCGTATACTTATGAATAAGTTGGCATTTTTGTAATTCTTCATCGTATAAAAAATATTCGGCTTGTCCAGAATAATCAAAAATTTTTAGTAGATATGGATTATGTAGATAAATCCTTAAATATTTGCCACTATCTCTATCTTTTGCTGGCTGATTCGTAGTTTTAATCATGAATGTCTTAATCAGACTTCGGTTTCTATGCTGTTGTAATTCTTGGTCTTTAACAATTACTTCAGACTCAATTTCATATTTAAAGCACTGATTGAAATTATTTATTATCCATTTCTCGATGAGCACCTGCTTAATAAGCAATAAGTCGTTGTAATTATAGATTGGATATTTCTGGCTTGAATCATCAAGAATTTTAAAAGGATCCCGATCATTGGTTAGGAATGGATTTACACCTTGTTTTAAATAAGATATGACCTGCGTCAAATTAAGTTTTTCTAAGTCTTGGTAAAATGCCATATAAGTTTCGCTTGAGAATTTAGCATTAGGTTTATATTCCTCCTCGTTCCTCTCACTTATCACTAAGATATTACCACCTTCCTTTTTTTGGCATGAAGCATTAGGCCAGGAATTCCTGCATTTTGTAACTTGACCTCTATGAATCATTTTTACCTCTATATTGAATAAAATTTGGTTCGCAGGATAACATGGAGTAGGACTGCGACTGTAGATAAATTTTAACCAAAAAATGGAGAATAAAATCTTAGATTGAGATTAATATGAATAGTAAGTTTTAATAGCACAAAACTTGACTATAAATATCTCAATACCAGACACCTTATTAGATCTATTGTAAAGATGAATGTCTTTTATAATTGATTTTTTATGAGGGAGGCTTAATTTATACGAATGCGGAAGAATATTAGACTTTGTTTATGAATTGGCGTTATTTGTTGAACTCTTGGAGTCTCGCGAGGCATCAACAAATAGCCAATGAATAATTACAAAGTCTTATATTTGGAATATTGAGTTATAAATTAAGCTTCTCTCATAATAAATCTAATAAAATTAACTGTTGCACATAGTATCAAATACAAAAGTGTCCGGTATTAAGTATAAATGTGTTAGTGTGTTTCAACAAAAGGCTACCTTAAACGGCAGCCTTTCCCTTAATTATTATTCAAACAATTTAGTCAGTGCGCAAATGACTTATCGTAACCCAACATTAGTACTTTCAAATATTTTATCGGCTGATGCGGCAATAAACCCTTGATATAAATTACCGGATTGATCTGGATAACGGCGTGCAAATTCATAATAACTATTAAGCACATCAAAAGTACCCTGTTTGAATTTTACCGGAACCTTGTTAGCCATCGTACTTGATTGCTCTAACAATTCTACTGGGGTACCTTTTATTTCACCGCCAGCTACATTTAGGGTTAATTGATTGTCCTTTAAAAACTGGTTAACTTCTTCAACACTGTTAAACGTTTTTAGATAGTTTATAAAAACAGTAAAGTGATTAGCTCTGAAGCCAAAAACATACATCCAGGCCGCATATTCTGATTCAGCCAGGAGTTTTTGGTATACCTCATAGTCTAATTCCCAATGAATCCCTGAATAGAGTAAGTCAGGGCTCGCTAGTTTGGCTTCAGTAATCTTATCGACACAAGCTTGCGCATGCTCTTGCAAAAATGGGCTAAATTCTTTCGTTTTTAGTTGGCTGATAAACACCTTTGGCATTGTTGGATCAGATTTATGCTCATAGTGCTTGGCAAAAAGTTTTTTTACCTTAAATTCATATTCACCACATGCATGGTATCCAAGTGCTTCAAAAAACGCCCCTAATTTATCAACGTTTACCCGCGGGTCGTCAAAAGTACGGAATGCCACATGATCATTGACTATATCCTCTTCGCCACGAGCTTTAAATAAATTGTAAATTTTAAGAGCTTCTGGACTTTCATTAGTATATTGCTGCCATAATTTATTAAAAATTTGATCTAGTTCTTGCATCGTATTCTCTCCTTTATAAAGATTCTGCCATTAAATATTAAATTTAATACCCTGTGCCAAGGTTAGCGTTGTACCGTAGCTGATGGTATTAGTTTGACGCCGCATATAGGCTTTCCATGAATCAGAACCGGCCTCGCGCCCGCCGCCGGTGGCTTTTTCACCGCCAAAAGCCCCACCGATTTCCGCACCTGATGTACCTATATTCACATTAGCTATACCGCAGTCACTGCCTCTTGCTGAAAGAAACTCTTCAGCCTTACGGATATCACTGGTAAATATTGCCGAAGATAATCCATAGTCAGTCTGATTATTGATCTTAATTGCTTCTTCCAGGGTTTTATACGGCATTATATACAGGATAGGTGCAAAAGTCTCATGATTGACAATATCCCATTCTGGATTGGCTTCAATAATTGTCGGTTCGACATAATTACCTTTAATCACATTGCCACCACAAGCAATTTTGCCATTTAGCGATTTAACTCGAGCTATTGCTTTCTCAAAATTCATTACCGCACTCCGGTCGATTAATGGTCCCATATGGTTTTTTGGTTCGAGTGGATCGCCAATTTTTATTTGCTTATAGGCAGCAACTAAGCTATCTAATGTTTTATGATAGATAGATTCATGGACGATTAGTCTACGTAAAGTGGTACAGCGTTGGCCAGCAGTGCCGATTGCGGCAAAAGTAAGCGCTGGAATTGCTGTTGTTAAATCAGCACTCTCATCGATTATTACCGCATTGTTTCCGCCTAGTTCCAGTAGTGAGCGGGCGAAGCGGTTAGCTAAACGGACGCCAACTTCTCTGCCAACAGGAGTTGAACCGGTAAAAGAAACCAAAGGAATCCGCTTATCATCAATAAACTTCTGTGATAATTTAATGTCACTAGTATTTATTAATGAGAAAATGTTTCCATAACCATGCTCTTTGAATACTTCAGTACAAATTTTATGCACCGCAACCGAGCATAGCGGAGTTTTTGGCGAAGGCTTCCAGATTACGGTATTACCACAGATTGCCGCTAAAAATGCATTCCAAGCCCAAACTGCAACCGGAAAATTAAAAGCTGAGAGAACTCCAACAACGCCTAATGGATGCCATTGCTCATACATTCGATGTAGCGGGCGCTCCGAATGCATAGTATTACCATAAAGCATTCGCGCTTGACCAACAGCAAAATCGGCCATATCGATCATCTCTTGTACTTCGCCATCGCCCTCTTGCTTTGATTTACCCATCTCCAAAGAGACCAGCGTACCTAGATCATCTTTATATAAGCGTAATTTTTCACCGATAAGGCGAACCAGTTCACCACGCTTGGGCGCAGGTATACTCCGCCAAGTTAAAAACTCCTGATAGCTTGCACTAATAACTGCTTCTAATTGCGCCTCACTTGTCTCGCCTACTTTACCCAGTAAGCTATCATCATTGGGACAATAAGACGCCAGTAAATTATCACTCTCTAGCCACTGAGTGCCGATTGCCGTACCCGGATGAATATCATTAATCCCTAATCTTTGTAATAAATTCATTTTATTTCTCCCCACTTCTATAATAAGAACCAAAGCGATTGGCTAAAAAATCAGCTAAGCTAACTTGTTCCTGTTTAACTAGTCCAGTTAATTTTTTCTCATGAACGACCATGTCTACTATAGTACAAATTCCGGAAGCTGTTGTCATTTGGATAGCGGTAAAAGTAGTTTTATCAACTTTTAATGGATAACAGGTATTAGTATAAGTTATTTCACTTAGCATGCCATTTTTCTTGCCAACTACGGATACATATACTACTACTTTATCTTGTTCAACATGTGGAATCACTTTAGTCAAAATTTTCTTGGCAAGCTCTGGGTCTTCACGCAGATTCATGTCTTGCAAGATAAACTTCATCTTTTCGCAATGGCCTACATAGCGTATAGTTTTATAATCCATATTTTTAGCGCGGCCTTTATAACTTTCGACCAAAGACCCGACCCCACCGGAAGTATAAAATGCTTCATAATGCTCGTTATCAACGACTAATTGTTCCAGTCCTTCTAGCGCTGGCACAAGTTTACGCTCACCGTCTTGCATAACTATACAGGGGTGGATATATTCATTAATTACTCCATCAATCGACCAGGTAAACGCATAATGAAAATTATTATTAACATTTGGGGTAAGGGCCCCTACCCGCATTTTGATGTGGTCTATTTCGGCAAAACCCTCAGTTAACGAATTAGCCGCTATACTGATAAAGCCGGGAGCCAACCCGCACTGAGGCGCAAAAGCTCCTTTACTTGTTTTAGCTAGCTCATAAACCATTGACGTTGTTGCCACATCTTCGGTCGGGTCAAAATAATGGATTCCGGTTTTGGCCGCAATTTTGGCAACTTCAATAGTCAAATGAAACGGCAAACAGGAAATAATACCTTCAATTGCGTTATCCTCAATAAACTTGATAATTTCATCAGCATTGTTTATATCAAGAGCAATAAATTGAACCGGGTTTAAGGGTATTTCCGGGATACCATTAGGTCTGCGAATATCACTTAAATAAGCTTCATAATCATTGGTTCGCGCAAGTAAGCTGGCAACTGTTATACCAATTTTACCAGCTCCCATTATTAACATCTTATGTTTTGACATAGTAAAGCACTCCTATTGAGACACAGACATGGGAATATATAAATTCCCTACATTGCCAATATTTATAATAGTATTTTGCTAGTTTGTAGCTTTTATAAAAGCCGATCATGTGCTTTTAGCGAATCTAAAATGTTACTATATGAACAATTTTAATGTTTGGTAAATTATAGTTATATGACATATTTTAATGCTGCAGCTGCTAAAAAGCGCCTAGTTCAGAAGGCCCTATTTTTTCGCTAAGATAACTCGTCCTGATCAATTGTTGAATTTAATCGAGTCCTAAAAATTAACTGTTTGTTTTCTACTCATAAGCTATTTAGAGATTGCTGAATATAATCGTAATGATGTATCATTACGGGAGTAAAAAGGTAGTAGTCATTAATTATAATTAACCAATAACCTATTCAACATATTGAAGAAACAATGGAAAAACAATATATCCCCATCGATTTACACTGTCATAGCACTCACTCAGATGGATCACTAAGCATCCGTGAAGTATTGACACTAGCCAAAACCAATGGAGCAGTTTACCAAGCTATAACCGATCACGATACCGTAGAAGGGATTGCTGAAGCTCGCCAAACTGCCAAAGAACTAGGCCTAAACCTAATCCCTGGTGTTGAGATCTCGGTTACCTGGCACAATAATACCCTGGTACATATTGTTGGCCTTGGAGTTGATGAAACCAATCAAGTATTGGTATCCGAATTGGCAAAACTAAGAGCATCACGCATTGAACGCGGTAAGCGGATTGGAGATAATCTAGCAAAAATAGGCATACCTGGTGCTTTTGCTGGTGCCTTAAGTTTATGTGACCATCCAGAAGCTTTAAGTAGAACTCATTTTAGCCAGTGGCTTGTCCAAGAAGGACATGCTAAACCAGGTAAAGCCTTTGAAAAATATCTGGCTCCCGGACGGCCTGGCTATACTGCCCAAACTTGGGCTAGTTTGGAAAATGCGGTTAAATGGATCACTGAAAGTGGTGGAGTCGCCATAATCGCTCACCCAGGACGCTATAAATTCACTCGCACAAAATTAATTAAACTTATCGAAGAATTTAAATCATTTGGTGGCTCTGGAATTGAGGTAATTAGTAGTTCTCACTCAATCCAAGATGAAGCCAATATCGCAGCAATTTGCCGCTTAACCGGCTTAGTCGCTAGTGTTGGCAGCGATTTCCATCAGGAAGAAAGCTATCGTAAAATTAGGCCTGGCAGAAATAAAATGTTACCGCTTGGCACAAATCCAGTTTTCCCTTTAATTGGTATTGAGCCCAATTACTACACTTTCGAGTCACAAAGTTAATTTATAAGCGACTCTTTATATACTCGTAAGTCTGGGCAAAGATTGCCAAACAAGACACTAAACAAGCTCAAATCAAGGAAACTTATGTCTCAAAACAAATTAAAGCATGGCCTTACTGAACGGCATATATTAATGATTGCGCTAGGCAGCGCTATTGGCACTGGATTCTTTTTTGGTGCTGGGGAATCTATCAAACTGGCAGGCCCAGCAATTTTGTTAGCATATGCCCTAGGTGGGATTATGATGTATATCATAGTCCGTGCCTTGGGTGAAATGTCTGTAAATGAACCAAGTTCGGGCTCATTTAGCTATTATGCTTATAAATACATTGGAAATTATGCCGGCTTTATTTCCGGCTGGAATTATTGGTTTAACTATATTATCGTTTCTATGCTCGAATTAACCGCTACTGGAATATTCATGGATTATTGGTTCCCACAATCAGCGCATTGGATAATTACTTTGGTAGTCATGCTGATTTTTACCATGATTAATCTTTTAAATGTCCGCTTTTTTGGTGAGTTTGAATTCTGGTTTGCCGGAATCAAGGTAACTACCGTTATTTGTCTGGTAATTTTTGGCCTATATTTGATTAGTTTTGGCCATAATGCCAACCAAGGTGTAGCCAATTTGAGCAACTTATGGGCTCAAGGCGGCTTCTTTGCCAATGGGCTACATGGCTTCATCTTTTCGTTTGTAGTGGTAGTCTTCTCATTTGGTGGAACTGAATTAGTCGGTATCACTGCTGGTGAAGCGGCAAATCCCAAACGAACCATCCCCATGGCGATAAACGGTATAATAATTCGAATATTGTTATTTTATATCGCCACACTGGCAATTACCATGTGCTTATATCCATGGAATAAAATCAACCCAAACATCAGTCCGTTCGTCGATGTTTTTTCGCAAATCGGAATAAGTAAGGCGGCAAGTTTGATGAATTTTGTTGCAATAACTGCCGCCTTATCTTCCTTTAATAGCGGAATCTATGGTACTGCACGAATGGCCTATAACTTGGGGATTCAAGGTAACGCACCTCAATTCCTAACTAAAGTCTCTAAAAAAGGGATCCCAGTATATGCAATTATATTTTCTATAGTTTGTATCGGCGCTACCGTATTATTAAATTATTTTTACCCTAAACAAATCTTCAATATTCTGCTAGCAGTCGCAACTATTGCGGCAATTATTAACTGGCTAACCATTCTACTTACCCATAGCCGCTTTAAACGCCAATTTAAGGGTGAAAGCAGCTTTAAAGCTCTATTTTATCCATTAAGTACAGTAATTGCAGTAGTATTTTTAGTTTTTGTTGCTGCGGTTATGTATTTTATGCCAGATATGAAATTGGCAATTATTATCGCCCCGATCTGGATCTTATTATTAAGTATCAGTTATTTTATCAAAATTAAATTCCAGGGAAGTAAAACATGAGTCAGAAGTTAAAGCATCAGCTCAAAAATCGGCATATTCAAATGATAGCCCTTGGTGGCGTTATTGGTACTGGTTTATTTTTTGGTGCAGCAAAGTCGATCCAATCCACCGGTCCATCAATTATCTTGTCATATATCTTTGGCGGTTTGATCATTTATATTATTATGCGGGCATTAGGCGAAATGACGGTCTTTAGCCCGGCATCCGGCTCATTTAGCGATTATGCCAACCGTTATATTGGCAATTATGCCGGCTTTATTTCTGGTTGGACCGCCTGGTTTGAATATACGGTAGTGTGTATGGTTGAATTAACCGTTGTTACCATTTTCCTTGACTATTGGATTCCTGGCTTGCCTCATTGGTTAATTTGCCTGGGGTTATTAGCTTTATTTACCATGGTACAGTTAATTAGCGTTGGCTTGTTTGGTGAGTTTGAATTCTGGTTTGCCGGAATAAAAATTGCTGCGATAATTCTAATGCTATTACTTAGCGCCTATTTAGTAACATTTAACCCCAAAATCCATACCAGCACCCTTAGCAATTTACATAGCTATGCCAATTGGAATGTATTTTTTGCCGGTGGAACTAAAGGCTTTTTATTCTCTCTTGTCATCGTTATTTTCTCATTTGGCGGGACTGAATTCGTAAGTATTGCTGCCGGTGAAGCCGAAAATCCTAAAAAAAGCATTCCCCAAGCAATTAGCGGGGTAATAGTTAGGATTATTCTATTTTATATTCTTACTATTTTAGCAATTATTTGCTTGTATCCATTTAATAAGCTAAATGCCAATATCAGTCCGTTTGTTGATGTATTTAAAGAAATCGGCATTACTAAAGCAGCAACTGTTATGAATGCGGTTGCCATTACTGCTGCATTATCAGCATTTAATAGTTGTATGTATGCAGCTTCGCGAATGCTATTTAGTTTAGCTAAACAGGGTTCGGCGCCTAAATTTTTGGCAGGAACCAGCCAAACCGGCATTCCGAATAAGGCATTGCTCTTTACCAGCTTATGCATTTTGATTAGTGTAATTGTTAACTACATTTTCCCCGATAAAGCGATAATGTATTTATTAATTATTGCTACCTGTGCAATTCTTACTTGCTGGTTTATTATTTTACTTACCCAAATCTATTTCCGGAAACGGATAGCGGAAGAGGAAATCAGTTATAGATTGATACTTTATCCAGCAAGCAATGTTTTTGCTATGGCTGGCTTAATCATGGTTATGTTCATCATGCTTTGGATGGATGATATGCGCATGAGTGTACTGGTTACCCCTATCTGGCTTTTTATGCTATCAATATTTTATGCATTAAACCAAAAGTCGCGCCTAAAAAAAACCAGATAAAAGCTTGTTAACTAAAAAAGCGGAATATGCTATTTCGCTTTTTTATACATCACCAGCCAAATTTGGACCCTAAACTGTAACTGTATCTCCTAATTTAAAAACCGTCTCAAATCAAACTTATCCAGGTCTTCTAATATCATTTTTAAACTCGCTTTTAAGCTTAAATTTACTACAAGATCTACCTTTTGCGCATTATCGTAATCTTTTTTATTACTACGGTCGCCTTCGAGCTTAAACTTTGGTCAGCAATAAGTCAAATAAGAGATAATTGCATTGAAAAACCTTAATTTGGTCCTAATAGTCTGAAAGGATATCAAGTATGCATATAACTTTATTCCCTGTTCCACATTCCCCGTTAACATCCAATAGTTCTAATAATGCGTCGTTCGAAGCTGACCTAGACAAGTTACGAAAAGCTTTGACACCATATTTTGGTTACCAGAATAATGATAACCTGCAAAAGAATTTAGAGGAGTTGTACCAAAAATTTGCTAATAACGTATATGATTTAAACCAATTTTCCATATTAGTTAAAGCCCTGGAACAAGATATACATTTTGCTAATAATAGCTTAATTGTTAAATTTATTGCGGATATACGCACTCATTGCTTTCCCCTTATCGAAAAACGAAATTTCTTCCACCACCAAGATGATACTGGTAATAGTGTTGCTAACCAACCCCAATTAGCACAACCAGATATAGCTAATCCCATTAACGAAGTAGCCAAGCCGAATAGTAGCAGTTCCACACAGTCCGTACCAATTAAAATTATCCCGAGAAAACGCCGGGCATTAGAGCCGGCTAGCGAGAATAATAAAAGAAGACGAATAATCGAAAAAAAACCTGAGCTCGATTTAGAGATTAAAAATGCGTATACTCCAATAATGGAGAAACTTGAACAAATGTTATCTAAAGAATTAGGCGATAGCGTAGATTCATTAGGCGAACTAAGTATAACATTTTTCACTAGCATGGCGGGCTCCAGGAAGGAAAGTAGATCAAATATTTTTTTGGTAAAATTAAAACAGCTTATAGAACCAAATAATCAAGGAAGTGCTCATGGTGAATTAGTAGAATTAATTGTAAAATTACACAAATTCAAATTTGAGTATCACAATATTTCAGCTATTCTTAATCGCTCTGCAAGTAGAATTGATAAAAATGTTAAGGAGTTTCTAGAATCCGTTGCTATAATTGAAAGTCTGATAAAAAAATGGATTAGCGCTAAGACAATCGCCACAATAATGTTGAGTTCAGCAAGAAATATTAAAGATGCCCTCACAACACTTGAAAAGGATTTACCAATCATCGAAAAGTACAAGGAGGAATTAGGATTTACTGAAAGTTTAATGGCTAGAATTTTAAGTGGAGCCGGTAAAAATATCGAAAATGCTCTTAGGATGCTTGATAATAATTATAATATCATTAAGGCATTAATTAACAAAAATATCCGTCATGAGGATATTGCAAGTAGGCTTAATAGAAAAGCAAGAAATGATAGCCTAGAAAGTGAAATTAGCAAATTAAGCGAAGAGTTTTTGAGTACGAATAATCAATTATCAGTAAACACTTCTTTTTAGGTTAATAGTATGTTATTTCACTAAAAGAAAAGCCAATACTTTAAATCAATTATTAGGTGAAGAGATATAATTATTGAATAATCTTAGAAAAAAGTTACTCTCAGTAATTAGATCTCTTCAACTTTATATAGCTGAAAGAATAACGCTATTTACGCTGTGAACTGTAATAGTTACAAAACTAATCAAGAGTTGGAGCTAGAGATAGTAGTTTCACCGATCCAAGCTAAATAATCAGCTAGCCCATTCGTAACATCAAATGCGATAATCTCTGGCACCTCATAAGGATGCAAAGATTTTATTGCCGCTTCCAAGTGCTGGTATAAACTGGACTTGGTTTTAATTAACATGGTATACTCAGATGCTTCTTTAATTTTCCCATCCCAAATATACAGTGAATGTACTTTGGGAATAATATTGACACAGGCGCACAACCTTTTCTCAAGCAAACAATAAGCTATTTGCTTAGCATTTTCCTCATTTGCAACATTACAAAGCACTAAGAGATACTTATCCATAGCCTTCTTCCTTTAATTTTAGAATTTCAAGAATATAAATACCTAATCCACTCTTCACGAGCAGCCCATACTGTGCTAAATAATAATTCAGGGCTTTCTCTACTGATAAAATCTAAGATAAAGTTATGGTGGCTATTAACTTTAAACTCACCAATTTGCTCAGGCATAATTATAATTTCCTTCTCAATATTTGCAGCAAAACTATAGTCAACTTGATCTGGAAATGTAATATCCAAGGTATATGATTCATAACGTAAATAGGTATGAACTTCTGGAATTTTGCACAGTTGATATTTTTCCATGATTGGGCGAATTGCAGGCATTGATTCTATGCTAAGAAAAAAGTAACCAAGTATTAAATTCAATTTAATATTCATTTCAGAGGCTAAAGCAGCAATTAATGCATGCTTAGTACTACACGCTCCACTTTCTTGTTCAAAAATACTCAAAAAGTCGCCCCTATCTTTATTTCTTTTATACGGAAACTTTTGTACCCAGTTAATAGCCTCATGGAAAGTATGAACATTTTTCTCAATAAATTTCGTGGAAATCATAGTTCTGTTGTCGAGCCCTTGATCTGGGAGGTTAATTAACTCGAGATAATCATTGAGTAAATTACTTTTCATTTTTAAATCTTAATAAAAAAACAATTATAACAGCTACTTTAAGGTATCACAATAAATTTGTACGATAACTTTTAATTTCCACAAACTACTGGCAAATATCTCTAATTTTGACAACCAAAATGAAATTAGATTTGCACTTGAGATTTAAGGTTATAATATCTGCTCATTATTAATTATTCTTGGGTAAGATATATGGCTAAACTCAAAAACCGACATATTCAAATGATTGCATTAGGTGGCGCAATTGGTACCGGCTTATTTTTCGGCGCTGCTAAATCAATCCAGCTAACCGGTCCATCGATCCTCGCTGCCTATATAATTGGCGGCTTTATAATGTATACCATAATGCGTGCTTTGGGCGAAATGGTAGTCAATGAACCGAATTCTGGCGCATTTAGCTATTATGCCAATAAATATGTTGGCGGTTATTTGGGCTTTCTTTCAGGCTGGTATGCCTGGTTTGAATATACGATAGTATGTATGTTAGAAGTGACAGCGGTTACGGTTTTCCTTGATTATTGGTTCCCTGGTATACCACACTGGATAACTATAGCCATAATCCTGGCAATTTTTTTTATAATTAATATAATTAATGTCAACCTTTTTGGTGAGTTTGAATTTTGGTTTGCAGGAATCAAGGTAGTTACAATTATTGCAATGATTTTCTTTGCAATTTATTTAATGCTATTTAATCCAGTGATTCATCATAGCATCATTGGCAACTTCCAAACTACAATTGAACATAACTTTTTTGCCAATGGGCACACCGGATTCCTCTTTTCTCTTGTGATGGTTGTGTTTTCATTTGGCGGGACCCAATTTGTCGGCATTGCGGCAGCTGATGCAGAACATCCGCAGAAAAGCGTGCCGCGCGCAATCAATGGCGTAATTTTTAGGATAGTGATATTTTACATAGGCACGCTAGCGGTAATTGTCTGCTTATATCCATGGAATAAACTAGCGAGCAATATTAGCCCTTTTGTTGACGTGTTTCAGAAAATTGGCATTCCATCGGCTGCGGCATTAATGAATATAGTTGCTATTACCGCTGCCCTATCAGCATTTAATAGCTGCTTATATGCCGCCTCCCGTATGCTTGCCAACCTAGCCAAACAACACAGCGCACCCCATAAGCTTGGCAAAATAAACAGTAAGCATATCCCACATAACGCAGTTATCTTTACCTCGGTAATAATTGCCCTAACAGTGATTATCAATTATATTTTTCCGGATAAGGCAATTTTTTATCTAATAGCAATAGCTACTACTTCGATTATTGTTACCTGGAGTACAATATTAATTTGCCATTTATATTTCCGGAAAAAACACCCAGAGCTTGAATACCGCCTACCGTTTTCACCAATTGCCAATTACCTTGCTTTAGGGTTTTTATTTACGGTAATTTTAATTATGACTCAAATGGATGATATGAAAATGGCCGCTTATTTATTGCCACTATGGTTAATAATCCTATCCTTAGCTTATTTACTAAAAACAAAAATAAGCAAGAAGAAGTAACTAAAATTTGATTTTTAGTTGGCTATTTATAGGGGCATATGCTATAATCACGCGATAAAGTGTCTCGTAATTATTATACGCCTCCTCAGCGTAGCAAATTTTTACAAAAAGTTTAAAGGAAATATCAAAAGATGGCTAATACAGCTCAAGCTAGAAAACGCGCTCGTCAATCAGTTGCGCGCCGCAATCATAATTTCGCGTTAAGAACTGAATTCAGAACTGCAATTAAAAAAGTTTTAAAAGCAATTCAAGCAGGTAATAAAGATGCCGCTAAAGTAGAATTTGTTAGTGCGCAATCGACAATTGATAAAATTGCACGCAAAGGCATTTTCCATAAGAATAAAGCTGCGCGTCATAAGAGCAAGCTTTCTGCTAAAATCAAAGCTATGGCTTAATCGGGTAAGACCGCCCTCACAGGCGGGACTTCCCACACCACCGTACGTGCGTTGTCGCATACGGCGGTTTTAATTAAAGTTGTAACCAGCAACTTTCTTTTCCAAGCTTACTAGCCCACATTC
>JACCDN010449882.1_pt1 | contig 41625 bp, 43 predicted proteins | sample 7441691 | NCBI WGS metagenome assembly JACCDN01 (sample SAMN15323439, study PRJNA562643) | freshwater metagenome | isolation source: river surface water | place: USA:Blue River Watershed | collected 2017-08-16 | reverse complement strand
TCTGCGTTGTGATGCCCAATGCTTTTGGTAACTCGAGCATTTGCCGAACGACATGGTCTGACTTGAATGGAGGCGGTTCGACTTTGATATCGATCAGGGCATTAACAGCCGCATCTTCGTTACGATAGCCAACCACTTTGCGACTCACGCGAGCTGCGTAGCGGATCAGCGGCGCATCAGACCCATAAACAAAGGCCAGATCGTATTGCTTGCCGAACCAGCCGCGATACCAGGCTGTTTTCTTGGTGATGCCGCCCGCATGCTGTATGTAAGGCAGATGCTCGAGCACTTCATAACGGTTGGGGTGCGCCAGCACAGTGACCTCGGCCCCCGGGTAATGTTGGGCAATGGCGCGAATCGACGGTACGCAAAATAGCGTATCGCCAATACGGGTGACGTTGATGATGAGGATCTTCATAACGCTGTACCTTCGGCCAATGCCCCCAGTTGGCTGAGTGACGCTTCCAGAACGACCAGTTGCAGCACATGCTCGGCCAATGCCGGGCGCTGGGCATAGGTTTTAACCATATGATCAACGCGATCAGCCTGCAGTTGGCCATTGGTGAGCTGCTGCAAACGTTGCCCCAGTTGTGGCAAACGTGCTTTGAGGTCCTGTTGTAACCACGGGTTGAGCGGCGGATTGAAGCCACGCTTTTTGCGATTGAACAGATCCAGGCTGGCCAGTGCCTGCGTCACCTGCCTGAACAATTGCTTGGCGGGCCAGGTAAAGCGCTGGGCATCCGGTAGGGCCATCACCGTTTGCGCCCAGACATGATCGAGCAGCGGCGCCCGCAACTCCAGGCCATGCGCCATGGTACAGAGATCGCCTTTACGCAGAATGTATTCCGGCAGATAGTTCTGCAGATCGACTGCCAGCAATTGTTTGAGCGGCGTCAGTGCCTTGAGAGTGGCGGCAGTTGGCATACGCCAGTAATTGGCGGGCAATGTTTGATGTTGCGGCTGTAGCCATGCACGCTGCCCCGGTGTCATACCGGAGAAGCGCAGGCTATAGGCTTGCAGCCAGCTCATGCGAAACTCGGAGAACAATTTGCGCCAGCCTTTGCCGGTAGCTTCCGCTAGGTTTGGCATTGGCAATCGGAAGGCACGGCGCCAGAGCGTACGCAGGTGTTTGTGCTGGCGCTTGTAGCCGGCAAACAGCTCATCGCCGCCGTCACCACCCAGCACCACCTTCACCTGCCGGGTGGTGGCTTGCGCCAGATACCAGGTCGGGAAGCTGGAGGGGTCGGCAAAGGGTTCGTCCAAGTCGGCAATGATCTGCTCGAAGTCGTTGGCAATGGTGAGCGGTACCGGAATAGCCTGATTGGGCAAACCCAGCGTATCGGCGATTTCTTTGGCCAGTGGCGACTCATCCAGGCTAGTACCCGGGAATGCGGCCGAGAACGTGTGCAGCTGCCCGAACCCCTGCTCTTTGAGACGGCAGGCGATGGTGCTGGAATCAATACCGCCGGAGAGGAATACGCCGAGTGGCCGATCAGCCACGGTACGGATGCGAATGGCGGTATCCAGTTCTTGCTGCCACGCATTTTCCCCACCGCCTGCAACCCCTTCTGGCTGCCAATAGCAGTGTTTGGTGAGTTGCTGCGTATCTAGGCGGTAATGCAGGTAATGCGCGTTTTCCAGGCGATGCATGTGCTGGAAGATGGTGCGCGGTGCGGGGATATAGCGGTGTGCCAGATAGGCATCGATACTTTCTGCAGAGAACTGCCGCTGGTCTTGCGGCACGGCCGGCAACACCGAGCGCACGAGTGAGCCAAAGGCTAATCCGCCGTTGGCGGTGGTGTAGACCAGCGGCTTGAGGCCCATACGGTCTCGTACCAGGAATACTTCCCGTTTGTTCCAATCCAGAATAGAAAAAGCAAACATGCCGCGCAGCTTCGGCAACAGGCCTTCGAGGCCCCAGGCTTCGTAGCCACGCAGAATGAATTCGGTATCGGCATGCGTTTTGAATTGCACGCCTTGCGCCCGCAGTTCGTTAGCGTGCTGTTGCCAATCGTAGACCTCACCGTTGTAACAGAGCCAGATACTGCCATCGTCGTTACTGAAGGGCTGGTCTGCTTCGGGGCGCGGGTCCATGATGGCCAAGCGCGTATGAATGAATGCTACATCTGGGTTCGCATCATTGCGCTGGCCTTGGATATCCCAACCTACGATGTGTTCGGCATCCGGCCCACGGCGACGCAAAGCATCGCGCATCGCGAGCAGTGTTGCTGACGCTGCGGCGTGGTTCTGGATGAGGCCGGCAATGCCACACATGGCTGTTTACCGTGCGCCCTTTTTGGCGTTGGTTTCGCTAATGGCTTGGCGGAAGGCTTTGTCCATGCGATCCAGCATGATGTCGATGCCAAAGTTGCGGCTATAGGCCAAGGAGGCAGCGGCGAACTGTTGGCGCAGTTGTACGTCACCCATCAGGCGGCGTAAGTTCTCGGCCAACTTGGGCACATTGCGCGGCGGCGTCATGAAACCGGTCTGTCCATCCTGCAACGCTTCGCCAATGGCGCCAATGGGGGTGCTTATTGCGGGTACGCCACAGGCCATAGCTTGCATCAGGCCTTGGGGCACACCTTCGTCACCATAAGATGGCAGCACAAATAGATCCAGACAATTGAGCCATTCGGGCACGTTATCCTGATTGCCCACCATGATGATGCGATCTTCCAGCCCATGCGAGGCACGGCGGCGTTCGATATCGCCCCAACGTGGGCCATCACCAATGACCAGGATCTGCCACTCGGGGAATTCGTCTTTAATACTGGCAAAAGCATCGACCAGATCATCGTGGCCTTTCCAGTCGCGCAGTGTGGCCAGAATGCCGATGGTGGGTTTATCGGCCACGTTGAGTTTAGCGCGCATGGCGCCCTTGTCCAACGGCTTGTAATAGCTAAGGTCGATACCCGTACGTACCGAGGTCATGCGATCTAAATCGTAACCGTTCACCTGATTGAGCGTGCTGCGCAGTGCCTCACCCGTGGTGACCACATGCGTGGTGGCCGTTTGATACAACCACCGTGTACTGGCTTTGGTGTTGACGGGCGATGACACATGGCGCGTACGCACCAAAGGCGGCATGCCGCTTAAAGTGGCGCAGTTAGCGGCGACGAGCCAGCTATCGGTAGAGCTGTGGGTATTGATGACATCAAACTCGTGGCCGTGCTGCTTGAGGTACTGACGCATGGCCATGAAGCCTTTGACGTTTTTACGGCCCATGGGCAATGTAACGGTTGGGATATCACGCTTGATGGCGGCCGGCGCAATCTGTGCGTCCGGTGGTGTGACCAGCACCACCTTGTGGCCGCGGGCAATCATGCCGGCAGCTTCCGTCAGGATACGGATTTCCTGGCCGCCCCAACCGGTAGAGGATTCGGTGTGAAGTATCGAAAGTGTTTGCATCTTTTTAGTCACAATTAGCCTAGCTTCAACCCAGATCCCAGGGTAACTTTTTCTGTTTCTTTAATCCGGCAAGCAGCTTCCAGATCTGGAACAGGAATTTTTCGTAGAGATAGAAACGGCTATAAAAACCGATTCGTGCCCAACCTTTGGGCTCAAAATCATCGCTGACGACGGCGCGCGCCTGTTCGATGTTTGAATCCTTTGCAAGCGTGGAGTGGCCGATGACGTAGGGATTAAGTCCGTAGATCTTGATGCGATTGGTTTCGGCAATACGCTTCCAGGCATCAATCGGGTAGGTAATCGGGCTGAATAGCTGCAGCATTTCTTTCGCTGCCGCATTGTTAATCAGGTAGCCATGGGCACAGCAGGCATCCACCATGGGGTGCAGGGCATATCCGGTCGCAACCGGCAACGCAGGACTGCGCTTGTAACGGATGAGATGCGTCAGCAGATAAACAACCGGCCTGGTTTCAGCGGCAATGCGTTCGGCCAAAGGCTGCAATACCTTGGAGAGATCCGGATGCAGCAACGCATCGTCTTCCAGGACCAGGCTTGCCGGTGTGTTGTTATCCCGCATGGTCCGGTAGATCGACAGATGGCTCAATGCGCAGCCGATCTCGCCCAGACTCAGCGGCTTGCCTTGTGTTTTGAGTGTTTGCTGTTCGTCGTATACCGTGCTGACAGCGGTCGGCGCCAGTGCTTTGCCTTTGACGGCAGCGACTATTTCAAACGGTATGCCCGCAGCCTGGAGTTGTTGCGCCATAAATGCTTTACGTTCGACCTCGAAGTCGAGGTTGATCACAAAAGCAGGGGTCGCGTAGTTTTCAGGCGCCGACATGAAGCAACCCTCGTTAAACCCGGAAGTCCGGCGCATAACGACGGAACCAGAGTTCGAGCACCATCAGCGACCAGAGGCGGCCGCCATGCGGCTGTTTGGGGGTAGCCTGCTCGCATTGGAGTTTGTCCAGGAAGCCCTTGCGGAAAATATTGCGACCCGCCAAGCCACCTTGACCCAACATCTCGGTGAGCGAGGTTTTGAGGCCGCCCGCTAGCCATTCGTGCAGCGGCATCACAAAACCCTGCTTACCGCGATAGACGATGTCGTGCGGCAGATAACGTTCGGCGACTTTCTTGAGCAGGTATTTGGTATCGCGGCCATGCAGCTTCATATTGGCCGACAAGCGTGCGGCAAACTCCACGAGCTTGTGGTCGAGATAGGGTACCCGCGCTTCTAGTGAATAGGCCATCGTAGCCCGATCCACCTTGGTAAGCAGGTCGTCCGGCAACCACAGCTTCTGATCGATGGTAAGCAGCTTGTCGAGATAGCCAGTCGCCTGGCAATTCACATAAGCCTGTTCGGCCAGCATATCGAGCGACACTGATGTTTGTCGGGTAATAGCCGGATTGAGAATGCTCTTATGCAGTTCACGATCAAACTGGTTGGGAATGGTCGTGTAACGACGAGACAACGGGCGAGCAGCCGCTTTAATGAGGCGATCTTTACGCAGTTTCGCCGGTAACAACGGGTAGATGAGCGGCAACGGCGACAAGGGGTGCCCCAAACGCGCGGCCAGTTTGGCCTCTTTCAACGTACTGGCGTAGTTGCTGTAGCCGGCAAAGACTTCGTCGGCACCCTCACCGCTGAGCGCTACCGTCACATGCTGACGCGTGAGTCTCGAGAGCAGCATGGTGGGTAATGCCGCCTGATCGCCAAAAGGTTCATCGTAGATGTCGACCCATTGATCAAAGGCGGAGATCACATCGCCCGGCTGTACCATGAGCGGGTGATGGTCGGCACCGATGTGCTGCGCAACGCGCGCGGCGTATTCGTGTTCGCTGTGGCTGGTATTGCCGACAAAGCCGAGGTTAAAGATTTTGGGTTGGCTTTGGCCCGATGCCTTCATGAGCGCCGCGACGAGCGAGGAATCAATACCCCCGCTGACGAATGCCCCCAGTGGCACATCGGCCACAAGCATGGAGGAGACCGAGCGCTTGAGCTCGGCTTCCAGCTGATCGGTCAGCTCAGCTTCGCTGGCCGCCCACTTGGGTTCGTACGACGGGTTCCAGTACGTCCACTCTCTCGTCTGGCCGTTCTGTACGCGCAGCGCCCGTGCCGGTTGCAGTTTGCGGATCTGTTTGAAGATGGTGAACGGTGCCGGGATGTACTGACATTCCAGATAGAGCTGCAGCGCATCCATGTCCAGATCACGCGAGACGCGCGGGTGCGCGAGGATGGCTTTCAGCTCGGACGCGAACAGGATGCGCTGGTCATCCTGATAAATATTGAGCGGTTTGATACCGAGCGGGTCACGCGCCAGCAGCAACGATTCGGTCTGCTTGTCCCAGAAGGCAAAAGCAAACATGCCTTCGAGGCGCGGCAGCGCATCGTCACCCCAGGTGATGAGCGCCTGCAGCAGCACTTCGGTATCGCCATTGGTGCGGAATTGCACCCCCTTGCTTTGCAGTTCGGCGCGCAGGGTTTTGAAGTTATAGAGCTCGCCGTTGTAGGCAAGTGCATAACGCCCGCAAGCGCTGAGCATCGGCTGCTGACTGGCCGCCAGATCAATCACGGCCAGACGACGGTGGCCTAGGCCGATGGGGCCATCCAGATGATAGCCGGCAGCGTCCGGCCCGCGATGGGCCAGGGTGGTGGTCATGCGCTCCAGCGTGGCCTGGTCTGCCGGTGTTTTATCCAGCCAGCCTACGAAGCCACACATCAGGCGTTATCCTCAACGGGTGCTGGCGTGCTATCGCCCTGCACCTGATGCAGGTAGGTGTAGATGCCATTGCGTGCCAGCAGCTCGCTATGCGTACCGATTTCGGCAATACGACCGTCTTTGAGCACAACAATGCGGTCGGCTTTTTCAATAGTGCTGAGGCGGTGAGCAATCACAAAGCTGGTACGGCCGACCATGAGCTCATCCAGTGCTGCCTGAACATGGCGTTCGGATTCGTTATCCAGCGCGGAGGTGGCTTCATCCAGAATGAGAATAGGCGCATTCTTGAGCACGGCACGCGCGATGGCGATGCGCTGACGCTGGCCACCGGAAAGACGCATACCGCCCTCACCGACCAGTGTATTAAACCCTTCCGGCAGGGCTTCAATAAACTCGAGGGCATGCGCGGCCTTGGCGGCGGCACGGATTTCGTCCTGACTCAGCTGGCGCGTGGCGCCAAAAGCAATGTTGTTGGCGATAGTGTCGTTGAACAGCAGCACTTCCTGCGTCACCAGCGCCATTTGCTGGCGCAGGCTCTTGAGATGAATGCTGTCGATAGCATGGCCATCCATGCGGATCTCGCCGCCGGTTGCATGCAAGAAGTTAGGCAATAGGTTGGCAAAGGTACTCTTGCCACCACCGGAGGGGCCAACCAGCGCGATCTGTTCACCGGGTTTCACCACCAGACTCACCTGCGTGAGTGCATCACGCTCGGCTTCCGGGTAACGATAGGTGACGTTATCAAAAACGATTTCTCCACGCACGTTATCGAGGGTGACGGAACCGGTATCACGTTCGGCTGGTTCATCCAGTAGCGAGAAGATATGCTCTGCAGCGGCCAAGCCGCGCTGGATCGGCGCGTTGAGATCCGACAAGCGCTTGAGCGGCGCATTGAGCATGAGTGTTGCGGTGATGAATGACGCAAAGCCACCGATGGTGGTCATGCCCTGGGCGGACTGCACCATGGCCACGGCAATGATGATGGCGACGGCTAAGGCCGACGACAACTGCGTAATCGGGGTGCCCAGTGCGGCTGCAACCGTGGTGCGCATATAAATACCGCGCAGGTAGTTGGCGACGCCCTCGAAACGGCTGACTTCTTGCTGCTCGCCCCCATAGACTTTGATGACTTTCTGGTTCGAGATGGCTTCCTGAATTGCCGTGGTCATCATGACCATATTGTCGTGTTCCTGGTGCACCAGGTTTCGCAAGCGCTTGCTCAGTTTGCGCACAGAGATCACCAGTACGGGCACAACGGTGACGGAGATGAGCATCAGTTGCCAGTTGAGGTACAGCAGCCAACCCAGCAAGCCAAGGACAGTAACACCGTCTTTGATAAAGGTCGTGATGACGTTGGTGCTGGCCGAGGCCACACCGTTCACATCGTTGGTGATACGGTTGATCGTTTTAGCCGACGGGTGCTTCTGGAAATAGCTGGTTGGCAAATGCACCAACCGCTCGAACATTTCGAGGCGGATCTGGTAAATGACCTTGTTCTGAATCCAGGCCATGATGTAGGTCGCCGCAAAGCCGAGCAAACCGCGCAGAAAAAAGATGCCGACTACGCCAAAGGGCAACCACAGGAGGGGGCTTTCTTCGCCGAACTTGAAGCCATCATCGAGCATGGGCTTCATCAGGGCGGGGAGGAGCGGTTCTGTTGCGGCCGAGAGCGCGGCTAACAGCATCGCCACGGCCAGCGCCTTGTAATACGGGCGCGCATAGCGCATCAGGCGGCGATACAGCTTAAGCGTTTCGGGGTTAACCAGTCGCATCCGTTCATCCAGCTAGGCCCAGGCGAGCCCCGGACATTCAGGGCATTATTGTACCTTGAAGCCTTGCCAGATCAGGCTGTAGCGCTAGGCAGTCAACTGTGCGTAAAGGGATTGAAGTTTCTGAGACATGGCGTCCCATGACAGGTGCGCCACACAAGCCCGCGCAGCCTCCTGCGCCGCGCCCGGGTTCGTCTGGCTTAAGGCGCCTTCGAGCAGGGTTGCCAAGGCGCTGGCCATGGCTACAGGATCTTGCGGTGAGACAACTGCCCCGGCCAATGGCGCGGTGATGAGTTCGGCGACACCACAGGTGGGGCTGGTGAGCGTGGGCAAACCTGAAGCTAAAGCTTCCAGCGCCGCATTGGGGCAGGGGTCATATTGCGTGGGCAGGGCAAAGACATCCGCCGCGCCGTACCAGGCCGCAACATCGTGCTGGGGGCCCGCAAAAACAACGCGGTCCGCGATCTGGTGACGCTCAGCCAGACGTTTATAGCGATCTAGGTGCTTATCGGCGCCAATGATTGCAAGATAAGCACCCATTCGACGTAATTCGTCACATTTCATCGCATCCAATAGCGGGGCGACGCCCTTGCGCTGGTAACCGCTACCGACGTACAGAATGAGCGGGGCATCCTGCGGAATGGCAAACTCGGATCTGATTCGTTGCCGGTTATATATTAGATTTTGGCGGCTATATCGTTGCAGATCGACGCCGTTGTAGATGATATGAAGCTTTTCCTCTGCGACGCCGTATTCCTGACGAATCTCGTCAGCCACCATGCGGGAGTTGCAAATGACGGCGCGCAGATTGGTGTGAAGGAGCATGGCGCGCTCGGCTTCTACCGTGTAGGCGTGGTACGGATCCAGCGTTTGCCACCAGCCGCTGAGCTTGGGCAGCGTGGCCTGACGATGCCGCAACCAGGCGGCGTGAATGCCATCGCCGGCGCGGAAGATGTGGCAACCCGGGATGCGTTCGTGCGCCTGCACCAAATCGAAGCGGCCGCTGCGGATGATGTCGCCCACCGCCTTGGCAAAGGAGCGATCCCGATTCACCCGGCCAAAGGGCAGACGGTTGAAGGCCGGGTTGACGATTTCCACGTGCCACTTGTTTGAGGTGGGCGCGGCTTCGTCCCAGGCACGCGTCAGCAGCGTGACATCCACCTGCCCATCTTGCGCCAGCGCCGTGACTGCACCCTCGACAAAACGCTCGGCGCCGCCAAAGGGGTTATAGCGCTGGCGCGCGATGGCCAGTTTCATGCTGGATTAATCGTTACCCGAGACTTGCGGCGCAGCCTTCATCACTTCGCGGTAGGCCTTCGGCAAGGCCGGGGCCTGTTGCGGCAGCTGCGCGATGATGCACTGGTAGGTCTTCATGCCGCGGGGGCTCATGTCATCAAAGTAGCCGCTCATATCGGCAATGTACTGCTCCGGGGTGATGGTGCCATAAAGCAGCATAGATGCCTGATCAATAAAGAAATCCTGATAGCCCGGGTCTGCCGACTCATCGAGTGCCAACACCCAGACCTGAAATTGGTTGATGTACATCGCCCCGCAGTTATCAGATATTTTTTGCAGGTACGCATCTAACTGCTTACTCTTGCCCAGCTGAAAGTTGTCCGGCGCACAGGCGGTGGCGGTGAGCGCGATGACCAGCCCGGCTAGCAGCGACCGGGGAGAAAACTTGAAGGTTTTGGCTGGCATAATCCGCTCCATGAAGATTTGTTTGCTAATGCTCGCTATTCTATTCGGCATTGCCCAGCCTGTCTCGGCCAATGAGGATCCGGCCGTTGGCCGTTTTATCAAATCGCTGGCGGCGTTGGATATTCCAGCCGCCAATGTGAGCATTGTGGCGCAACCGCTCGATCATCACGGTAAGACCTGGGCTTTGAATCCAAATACGCTACGCCTGACGGCATCGACCGCCAAGCTGTTCACAACCTATGCGGCATTGGTGAAACTGGGTCCGGCCACCACGCTCAAGACCGAGGTCTGGCAAAGCGGGAATGATCTGGTCATTGTCGGCAGCGGCGACCCGTCGATAACGGTGGAGCGCCTATCAAGCCTGTTACGCCAATTACGCGCCCTGGGCATCAAAGACGTTCGCGGCAATATCGTGCTGGATCGCTCGCGCTTTGGGCCAGCCGCCGCCTTGCCCTTCGACCCCACCGCATTCGATGCCAAGCCGATGCGGCCCTATAACGTTGGGCCTGACGCCTTGTTACTGAACTTTCGCGCTATTCAGGTGGTGCTAACGCCACAATACGGCAACGTACTGGCCCGACTGGATACACCGCTGGCCGGCGCTGAGATCGACAACCAACTGCAAGCGGGTGACGGTGCTTGTAGCGACTGGAAGGATGCCATTCAAAGCACCATTAGCGGCAACTTCAAAATTACTTTGAAGGGAAAGTTCCCGCGCAGCTGTACGCCGCAAACCTTGCAGCTTGCCGCGCATGGTGCTGATTTAGTCGGCGAAGCTGGAGCCAATAAATATGCCGAAGCGTTGATCCGTGGACTCTGGCAGGAGATGGGGGGTAGCTGGAGCGGCAAAGCGGTGAGCGGCGTCAAACCCGCTGCAGCGACGCTGGTCGCCAGCAGCGAATCGCAGCCCGTCGCGCAACTCGTACGCGATATCAATAAGTACTCGAACAATGTGATGGCCCGCCAGTTGTTTCTGCTGCTAGCCGACGGACCATCAACCCAGGCTGGCGCCGAACAGGCACTGCGCCAGACGCTCGCCGCTCGGGGCGTGCCGATGAAACACCTGGTCATTGAAAATGGCTCCGGGCTCTCGCGCAAGGAAGCCACCACGGCCGAAGAATTGACCGGCCTGCTTCGTGTGATCTGGAATGACCCGCGTATGCCCGAGATGCTGAGCTCGCTGCCAATCGGTGGCACCGATGGCACCCTGAAGAAGAATAAGCACAATGGTGGCGATACAGGCCGCATTCGTCTAAAAACCGGCTCCTTGGAAAATGCCCGCTCGGCGGCCGGCTTCGTGCAAGACAACAGCGGGCGCTGGCATACGCTGGTGGTGATGATTCAGGACCCCAAGGCTACCGCCAACTATGGTGCGTTGCGTGAAGCAATCGATCAACTCAGCAGCAGCCTCGCCAACCAGTGATGCGATAATTTACGAAAATCCGCTCCGCAACTTTTCTACAGAGTCCCGCCATGACCTCTTTCAAAACGCCCCGCACCATTGTCGCTACACCGAATGCACCCGCTGCCATTGGCACTTATTCGCAAGCTGTAAATGTGAACGGCACGGTCTATCTATCGGGCCAGATCGGCCTCAATCCGGCGACCGGCGAAATGGTCGACGGTATCGATGCGCAGATCACCCAGGTATTTGAAAACCTGAAAGCCGTTACAGAAGCTGCCGGTGGTTCGTTGAACCACATCGTTAAGCTCAATGTGTTTCTGACGGACTTGGGCAACTTTGCCAAGGTGAACGAAACGATGGCCAAGTACTTTAGCGAGCCCTACCCGGCACGCGCCGCCGTGGGTGTGGCTTCGCTACCGCGCGGTGCGCAAGTGGAAGCCGATGCGGTGATGGTGCTGTAAGGCATCCAAAGAACCACGACCACCATGGCCGGCGCCAAGAAAGCAACGGGCATTGCCGCCGGCCTGGAGAAGCTTGGCTTACGCCGCCCGCTGGATTTTGTGCTGCATCTGCCGCTGCGCTACGAAGATCAGACCCGGATCACATTATTGAGCGAAGCACCGACCGCAGGACCGGCCTTGTTCGCGATTAAGGTACGCGCCGTTTCCATCGCCTTTCGACCGCGCCGCCAGTTACTGGTGCAGGTAGAAGATGAGAGCGGTCGCGCCAATTGTCGTTTTCTCAATTTTTACGGCAGCCAGACCAAGCAGTATGAACGTGCCCGCGATGAGGGGCTCACATTGCATGCGTGGGGAGAGCTGAAGCCAGGGTATCTTGGCTCCGAGCTGGTGCACCCGACGATCAGCAAGCCGGCTGAGGAAAACTCAACCACGGCGCCATCGGCCACCCTAACGCCGCAATACCCCACCACGGCCGGCGTTTCACAAACCCAGCTACGCCAACGCATCGGCAAAGTGCTCAAAGATCTGGTGCTGGCCCATACCCTGCCGCAGAACGAGCACACCCGGCACCTACTGCCGCTTTACGATGCGCTCCAGTTTCTGCATGCCCCGCCGCCGGATGTGGATGTCGGCGCACTGAATACGCGCTCGCACCCGGCATGGCAGCGAGTTTGCCTCGAAGAGTTGGTGGCGCAACAGCTATCCTTGCGCAAAGCCCGCCTCGCCCGCCGGCAAAAGGGCGCGCCCGTTTTGCGCGGCAATGGGTCATTGACTAATGCCTTATTGAAGCGCCTCCCTTTCGCTCTCACCAAGGCCCAAGAGCGTGCCTACGGCGAAATCTGTGCGGACCTGAATGAGAGCCACCCCATGCAGCGGCTGCTGCAGGGCGATGTCGGTAGCGGTAAAACCATCGTTGCGGCCCTCGCCGCCTGCCAGGCGATTGAAGCCGGTTACCAGGTCGCCTTTATGGCGCCGACCGAATTGTTGGCGGAACAGCACTACAACAAACTGGTCGAATGGCTAGAACCTTTGGGCATCAATATCGCCTGGCTGTCGGGGAGCCAGAAGAAGTCTGAACGCGCGGCACAGCTATCAGCCACTGCCTCGGATGCGCACATTGTGGTGGGCACACATGCGCTCATCGAAGACACTGTGGATTTCTCAAAACTCGGCCTCGTCATCATTGATGAGCAGCATCGCTTTGGTGTGGCACAGCGGCTGGCACTGCGGCAGAAGGGGAATAACCCGCATCAGTTGATGATGTCGGCAACACCGATCCCGCGCACCCTGGCGATGAGCTATTTTTCTGATCTGGATTGTTCCGTCATTGATGAGCTACCGCCGGGCCGCACCCCGATTCGCACACGCCTTGTGGCCGATGTGCGGCGTGACGAAGTGATCTCGGCAATCCGCAGCGCGATCGCCGGTGGCGAGCAGTGTTACTGGGTGTGCCCACTCATTGAAGAATCCGAAACGCTGGAACTGCAAACCGCCATTGATACCCATGCCCTGCTGAGCGAGGCACTTCCCGAGCACCGGGTCGGCCTGGTGCACGGCCGGCTTAAGGCCGATGAGAAAGCCGCAACGATGCGCGCCTTCGCCAATGGCACAGTGCAGCTGTTAGTGGCGACCACTGTCATTGAGGTCGGCGTCGACGTACCCAATGCCAGCCTGATGGTCATCGAACATGCCGAGCGCTTTGGCCTTGCTCAGTTGCACCAACTGCGAGGTCGTGTGGGGCGCGGGGCCCGTGAAAGCACCTGTATTCTGATGTTCGGACAAGCCCTCTCCCAGACGGCCAAAGAGCGGTTGCGGATCATTTACGAGAACACCGACGGCTTTGCCATCGCCCAGGCCGACCTGCAGTTACGCGGCCCGGGTGAACTCATCGGTAAACGACAAAGCGGCGTGCCGATGTTGCGCTATGCCGATCTGGAACGGGATGCGGATCTTATCCCCGCTGCCCAGCAAATTGCCGACCAGATGCTGAAAGAAACGCCTGAGCTCACCGACCTGCATATCGATCGCTGGTTCGGCCATGCTGAAGGGTTTTTAAAAACCTAGCCCGGATTTCGGGTAGAATCACCGCCCTATGTCATTGATTCGCCGGCCTTCTCAAACCAACTTCATCCGCTTACTCCTAGCGGTGGTGTTGGCGTGTGCGCTGTTGGTGACGCAATTCGGGCTTAATCGACACGTCATTGAGCATGGCGGCGTTCAGACACTCTCATCGGTCATGGTGACGGTCGGTGAGACACCAGATTCGCACGACGGACCGGGCTGCCTGGTCTGCCTGGAACATCAGGCGCATGGTGCTGCACTGACCTCGTCCTTTAGCCTTTCTAACCCCATCACGCTCGCTGTTCAACTGGCCCGGGCGCTGCCGCCCAATACGCCGTATCTGGCCCCTGAGCGCGCCCGCCAACGCGCCCCACCCGTTCTTTCCTGAAGCCCACTGTCTGATCAGCGCCCGCGCAAACCGCGGCGTCTGTCGTTGTCTTTTCAGGAATGAACCATCATGTTTGATGCATTTTGCCGCGCGCTGCTGCGTGCCCTTTGTTTTGCTTTCATCGCCACAAGTATGCCGTCTTATGCCCAGGAAGACGTACAGGCACAACTGAACGAGATTCAGGCCAGCCTGCGCCAGATCAAGACGGATTACGAAGGGCGGATCGCTGCGCTGGAAACCCAGGTGAACCGGCTGAAGCAGGAGAATGCGCAACTAGCCACCCAGACGCTTAACAGCACCCCCGCTTCAGCCCCCGGCGGCACGCCCGCACCAGTGCCAGTTGTTGTGGCATCGGCACCCCGGACGACCTTCGAGACCTATCCGCCGCTGCCTAGCCGAAAAAAGGATTCCACCACCCAGAACACCGAAGCATCCAAATCGGTTGAGGATGCCATTAACGATGTCGCACCCGCCCCGGCAGCCGCTGCCCCGGCTTTGTTTCCCAATATCGGCGGCAAAGATCGTAGTATCGACCTGGGGGCCGAGCTGTTCCTCGATGCCAAGTATTCAGCACAAAGCCAGAATCCACAAACCGCCTATGCCGGTGTTCTACCAACCGGTGGTGAGAATCTCCCCCGAGGCTTTGGTATTGGCGAGACAGAATTGCTCTTCAAGGGTGCCGTAGACAATCTCTTCCGTGGTGAAGCCCGTTTTGTGTTCGAACAAGAGGGCAATGGCACCACACTGAAGACCGAAGAACTCTTTGCCGAGACGCTGGGTCTGCCTGGTGGCACCAAGGTCAAGGCCGGTAAATACTGGTCCAATGTGGGTTACCTGAACGACAAACACCCGCACGAATGGGACTTTGTCGATCTGCCGCTGGTCTACAAACAGGTCTTTGGTGGTCAGTTGAACGAAACAGGTGCCCAGCTGAGCTGGATTGCCCCCACTGACAACATGCTGTTCAAACTTGGCGGCGAAATCGCCCAGGGATCGAACGGCTATGGCGAAACCTACAACAGCAATTTCAACCAGAACAAGCCACGCCTCGGTACGCTCTTTGCCAAGACAGGCGGCGACATCGGCGAATCCCATTCTTGGCAGGGCGGTATCTCCTGGGTACGCTCCACCACGGGGAGCGGCCCTGGTGCTAACCAAGCCACTTATACGCTGACAAACCCAGTTAACGCGGATGATCAGGCACAAGAGCTGACCTTCAACGGGGGCAACACGATCTGGATTGCCGACTTTGTTTACCGCTGGGCACCCTTTGGTAACCCGACCTCTCAGAATCTGAAACTGCAAGGCGAAATGTTCTGGAACAAACAAAGTGGCAACATGACTAGTTCCTTTGGTTGTGGGGACGACCCGGACAACCTGAGCGACCCATGTACAGGCAGCAATTTTGCCCAGAACCAGCAGGGTTTCTATACCCAGGGGATCTATCAGTTCATCCCGAAATGGCGTGTGGGCTATCGTTATGACCGGGTATTCAATGGCACCAACAGTTATGGCCTGCCTTCAACAGCCTTGGTGGGTTCGCAAGTTCAAAGCGGTTGGGACCCCTATCGCAATACAATCATGATGGATTGGGCCAACTCGGAATACTCCATCATTCGCCTGCAATTGGCACAAGATACGTCGTATGGACCTAGCCTGACGAATAACCAGATCTTCCTCCAGTACATCATGAGCCTTGGCGCACACGGCAGCCATAAATACTAATCAGGTGATTTCATGAAACGATTAAAAACGCTCTTAGCTCTCTCGGCCAGCGCCCTCCTCACGCTGGCCAGCCCCCTCGCCTTGGCCGACCTGAAAATCTTTGCCACCGTCCCCGAGTGGGGCGCGCTGGCGCAGGAACTCGGCGGCGACAAGGTCAAGGTCTACACGGCCACCACCGGCTTGCAAGATCCCCACCGCATCCAGGCACGACCCTCACTGATCGCCAATGCCCGTATGTCAAACCTGGTCGTCGCAACCGGCGCTGGGCTTGAAGATGGCTGGTTACCCACCGTACAGCGAGAATCCAACAACCCGGCGATTGCCAATGCGCAAACGGGGTATTTTGTTGCTTCCGCCTTCGTACGTATGCGGGATGTGCCGGCGGAAGTGGATCGCACCATGGGCGATGTTCATGCAGCTGGCAATCCGCATATCCAGACAGATCCGCGCAATATTCTACTCATTGCTCGTGCACTTTCTACGCGGATGCAATCACTTGACCCGGAAAACGCCACCTACTATCAAACGCAGCTCAAGCAGTTTGACCAGAGCTGGCAGACCAATCTACGTCGCTGGCAGACTCAAGCGGCACCGCTGCGCGGGGTGAAGGTCTGGTACCAGCACGACGGTTATCCCTACATGAATGACTGGCTGGGGCTCGACCAGGTCGGCGTGCTGGAACCCCGACCCGGAGTAGAACCCTCCAGCCGGCAGTTGGCGGCGCTGCTCCAGCGCCAACAGAGCGTTCAAGCCCGCATGGTGATTGCCTCGGCCTACATGAACGACGCGCCTTCCAAATGGCTGGCAGAAAAGGCCAACATCCCCATGGTGGTATTACCTTTCACCGTAGGTGGCAATGAGCAGGTTAAAAGTCTGGCATCGCTCTACGACGATACGATTCAGCGTTTACTGTCTGCGCTGAAGTAAACTGCCGCGATGAGTGCCTTGAACGACCTAAGCATCTTTGCCGATATCCTGCTGCCGGCCTTTGTGGCCGGCCTGCTGGTCATCGCCACGCATATTCCTTTGGGATTCAAGGTACTTGATCGCGGCATTATCTTTATGGACCTGGCGATTGCTCAGGTGGCGGGTCTCGGCGCACTGTTAGTGACCGTGCTGATTGGCGAAGGCGCGCCCCCCGTGCTCACGCAACTGGGCGCGGTCATTCTTGCTTTATGTGCGGCCATGCTCCTTATGGCCAGTGAGCACCTCAGTCAGCGCTATCAGGAACCCATCATTGGCTCACTATTTGTCTTGGCCGCCACGGCTGGCATTCTGGTCCTGGCGGGTGATCCGCATGCCGGTGAGCACATGACTGACCTACTCTCTGGCCAGATTCTCTGGGTATCGCGTGAGCAACTCATCACGAGCGGCGCACTAACGGGGGCGTTGCTTCTGGCACTCTGGGTCTTGCGCCAGAACCGCCAGATGTTCTACGCTTTATTTGCGGTGGCGATTACGCTCTCCGTCCAGCTCGTCGGGGTATATCTAGTGTTTGCCACACTGATCATTCCGGCACTGGCGACCGTGCGCATCACCTCCGGTAAAAAACGCCTGGTATTTGCCAAGAGTATGGCCGCTATTGCCTATGCCAGCGGCTTGATTGGCTCGGCACTTTTTGACCTTCCGAGTGGACCCCTCATCGTCTGGATGTTGGCGCTTTGGGGTGTACTCACGGCAATCGTAGCAAATATGCAACGAAATTATTCTGTCTAAATAACGCGTTGTTTTATTTATCCGAATCGCTGCTATACATTCGCTCAAGTCATAGAATGAGCAGGTGAGCCTTGGCTCTGATATTAGATAAGGAGAAGATCATGATCCGTCATTTCACCATTGCAACGGTTGCTCTTTGTGCTGCCGCTTCTGTTTATGCGGCTGATGCCAAAATCGGCAACCTCAGCATCGATGATGTCTGGGCACGCACCGGCCAACCAGGCCAGGTGTCAGCCGCCTTCATGGAAGTCAAAAACAAAGGGGGCGCCGACAAGCTGATCTCCGCTCACTGTGACTGCGCCAAGGCAACAGAACTCCACACCATGACCATGGCTGACGGCAAAATGATCATGGCGCAGGTGCCATTGATGGACGTACCCGCCAATGGGGAACTCAAACTGAAACCGGGCGGTTACCATGTGATGCTGATCAATCTGACCCGCCCGCTTGCCGCAGGCGAAACACTACCGATCAAACTCAAATTCGAGAAGGCCGGCGAGGTCACCGTTCAAGCCAAGATCAAGGATAAAGCGGCCCATATGGGTCACTAATTCACTAAGGCTTGATTCAGAACCAGATCAACCCCGCGCAGGCGGGGTTGATTTTTTACGGCAGCGGTTCAATATATAACTTGATCAAGTTATGGAGCCTGCCATGCAAGAAAGTCTGCACATCGTCTGCCCGCATTGCGATGCCGTCAACCGCGTGCCTCAAAGCCGTCTTTCTGAAAACCCAGTCTGCGGGAAGTGTGCCAAAGCCCTGTTTGATGGCCATCCTGTTGCACTGACTCAACAGACATTTGCTAGGGCCATTAGCCGCAACGATATCCCGGTGCTGGTGGATTTCTGGGCGCCCTGGTGCGGCCCCTGCAAGATGATGGCGCCGCAGTTCGAGCAGGCCGCTGGCATGCTCGAACCCCAAGTACGACTGGCCAAGGTCGATACCGAGGCCGAACAGATGCTCGGCGCACAATATGGGATCCGCAGCATCCCTACGCTAGCCTTATTCAAAGGCGGCAAAGAAATCGCCCGCCAGGCTGGCGCCATGGGCGTAAACGACATTGTGCGCTGGGTTCAGAGCCACCTCTAAACCCAACGCGTTGTATTACCTGATTCAGGCTGCCAATTGATTCTGGTTGGCAGGCTTGGGTATGACCCCCAAGGCCTCTAATGCGTCAGTGAGGTCGTGGTCTGAGAGCTTATGATGCGTTCGCAACCAGACCAGCATCGCTACCGGTACAGATGGCGTCAGGTCTTTTTCAAAGCGTGAGCCTACCGGTTGAGACACCCCAAACATAGACCAGAAATCACGTTGGTTCCGCCCGAGTTGCTGGCGCATGGCCTTAAGAGACTCTGGCCCGAGATGTGATTGTCGACTCGTACGTGCCATGATGGTTCTCCTTAAAACTGGTAGTTAAAGGCGGTGTAGTACGAAATGCCCATGCCAGGCACCGGGGTTCCCCACTGCGGCCCACCCTGTGCAGCCGAGGGATTCATCGTCATCGTGCGCCCCTGACCCAGGTACGCACCACCCAGCGGTTGGTAATACATTGTGTTAAACAGGTTGTTGATGCCTGCATCGACCCGTACCTTCGACCATGAATAACTGGCTTTCAAGTTGGTGAGGAAATACCCCGGTGTTGGAATCTCGTTCCGCTCCACAGACAGGAAGTTATTTTTATTGGCTACCGCAATCAACTGAATCTGGTTATCCCACCCGCCATACTGATGCGTGAAGTTCACCTTGCCGTTGACGGGCATCACGTTATAAAGGCCATAACCCGTCACCAGGTTTTTGCCGTACGTCCAATTAAACAACCCCTGAGCACTAAACCGACCAAAATCTGTCTTGGCAATCGGCATCTGTCCATCCAGATCAATACCAGCAAGGTTGGCATTCTGGTTGACGTACTGCAAGGTCACGAACTGATTTAAGAGCGGGGAGCTTGCAGGCAATTGACGGCCTTGCGCGGCATTGCCTGTCCACTGCATGGCATCAATGTAGTTCTGCACATAGGAGTAGAACGGTGAGGCTTTCACCATCCATTCCCGCTCGGTGGTGTGGAGGTCATACACGGCTGATGCGGTATAAGCCGTTTCAGGCTTGAGGTTCGGATTGCCGAGGTAGCCATTACCATCCCCGACGTAGTTGTTCATGATGGCCGCCATGTTCCAGGCCGACCAGCTATACAACTCATACAGATTAGGTGCCCGCACCTGGCGCGCCAGCCCTAACTGCATGTCCTGCTTGTCGCTATGCTTATAGCTGGTTGTTAGTACCACATCAACATCATTAAAGGTGGCGCTACGGCTGCCGTTGTTGAAAGCGGCGGCATCCGTTGTTTCGTTACACATCCCAGTTCCCGGAGCACAGCCCATCGTAGGCATGGCATAGCCGGTTGTTGTATTCGACCCAGCGGTACCGCCCGCCTGTGACGTTGGCGCATACCCCAGGTTATAGCCGTGCACATTCCCCGTCGATGAATTCACCAGGGTATAACGGACACCCAGTTCGGACTTGAGATCTTGGGAGAACTTCTGTTCCCACTCGCCGAATACGGATGACATCTGTTGCAAACCACCATTCACATTCTGAAACGTATAGGGCGTCATACCGCCGGAGGTACCTGATGGTGGCCACCAGTCATTTAGGTAATAGCGCTGCCACTCGGCGCCCGTGCGTAGCAACGATGCGGCAGCAATGTTAATGTCACCCTTGACCTTCACCCCCGTCGTATTACTGTTGGTGTTCATCGGCATACCGGTTGTGTTATTACCGTAGTCATACTGCTTGTTGGGGCCAAAATTCATCTGGTGATTCAGCTGCTCGTAATAAGCCTGTGCTTCCAGCTTGCCCCAGTCATAGCCGCCCCAGTATTGCAGGTTATAGCGCTCCTGCTGGTTACCGGTCAGATCCATCCGCTGGTTCACGTAACCTTCGTACGGAATATCCTGCCAGCTGTATTTGAGCTGGACTGTATGCTTGTCATGCTTCAAAGCGAGCGCAACTGCCTGGTTGGTTGATTCATACGCCGTCGAACCCACCATGTTTCCTGGCAAGACCTGATTACCGCTGGTCGTACCCGTGGTTTGCTGGCCGCTATGGAATGCTTTGGCTGCCGTATAGTTATTGGCAGACGACGTTGAGCCGGTGTAGTTCACACTGATCCAATCGGTCGCCGCAGTGACGCTGAGGTTGGCGCCAATATTGTTGTTATTCGTGTTGTAGAAACCACCCACGTTACCGGTAATCATGGGCTTACCGTCTGCCGAGAAGGTCGGTTCTCCCGTACTGGCGACAATGGCGCCGCCAATACTGTTGAGTCCAATACTCACTGGCTTGTAACTTTTGTATACCGTCAGACTCTTGACGCTAGATGGATCAATATACGACAACGGCGTGTTCATATGATTCGGGCAAGCGGGTACGGCATCCACCCCATCCACCAGCACATTAATCCGCTGATCTGCCAGACCACGAATGACCGGAATGCTCGAAACAGCACCACCGACCTGGAAGGCCACCCCTGAGACGTTGGTCATCAGGGTGGCGGTATCGACGTTCGCCGCTTTTTGAATATCGAGCTCTTTACCCTCAACGACGGCATCGGCATCAAAACGGGTGGCGGTCACATCGACATTTACCGGCTCGGTGGTCGAATCCTGAGCCCAGACCGGGGCTTGAATAAACGCAAGGCTCATCGCAAGCGCAAGTGGGTGACTTGGCTTGCGAACAAAAGTACTTCTGGATTTCATGATAACTCCAATCAGACGCGGTGCCCTGCCGCGCGGATCAGACGCGCGCAGAAACCATCAGCCGGTCCTAAGACCGGCACCTCAGTTCAGATCAGAGTTGTGCGGGAGGCCCGGTGGCGGGTTCAGACCACGCCCGGGTAAGGTAAGCGGTCGTGAAGACCAGTTGGCCAACTTCGGCACCAGCGCTCTGGTGCATCTTGAAGTTGAACACGGGGGGTGGCGCCATACCGGTCTGGCTCATCAGACAGAGTGGGCAATGGCCGCCATTGGGCTTTTCATGGTCGGCATTGGCATCGTCGCCAGCGACCCAGACCTTGCTGCTGCCCTGCATGGTACAGATGGTCTCCCAACTGCCATCGCCTGCAGCGGCTTTGGCCTGGGCTACCGGCATGAACATCACCAGCGCCTGCCAGCAAAGCACCAATGCCAAAAGCCAGCGGCTCATTTTCAACTTGAGGCGCTGGTGGGCAGAGATTGGCAGCGGAAGCCGGAAGCTCTTGGACATAAGTTCGCGTATTATCTCGAACAAGTCATTGAACGGCAAGGGATTTTGCCCCAGTGGTTTTTGACGCAGATCAAATTACCGCAAGGTCAGTAGCCCCAGCCGCCATAGCCATAGGGGCCACAACCCATACCGGGGCCATCCATCGAGTTCAGCTCAATGGCGTCGGCAACATTATTAATCGCCTGAGCCTGCTGTTGCTGAGCGAGCACGTTCTCTCGCTGGTTGGCTACTTTCAGATCTTGATCGAGGCCCGGCGCTTTGGCCGGACGGGGAATATTAATGGTGTAGTCTCCATCAAGCCCCTGGCAGAGCGGGGTGCCGTCTGGCGCACTCGCTGTGGCACCGCTGGCCCACTGCGCCATAAACCCGGGTGCCAGGTAACAGCCGGCGGCATTCTGCGCAAAACCACGGACTGAATCCTTGGTCAGCTCAATCACTACGGGTGATTCTCCTAAGGCCTGCTGATTGCTGCTAATCAGGGCGCCTTGAGGTATCGAGTTCACGGTCAGTGACCCCGCACAGCCCACCAGGGTTATGACCATGACCAGCGAGAGGTATTTGGGATTCATTCAGTCGCTCCGATGGACTTGCGCCATTTAACGACCCCGAGTGTCTCGGCTTTCATTGGCGCGGTCAAGCGACTGGCTAGTTAAACATCAGCCCACATGCGCAAAAGGTTGTGATACACACCCGTGAGGCGAATAGCCTCCTCAGTTTCGCCATGCGCTTTGCGCAGCTCGATAATGGACATGTCCAGGTCGTAGAGCAGACGGCGCTGCTCGTCGGAGCGGACCATGCTCTCCGTCCAGAAAAAACAGGAAATGCGTGCACCCTTGGTGACCGGTTCAACCCGATGGACCGATGAGCTGGGATACAGCACCATATCACCGGCAGCGAATTTGATTTTCTGGCAACCAAAGGTGTCTTCAATGACCAGCTCACCGCCTTCGTAATCCTCGGGCTCCGTCAGTAATAAGGTGCACGACACGTCAGTCCGCACATGGCGACCCGTGGCCGCATGCGTACGTACCGAGTTATCAATGTGATTACCAAAGGCGTTTTTCTGACCGGTATATCGGTTAAAAAGCGGTGGGTAGATCCGCTTAGGCAGCGCACCTGTAAGGAAAAGATCATTCGTCGCCAACGCATGCAGCACAATAGTGCGCGCCTTTTTACAGGCGTCACCATCTTCGGGCAGCTGCGTATTGTTTTTCGCCTTGGCCGATTGGCTCCCCGCGGTGATGACACCATCCGCCCAGTCCGCCGCGTCGATGATCTGACGGATTTCTCTCACCTGTTGCTTGGTGAGTACCTGCGGAATCTGTAAAAGCATGATGGCGTCCTTTGGTTGGTTAGAACTTATAAATAGCCTGTAACTGGAAGGCCGGGTAGGTTCCGGGCACGGCAAACCCCCCATTCTGGTACACCGAGACATAGTTCGTTGTATCAAACAGGTTGTAGCCGTTCAGAATCAGCTTGTATTGCTTGGTGTCGTATTCAATCATGCCATCGACCTGCGCCTGTGCCGGCACCCAGTTGGGTGTGAAGTTGGCGTTATAGCCCTGACCCATGCCGTAGGCGTAACGGCGACCCATACCAAAAACCCCACCGCCGACTTTCCAGCCATAGGGCAGTTTGTAGGTGGTCCACACGTTATACGTATAAGGCGTCGAGTTGGAAGGCGCCTGGCCAATTAATTGAGTGGCCGCCGGGTTGGCGGGTTGATCAATCCGTGAATCCATCAGACCCAGACCACTGAAGATATCCCATTTTTCTGTAAGGCTCCCGGTGAGCTCGAATTCCAGACCATCGGTGTGACGGCGGGTTGAACGCAAACCACTGGAGGCTTCCAGGTCGGTCTCTCGTTCGTAGTTCTTGACCTGGTGGTAAGCGGTCGCCCGGAATGAGAGGCCCAGATCATTCACATCGCCCTTCCAGCCCAGCTCAATCAATTCACTGGTTTCTGCTGGCAGCTGCTGGCCATTGGTAGCCGAGGTCTGATAAAGATCCGCCGTAGGGCTGAACGAATCACTCCAGGACAGATACACCGTACCGGCGTTTGGTGTTGGCTCAAAGAGGAGACCGGCTCGGTAGCTGGGGTTATCAAATGCCAGGCCCTGATTCTTTAGGGCATTTGTCGCGGTGCTGTTGGGCTGGTTATAGGTGGCATTTAGCCAATCCTGACGGATGCCACCCAGCAATTTGAGCCCACGGGTGAGCTCGATCATGTCCTGGCCGTATAAGGCATAGGAATCGGCTTGGTAGGTAAATACCGATGTGGGATTTTTGTTCAGGTTGCCGTATCCATAGGTACAGAAATCTCTTTGGATCTGGTTGTTACGCACGCCCCAGTTGGCCGGGTCAGTTGTGGTTGCCCCACCCGGCTGGCAGTTGTCACTCCGATAGTTGTAACGATTCAGGCTTTCGCGGTAATACTCCACACCGGCCATGACGGTGTGCCCCATACCCAGCCAGTTAGCGGTTTTATTGAAGTCGGACTGAAAGGCCAGCGTTTCTTCAGTCGCACCGCGCGCCGGGGCCAGTGACAATGTTTGCACCGGATAAGGATTGGCGGCAAGATAATTCGAACTGCCTTCCGTCTGACCGCGACCCTTATTGACCCAGAGAGAACGCACATAATTCGAATAACGTAGCTTAGTAACCAGCGACGTATCTTTATCAAAACTGTAGTTTTGGGTCAGCGTCCCCATCTGTGTACGGTTGTTCTCTTCATCCTGAGTTGTACCACTAAAGGTTGACCCCGGGACATCCACCGGATTTTTACTGACGTTGTTAAAGCCAATCCCGTAGTCGGGTACCAGCTTGGTATTAAGGTAGTAGTAGCTGACATCAATCTGGTTGTAGGTTCCAATCCCCCAGGAGTAGGTTGGTGCCACACCCTGCGTGTGGTTACTCACGTAGTTTCTGGAGCTGGCCGAATCCTGGACAACCGCATTGATCCGGAAGGCGGAACTCTGTTCACGATTGAGCACAAAGTTAAGATCGACGGTACTCCGAAAATAATCGTAGTTACCGCCAATGACCGTGACGTTGCTTTTGTTATCCAGGAAGGGCTTCTTCCAGACCTGGTTGATCACCCCACCTGCCTGGCCACGGCCAAACAACATGGAGGCCGAACCGCGCAGCACTTCGATGGCGCCATCGTTAAAGGTATCTCGGTTGTACTGGGCGGTATCGCGGATGCCATCGATGTACATGTCGCCAAAGGTGTAGAAACCCCGGATATTGATGTTGTCACCGACCCGGCCGCCTTCGCCCGAGTTGAAGGTGACGCTCGGCACGTTCTTCATGGCTTCTTCCAGCGTTGTTGCATTCTGATCCTGCATCAACGTGTCGGGCACGATGGTGATCGCCTGAGGCACTTCTGCCACATCCTGTTCGAATTTGCCCGACTTGGTGGTCTTCACGGTGTAGCGGTTAATCTCCAGGCCGTCGGCCTGCGCCCGCACCTGGACTTCTTTCATAGTCTGCATTTCCTCCTGGCTTTGCCCCAAGGCGGTGAGCGGCGTTACCATGAGCGCGGCAATTGTGGCGCCAATCGTAGGGAGTCGCTGTGTTGCGGAGGCTTGGGAAGGCTGATCACGATGCTTTTTTTTGTGTTGCTGCCTGTGTTTCATACGATGCTCCATATCAAAGGTTCGCCAATGGGCGAGTTTTATTTGGCTGGCTGCATCGCGGAGGCATGGGGGCCTCTGTACGGCTTGCTACAACAAATTGTCGGTTTAGAACGGCTAGCAGTCTTATCGGGTGACGCTGGGCACGTTCTTTAGGGCGTCTGGCAATGTGGTGGCGTTCTGCTCTTCCATCAATTGCCGGTCTACCGTGGTGGGCTCTGCCTTAATGAGGGCATTCTGGTAGGGCGCCACCATGACCGCTCCTGTTGTACTGCAGGCAAATAAAGCACTACAGAACAATGGGAGCATCCATTTCATTAGCGAATACTCGTCATATTCGTTTCCTGCATCAGTTCTTCGTTTTCTACGTCCGCATCCGGGTTGGTCATGTACATGTTGGCGTGATGCACCGCACCGGTGTGTGAACAGCCGGCCATAAAACTGGCTGCCATGAGTAACACCAGGGTCGAACGGGTTTTAAGAGATTCGTTCATCAGTTTGCTCATTTCGTCAGGATCAGTTTGCCAAGGCGGGTTGCCCGCAATATGTAAGCCACGCCCTCATGATCGATCACCAGGCTGTTCTCATCACCCAATAATGTCCGGCTATTAACCCGACGAACGCGGGGCGCACTCTTGGCTGACTTGTCATCAGCCGGTTGGCCCGGTGCCGCGACCTGAATCAGTCGCGGCGCAAGGCTTTGCCTTTTGGGTTGAGTAGGCTTGGTTGTCACGCTCATTTACCCGGATCTGTTACAAAGCCGACCTTTTCAATACCTGCTTTGTTGGCCATACCCATGACGTTGATTACCCGTTCGTAGGCCACCTGCTTGTCACCATAAATGTGCATGACGGGCTGCGGATGATGCGTGGCCATTTCATCCAGTTCCTTTTTCAAGGCCTCATCGCTTATGGGGGCGCCATTGATTTTGTAGCCACCCTTGGCATCGACACTGAGTTTGACGACGTCGGGTTTGTCGAGTTGCGGGGCGGTTGAGACCTTGGGCAGATCGATTTCCAGCGAGTGCTTCATCACGGGTACTGTGACGATAAAGATAATGAGCAAGACCAGCATGACATCGACCAGCGGCGTCATGTTGATTTCGCTCATGACGGCGCTGTCGTTGTTGTCGAGGGTTCCAAATGCCATGATGTTTAGCCCTGCTGACCCATACGGCGCACCACCTGCGGACGCTCGACCCGGGTGCCAGTCACAAAATAAGCATGCAGGTCGTAGGCAAAACGGTTGAGCTTGCCAACAATGAAGGCATTGCCGCGCACCAGGGCGTTGTAGCCCAGCACGGCGGGAATCGCGACGGCCAAACCAAAGGCTGTCATGACCAGCGCCTCGCCAACCGGACCAGCCACTTTGTCCAAACCGGCGCTACCGGCATCGCTGATGGTGAGCAAAGCGTGATAGATCCCCCAGACGGTACCAAACAGGCCCACAAATGGTGCCGTCGATCCGATTGAAGCCAACAAGGCTAGGCCATAACTCAGCTTGTCTTTGGCGTCGTCAATGGCATTGCTCAGGCTACCCGTCATCCAGTCACTGAGATCCAGGGTGTCATGCAACTGTTTGTCGCTGTGGCGATGATGCTGCATGGCGCTCTGGCCTTCCATCGCGAGCTGTTTGAAGGGGTTTGCGTGCCCCGGTTCGGTATCGAGTGCTTTGAGCCCGTGCTCCAGGTCGGTGCTGTGCCAGAAGTTCTGTAGTGCGGCGGCCTGTTTCTTGGCACGCTGCACACCCAACCCCTTAACAATAATGACGGTCCATGAAATGATCGACATCACCAGCAGGGCAATGGCCGTCATCAAGATGACTACCCCCCCGGATTGAAGCATGTGGAATAAACCCAATTGTTCATTCATGTTGGTACACCTTTTCTAGGAAATGTTATTGAAGATCAGGGTTGATCCAGCGAGAACCGGATCGGAAGCTGGTAACACATAGGGACGGGCTGGCCGCCCTTGCGTGCCGGATGAAAGCGCCAACGTTCCACGGTGTCGCCGGCCGACCGATCAAGTCGGGTGAACCCTGAGCTCTTGGCGACCTGGACCGATTCGACGGCGCCGGTCGCCGCGACGCAGACTTTGAGCAATACCGTGCCCTGCTCGCCTTTGCTGCGGCTGACCGGTGGATAGTGCGGTTTGGGGTTATGCAGATCCGAGGCGCTGGCATCCGGCATATGCACTGGCGCCGCCGCCGGGTCACCATCGACTGTTTTGGTTGAAGCCTGCTCCTGGGCAATTGCTTTTTCCTTGGTAACGATTTTTTCTTTCTTTTCCTTACGTTGATCCCGGACAGCCTGGTTCTTGATGGTCTGCACCAAGGCAGACGACTCCCGATCCACCATCTCTGCCATCATGACGATGGGCTCCGGGTGCGAAGCAAAAAGCACTGCCCAGAAACCAATGAGTAGGAATGCCGCAACGTGGGCGACCGAGACCCAGAGCGTGGTCTTGCGAGTCAGGCCTCGATCAGGATGGTTCAAGAAGACAGTGACGGAATTCATGCATCGCACAATACCACGAATGAGATACATTCTCAATTATAAATGGAAATGATTGCTATTTATGTTGCATCCTTGCAACGGTTTCGCTGTCTAACTATTTTCAACGCCAGATCGGCGAATCCGACTGACGGCTAACCGGACCGGGCTCCTAGACGGCACCGGCATCAATGGCTTGATGCACCTGCTTTTCGGTGACGGCATTACAGATACATACGTACATGGTGGTTCCATTGCCTGAACATCATGGAACCCACTATATACGAATGAGAATTGTTGTCAACAAGTCAATAGGCAATACAGGACTCGCAAACCGTGCCGGAGACATCCCGCCGAAGATGCGCCTCACGAAGCTTGACGAAGGGTGCCGAGTTCCAGGCCTCCATGAAGGACTGCTGATTCAGGTCGCCCATCGTCCAGTTAGCGGTGGCATCAAAACAGCAGGCCGAGAGCCGCCCTTCGGCCGTCACATGACCTTCGGTAAAGGCCGACCAGCAGGGCAAAGGCTCGCGAAGTTGCCCGAGCCGGCCCTGATTACCCGCCGTTGGACGGTAGCCCAGCTCTTCTTCACGCTGGGTCGCAAAAGCACCCATGGAATAAAGAGGTAGCCAGTAATGTTCGTCGACATAGGGCGTCACCTTGTCTGTAATGAGCGCTTCCATCTTGGCGAACTGCTCCCCGTCATATTTGATGGATGAGGCGAAAAGGCCGGTTTTATAACCCCCCGCTTCGCGGATCTCCCACGCAGCCCGCACGTTGTCGTAGGCACGGTGGAAGAGCTTTGCGGAAACGCCCATGATCTCTTCGAATTGCTGCTCATCCGCGGCGTTGCACGACCACTTGAGCGAATCAAGTCCTGCCTTCATGCACGCCTCGACCGCTTCGGGGAAGGCCATCGATGCGTTAGAGGTTAAAAAGACATAGGGCATACCGATCTCCTGCTTGAGATAGCGGATGCAGTCGACGAGTAGGTTGGGCGCCATAAAGGATTCACCCAGATAGAACACACCAATTTCTTCAACGCCCGCTTCACGCATTTCTTTGGTAATGCGTTTGAACAGGTCAAGATTCATATCCCACTTGGGCTGAACTTCTCGGTTTCTGAGGGCACAGAATCCGCACCGATAATTGCAACGGGGTGAAATTTCAATTTTGACGCTTTTGGGTGCCGGTAAAACGGCCCTCTGGTACTCAGCGGGTATGCGGGTAATGGCATCAATGCGGTCAGTAATCATGGTCGTTGGGGCTTAGGTATTTTCGGTATAAAAAAGGCCCACCGCGAACGGTGGGCCAAACGCGTTTTACTGCGTGCTAAACCTTACTTCTTGGCCGGCTTGGCTTCGAATGGCTGAGGGCTCGGGGTATCCGGACCTGACGGCGGCAGCTGCGGCAGCTTGAAGCTCGGCTGATCACCGGTGAGCGTCTTCAGGAAGGCAACGATGTCGGCGTTCTCTTCCTTGCTGAAGTTACGACCCAGCTGGATCCGTCCCATGGTTTCAACTGCCTGCGACAGGGTCTTGGCTTCACCATCGTGGAAGTACGGATAGGTGAGTTCAATGTTGCGCAGGGTCGGCACCTTGTAATTGAAGCGATCGGCATCCTTACCGGTCACGGCAGCACGTCCATCGGCAGAACCCTTATACGGCTCGACCACACCCATCTTCTGGAACGAGTTGCCACCCACTGCTGGGCCATTGTGACAAGCAACGCAACCGCTATTCTTGAATAGCTCGTAACCCTTCAGCTCCTGGGCGGTGATGGCATTTTTGTCGCCACGCAGCCATTGGTCAAAGCGCGAGTTCGGGGTAACGAGGGTTTCTTCAAACGCAGCAATAGCCTTGGTCACTTCATCAATCGTGATCTTGTCAGTACCAAAGACTTTCTTGAACTCTTCAACATAACCCGGAATGGTCGACAGGGTCTTCACAGCCAGTTCATGCGTAAAGCCCATCTCTCCCGGGTTGGCAATCGGGCCACCGGCCTGCGCCTTGAGATCGGAGGCACGGCCATCCCAGAACTGAGCAACGTTCAGGCTGGAGTTCAGCACGGTCGGCGCGCTGATCGGACCCTGATTCCAGTTGTGACCAATTGAGGTCTTCAGGTTATCTGTACCCCCCATGGACAGGTTGTGGCAGGAGTTACACGAAATGAAGCCCGACTTCGACAAACGGGGGTCAAAGTAAAGCTGCATGCCCAGATGGACCAGTGCCGGGTTCGTAACGTTAGCGGCATTGATCGGCTGGATCGGCTCGTCAGTCATCGGTGCGCCGGCTGCCGTCTTGGGGGCTTCGGTCTTCTGTCCGCAGCCCACCATCACGGTGATCGCTGCTGACAGAAGCAGAATAGATAGTTTGCGTTTCATGAAAGAACTCCTTCTCAAATTTCGTGGCGTATTTGTAACATCACCCAAGATTTATTTCTTTGATCTAGATCAAGGTTCGTGATTCGTTTTGACTATATGACCGATCAAAACTTTCTATGACACGCCTCGGCTGCACTGCGTTATCGTGATGGCAATGGAGTGAAGTCATGAAATTGAGCGAATTGAGGTACTTGGTGGCACTTGCCCGTGAGGGGAACTTTAGTCGTGCCGCTCAGGTCTGTTCTGTCAGCCAGCCCACCTTAAGTATGGCCATAGCGCGCCTTGAAGATGAACTCGGTGTCCATCTTTTTGAACGCGGCAAAGGCTTTGTCAGCCCAACCGCAGTCGGTTTGCGTGTTGTAGAACAGGCGAAGACCACACTGGATGAGGCCAGCAAGATCCCGCAGATTGCCCAGGAAGGCCGAAATCCGCTTGAAGGCCCATTACGTTTAGGTGTGATCCATACCATTGGTCCTTATCTGTTGCCGCAACTGGTACAAGCACTTAAATCCGTTGCACCGGATATGCCTTTGCTGATTGAAGAGAATATGACCACCAATCTGACGCGTATGCTGCAGGATAATGAAGTGGACGTGGCCATTGTTGCACTGCCTTTTGACGTACCCGGGGTCTTGACCCGCCCCATCTATGATGAAAATTTCGTCGTGGTCGTGCCACATCATCACCCATGGGAAAAGCGGCAGACCATACGCTCCGAGGAGATCGCCGAGGAAGAGGTGTTGCTCCTCAAGGCTGGCAATTGCTTCCGGGATCAGGTGCTCGAGGCCTGCCCTCATGTGAGCGAGCCCGAGAGTGATGTCCGGCTTGGGCACTCGATTGGCACCATCCGTTGTATGGTGGCTTCCGGTCTAGGTATTTCGGTGTTGCCTGAAGGTGCACTTCAGGGACACTACAGCCATGAAATCATCTCGGCGATTCCGTTCGAATCGCCGGTCCCATCACGCCGTGTCGCGCTGGCCTGGCGACCGGGCTTTGTGCGCCCCCAGGCCATTGACGCATTGCTCGCCGCGGTGCATCGTATCGAGAATCCAGCGTATCAGATGCTTTAGCGCGATGGTTGAAGGGGGCTTCTATGGGAAAGAAATGTTGTAACAGCAAGCCACGCTGCAAGGACTGTCCGAAACGGAAAAAAGCCACCAAAAAGCAGCGCGTGGCCTGGCATAGGATCGGTGTGATGCTCGTTGCCTGTGGCCTACAGGCTTTGCCAACGGCGGCATCCGGCGGATCCCTTGAGGTTGTCGTCAACGCTGTCCGTGATGCCCAGGGACAGGTTCGCGCGGCCCTTTACAATGGCCCGGACGGTTTCCCGAAAGACGGCCGTGCGCTGCAGGTGGAATCCGTGCCTGCCCAGGCTGGCCGTACCATACTCCGTTTCAAAGACATCCCGGATGGTCGTTATGCCGTCATTGCGTATCAGGATGAGGACAGCAACGGCGTTTTGAACAAGCGCTTTGGCATGATTCCGACGGAAGGCTATGGTTTATCCAATAATCCGCAGGTATTTGGCAAGCCCGGGTTTGATGCCTGTGCCTTTGAGGTGAATGGCGACCAGCGTATCGAGATTCAACTTAAATATTGAGTCAATCATGGCACATTTCCCGGGCTACCTTATCATTCGCTGGCTCTTGCCACTTATCATGAGCCTGATTGTTGCTTGTACACCGGAGAGCAAGAAGATGTCTGAGCAATCTGCGCCACAAACCCCGATTGTGCTGAATAACCCGGCAGGTACCGAGAGTATTGTGCTGGGCATGGGCTGCTTCTGGGGTGCCGAAAAACGGATGTCGGCACTCCCCGGCGTTGTTGATGTTGAGAGTGGCTACGCCAACGGCGAGGTTGCGGGCACTTATGACGCCGTACTCGCCCATGAACAGGCACGACGTTTTGGCCGGTCACAGGCACGCAACCACGCCGAAGTGGTCAAAGTAACTTTTGATCCGAAAAAGGTAACGCTGACGCAGGTGCTCGCCCTATTCTGGGAGAGCCATGATCCGACTCAGGGTGACCGGCAGGGCAACGACGTCGGGTCCAACTACCGAAGCGCCATCTATACCCAGGGGGCCGCGCAACTGCAAACGGCCGAAGCAACCCGAGATAGCTATCAGCAAGCGCTGACAGCAGCAGGGTATGGCAAGATTACGACTGAAATTTCACCACTTACAGCTTACTACTCTGCCGAGGATTACCATCAGGATTACCTGGTTAAGAACCCGAACGGTTACTGTGGCCTCGGTGGCACCGGCGTGCCCTATCCGGGCGACAACAAGACGTCTGAGCAGCGCAGCACCACTACTCCGGCCACAGGCGTTTCTGGCAAAGTGCTCGATGGGAACACGTTGAGCTTGAAGAGACAACTGGTCGTCTTTGAGGCACCAGACTGTGGCTACTGTAAGCAATTCCAGAAAGAAGTTCTGGCGCACTGGACATCCGATGTGCCCGTGGTGCAAACGCTGAATACAAAACCACCCACAGGATGGACACTGGAAAAGGCGCTTTTTGCCACGCCGACCATTGTGCTATTTGAACAGGGGAAGGAAGTATCGCGTTATACCGGTTACAACGGCGACCAGAAGCGTTTCTGGCATTGGCTGGGCTTTCAACTGCTCACCCCTGAACAGCGCAAGATTGCGTTTGAGCAGGGAACTGAGTACCCGGGGACCGGCTCGCACCTGGACGAAACGCGCCCCGGTGTCTTTGTCGACCCGATTACGGGCGCGGCGCTATTTCGCAGCGATACCAAGTTCAACAGTGGCACGGGTTGGCCCAGCTTCTTCAACCCAGTTCCCGGTTCGATTACCCTGCACGAAGACAATAGCCATGGCATGCGCCGCGTCGAGGTCCGGAGTGCCAGCTCGGGCATCCATCTAGGCCACGTTTTTGACGACGGTCCACCGCCTTCGGGCAAGCGTTACTGTATCAACGGGAATGTCCTGAAGTTCGTTCCGGATCAGTAAACGCCCAGTAGAATGCGGGGATGACCACGGTATCGCCCAACCCCGCTAACGAAGTTTCTACTTCTACTATGCCGCCCAAGTGGGTGTGCTACTTACGCCTGATGCGGGCCCACCGCCCGATCGGGACGCTTCTGCTACTCTGGCCAACGCTATGGGCGCTGTGGCTCGCTGCTGATGGCATGCCACCACTGAATGTGCTCGTTATTTTCATACTGGGCACTTTCTTTATGCGCTCCGCCGGCTGTGTAGTGAACGATCTGGCCGACCGCAAATTTGACGGCCATGTGACTCGCACCAAAGATCGCCCGCTGGTGGCCGGCTGGGTGAGCCCGCGCGAGGCTGTAGCGGTATTTGTTGTTCTCGTCACGCTGGCTGCTGTCACGGTATTGCCTATCATCACGCCCATGCTGGCTACTCTGGCGGCAGTAGCCGTGTTTCTGGCGGTCTCTTACCCGTTCACCAAACGTTTTCTGGCGATTCCACAGGGGTATCTGGGCGTCGCCTTCGGCTTTGGTATTCCGATGGGGTTCGCGGCGGTCACCGGCAACATCCCCGCAGCAGCCTGGTGGATGCTGCTAGCGAATGTATTCTGGGCCGTGGCCTACGATACCGAGTACGCCATGGTCGACCGACCGGATGATCTAAAGATTGGCATCAAGACCTCGGCGATTACCTTTGGCCGATTTGATGTGGCTGCCGTGATGCTGTGCTACGGGCTAACGCTGGCGATTATGGCGGGCGTTGGTCTGAGCCTCCATCTGGAATGGCCTTACTGGGTCGGGCTTTTGGCCGCAGCCTTGATTGCCGTCTACCACTACACCCTGATCCGTGAGCGAGATACTGCCCTCTGCTTTACCGCATTCATGCACAACAACTGGTTCGGTGCTGCGATCTTTGCCGGCATCGTGCTGGATAAATTTTTTAAGGCACTGCCATGAACTACCACGACCTGCGTGACTTCATCGCCCAACTTGAACGCATGGGCGAGCTAAAGCGGGTGACTGCTCCAGTGAGCCCGAATCTGGAAATGACCGAGATCTGCGATCGCGTACTGCGCCAGGGTGGCCCGGCGATCCTGTTCGAGAACCCGACGGGCTTTGATACGCCGGTGCTGGGCAATCTGTTTGGTACGGTGCGCCGCGTTGCTCTGGGGATGGGGCAGAATGTGGCGACTGACGCCGAGGCATTAGCGAAGCTACGCGAGATTGGCCAGGTGCTGGCCATGCTCAAGGAACCGGAACCGCCCAAGGGCTTCAAGGATGCCTGGGAAAAGCTGCCCCTGCTCAAACAGGTGCTGACCATGTCGCCCAAGCAGGTGTCGTCGGCGCCCTGCCAGGAGGTCGTGGTTGAAGGCAAGGATGTTGATATTACCCGCCTGCCGATCCAGCACTGCTGGCCCGGCGATGTAGCGCCACTGATTACCTGGGGTCTGACTGTTACTCGCGGCCCGAACAAAACACGCCAGAATCTAGGCATCTACCGGCAACAGGTACTGGGACCGAACCAGGTGGTGATGCGCTGGCTGGCCCACCGTGGCGGCGCACTGGATTTCCGTGACCACCAGTTAGCCAACCCGGGGCAACCCTTTCCGGTGGCTGTGGTTCTGGGCTGTGACCCGGCCACGATTCTCGGTGCCGTCACCCCGGTGCCGGATACCTTGTCGGAATACCAGTTCGCCGGACTGCTCCGTGGCAAAAAGACCGAGCTCGTGAAGTGCCTGGGTTCAACATTGCAGGTACCCGCCTCAGCTGAGATTGTGCTGGAGGGTGTGCTGAACCCCGGGGAAACGACGCTCGAGGGGCCCTACGGCGACCACACCGGTTACTACAACGAGCAGGCGTCTTTTCCTGTCTTTACGATCGAGCGCATGACCATGCGCAAGAAGCCGATCTATCACTCGACTTATACGGGCAAGCCGCCCGATGAGCCAGCGATGCTAGGCGTGGCGCTCAACGAAGTCTTTGTGCCGCTGCTGCAGAAGCAGTTTCCCGAAATCACCGATTTCTATTTGCCACCCGAGGGCTGCTCTTACCGGATGGCGATTGTAAGCATCAAGAAACAATATGCCGGACATGCGCGCCGCATTATGATGGGCGTCTGGAGCTTCCTGCGTCAGTTCATGTATACCAAGTTCATCATCGTCGTCGACCATGATGTGGATATTCGCGACTGGAAAGAAGTGGTCTGGGCCATGACCACCCGCATGGATGCAACCCGTGACACGATGCTGGTCGACAACACACCGATCGATTACCTGGATTTCGCGTCTCCGGTGGCCGGCCTTGGGAGCAAGATGGGGCTAGATGCCACTAACAAGTGGCCCGGTGAGACTAACCGTGAGTGGGGCACGCCGATTACGCAGGATCCGGCCGTTAAGGCACGGGTCGATGCAATGTGGGCTGAACTGGGGCTTTAATTATTCCGCAGGCAGCTCGCGCTTGCTGCCATCGGCATTGAGTGCCACATAGGTAATCAGCGCTTCGGTGACCTTGACGGTGACCGGGTTAGCCGGATGCCGCTCGGCGTACATCTGCACCTTGATGGTCACTGACGTTCTGCCGCGCTTTTCGACTTCGGCAAAGAAGCTGACAATGTCACCCACCGATACGGGTTGATGAAACTGCATCGTGTTGACGGCGACTGTCGCAATACGTCCCCGGGCCACCTTGTGACCCAGCACCGCACCCGCCAGATCAATGTGGCCCATGGTCCAGCCACCAAAGACGTCGCCATACTGGTTTGCATCAGACGGCATAGGAATAACCTTGAGCACAGGTGTCAGGTCTGGAAGCTGGCAGGGTGTATCAATCATGGTGCGTTATCGATCCGGAAGGCAAGAAAGATTTAAACTACAGGGGTTATTTTAAGGTCATCCGCTCAAAACAGGTCAAAACGCATGTCGCGTCACGGAAACAAAACTTACGGCTCCGCCAGCAACGAGCCTCTGCACGTCTGGAACACCCTGAAATCGCTGCTCCCCTGGTTGTGGGCCTATAAGGTTCGCATGCTGGCCGCCTTCGGCGCATTGATTCTGGCCAAGATGGCCAGTGTGTATGTGCCGATTGTTTTCAAGCACATGATCGACAAACTGGGTGCCGGTCATGAGACCGTGTTGGTGTTACCGGTGGGGCTGCTCCTGCTTTACGGTCTGATGCGGCTGGCCAGCACCGGCTTTACCGAACTGCGTGAAATTCTCTTCGTACGAGTTACTCAACAAGCCATTCGCCGTATTGCGCTGTCGGTATTTGGACATCTCCACAATTTGTCTTTGCGCTTTCATCTGGAACGGCAAACGGGTGGCGTCTCTCGCGATATTGACCGTGGCACCCGGGCGATCTCGAACCTGATTAGCTACACCCTCTATTCGATTCTGCCAACCCTGATCGAACTCTTGATGGTGATGACCGTGCTGGCCGTCCAGTATGACCAGGTCTTTGTCTGGATTACCCTGGCCTCGATTGTGGCCTACGTGGCCTTTACCGTGATCGTTTCGAACTGGCGCATCCACATCCGCCGTGCCGTTAATGAGGCTGATTCGGCCGCCAATACGCGTGCGATTGATAGTCTGCTGAATTACGAAACGGTGAAGTACTTCAACAACGAAGCCTACGAGCTCAACCGCTACGATGAGGCCATGCGTCGCTGGGAAGATGCTTCGGTGCGCAGCCAGATGACACTCACCGTGTTGAATATGGGGCAGCAGCTGATCATTGTGACCGGTCTCGTAGCCATGATGTGGCATGCCGCCAACGGGGTGGTCGCCGGCACGATGACGGTGGGTGACCTGGTGCTGGTCAATGCCTTCCTGATCCAGCTCTATATGCCGCTCAATTTCTTTGGGGTGGTGTACCGCGAGATCCGTCAGGCCCTGACCGATATCGAGCGGATGTTCGGGCTGCTGAACAAGGCTCGGGAGATTATAGATGCTCCCGACGCGCGACCTCTACCGCCTGCTCCCATCAGCGTGCACTTTGACCGGGTGGATTTTGCCTACGAACCGTCGCGGCCAATCCTCAGCAATGTCTCCTTCGAGATCCCCGCAGGACATACTGTGGCGGCCGTGGGTCATTCCGGTGCTGGCAAATCAACTTTGGCACGACTGATCTACCGCTTCTATGACGTGACCGGTGGGCGCATTCTGATGAACGGGATCGATCTACGCGATATCGCCCAGGACAGCCTCCGCAGCGGGATCGCCATCGTGCCGCAGGATACCGTGCTGTTTAACGAGTCGCTCTACTACAACATTCTCTACGGCAATCCCTCGGCAAGTCGTGAACAGGTGATCGCCGCCGCTAAAGCTGCGCACCTGCATGACTTTGTGGAGACCCTACCGGACGGCTATGATAGCCGTGTGGGTGAGCGGGGACTTAAGCTCTCCGGTGGCGAAAAGCAGCGCGTCGCTATTGCCCGTGCACTTTTGAAAAACCCACCCATTCTGGTCTTTGACGAGGCCACCTCTGCACTGGACTCCAAAACAGAAAAGGCTATCCAGAGCAGCATGGAGGTCGCGGCACGCGGCCGTACGACACTGATCATCGCACACCGTTTATCGACGGTGATGAATGCCGATGAGATCATCGTTCTCGATGCCGGCCATATCGTTGAGCGCGGTAAGCATGCTGCGCTTCTGTCGGCAAACGGTGTTTATGCCCAGATGTGGGCACTCCAGCAGCAGGATCGAGAGGCTGAATAGTTCTGTCGCAAATTTGTCATCCCATACAAACAGCACACACGTAAAATACGGTCTGCGTTTCGTTCACAGGAATAACCCATGTCTCTTATTACGTCTCAACTGACCGACACCCAGGCCAAGATTCTCGGCGCCGTCGCCCACCGCCCCGGCACCCTGATCTGGATGGGTCTGCTCATGATCATCCTTGGCGCTATCGGTGTCTTCGCCGAGGCTTTCTTTTCCATCGCTTCCATTAGCCTGATGGGGGGCTTTGCCCTGGCGGGGGGCATCATGCAGGCGCTGCATGCCCTGCAAGCTAAGGGCTGGAAGTCGGTTACTATTCAGATGCTTTTTGCCCTCATCTATGTCGCGATTGGCGTGATTGTCTGGGTCGCACCCGCCGCGGCTCTGGAAGGGGTGACACTCTATATGGCCACACTTTTTATGGCGACCGGGGTCTTGCGTCTAATCACCGCGTTTCAGCATACCGAGTTCAGCGGCTGGTTCATGCCGTTACTTTCAGCCGCGCTGTCCATTCTTCTGGGTGGCCTGATCCTGGCCGGTTGGCCGGATAACAGCGTGTGGGTGCCGGGAATGCTGATTGGTATCGAATTACTGCTGCAAGGCTGGAGTCTGTTCTTCCTTGGCCTAGCCGCCAAGAACGCCGTCAAATAGGCTTTGAATCATCCAACAAAAAACCCAGCCTAGGCTGGGTTTTTTGTTAAGCACTGTTCTAACTTGTGGTTAGGCAGCTACTTCTGTTTCAACCGCTTCAGTCACTTCCGGACGATCCACCAGTTCCATATAGGCGATCGGTGCATTGTCGCCCGGGCGGAAGCCGGCCTTGAGGATGCGGGTGTAACCGCCGTTACGTGCCTGGTAGCGCGGACCCAGCTCGTTGAAGAGCTTAACGACCATTTCGCGATCACGCAGACGGGCAAAAGCGAGGCGGCGATTAGCCACGGTCGGCTCTTTGGCCAGCGTGATGATCGGTTCGACGACGCGACGCAGTTCCTTGGCCTTCGGCACGGTGGTGCGGATGGCTTCGTGACGCAGCAGGGCGTTGGTCAGGTTGCGCAGCATGGCCAGACGATGGCTGCTAGTGCGGTTCAGTTTGCGAAGACCGTGACGGTGACGCATGATGAGTTCCTTTCGTTAATCCGGCGATCAGTTACGCTCGAGACCAGCCGGTGGCCAGTTGTCGAGGCGCATACCTAGGGTGAGGCCGCGCGAAGCGAGCACATCCTTGATTTCGTTAAGCGACTTGCGACCCAGGTTCGGGGTCTTGAGCAGCTCGTTTTCGGTACGCTGAATGAGATCGCCGATGTAGTAGATGTTCTCGGCCTTGAGGCAGTTGGCCGAACGCACCGTCAGTTCCAGATCGTCGACCGGCTTGAGCAGGACAGGGTCGACCGGGGCCGACTTGCCACCGTCGGCACCGTTCGTGGTGCCTTCCAGATCAGCAAACAGCGACATCTGATCGATGAGAATACGGGCGGCGATGCGCACGGCTTCTTCCGAATCGATAACGCCATTGGTTTCGATGTCCATGACCAGTTTATCGAGGTCAGTACGCTGTTCCACACGGGCAGCGTCCACCGAGTAGGCAACGCGGCGGACCGGGCTGAAGCTGGCATCCAGCATCAGGTGACCGATGACCTTGTGCTCTTCAGCCTGCTTGCGCTGGTTGGCGGGCACATAACCACGACCCTTCTCGACTTTGATTTCCATGTCGAGCTTGCCACCGGCGTGCAGATGCGCCAACACGTGATCCGGGTTGATGATTTCAACATCATGCGGCACTTCGATATCCGAAGCACGCACAACGCCTTCACCCGACTTGTTGAGCTTGAGCACGACTTCATTGCGGTTGTGCAGCTTGAATACGACGCCCTTCAGATTGAGGAGCAGGTCGACCACGTCTTCCTGCACGCCATCGATCGTCGAGTATTCATGAACGACACCGTCAATCTTGACTTCGGTCGGCGCGTAGCCTTCCATGGACGACAGCAGGATGCGGCGCAGGGCGTTACCCAGCGTATGACCATAACCACGCTCGAACGGCTCCATGACCACCTTGGCGTGAACCGGCGAGATGCTCTGGACATCGATGCTACGCGGCTTCAATAGTGCGTTTCCTTGCATGAGCGATTCCTGTTTAAGATTCAAAGATAAGCTGAAAACTCAGTGAGCCTGATGGCTTACTTCGAATACAGTTCGATGACGAGGCCTTCGTTCAGCGTCGGCGACAGCTCGGAACGCTGCGGCATGGCCTTGAAGGTACCCTTACCGGCCTTGACGTCAACCGACAGCCACTCGGGGAAACCACGGCCTTCGGCAGCTTCAAGTGCAGCCTTGACACGCAGTTGGCCGCGCGAGCCTTCGGTCAGTTCAACCACGTCACCCGGCTTGAGGGTGTACGACGGGATGTTGACGCGCTTGCCGTTGACCAGGATGCCGTTGTGGCGCACCAGCTGACGTGCTTCGGCACGCGAACCGGCAAAGCCCATACGATAGGTCGTGGCGTCGAGACGGGCTTCGAGCAGTTGCAGCAGGTTCTCACCGGTCTGACCCTTGCGGCGATCAGCTTCAGCGAAGATCTTGCGGAACTGGCCTTCGAGTACACCGTAGATGCGACGGATCTTCTGCTTGGCGCGCAGGTGCACACCGAAGTCAGACAGACGGGCGCCCGAGCGCTGACCGTGCTGGCCAGGTGCGTAGGCACGGCGCTCGATGGCGCACTTGTCGCTGAAGCACTTCTCAGCCTTGAGGAACAGCTTTTCGCCTTCGCGGCGGCACTGACGGCATTTCGGATCGAGATTACGAGCCATGTCAGGTTCTCCTTAAATACGGCGCTTTTTCGGCGGACGGCAGCCGTTGTGCGGCACCGGTGTCACATCCGAAATTGCAGTGATCTTGATACCCAGTGCGTTCAATGCGCGCACAGCCGATTCGCGACCCGGGCCCGGACCCTTGATACGGACTTCCAGGTTCTTGATGCCACATTCCTGGGCCACTTTACCAGCGGCTTCGGCGGCAACCTGAGCGGCAAACGGGGTCGACTTGCGGGAGCCCTTGAAACCGGCGCCACCCGAAGTTGCCCACGACAATGCGTTGCCCTGGCGATCGGTGATGGTGATGATGGTGTTATTGAACGATGCGTGAACGTGCACGATGCCGTCAGCAATGTTCTTTTTAATCTTCTTACGAACTTTGGTCGATGTCTTGGCCATGTCTGATGCCTTTCCTTATGCGACTCGGTTACTTCTTACCAGCGATCGCAGCCTTGCGCGGGCCCTTACGGGTACGAGCATTGGTGCGGGTACGCTGACCACGGCAAGGCAGACCCTTGCGATGGCGGAAGCCACGATAGCAACCCAGATCCATGAGGCGCTTGATGTTCATGGTGACTTCACGACGCAAGTCACCTTCGACGGTGAACTTGGCGACTTCGTCACGCAGACGTTCCATGTCTGCATCGGTCAGATCCTTGATCTTGACCGAACGAGTAACACCAGCGGCATCACAGATTTTCTGTGCGCGGGTACGACCGATACCGAAAATAGCAGTCAGTGCGATTTCGGCATGTTGATGGTTGGGAATGTTTACCCCAGCAATACGAGCCATTGAGTATCCTCAGTCTCTACTGATCTTGAACAATTGCGGCGAACCGCAATTAACCCTGACGCTGCTTATGGCGTGGATCGGTGCAAATCACGCGCACCACCCCTTTGCGGCGGATGATCTTGCAGTTCCGGCAAATGCGCCGTACCGAAGCCAAAACTTTCATTACCTACTCCTTTATGTCGACGTTCCGCCCAGCCGTGGCTTTCCGTCGGGTTCTTGCGTAGAGAT
>JACCDN010837580.1_pt1 | contig 41715 bp, 40 predicted proteins | sample 7441691 | NCBI WGS metagenome assembly JACCDN01 (sample SAMN15323439, study PRJNA562643) | freshwater metagenome | isolation source: river surface water | place: USA:Blue River Watershed | collected 2017-08-16 | reverse complement strand
GGCGAGTACTGTCGCGCTAACGACATCCCGCTTATCGAGATGAACCTAATTGCAAGCTATGTCGTAATCATCAAGTATTTGAGCAGGGTGGGGCTCAGCAATAACGCTGACCCTTTTGTTTGCCCGATGGTAGCGACGCTTAGGCCACGCAGCTAGCTCCGATAGGCTTTCTGCGAAATTCTGAAAGTAGGCAAATTGTGAAGCAAGAATTTTTGTACTCAGTAGAACGCGAGTATCCAGTCGGATTAGAAACCCTTTGGAGTGCCTGGACTCAAGCCGAAGAGCTCGAGAAGTGGTACAGCCCAACCATGCTTTCGGTGGTGCCGGGATCGGCTACATCTGAAACCAAGATTGGCGGTCGTTGGGCCATCGGAGTCGATGTTTCAATGAACGGGTTCAACGCCTATTTCTGGGGCCGTTACAGCGAAGTTGTCGAGAACGAAAAGCTGGTTCACAGCCTGAGCTATAGCCAAAGCCCTGAAGAATTCGAAGCGCGCGACGATAATGCGCCGTTCCACACCATTGTCGTTGAATTCGAGCCTCGCCCAAACGGTTCTTGGGTCAAATTTTCTCAATTCGGCGAGATGCCAGAAGAGCAAATTGAGGCAACCAGAGACGGCATGGGCAGCTATTTCGACAACCTAGAAATTTATTTGAATCGCTAGCTAAATCGGCACTTCGCTGTGCCATTATGAAGCCATGATTTTTTCAGAACTCAACTGGTTGGCGGTCGCCGTTGCGGCTTTGGCTCAATTCACTATCGGCGGCGTTTGGTTTGGCCCAAAAACCTTCTATCCAATCTGGATGAAGGCTATGGGTAAAGAGATTCCGACCGAGAGAACCGACAAAATCGGGGGAGTGAACGCGGGACTAGCATTCGGGCTAACCTTCGTTGGGCAGCTGATCCAGGTGATCACCTTGGCTGTATTCATCGAGCTCGCGACCAAGGTTGACCCAAGTTTCGGGCCCCTGGGTGGCCTTGCTGCTGGTTCTCTGCTGGGCTTTGGAATCGCAGCGGCCAGCTCGCTTTCGCACCGTCTATTTGCTAACGCCGGTCTAAAGGTCTGGATTATCGAAGTAGCGCAGGACATCGTGGCATTGGCCATCGGCGGTCTAATTCTCGGTGCTTGGCTCTAACTAAAAATAACTTTTTGATTTCAACGCCTCGAAATCTCGTACCAAATAGAGTATGTTAGGACAAACTAACAAATGTTTTTTTATTTGTAATTTCGAGAAAGTTGCTTGATCCGACATGCCGCAGTCACACGAGCCATACGACGTCATCACAATTGGTCGCATCGGCGTAGATATTTATCCTCTGCAGGTTGGCGTGGGGCTTGACGAGGTAACTTCATTTGGCAAGTTTCTAGGCGGTAGTGCTACAAACGTTGCAGTAGCCGCAGCAAAATATGGTCTGAAGTCGGCGGTGATAACCCGAACTGGCGCTGACTCTTTTGGTCGCTACCTGCAGAACGAGCTGACTCGCTTGGGCGTAGACAATCGCTTTGTTTCAGAAGTCAAGGGACTCAACACCCCTGTTGTCTTCTGCGAGATTTATCCGCCAGATGATTTTCCGCTCTACTTCTATCGCGACCCAATCGCGCCAGACTTAATCATCAACGCCAACGAGCTTGACCTAGACGCAATCTCGCAGGCCAAAATTTATTGGTCAACCGTGACCGGCCTAAGCCAGGAGCCTTCACGCAATGCCCACCACGTTGCCTGGGATGCGCGCGCCAAGAAGCAGCACACAATTCTTGACCTTGACTATCGCCCGATGTTCTGGGCCTCAAAGGATCTAGCCAGCGCAGAGGTCGAGAAGGCACTTTCAAAGGTCACCATCGCAATCGGCAATAAAGAAGAGTGCGAGGTTGCCGTCGGCGAGACCGATCCGATTCGCGCGGCAGATGCTCTGCTCGAGCGCGGTGTTGAGATTGCGGTTGTCAAGCAGGGCCCTAAGGGTGTCTTGGCTAAAACCAAGGACGAATTCGTCGAGGTGCCACCGTATTTCGTTGACGTGGTAAACGGCCTAGGTGCCGGCGACAGCTTTGGCGGTGCATTCTGCTATGGAATGCTTCAGGGCTGGGGGCTTGAGAAAGTATTGAAGTTCGCCAACATCGCAGGTGCAATTGTGGCTACTCGACTTGAGTGCTCAACCGCAATGCCAACCTTCGAAGAAGTTGACGAAATCTTAAAGGGGATGAACTAATGGCTCTTGATTTTGCCGCACTTCGCGAAGCTCGCGCCGCCAACCCGGGCGCACTCGCAGAGATTTATGCCAATCGCAAACGTCGCGATCTCATCAAGGGCGACGGCCGCTTATTCATCGTTGCAGCCGACCATCCAGCCAGAAACGCACTTTCTGTTCGCGACAACGCAAACGCAATGGCCGACCGTTACCAGCTGCTCGAAAACCTAGCGCTTGCGCTGTCTCGCCCAGGCGTAGACGGTGTGCTTGGCACGCCAGACATCATTGACGAGCTTGCTCTGCTTGGCCTGCTAGACGACAAGATCGTGGTCGGAAGCATGAACCGCGGCGGTTTGCGTGGGGCATCCTTTGAGATGGATGACAAGGTGACTGGCTATGACGTCGCTGGAATTAAGCGAGACGGCCTTGACTTTGCCAAGATGCTGAATCGAATCAATCTAGAAGATGCCGGCACCGCACAGATGCTTGAATACACCGCTCGCGCAGTGAACGAGGCGGCTGCAGCAAAGCTTCCAATCATGCTCGAGCCGTTTATGAGCGAGTGGAGTAACGGCAAGATTGTCAACGACCTAAGCACCGAAGCCGTGGTTGCATCTGTCGGAATCATCAGCGCACTTGGCAACAGCAGTGCTTATACCTGGTTGAAGTTGCCAGTAGTAGAAAACATGGAACGAGTCATGGCGGCGACCACTCTGCCAACCCTTTTGCTTGGCGGCGACCCAGTCGGCGACCCAGCAGATACCTATGCCGCTTGGGGCAATGCCCTAAAGCTCGACGGCGTGCGAGGCCTTGTTGTTGGCCGAAGCTTGCTTTACCCACAAGACGGTGACGTAGCTGCGGCTATCGACATCGCAGTTCAGCTAGTTCACGGATAAGAACGGAAAGAAAAATGTCTTCACTACCTGTAGTTGGCCACTGGATCAGCGGCAAAGAATATCCAAGCCAGTCGGGCCGCACCGCACCGGTGTTTGACCCTGCACTAGGAGTCGAAACCAAGCACGTTGCCCTAGCGAACACTCAAGAGATTGAGCTAGCGATTGCAACCGCGAAAGCAGCTTTCCCAGCATGGCGCGACCTTTCATTGGCACGCCGCCAGGCCATTATCTTCAACTTCCGCGAGTTGCTAAACCGCCACAAGCCAGAGCTAGCTGAAATCATTACCGCCGAGCACGGCAAGGTGCTTTCAGATGCACTTGGTGAAATCACCCGCGGTCAAGAGGTTGTTGAGTTCGCGACCGGCATGCCTCACCTACTAAAAGGCTTCTACTCTGAGAACGTTTCAACTGGCGTTGATGTTTATTCAACCCGTCAACCTCTTGGCGTTGTCGGCATCATCAGCCCATTCAACTTTCCTGCGATGGTTCCGATGTGGTTCTTCCCGATTGCTCTTGCAGCCGGAAACACCGTCATCCTGAAGCCTTCAGAGAAAGACCCATCAGCTGCAATCTGGATGGCGAAGCTGCTTAAGGAAGCCGGCTTGCCTGACGGTGTTTTCACTGTTCTAAACGGCGACAAAGAGTCAGTTGATGGCTTGCTAACCCACCCAGATGTGAAGGCAATTTCATTTGTTGGCTCAACCCCGATTGCTCAGTATGTATATGAGACCGGCTCACGCCACGGAAAGCGCGTTCAGGCACTCGGTGGCGCAAAGAATCACATGTTGGTTCTGCCAGACGCTGACCTAGACCTAGTTGCTGATTCAGCGATCAACGCTGGTTTCGGTTCAGCTGGTGAGCGCTGCATGGCAATTTCGGTTGTGGTTGCAGTCGAGCCGGTGGCCGACGACCTAATCGAGAAAATCACTGACCGCATGAAGAAGTTGACCACCGGCGATGGCCGCCGCAACTGCGACATGGGCCCACTGGTCACCAAGGTTCACCGCGACAAGGTGGCTTCATACATCGACATTGCTGTCGAAGACGGTGCAACCGTGGTTCACGACGGCCGCAACGACAAGTTCGAAGGCGACCCGAACGGTTTCTGGCTTGGCCCAACCCTGATCGACAAGGTTCCGACCAGCTCAAAGGTCTATACCGAAGAGATCTTTGGCCCAGTGCTTTCAATCGTTCGCGTTCAGTCATACGACGAGGGCGTGAAATTGATCAACGACGGCGCTTTCGGCAACGGAACCGCTATCTTCACAAATGACGGTGGCGCAGCGCGTCGCTTCCAGAATGAAATCGAAGTTGGCATGATCGGCATCAACGTGCCAATTCCGGTGCCAGTGGCTTATTACTCATTCGGTGGCTGGAAGAGCTCGCTGTTTGGTGACACCAAGGCTCATGGAGTTGAGGGAGTTCATTTCTTCACCCGCGGGAAGGCAATCACCTCACGCTGGCTAGACCCAAGCCACGGTGGCATTAACCTGGGCTTCCCTCAGAACTAAATAGCGAAGCAACAGCACATGCAGTGGTTTTTTAGAGATGGCGAACTAGCTAGAGATGGCTGGAATGTCGTGGTTGATCGCAACATCGAAGGCTGGCAACACACCGGCCTTCGAGTTGCTGATCTTGCCGAAGGTGGGCACCTTCAGTTGCCTGCCGGCGACCTCGAGCGCATCATCTTTTTGATCCACGGCACCGGCCTGCAGGTTAGCTATCGCGCAGCCGGCGAGAGCGAATTCACCAAACAGGCGCTTGGCGGTCGCAAATCGCCGTTTGACGGGCCAACTGATCTGATTTATGTGCCGATGGGCTCTGAGGTGCTGCTTGAGGGTCAGGGTCGCGTGGCGGTGGGTGAGGCCCCAGCGCGCGATGCCAAGCCAGTCAAGTTCATCCCGGCTGAATCGGTGCCCGTTTTCGTGCGTGGCGCCGGTCGCGAGAGCCGTCAGGTTCACAATTTCGGTGTTCCCGAAGAACTCGATGCCAGCCGCTTTATCGTGGTTGAAGTTTTGGTTCCTTCTGGCAACTGGTCGGGCATCCCGGCGCACAAGCACGACACCTATATTCCAGGCGTTGAAAGCAACCTAGAAGAGATCTATTATTTCGAGACTCGCGTGGTTGGCGGTCAAGATCAGCCGGTTGCCGACCCGACCGGATACATGCGCGGTTATGCCAGCGACGAGCGCGAATACGACGTAACGACCGAGGTTCGCAGCGGTGATGTTGGCCTTGTGCCATGGGGATGGCATGGTCCAGTAGCGGCCACCCCTGGGGCCGACCTATATTTCTTCAACGTAATGGCCGGGCCTGACCCAGACCGTAGTTGGAACATTACTGACGACCCAAACCAAGCCTGGTTGCGAGAAACCTGGCATCACCAAGACCCGGACCCGAGGCTTCCGTTTTCGGCTAACTAGCCAAACACAAACCTAACCAACTGAAACATCGAACAACAGAAGGCAAAAATGGCAACTCGCAGAATGACCGTAGGTCAGGCAATTGTTGAATTCTTGGCACACCAATACACCGTCGATGGCGACAAGCGCGAGCGCACTATTGCCGGCACTTTCGGAATCTTCGGACACGGAAACGTTGCGGGTATTGGTCAGGCACTTAAGCAGTTCAGCGTAGACGAGCCAACTCTGATGCCTTACTTCCAGGCTCGAAACGAGCAGGGAATGGCAAACGAAGCGATTGCCTATTCGCGCATGACCCGTCGTCGTTCGACCTTTGCATGCGCCGCATCGGTCGGCCCAGGTGCTGCCAACCTCCTCACTTCGGCAGCAGTGGCCACCACCAACCGCTTGCCGGTTCTACTTTTGCCATCTGACACCTTTGCCAACCGCGCTCCAGACCCTGTTCTTCAGCAGCTGGAGCAACCGCACGACGCGACCTTGACAGTGAACGACGCTTTCAAGCCGCTTTCTCGCTTTTTTGATCGCGTAAACCGCCCAGAGCAGCTATTCAGCGCAATGCTCGGTGCTATGCGTGTCCTAACCGACCCGGTTGAAACCGGTGCTGTCACTGTCTGTTTGCCAGAAGATGTGCAGGCTGAGGTCATCGATGTTCCAGAGGAATTCTTGGCTGACCGCGAATGGCACATTCGTCGCCCTCGCCCAGACCGTGGCACTGTCGAGCAGGCAGCAGCTGTTATTAAGTCAGCAAAGAAGCCGATGATTATCGCCGGCGGCGGCGTCATCTATTCAGATGCACACGAGGCGCTGCGCAAGCTAGTTGAGGCAACCGGAATCCCAGTTGGAATGTCACAGGCCGGCGTTGGTTCACTGAACTGGGATCACCCTCAAAACCTGGGTGCAGTAGGTGCCACCGGAACTTCGGCCGCTAACCACATCGCCTCAGAAGCTGATGTGATTATCGGTATTGGCACTCGCTACAGCGACTTCACAACCGCTAGTCGCACCGCTTTCCAGAACCCAAACGTTCGCTTTATCAACATCAACGTTGCCTCATTTGACGCTTTCAAACACGGATCAGCCCTGCCAATCGTGGCCGACGCTCGTGAGTCAATTTTGGAATTGGTCGAGGCTCTTGCTGGGCGCAAAGTAGACCTATCATTCGCTGGCCAGTATGCCGCTGAGAAGCAAGCCTGGGATGCCGCAGTCGACGAGTCGTTTGTTGACCGAAAGCTAGATCTGCCTGGTCAGCCCGAAATCATCGGTGCCGTTCAGCAGGCTAGCGACCCACGCGATGTTCTGATTTGCGCCGCCGGTTCACTGCCGGGCGACCTGCACAAGCTATGGCGCGTGCGCGATGAGCTTGGCTATCACGTCGAGTATGCCTTCTCAACCATGGGCTACGAGATTGCCGCTGGTTTGGGTGTTGCCCGCGCAGATAAGACTCGCGACGCAATTGTCATGGTGGGCGACGGTTCATATCTGATGCTGCACACTGAGCTAGTTTCAGCCGTTGCCGAAGGCCTAAAGTTCATCACCGTATTGATTCAGAACCACGGTTATGCATCAATCGGCCACCTATCTGAAGACCTCGGTTCACAGCGCTTCGGAACCCTGTATCGCACGCACGATAAAGAAGGCAACAACTTCGAAAACGGAGACATCTTGCCGATTGACCTAGCCGCCAATGCTCGAAGCTATGGCGTGCACGTGATCGACATTCCGGTTGGCCCTAATGCTTTGGCTGACCTCAGCCAGGCCGTCAAAGATGCCAAGGCGCACAAGGGCGGGCCGGTTTTGATTCATATCAACAGCAACCCTCGAATCTATGCTCCAGACGGTTTCGGCTGGTGGGATGTCCCAGTAGCTCCGGTTTCAACTCTCGAAAGCACTCAAAAGGCTTACGGCGAATACGTAGAAGCAAAGAAAAAGCAAAAGACCCTTCTTGGCAAGGGCGCAACCGAGAGATCTAACTAAATTCATACCAAAACGTAAGGTTCAAAGATGGTGAAAATTGCTCTAGACCCAACACCGTTCCATCACTCACACTCACTGCTGGAGTTTCCGGCGGTAGCGGCTGAGCTCGGATACGAATATCTGCAGATGACTCCCCATGCAGACTTCATCCCGTTCTTCAATCACGCACGAGCCGACGATGACCTGGTGCAGAAGATGAAGAAAGCCTGCAAGGCTGCGGGAGTGCAAATTGCCTCGACTTTGCCGGTTTTGCGAATCTCAAGCCCTGACCCTGATGCTCGAGATGCTGCAGTTCGCAACTTCAAGCGCGTTATCGAGATCACCAGTGAACTCGGGGTCAATGTAATCGGAACTGAGTTCAGTGGTCGCCCTGAAAAAGCGGAGGAGAGCGAGCGTGCTTTCTATCGCTCGATGGAAGAGCTGGTGCCAATCATTGAAAAGGCTGGCATCAAGCTGTTCATTGACCCACACCCAGACGACTTTGTCGAGAATGGCATGGCGGCTTGGCGGGTGATTCGTGGAGTCAACTCCAAGAACCTCGGCATGGTTTATGTGGCATCGCACACTTTCCACATGGGCAACCAGCCTCTAGAGATTCTCGAAGCCGCGAAGGGTCGAGTTGGCATCGTTCACATGTCAGACACCATGGATCACAATCGCTCACATGGTTTGCGCTACATCACTAACCCGCCGGGCAATGCTGTTCGCGTTCACCAGCACTTGCGTGTCGGTGACGGCGACGTGAACTTCGATGAAATGTTCCAGGGCCTTAAGGCCAATGGCTTCTTAGATAACCCGGATAGCGTTTTGTGCTCAAGCGTGTTTGCTGAGAATGAAACCAACCGCGAGACCGCCATCTACCAGCTTGACGCAATTAAGGCTCTGGTTGCTAAACACAGCTAGATGCGATTTGAAGCAAAAAAAGAGAGGCGAAAAATCGCCTCTCTTTTTGTTTAAGACTTTCGAGACTATTTCTCGACCAGGGTGACCTCAAATGAGTAGAGGTCTGGGCGATAGCAGTGGTGGCCGTATTCAACCGCGCGGCCAGAGTTGTCATAGGCGGTGCGATCCATAGTCAACAACGCGCTGCCTTTTTCGATGCCCAAAATGTTTGACTCTGAAGTCGATGCTTTGCGGGCGCCGATGCGCTGCTTTGCAACTCGAATGTTTACGCCGCGAGCACGCAGCATTTGATACAGTCCATGTTCGTTCAGTTCGGTCTCGGAAAGCCCACTCAAGTCTTCTGGAACAAAGTTTTCAAGAATCGACACCGGAACATTATCAGCAAGGCGCAGTCGCTTTAGATAAAGCACCGGTGCGCCGACTGAGACGGCAAGTTTTTCGGCCAATTTTGCATCGGCTTTGATGTGTTTGTATTCGAGCATCTGAGTGCTTGGTTTTTGTCCGCTGCGAACAAGATCTTCATAGAGTGAAGTCAGTTCAACACCGCGAGTGACCTGCCCGTGCACCACCTGGGTGCCGATTCCGCGACGGCGAACCAAAAGGCCTTTGTCGACCAAATCTTGAATTGCCCGACGAACGGTTGGGCGGCTAAGGCCTAAGCGGTCACCAAGTGAAACCTCGTTCTCTAGGCGACTTCCGGCAGCAAGCTCACCATCCATGATTGCTTTTTCAATCTTTTGTGCGACCTGAAAATATAGGGGGATAGGGCCAGAGCGATCGAGGTCCATAAAAAGACCAAGTGGCAGAATGTGCTCTTCTTGCTGCATGAAAGCCTCACCTCAAATGTGACACATGTTGACCTTTGGCAACATGTTAACACATTAGCAGTTAAGGCCTGCCGAGGCGGCTGCGTGAAGCTTGCCGTTAGTGGCCAAAACCGATGAAGATTCAGCGGTTAGCGGGCCATTCAGCGCCGAGAAAACCCCACCGGCCTGTTCGACAATCGGCACCAAAGCTGCGATGTCATAGATCTTCAGGTCGTGCTCAGCAACAATCTCAAGCGCACCTTCGGCCAGCAGCATATAGCTCCAAAAGTCGCCATATGCGCGAGTGCGCCAGATGTCGCGACTGAACTTCAACAGGCTGTCAGCCAGCCCGGCTTGATCCCAAAGTTGCAGGTTGTTATAGCTGAGCGAGGCGTGCTCTAGGTCTGAAATATTAGAAACCCGGATGTTGCGCACACTGCCATCGATGTCACTGGTGAACGCACCACCAATTGGTTCATCAGTGCGCGGTGCGGCCCACCAGCGCCGACCCATGGCCGGGGCTGAAACTACAGAAACAACGGGTTTGCCATCGATTGCTAGAGCGATCAGGGTGGCCCAAACCGGAACACCGCGCATGAAATTTGCGGTGCCGTCAATCGGGTCAATAATCCAAGTGCGGGCACCCTCACCAGTTGATCCGTATTCTTCGCCGATTAGGGCGTCGTTTGGTCGGCGCTCGGCTAGCAGGGCCTTCAGCGCCTTCTCGACGGTGCGGTCTGCGTCGGTCACCGGGGTGCGGTCTGGCTTGGTCTCAACCTGCAGATCAAGAGCTTGAAAACGCTCGAGCGAGATTTCATCGGCGATGTTCGCCATTTCGAGCGCTAGTTCTAGATCTGCAGTGAAAGTCATAGCCAAAGTTTATTCAGCGTTAGCGGCCAACGAGCCAATCAGGCGACGCAGTGAGTCGACTCGACCGGCGCCGTTTTCGCCCAGCAGACCAAGTTCAATAGCTCCGTCAAGCTCGCAGTCAGGTGCATCGACTAGGTGACTGCAGTCGCGAGGACAGGTTTCGATGATTCGATACAAGTCTTCAAATGAGCGCAGCAGGTTCTCGGCCTTCACGTGCCCAAGGCCGAACGACCGCACGCCAGGGGTGTCAATGATCCAGCCGTCGCCATAGCTTTCGTCTAGGCGAATCATGCGTACCGACGAAGAGGTGTGACGCCCGCGGCCAGTCACGGCATTTACGCCGCCGGTCAGGCGCGCTGCTTCTGGCACTAGTGCGTTCACCAGGGTTGATTTGCCCACGCCAGAGTGGCCAACGGTCACGGTGATTTGATTCTTGAGCAAATCTCGCAGAGTGCCAATCGAAGGAGAGTCGCTGCGAGTCAGAACAACGGGGATGCTCAAGCCGGCGAAGTTTTTTAGGAACTCATCTGGGTTTGCGAGGTCGGTTTTTGTTATTACCAATATCGGCTTTAGCCCGGCATCGTAGGCGGCCGCAAGATAGCGATCGATAAGTCGGGTGCGCGGCTCTGGGTTGGCTACCGCAACCACAATGGCCATCTGGGTGGCATTTGCCACAATCACTCGCTCAACCTGATCTGAGTCGTCGGCACTTCGTCGCAGCAGCGAGCTGCGTGGTTCAACGCGAACAATTCGAGCCAGGGCACCTTCGGTCTCGGAGGTGTCACCTGCAAGCGCAACGTGATCACCGACAACGGCGCCAGCTTTGCGCAGCTCGCGACCCATGGTGGCATTTATGTATCGTTGCCCATTAAGCAACAAAACGTGATATCGACCCATGTCGACGCCGGTCACCAGGCCGATTAGTGCCTCTTTGTATTCTGGGCGCTTCTTGGTTCTTGGTTTATTGCCCTTTGGATTAGGGCGAACACGTACGTCTGATTCATCCAGGTCGTTGCGACCCGGCTCTGGCTCATAGAGCCAGCTCAAGCGTTGCCTTCAATTCCAAGCATGTCGTGCCACATAGTGGCAAAGTTCGGCATGGTCTTTGAGGTGACTTTGATGTCCTCAATTTCAATTCCTGGAACCCGAAGGCCAATAATTGCCCCGGCTGTCGCCATTCGGTGATCCTCATAGGTGCGCCAGAGAGCACCGTGCAGGTTGTCACTCGGATCGATTTCGAGACCGTCTGGGGTTTCGCGCGCGATGCCGCCGATGCGGTTGATCTCAGCTGCCAACGCTTCCAAGCGATCGGTTTCGTGTCCGCGAAGGTGAGCCACGCCACGAATAACGGTTGGGCTATCTGCGATCGCGGCCAAAGCGGCGATAACTGGAGTCAACTCGCCGCCGATACTCAAATCGATGTCGATGCCGTGAATTTCACCGGTGCCACTGATGGTTAGGCCGCGCTCGCTGCGGGTGATTTTGGCACCCATCTGCTGAAGGATGCCGTCAAACTCGTCGCCAACCTGGGTGGTTGAATCTGGCCAGTCGGCGATGGTTAGTTCGCCGCCGGCAACCATTGCGGCTGCTAAAAACGGCCCCGCGTTAGAAAGATCCGGTTCTATGGTTAGCTGGCCGCCGCTAATTGGCCCAGGTTCAACGCGCCAAACGGCTTCGGTTGGCGATGAAACCTTGACACCGCGCTTTGACAAGCAATCAAGGGTCATTTCGATGTGCGGCATTGAAGGCAGGTGCTCGCCCTTGTGAGTGAGGGTCAAACCATTCTCAAAACGGGCTGCTGAAAGCAGAAGCCCTGAAACAAATTGGCTTGATGATGAAGCATCGATTGTGACCTCGCCACCTGGAATTTGACCGGTGCCCTGAACAGTGAAAGGCAATGAGCCTGAGCCATTGTCATCAACCTCGATGCCAAGTGCACGAAGCGATGTGATTGTGGTCTGCATCGGGCGGCGTCTTGCAGCCTCGTCGCCATCAAAAATTACCGGGCCGTTAGCCAAAGCTGCCATTGGTGGCACGAATCGCATCACGGTGCCAGCAAGCCCGCAATCAATGGTTGCCCCGCCTACTAGTTGATGTGGCACTACAAGATAATCGCCGTTGGTTTGCTCGATAATTTCGGCCCCCAATGAGCGCAAAGCGTCGATCATTAGGGTGCTATCGCGAGATTTTAAGAGTCCGCGGATGGTTGTTGGCTCAACCGCTAGAGCAGATAGAACAAGTTCGCGATTATTAAGTGACTTTGAGCCAGGCAATGAAATTTGCGCGTCAATTGGTTTGGCAGATACAGGTGCCGGCCACGGCTGGGAATAAGCGTCAACAGTCATCGGTTCCTAAGTTACCAGTAGGGCAGCAACAGCGCCCCGAAGGTTAGGTGGTCGAATGTCTAGTATCGCGATGTCGCGCGGGGCATTTGGTGGGCGACGGCTAAACTCAAAATCAATGTCAAACACAAAAAATGACTCGCTCGAGAAGCTGCAGTCTTTCGAAGCCCAGGCCATCCCGCTAATGCCTCAGCTTTATGGTGCAGCTCTCAGGTGGACTCGCAACGCATCCGATGCCGAAGATTTAGTTCAAGAGACCTTCGCGAAAGCCTTTGGGGCCTGGGGTCAATATGAACAGGGAACCAACCTGAAAGCTTGGCTGTATCGCATCATGACCAACACGCACATCAATCTCTATAACAAGAAGGCAAAAGACCCTTCTCGTGGCGGGCTTGATGAGCTTGAGGATTGGCAAGTTGGCTCAGCTGAGTCGATCACTGCAACTACTAATCGGTCAGCAGAGCTTGAAGCGCTAGATAATCTGCCTTCAGAGTCGATTCGCCAGGCGCTAGCCGCAATGCCAGAAGAATTTAGAATGGTGGTCTACTACGCGGTAGTTGATGGCCTTCCATACGCAGAAATAGCCGAAATTATGGGAACCCCGGTTGGCACGGTGATGAGCCGCCTTCACCGCGGAAAGAAATTGTTAAAGAAATCACTTGCTGACTATGCCGCCCAAGAGGGCTACGCGGTCGATAGCCAGGGGCAGGAGTAAATAATGTCTGAGATGAATTGCGAAGAAACTAAGCGTCACGTGCATGAATACCTGCATAGTGAATTGAATTCTGACGAGATCGATTTGATCACGGCCCACCTAGCAAACTGCGATAGCTGCGAGGGTGACTATGACATGGAGCACCTGTTCAATTCAGTGATCCAGCGCTCTTGCGATGAGGCCCCACCTCAGGAGCTGGCTCAGCGCGTGCTGGATCGCATCCGCAACATCAACGCCGGCCAGGCGCACTAAAGCTAGTTCTTTTCTTCGATTCCCAGCCAGGTATACCAACCGCGGTTTAGCACCAACCAAGCGATCAGTCCGTGTCCAATTTGACCCAATTGGCCATTGCCTAGTTGATTGATTTCTTGATTCCAGCCCTCGTGATCAACCAAGGGTCTAAAACAATCTACGAACGGCACCGCTCGGCGATTAGCTACATCTTCGAAGCCTGTTGCCAAGTGCTCAATCTCGCTGTTTAGTTCCGGGTTGCGACTAGGTGTTGGGCCAACTACCAGGCAAGAAATACCAGCTCGCTTAGCTTCATCTAGGATCGTCGCGATGTTTAGGCGGCTTCGTGAAATCGAAATACCGGCAGCCGGGTCGGCATTGCTCAAGGCAATCACCAGACGATTTTCAGTCTCGACGCTGAAACGTCGCTTTACCTCGTCGGTCCAGCGCTCAGCCAACATGTTGGTGGTTTCGTCGGGTGCGGGCAGCGCAAAAAAATCAAATCGACGGTTCAACTGCGGCGTCTTTGAGATAACTCGACCAACCCAACCCATGCCTTTTGGATCGGCCTGAGGTGAGATGAGCGCATCGCCTAGAAAGACGATGCGAACACCGCGTTGCTCGTTTGTTGGCATTGCTTAGCGAGCGAAAGCGCGAGCGATCAAATCGGCCTGTTCGGCAGCGTGGGTCTTTGCTGAACCAGTTGCTGGTGATGCACTCGCAGGTCGAGAAACCAAGGTTGCAACCTGACCGTTCATGTACTTCGGCAAGAACAAACCAATGTAGGTCCATGGGCCTTGGTTTGCAGGCTCGTCTTGAACCCAGAACAGCTCAGCGTTTGGATACTGCGCATAGGTTGCCTTGATTTCATCAACCGGAGTCGGGTAAAGCTGCTCAACACGCACGATTGCAGTGGTGGTGTCATTGCGCTTTTCAGCCTCGGCTAGAAGATCCCAGTAGACCTTGCCTGAACAGAACAGCACACGAGTCACGGCTGACTTGTCTAGCGGGCGAATCTCGTCGATTACCGGCTTGAATGTTCCGTTGGTGAAATCTTCAACTGGGCTCGACGCGGCCTTTAGGCGAAGCATCGACTTTGGTGCGAACACAATAAGCGGGCGCTTTGGGGTCGAGTAAGCCTGGCGGCGCAACAGGTGGAAGTGCGAAGCCGGGGTAGATGGCTGCGCAACAGTCATGTTGTTTTCGGCACATAGCTGCAGGTAGCGCTCGATACGAGCTGAAGAGTGGTCAGGACCCTGACCTTCATAGCCGTGTGGCAAAAGCAAGACCACGCCAGAGTGCTGGTTCCACTTTTGCTCGGCCGACGAAATGAACTCATCGATGATGGTCTGTGCGCCGTTGGCAAAGTCACCAAACTGAGCTTCCCAAAGAACAAGTGCGTCCTGGTTTTCAACCGCATAGCCGTATTCAAAGCCCATCGCAGCGTATTCACTGAGGAATGAGTCATAGATGTAGAAGCTGGCTTGCTCAGCAGATAAGTTGCGCAGCGGCATCCACTCTTGTCCGTTCTCACGGTCGTGGAACACAGCATGACGCTGAACGAAGGTTCCGCGACGGCTGTCTTGACCAGCCATGCGAACGGTTTTGCCTTCGAGAAGCAGTGATCCAAGTGCTAGCAGCTCACCAAAGCCCCAGTCGATGCCGCCTTCGCGGCTCATCTCAACGCGCTTTGCCAGCAACTGCTGAAGCTTAGGGTGCACGTTAAAGCCAGGAGGCTGGTTGTTATGTGCGTTTCCAATTAGTTCAACAACGTTGCGCGAAATGGCGGTCTCGTGGTTGACGACCGGGTGGTCGCTGGCGGTGGTGCCGATGCCAACTGGGCGAGGGATTAGTTCGACCGGCTTTGACATAGCTTCGTGAACCTCGACGAACGCGCTTTCTAGGCGGCTCTGGAACGACGTGTTAGCTGCCTCGAACTCTTCGCGGGTGATGTCCCCACGGCCAACCAGTGACTCTAGGTAAAGAGTGCGAACTGAACGCTTTGCCTCAATCAGGTTGTACATCAGTGGCTGGGTCATCGATGGGTCATCACCCTCGTTGTGACCGCGACGACGGTAGCAAATGATGTCGATTACGACGTCTTTGGCAAACTGCTGACGGAACTCGAAAGCAAGTTCTGAGACGCGTGCAACCGCTTCTGGGTCGTCGCCATTCACGTGGAAAATCGGAGCCTGAATGCCCTTGGCAATGTCGGTCGAATAAATAGTCGAACGAGATTCGCCCGGAGGAGTGGTGAATCCAACCTGGTTGTTGATCACGATGTTGATGGTTCCACCAGTCTTGTAGCCACGAAGGCCAGACATGTTTAGAACCTCTGGAACAACACCCTGACCAGCAAAAGCAGCGTCACCGTGAATCAAAATCGGCATGACCGGGAACTTGCCATCTGGGATGGTGTCCATTCGGTCAAGCTTGGCGCGAACGATGCCCTCAAGCACTGGATTCACTGCTTCTAGGTGTGAAGGGTTGGCGGCAAGTGAAACCTTGACCTGGTTGCCTTCGATGCTGTTGTAGACGCCCTCGGTTCCTAGGTGATACTTGACGTCACCAGAGCCCTGAACAGTCTTGGTGTCAGTGTTGCCCTCGAACTCGCGGAATACCTGACCGTAGGTCTTGCCAGCGATGTTGGTCAACACGTTTAGGCGGCCACGGTGAGCCATGCCGATTGCAACTTCATCAAGACCTGCGTTAGCAGACGCCTGAAGAATTGCGTCTAGAGCTGCGATGGTTGACTCGCCACCCTCAAGAGAGAAGCGCTTTTGGCCAACGAACTTGGTCTGCAAGAAGGTCTCAAAAGCCTCGGCTTCGTTTAGCTTCTCGAGAATGCGCATCTGCTCTTGGCGAGAAGGCTTTGAATAAGGGCGCTCAAGCTTTTCTTGGAACCACTTGCGCTGCTCTGGGTCTTGAATGTGCATGTATTCAACACCGACGGTGCGGCAGTAGCTGTCGCGAAGAATCTTGTAGATGTCGCGGAATGCAGCCTTTGGCTTGCCACCAAAGCCACCAGTCTTGAATGAGCGGTCTAGATCCCAGAGGCTCAGGCCGTGGTTCAAGATGTCGAGGTCTGGGTGTGAGCGCTGCTTGTATTCAAGCGGGTCAACGTCAGCCATAAGGTGACCGCGAACGCGATAGGCGTTGATTAGCTCTTGAATGCGAGATGCCTTGCTGCGATCATCTGCATCATCTTGGTCAAAGTCTGAAACCCAGCGAACTGGCTCATAAGGAATGCGAAGGTCAGAGAAGATTTCGTCATAGAAACCGCGCTCGCCGAGCAGAAGCTCGTGAACCTTCTTTAGAAACTCGCCCGAACCTGCACCCTGGATGACTCGGTGGTCGTAGGTTGAGGTCAAGGTGATGGTCTTGCTGACGCCGAGCTTTGAAAGCTGAGCGTCGTTCATGCCTTGGAATTCGGCAGGGTAGTCGAGGGCGCCAGCGCCAATGATTGAACCCTGACCCTTCATTAGGCGAGGAACCGAGTGAACGGTGCCGATGCCTCCTGGGTTGGTTAGAGAGATGGTTGAGCCAGCAAAGTCGCCTGCGGTCAACTTGTTGTCGCGAGCACGCTTTACGAGGTCTTCGTAGGCGGCCAAGTATTCAGCGAAGTTCAGGCGCTCTGCGCGCTTGATGTTCGGAACCAAAAGCGCACGGGTGCCGTCTTCTTTTGGAATGTCGATTGCGAGGCCAAAGTTCACGTGCGCTGGGGCAATCACGGTCGGCTTCTCGTCGATTACGTCGTAGTAAACGTTTTGGCTTGGGAACTCTTTTAGGGCGCGGATGATCGCGAAACCAAGAATGTGAGTGAACGAAACTTTGCCGCCGCGAGTGCGGGTTAGGTGGCTGTTGATGACAGTGCGGTTGTCGATCAAAAGCTTTGCAGGCACCGTGCGAACCGAAGTTGCGGTTGGAACCGAGATCGAGGCATCCATGTTGGTGGCCAGCGACTTTGACATTCCCTTAAGCGGGGTTACGACATCTTGCAACTCTGCTTCGCCGTCTTCGATGGTGTTAATCACGCCAGTCATTGGTGCTTGGGCCGGAATCGGCTGTGCCTTTGCTTCGACGCGAGTGGTTTTGGCCACTAGCGGAGCTGATGCTTCACCTGCAACTGGCTGCGCCACTGGCGCGGCAACCGGAGCTGGTGCAGCCGGGGCAGCTGGAGTCACAGGCTGAACTGGAGCAGCAGCCGGTGCGACTGACTCACCTGCGGTCAGGTGTGAAGTGTTTGTTGGGTGGTAGTTCTCGAGAATCGGCCACCAGGCTTTATCGACGGAGTCGGGATTGGCTTTCCATTGGGCAAACATTTCATCTACGAGCCAGTCGTTGGCGCCGAATTCGCTCGAGTTCTCAGTGTTGCTTGACAGAGAAACCACCTCTTTTTTCATTGTCCGTTCAATGAGCCCCTCCAGCCTACCCCAACACATAAGCTAGACCTGATGGATAACGCAGGTTCTGACCATAGTTTTGTGCGCGAGGTTGCACGATGAATGAACTAGCCATGCTTGGCTTGGGCGTTTTGCTCACTTTCGGAACCGGAATTTTTGTCGCCAGCGAATTCTCAATGCTCAATCTTGAGAGATCTGACCTAGAAGCCAGGCGCGAACGCGGCGAACGCGGGCTGTCAAACAGCATCCGTGCTCTCAAAAAAACCAGTACTCACTTGTCTTCAGCGCAGCTGGGTATCACACTGACCACAATGCTCACCGGATTCTTGGCAGAGCCGTCACTAACTGTTCTCTTAGCCCCATCAATCGAAGCAATTGGTATTTCTGCCGAATTTGAAGGTGGAGTGACTTTGGCAATTTCAATGCTTTTGGCCACTTTGTTTTCAACTTTGATCGGCGAGTTGGTTCCAAAGAAGCTGGCACTCGCGATTCCGCTTGAGGTCAATAAGTTTGTCGTCGGATTTCAGCTGGTCTTCAGCTGGATTTTCACGTTCATGTTGAAGCTACTGAATGCAACCGGCAACGCAATTGTGCGATCAATGGGTATTGAGCCAAAAGAAGAGCTGAGTTCAACTCGAACCGCCGAAGAACTTTCTTCTCTAGTTCGTCGCTCAGCTGTATTGGGTGCGCTTGACGCTCAAACCGCAACTCTGCTGACCAAAACATTGGCCCTCTCGCAGCTGGTTGCAGCCGACATCATGACCCCGCGGCCACGCATGCACAGCCTTGAAAAAGACGACTCGGTGAATGCGGTTATCGAACTTTCGAACAAAACCGGACACTCGCGGTTCCCGGTTATCGACGGTTCAAGCGACGATGTCGTAGGCCTGGTTCACGTGAAAAAGGCTGTGGCTGTGCCTCGTGACAAGCGTGCAACCACTCAAATTAGCCGTGTCATGAGTGATGTAATTCGTGTTCCTGAAACCATGCCTCTCGAGAAGCTAATGATTGAGCTGCGGGCCAAGGGCCTTCAGTTGGCAATTGTTGTCGACGAGTATGGTGGCACCGCTGGCTTGGCAACGCTCGAAGATTTGGTTGAAGAATTGGTCGGCGAACTTGCCGACGAGCACGACCGCGCTAAGGCTGGCGTGACTCGCGGTGCAAACTCTTCGGTTCTGTTCCCAGGCATGACCAGACCTGACGAGCTTGCTGAAATGGCGATCAAAGTGCCTGACAACGGTGCCTATGAGACCGTCGCCGGTTTTATCATGAGCGCTCTGGGCCGAATTCCGGCAGTGGGCGATGAGGTTGAAGTTGAGTCGGGCATTTTGCGTGTCGAACGCATGGACGGCCGACGCGTCGACCGAGTTCGTTTTATGCCGGAATCTCAGGCGCTTAGCGAGGTGAATGCAAATGACTAACGAATATTCAGGCCTGCTTTGGTTTGTGGTTTTGCTGCTTGCTAACGCATTCTTCGTTGGCGCCGAATTCGCCCTCATCTCTGCTCGCCGAGCTCAAATTGAACCTCGAGCAGAAGCGGGCAGTCGCCCAGCCAAGCTAACCCTCAAAGGTATGGAATCAGTGCCTTTGCTGCTGGCAACTACGCAGCTTGGCGTAACAATCGCATCCTTGTTGATTTTGTTGGTATCAGAGCCGGCGATCCACCATTTAATCGAGCCGGTGCTGCATGTCATCGGACTTAGCGAGGCAGCATCTGGCGGCATATCCTTCGCCCTAACCCTGGTTCTGGTCTCGTTTATGCACGTTGTTATCGGAGAGATGGTGCCCAAGAACATCTCATTCTCAGTGCCTGAGCGAGCCGCACTGATTTTGGTGCCGGCCCTTTTCTATTTGGCACAGGCGGTTAAGCCGATCGTTATTTTGCTGAACGCAATGGCTAACGGGATTTTGCGCCTGTTCAAAGTTGCTGTGAAGAATGAGGCGAACAGTGCCTTCACGCTAGATCAGGTTGAAGACATCGTCGAACACTCGACTCGTGAGGGCGTTTTGAACGATGCTTCTGGTGCGCTTTCGAACACTTTTGAATTCACCGAAAAAACAGTGGCCGATGTCGCTGTGCCGCTAGAAAAACTTCGTTCATTTGATGATGAGGTGACCCCGCGCGAGATTGAAGCCGCAGTAGCCAAGTTTGGTTATTCGCGTTTTCCATTGACCGACGACGCTGGCCAGTTTGTTGGTTATCTGCACCTAAAAGACGTCATCGATTTGCGCGAAGACGAACTGGATGATCCGTTTCCGACCAAGAGAATTCGCACGTTGATTTCATTGCCGGCTCGCATGGAGCTTGAAGACGCACTAGCCAGCATGCGTCGAGTGCACGCGCACATGGCCAAGGTGTTCAGCTCAACTGGCGAAATGGTCGGAATTTTGTTTCTCGAGGACATCCTCGAGGAACTAGTGGGCGAAGTTCAAGACGCCACTCAGAAGCGCTAGAGGCTTCGAGTCGGCCATTTTCCGCGCGAGTAATTAATTGGCCAATAGTCAATCTCGATGCCAAGTTCGTGAGCTGCGCGAAGCGGCCAATACGGGTCTCGAAGGCCGGCGCGACCAATCATGATGACCTCAACTTTTTGGCCCTGCAAAATTTCTTCTGCCTGCGCCGCTTCGGTGATTTGACCAACTGCGCTAACTGGCACAGATACGGCATCGGCTACGGTCTCTGAGAACGCAACCTGATATCCAGGCCCGGTAGGAATGCGAACTCCGGTAATTAACCCACCTGATGAGATGTCCATAAGGTCGGCACCAGCCTCTTCGGCCCACTTCGAGACTATTGAGTTCTCAACGGTGTTCCAACCGTCTTCGCGATAGTCGGTCGCCGACAGGCGCACTAGAACCGGAGGTACTTCGCCAATTTCGGCGCGAATCGCCTTGACAATGTCAATCAGAAGTTTGGCTCGACCTTCGAGTGAGCCGCCGTATGCATCAGTGCGGTGGTTAGTGATCGGTGACAAAAACTGGTGCAAGAGGTATCCGTGTGCGGCGTGAACTTCTACCGCGTCGAATCCGGCGGCAATCGAGCGCTTTGCAGCCGCGGCAAACGCAGCCGGAAGTTCTGCCACCTCGGCTTCGGTCAACATGCGTGGCTCGGCGTAGCCCTCAAAGGCTTCGCTGCCCGGAGAGACCGTCTGCCAGCCACCCTCGCTCACTGGCACTGATCCGTGTTTGCCGGCGGCTTCGCGATAGGTTGATGCCTTGCGGCCAGCATGGGCTAGCTGAATAGCGGTTTTTGCACCATAGCTGTGCATGTATTCGTTGATTCGCGCCCATGCCTCGGCCTGCTCGTCGTTCCAGATGCCTGGGCACCAAGGCGAAATGCGACCCTCAGGCAGAACAGCAGTTGCCTCAGCAATGATCATTCCGAAGCCGCCCATTGCGCGTGATCCGAGGTGAACTAGGTGGTATTCACCAACGACCCCATCCTGGGCCTCGATCGCATACTGGCACATTGGTGCCAAAAACACGCGGTTGCGAACTTCAAGGTTGCGCAATTTGATGGGGCTAAAAAGTTTCGACATTTCATACCGTTTTCTAGGCCAACCGTTAGCGTTGCCTTGTGATTGATTTGCTGCTTCAAAGACCAACTTCGTCTGATGACAAGTATTCCCGAGGTGTCATTGGTTTTATAACCGGATCAGAAGAATATGCCGGGGCCGCGATTCTCGGAACGACAGCAGCAATCAGAACCGGTGTTGGCATGGTTCGTTATGTGGGGCCTAGGTCGGTGTCTCAGTTGGTTCTTGAGTCACGCCCAGAAGTGGTTTTGGGTCTCGGAAAGGCACAGGCTTGGATTTTAGGTTCAGGCGTCTCGAAACAGTCAATTGAGCAAAACGCTCAAATCGCGCAGCTCATCGACGACTCAAAAGCAGAAATTTTGATTATTGACGCCGGTGGTCTCGAACACATATCAACAAGCTTCATGGCCGGCGCTCGAACCATTTTGACTCCGCATCGCGGTGAGGCGGTGCGTTTGCTTGAACGCCTTAGCGGTGAATCTGCCGCGAGTGTTGAGGGTAGCGAACTAGCTGAAGCGGTTCAAAAAGCAACCGGATGCACAGTGGTGCTAAAGGGTTCAAAAACTCTAATCGCTAGTGAAGCTGGGGTTCTCGAGTGCGCCGAGGCGCCTGCCGAATTGGCCACCGCCGGAACCGGCGATGTTTTGGCTGGGATTATGGGCGCCTTAGCGGCGATCAATTTTGATGAGGTCGCGGGCGGAAAAGCTCAGTTAACCGACATTGCTGAAGCAGCGGTTTCAGTGCACACCAGAGCCGCTGAGATTCTTGCCTCCAAGGGGCCGATTGCCGCACTGGATCTGGCAAATGCCGTTTCGCAGGCTCTGGTTTCGCTTAGGAATTAAGTAGTTGGGTCAACAGTGGCCCAACGACCTGCTTTTCGATCAAGAAGCCATCGTGGCCATAGGCCGACTCGATGATGTGTAGCTTGCCTCCGATTATTTCGCCACCAATGTTGTCAGCGATGCGCTGCTGGTCCTCGATCGGAAACAGACGGTCGCTGTCGATGCCGACTACAAGTGACTTGGCCTTGATAGAGGCGAGCGCTTCTTCGACCGAACCGCGACCGCGACCAACGTCGTGCGAGTTCATTGCTTCGACCAGGGTGATGTAGCTATTTGCATCGAAGCGGCGAGTGAATTTGTTGCCGTGGAAATCCAGATAGCTCTCGACCGCAAAGCGTCCGCCGCCGCCGAGTGGTGAAACCGAGCTCTGCCAGCTGCGCTCAAATCGCTGATTAAGTTCATTTGATGATCGGTAGTTCAGCAGAGCCATGCGACGAGCCAGGGCAAGTCCGCGGTGCGGGCCGTCACCAGGTTTTTCGTCGTAGTAGTAGCCATTTTTGAACTGCGGGTCGGTCATGATTGCCTCGACCTGAACTGAGTTCAAAGCAATTTGGTCAGCGCTTGAAATCGCCGGAGCTGCAATGATCGCAACGCGCGCCACTTCATCCGGGTGAGAAATTGCCCACTCAAGCGCGTGCATGCCGCCCATTGAGCCGCCAATGATTGCAAACCACTTCTTGATGCCAATGGTGTGCGCAAATTCATGTTGCGCATGCATTTGATCGCGAATGGTCAGATAGGGGAACAGCGGGCCATATTCGCGACCGTTGGAATCAAGAGAAGAAGGCCCGGTTGAACCTTGGCATCCGCCCAAAATGTTGGGGGCGACCACAAAATATTTGTCGGTATCAATGGCCAGGCCTGGTCCGATGATTTCGCGCCACCAACCCTCGGTCGGGTGGGCCTTGCCGGCGGCACCGGTTGCGTGCGAATCGCCGGTTAGGGCATGCAAAATCAGAACTGCATTGGTGTGCTCGTGGTTTAGCTCACCCCAGGTTTCAAATGCAATTCTCGCCGACGCCAGAACGCGCCCGCTCTCGAGCTTTAGGTTCGAAAGGGGCGCGAATTGACGCTCACCTGCAGGGTCACCGTCTCGCCATGCACCAGACGCGGGCGGGCGGCCGACTAGCTGTCGGCTGAGCTCATCCGTGATGAATGATGACGGAACGGTGTCCTCTGAGGTTTGAAATTCCACTATTTAGCTGCTGCAAATCCGGTTTCAAGGTCGGCAATTAGGTCGTCGATTGACTCTAGTCCAACTGACAGGCGAATTAGGCCAGGGGTCACACCAGTGGTCAACTGCTGCGCAGGAGTTAGCTGCGAGTGCGTGGTTGAGGCTGGGTGAATAACTAGCGAGCGAACGTCACCGATGTTGGCCACGTGGCTAAACAGCTCTAGTGAGTCAACAAACTTGCCGCCGGCTGCAATGCCGCCCTTGATCTCGAATGACACGATTGCGCCCGCGCCCTTCGGAGCATACTTCTTGGCTGCATCGTGCCAAGGAGAACTTGGCAGCGCTGCATAGTTGACGCTCTCAACCTGAGGGTGCTTCGCCAAGAAGTTGGCAATCTTGGTTGCGTTTTCAACGTGACGCTCAACGCGTAGCGACAGGGTCTCTAGTCCCTGAATCAGCTGGAATGCGCTGTTTGGCGAGATAGCCGCACCGATGTCGCGAAGCAATTGCACGCGCGCCTTGATGATGTAGGCAATGCCGTCACCCAATGCTGCGGTGTAGTTCACGCCGTGGTACGAAGGGTCTGGGGTGGTTAGCCCAGGGAACTTGTCTGACTTGCTCCACTCGAACTTTCCACCGTCAACAATTGCACCGGCAACCACAGTTCCGTGACCGGCTAAGAACTTAGTAGCTGAGTGAACCACGATGTCTGCGCCGTGCTTTAGCGGCTGAACCAAGAATGGGGTCGCAACGGTGTTGTCGACAATCAGCGGAACTCCATTCTTGTGCGCAACCTCAGAAACGCCCTCGATGTCCAAAATCGAAACCTTTGGGTTTCCAATCGTCTCAGCGAAGAATGCCTTGGTGTTTGGCTTCACAGCGGCTTGCCACTCGGCTAGATCATCTTGGTTTTCAACAAAAGTGGTTGTGATGCCCAGCTTCGGCAGGGTGTACTTGAATAGGTTGTAGGTTCCGCCATAAATGGTTGATGAAGCCACAATGTGATCGCCGGCTTCGGCAATGTTCAGAATTGCAAAAGTCTCAGCCGCCTGACCAGAAGCCAATAGCAACGCCGCGGTGCCGCCCTCGAGAGCCGCGATGCGCTTCTCGGCAACATCCTGGGTTGGGTTCATAATGCGGGTATAAATGTTGCCGAATTCGGCTAGGCCAAACAGCTTGGCGGCGTGCTCACTGTTGTTGAATACGTATGCGGTGGTCTGATAAATCGGAGTAGCACGCGCGTTTGTGGCCGGGTCAGGTGTTGCGCCAGCGTGAATTTGGGCGGTTTCAAAACCCCAGTTGCTTGGATCGGTGCTCATGTGATTCCCCTTATGAGATGAAATGCTTGTCGTTGAATTCTTATTTGAAGAGTAGAGGCATTCTCAATTAGCCGAAAGTGTCTTTGAAACAGGGCGTAACTAAACGAGGCGGTAGATGTTCGCTAGTTCGCGTCGCGCAAAGTGTCGATGGCCAGTGCTGCTAATACTGCTGAGGCATTGCCAATCACTGAATCGTCGAACACCGCTTTGTTTGAGTGGTTGAATGCGGTCTCAGCAGGGTCGTGGTCAGCGGGCGAAGCTCCTAAGAAAATAAATGCGCCAGGCACTTCGGCTAGCACCGAAGCAAAGTCTTCGCCGCCAGCAATTGGCTCGACCATCGGCATGAAGTGATCTCCACCCAAAAGTTCGCCTACGACGCGTTCAACTTTAGCCACAGCGGTCGCGTTGTTCTTTAGAACGCGAGTCGCGGTTGAAAATTCAACCTCAGCTTCGAGACCAAATCCGGCAGCAATTGACTCAACTAGGCGCTTAGCTTCGCTGCGAATCCGGTGAAAATTCTCGTCTGAGAAAGTTCGAATGGTTGCGCCAAAGGATGCCGAATCAGGCACCACGTTGGTTGTCGCGGTGTCACCAGCTCGAATCCAGCCGATGTTCAAAATCACCGGGTCAAAAGCACTGAACTTCTTGGTGATAAGTGTCTGCAAAGCGCTGGCTACCTCAAGCAATACGCTAACCGGCTCTTTTGCAAGCCAAGGGGTTGATCCGTGGCCGCCGGCACCCTTGATGTTTACGATCATGTCACCCGAAGATGCCATCATCACGCCAGGTTTAGTCAAAAACACGCCGCTCAAAAACTTTGAAAAGACATGTATCCCGTAAGCGGCAATTGGCTTTTGCCCCGAGACCAGCAACGCGCCTTCGTCGATCATGATGTCGGCACCGCCGTGACCCTCTTCGCCAGGCTGGAACCAAATAATCACATCGCCATGAAGTTGATCACGACGTGCCGACAAAAGGCGAGCAGCGCCAACTCCGATGGCGATGTGCAGGTCATGTCCGCAAGCATGCATAAATCCGTTGGTTGAAGCAAAGTCAAGACCGGTGTCTTCAACAACCGCCAGCGCATCCATGTCGCAGCGCAGCAGAACGGTTGGCCCGGGTTTGCCGCCCTTAATGTGCAGAACAGCCGACGAAATAGAGTGGCTCAGGGTGACCTCGCCTAGGTCAGAAATCTCGCTAAGAACTCGAGCCAGCGTCTTTGGCAGCGACAGACCAAATTCAGGAATCTGGTGCAACTCGCGACGAAGCGCAGTTAAGTCGGTTTGCAGTTCAGTGGCATCGCTAAGCAGCTGCTCAAAAGTCATGAGGCAATTCTGCCACTGCGCGCTGTTGCGATTTGAAGCGCTCGATTCACCTAATCTGGATAAATGTTCTTCGAGCAAATGCACCCGTCCTGGCAGCAGGCAATTCCACAGGCCAAATCTGTGCTTGAGGGCATCGAGGCAAAGCTTGCTGATCGCGAGCAGGTTATTGGCCAACCGTATTTTCCGGCTGAACGCTTGGTGATGCGTGCCTTCAATGCGCCGATCGACCAGATTCGAGTTTTGATTGTTGGTCAAGACCCGTATCCAACACGAGGTCACGCAATCGGGTTGTCGTTTGCAGTTGACCCATCGGTCAAGCCATTGCCACGAAGCCTGAACAACATTTTGCGCGAACTAAAAGACGATCTGGGTCGTGGAGTAAGCGCTGACGGTGACCTGCAGCAATGGGCTGATCGAGGAGTCATGCTCTTGAATCGCCACCTAACCACCGAAGAAACCGAGCCGGCAGCGCACGCAGATTTTGGCTGGGCAGAGTTCACCGACCTGGCGGTTTCGGCACTCAATCGACAGCGCGGACGTAATTTGGTTGCAATTCTCTGGGGCCAACACGCCCAGCAATTGAAGGCCAAATTGCCAGATGCTCAAGTTATCGCTACGGCGCATCCGAGCCCTCTTTCGGCTCGCAAAGGCTTCTTTGGCTCTAAGCCTTTTTCGCAGACCAATCGCATGCTTGAGCTGGTCGGCGAGCCGATAATTGACTGGTCTTGCTAGTTAGACGCCACGTTAGGAAACCTCGATGCCGCTAGATTCAGAATCACGATGGAGACTGGTTCGCAAGCTGAAGGCCTCGCAGGCTGAACCGGTTTCAAAAGAAATTTTGATTCGCGATGCACAAGAAACCGACATGGTTGCCGTGCTCGAAATTTATAACTTCTACATTCAAAACAGCGTCGTGACTTTTGATCTCGACAAGATGTCACTCAAAGACTGGCAAGAAAAATTCACTTGGATACGCTCCCTTGACCTTCCGTTTTTAGTTGCGCAAAGTGGCGGTGGTCAAATACTCGGATTCGCCTATGTGGCCCCATGGAGGCAGAAAGCCTCGTATCGCAGAACTGTCGAGGACGGCATTTATCTGCGCCCGGCGGCAATCGGCAAGCGCGTCGGAACGAAACTGCTAGCTCAGCTGCTAGAGAAGGCAAAAGCTGCTGGCGTCAAAGAAGTTGTTGCTGTAATCAGCGACAAAGGAGCCGAGGCTTCTATTCAGTTGCATGAATCATTTGGCTTCAAGCGCCAAGGGCATTTGGCTAAAGTCGGGTTCAAATTTGGTCGCTGGTTAGGCAGCGTTCTGCTGCAAAAAAGTCTTTAGTCCAGCTTCTTTGAGTTACCTGATAATTTCAGCCAACGTTCAGGCTTAGTCGGCGCTGAACCTTTAGGCTGAACCCGTTATGACCATCCGCAAAAAAATCTTCAGCGCCACTGCTTTTTTGGCGGCCGCATCGCTAACCGCGTTTAGTTTCGCTCCAGCTCAGGCCGATGAATCAGTCGCCGCCTATGACCCGTCTGTTATGGCTGCCGGTGTCATGGTTCAGCTGGCCAGCAACCAAAACCCAATCACTTCAGACGGCTCGTTAGTGGGCGAATCGGCCGCCGGTGTTGACCTTAAGTTTGATTCATCTATCGGGCTTGGCTGGCACGCTTATGATTTTGCCCAGCCGATTTCTGCGAACGACGCATTTGCTATCGCGCAAAAAATTCGCACGGATGATCGCGTTTTGAGCGCAGATGTAAACGTGATCTTGAACCTACAAGAGCAGGCCGTGGCAGCGGCTTCTGCGGTTCAGCAACTTAGGGTTTCAACGTCACTTTTGACCGATGAAAAACTGAAGCCACGCGTAAAGCTGACCTGGAAGGCGCCGACCAACCTCGCCGGAGGTCGAATTGTTGGTTATCGCGTAGAGATGAGCACCGATGGCGGGGCAACTTTCGTCAAGGCAATTGCGAACACTAAATCAACCGCCCTCGAGGCTTACATCGCTGATGGGCTAACTGTTGGCCAGGTTGCCAAGTTCAGAGTGAGAGCGATCACCTTGAAAGGCTCGAAGACCTCGATCGGTGCAGCCTCGGCAATCTTCAGTGCACTTCCGACGACAATTCCTCAGGTGCCTGTTTTGACCAGCACTATCGTGACTTCAGCTAATCCTTCAGTCAGCTGGAAGCAGCAAACTCTGGTGCAGCGCGGCGGCCTATCGGTGAGCTACACGGTTACCGCCAAAGCCAATGGGCAAGCAAGCGTTAGCTGCAGCAGCACCGGAACCTCTTGTCAGCTAAGCGGTTTAGCCGCTGGCGTGACCTATTCGCTGAGCATCGTGGCTAAAAATGCTCGTGGCACATCAGGGGAGCGCTTGCCTTTTTTGGCCAATGACCCCCAAATCGCAAAGCAGTGGCACCTAAATTCAGCAAACGGTATCAACGTCAATGCTGCTTGGCGTCGCACTAATGGTGACGCATCAGTTGTCGTTGCTGTAATCGACAGTGGAATTACAAATCACCCTGATCTCGTAGGGCAAACGGTGCCCGGATATGACTTTGTGAGTGACGCTCAGTCATCCGGTGATGGCGATGGTCGTGATGCTGACCCGACTGATCCGGGTGACGGCACTGCTGACGAGCCAAGCAGTTGGCACGGCACTCACGTCGCAGGCTTGATTGCCGCGGCTTCCAACAATGAGGGTGGCGTTGGCGTTGCCCCAGGTGTCAAGGTGCAGCCTATTCGCGCACTCGGTCTAATGGGCGGCGAAAGCAAAGACCTCGCGGCAGCAATAATTTGGGCAGCTGGCATTGAGGTTCCCGGAGTTCCTGTAAATGCAACTCCGGCAAAAGTGATCAACATGTCTCTCGGCACGGATTCGCCGCAACGATGTGACTCAACCACGCAGAGTGCGGTTGAGTCGGTAAAAAACATGGGCGTCACCATGATTACCGCTGCGGGTAATACCGGCACTGAAGCTTTCTGGTCTTATCCAGGCAACTGTTTTGGCACTATCAACGTCGGCGCAACCGGATTCAATGGCGATCGCGCTTGGTATTCGAACTATGGTGCCGGTGTTGATATTTCGGCGCCTGGTGGCGATTCAAGAAATTCAGCCGGTTCACCTGAAGGCACCTTCGGTCGTATTTATTCAACATCGAACGATGGCCGCACTACTGTCGGAAACCCAACCTACGCATACCAGGAGGGAACCTCGATGTCTGCGCCAATCATGTCTGGTGTCGTAGCTCTGATGTATTCGGTAGAGCCGACCCTAACCTTCGACGAGGTCTGGAGCATTCTTCGAACCACGGCGACACCGTTTGCCGCCAGCAGCCCATGTTCGGTTGGCGTAGGCACCGATTCTCAGCTTTGCGGAATTGGCATTGTGAATGCCGGAGCAGCGCTAGAAGCTGCAATCAAGTTGCGCTAAGCCTTTTCAGGAAATCAAAAAAACCCCGAACATTTCTGTTCGGGGTTTTTGTTCGTGCGGAAGGCGGGACTTGAACCCGCACGCCTCGCGGCGCTGGAACCTAAATCCAGTGCGTCTGCCAATTTCGCCACTTCCGCATGCCTGTATAGCTTACGCAAAAATTTCAAATTGTCGAAATCGAGATAAATAAAGGGCAAAAGGGACGTCTGTGGATAACTTAAGCAGAATTATTGCGGAGTTGGCTAAATGAATCCGTGACCAATCTTGTTGATTCGATAGCAGAGAAGGCTAGGCAGCATGCCTTATATAGAGCCACCCCGCAGGCCGAAGCAATCGCGCATGCCCTTGACTCTGCTTTTGAATCCGACCTGATTGGCGCAAATGCCCGGCTCGAGCAAGAGATAGCGCAGGCTGTTTCGAATCAGATAAACGGTTATGGCTCTCTTGACTCCCTGATGAACGATGATTCCATCGAAGAAATCTGGATCAATTCGCCTGACAAAATCTTTATTGCTCGAGCCGGGCAAAACCAACTGACCAACATCAAAAGTTCTGCCGCCGAGATCAAGGTATTGGTCGAACGCATGCTCAGGGCTTCGGGTCGCAGGGTTGACCGAAGCGTTCCGTTTGTTGACGCTTCGCTGAGCGATGGCTCTAGGCTCCACGTTGCTATTCCCGACATAACCGCCAAACACTGGTCTGTGAACATTCGCAAGTTTCCGAATCGTATTTTTCGGTTGAGCGAATTGGTTGCCAGGGGAGTGCTTGAACAGCACGCCGCCGACAATCTTGCACAAGCCATCATCGACGGCAAAAACATTCTGGTATCTGGTGCCACGCAAGCCGGCAAAACTACTTTGCTCTGTGCGCTTCTTGCCGAGCTGCCAACACACGAACGTCTGGTCAGCGTCGAAGACACTTTTGAAATCCGAAGCAACTCCAATGATTGGGTGGCTCTGCAGACCAGACCGGCGAGCATCGAAGGTCAGGGCGAGATAAGTCTGCGGAGACTTATAAAAGAGGCGCTCAGAATGCGACCTAGCAGAATCGCCGTTGGCGAAGTCCGAGAGGCAGAGGCGCTTGATCTTTTGATTGCCCTCAACTCTGGCTTGCCGGGCATCTGCACAATCCATGCAAATTCTGCACAAGAAGCCATTGCCAAACTCTGCACGCTGCCACTGCTCGCGGGTCAGAACATACCCAGTGAATTCATCAAGCCCACAGTGGCAAATTGCATCGATCTTGTTATCCACTGCCAGCTCGACAGCTCGGGCAGGCGAACGGTCGCTGAGGTGGCCGAAGTTTCGATGGCTGGCGACGACATCTTGGCGGTGGCTACATGAAGCGACTAGCAGTTTCGGCCGCGACGGCAGTGGTTGTCGGCGGCATTACTCAATCAATGATTTTCACCGCCTGTTCAGCGCTTGCTGCGATGGCGCTTTTGGCAGAGCTGCAGCACCGCAAAAATGCAAAACGTCACGAGTTGGTCAAGCGCAATTGGGCTGAAGTTCTTGACTCGTTGGCATCGGCTGCATCAGCCGGTGTTTCGCATGTTGAAGCTTTTTCAGACCTTGCTGAAATTGGGCCAATTGAACTCAGGCCGCACTTTGCGAAAACCGTGGCAAGTCTTGATTCCGGGGTTCCGACTGACCTTGCGCTTCAGAATCTTAAATATGAACTTGCTGATGTGCATTCAGACCGAACCCTAGAACTTATGCGCCTAACCAGCGAATACGGCAATGGCGGTTATCTAGAGTCACTCAAGGCTTTGACGAGGTTAACCCGAGAACAGTCTGCGCTTGAAGGTGAGCTAGCCGCAAAGCAGGGTTGGGTCATGGGCACAGCAAAGCTGGCCGTTGCTTCACCTTGGATAATTGTCGCGCTTTTGGTCGCGAGGCCAGAGAACGCGGCCATTTACAACTCACCAGCCGGACTGCTCGTTCTATTGCTTGGCTTGGTCGTCTGCTTTGTTGCCTACCGAATTATTCACGTGGTAGGAACCCCACCTGTCTGGCCACGGATTTTCTCGTCATGATCGCGGTCATTTTTGGAACTTTGCTAGGACTTGGGATAGTCAAGCTTGAGCAAACATTATTCGCAGGCTCATCGACTCGACTGCTACAGAGAGTTTCGCCGCATTTGACTGGCTTTAGAGCCGGAAGGTCCGTCAAGAATTCGCACTGGCTGACATTGATTGCAGAATTTCTCGCTTCAGGCAAAATGCGACTCTCGGATCAGGCGAGCATTCGAACCAGGCAGGAACAAATGCTTTGGCAATTGCCTGATTTTTTAGATCTGATGTCTGTTGCTCTAGGCGCAGGTGAAACTCTGTATGCATCGATGCACATCGTCACAGCAAGAGCACGGGGAGTTTTGGCCGATGAGTTCAGGCATACCCTGGCCGCGATCGACATGGGCTCTTCAATTGAGAATGAGCTAGAAGCAATGGCAAAACGAGTCAAAGTTAGGCACGTCGAAGAATTTGCCAACAAAGTGATTCTGGCTCAGCGAAGAGGAACTCCGATGGCCCGACTGCTTGCCGAGCATTCCAGCTCGGTAAGGGCCGAAATACGAAACAAGCTGCTAGTGCAAGCCGGCAAAAACGAGACCAAAATGCTTGTCCCTTTGGTTTTCCTAATCCTTCCGATAACCGTGCTGTTTGCCGTTTATCCGAGTCTAAATTTGCTGAATTTCAGCTACCAATAACAACCAAACCCCAGCTAACCGATGTCGAAAATCTAAGAAGAGAGCAAGAAATGAAAACCGCATTCACCAAAATGACAACCAGCGTTAGAGAGATTGCCAGCCGCCTATCTGCCGACCGTGGCGACGTGCCCGGTTGGGTTTTGATTACCTTGATGACGGCAGGGCTGGTGGTTCTAATGTGGACTGCCGCGGGCCCGGCCCTAAAGGGAATTTTTGATCAAGCGATGACCAAAGTTGTTGCTTTTTAGATCTCAAGCGGGATCGGCGCCGGTTCAATTCATCTTGATGATCGTGCCTGTGCTGGCAATTCCTTGGCTCACCTGGAATTTGGTCGCAGCCGGGTATTTGAAGTTGGTGCTGACCGATGCCGCAATCGAGGGTGCGCGCTTTGCGGCTTTGGCCGACCAAACACCCGAAACCGCCAGAGCTAGAGCACTCAGGTTGGTCACGCAGGCAACCGGCGGCTTAGCAACGGCAAACGCAGCATCTAGTCGCTTCATTGATGCCACTGGCGTTGCCACTTTTGAGATGCAACTCATGTCTATCCAGCCATTTCAAATTCTCGCTAAAGCGCGAGCAGTAGCCGAGCGCCAGTAGTGATCGCGCCCGCATGCTCAATGCGCCTGAGGTCTGAGTCCGGCTCCGCGATTCTTGAATTTTTGATTTTCGGAGTTGCCATCAACGTTGCGCTGCTTGGTTTTGGGGTTCAGATTCTTCAGGTTCAGAAATTTCAACTAGCAGCTGAATCGATAGCGCGCAACAGCGCCAGAAGCCTCGCCCAGAGTCTTGAGCCAGCAAATGCGCGAGCAGTGGCTGAAAACATTGCATCCAGTTTTGAGTTGTCTATTGACGACTTGTCGCTCAATCTTGAATGTTTACCCAGTGATTGCTCTGCACCCGGCTCAATCGCAGTTGCACAAGTGGCTATCGCAGATGCTCGCGCCCAGTCGGCTATGCCAATCGAGGCAAAGGGCAATGGTGAAATAAATGAAGAGTGAAATGCTGCTAGAAGCCGATAGGGGGTCAATGACCCCATTGATGGTCGGCCTTGCTGCCATCACGCTCGCATTGATTTTGACTATCTCAACGCTTGGTTCGGCATTTATCTTTCAAAGGCGGCTGGTCACGCTAGCCGAAGCAAAGGCAATAAGTGCAATCACAGACGGCCCTGAAATCCCAAGCTCCATAGCTTTGCAAAGTGAAAAAGTCGAGGTACTAGACGGCCAAACCGTTCAGGTCAGGCTTTGCGCCCAATGGCAACCGCCGTTTCGGTTAGCTGCCAATTTTGCATTCGCGAACGCGAATCAATCTATTTGCGCATCAGGCATGAGTCGCTTGGGCAAATGACGCCACATAATGCTGGCCCCAACAAAACCAAGAACACCAAAGAATCCAAAACTGATCGCAAGTGAAGTCGCTGCTGCAAGAACTGCCAAAACCTGTGGTGCGGCCGCAGACCCAGCGTCAATCAATAGCCTGAATGAGGCTAGATACTGATTGCGATATTGCGGTGGTGCTGCGTCGGCCGCAATAACCATAATGAGGCCACTGCCAACGCCATTAGCAAGAGACATCAAAAGCGCCAGCGTCAAAAAGAGCGAGGCGTCAGTGGCTAAGCCAAAGAGCAGGTGAGTAGCACCTAACCCAATAAGAGTTGGAATAGCCACCCATCGCCGACCCCAGCGGTCTGTGATTTGGCCAGAGGTATAAAACAGTGCGAAATCGAGCGCGCTTGCGATGCCGATATAAAGAGCGGTTTCGGCGGGGGATAGCCCAATGTGCAGCGCCCAAAGTGGTAAGCCAATAAACCTGGTTGCGCGCAGCATAGCCAAAATCATTGCGCCAACCCCAAGTGTCGAGAGCGATTTGAACTCACGTTTGGCAACTTGAAAAGTGCTCAAATCTCGTTTTTGCTCAACCAATTGCTCAGGGGTGTTTTTGCCTACAAAAACCACTGCGGCAGCCGCCAAGCACAGTGCCACTGAGATTACGAAAACCGATTCAACGCCCCAGGTGCCAATGGCCGCCGAGCCTATTACCGGTCCGGCGAATCCACCTGCCCTAAATGTTCCACCCAGCAGCGAAAGCGACCTACCCCTGAATTCCAATGGTGCGGCGCCAGCCATGTATCCGTGTCTTGCCAAGCCAAACACTGCAGCACCCGCGCCAATGCCAGTGATGCCTAGGCCGAGTTGCCAAATCGATGTGGCAAACAGGGCAAACAGTGCGCTAAACATGCCGACAATCGCAGACAAAACCATCGACCTGCGCTCGCCGAGTTGATTAACAATCGCGGCCGCTGGAATGTCGGCAATCAATGTGCCCAGCAGTAATAGACCGGCAACTGCACCAGCAGTTGGAAGGTCGGCACCGAGAGACTGCGCCGATGCCGGAATTATAGGAATTAGCGCCGATTCAGCGGTGGTAAATAAAAACGAAGGCAGAAAAACCGGAACAATCAGCGACCGAATTGAGAAGTTCGAATCGCGTGACGTCATGTTCCAATTATCAGCCTAGAAACAGCCTTTAGACTGGTCAGCAAATGGCAGAACTAGACCTCACCGCTGAAATCAAAGAGCTTCGCTCTACTTTTGGCAGCATCAAAGAGGTCGTTGACGTAACTAAATTAACTTCCGATATTGCCGCCCTCAAAGAGGCTGCCGGATCCCCAGGACTGTGGGACGACCCCGATAAAGCTCAGGCCGTGACCAGTCAGTTGTCGCACCGACAAGCCATGCTGACCAAGATTCAGTCGGTCGAAACTCGCCTAGATGACATCGAAGTATTGATTGAAATGGCAAATGCCGAGAATGATTCGGCGGTGCAAAATGAAGCTCGTGCAGAGATGGCCAGCCTGACCGAGGTTGTCTCAGAGCTCGAAATTCAGACTTTGTTGAACGGCGAATATGACTCTCGCTCGGCAGTGATCACCATTCGTTCTGGCGCTGGTGGCGACGATGCCACCGATTTTGCCGAAATGCTTATGCGCATGTATCTGCGCTATGCCGAAAAGCACAAGATGGCATGCCAGGTGCTCGACACGTCTTATGCAGAAGGTGCCGGAATCAAGTCGGCAACTTTTGAGATTGATGCCCCTTATGCATTCGGCACTCTCTCAGTCGAAGCTGGCACGCACCGATTGGTTCGCATGAGCCCGTTCAACGCCGCCGGAAAACGCCAAACCAGTTTCGCTGCGGTCGAGGTGGTCCCGTTGATCGAACAGACCGACGTCATTGAGATTCCTGAAAACGAAATTCGCATCGACGTGTTTCGTTCTAGTGGCCCGGGTGGTCAAAGCGTTAACACCACTGACTCAGCAGTGCGCATCACGCACATTCCTACCGGCACTGTGGTTAGCTGCCAGAACGAGAAAAGCCAGATTCAAAACAAAGCCGCCGCAATGCGCGTTCTGCAGTCACGTTTGCTCGAAGTTCGCCGCCGTGAAGAAGAAGCCAAAAAGAAGCAAATTGCCGGCGACGTAAAGGCCAGCTGGGGAGAACAGATGCGTTCATACGTGCTTGCGCCTTATCAAATGGTCAAAGATTTGCGCACCGAACACGAAGTGAACAACCCATCTGCCGTGTTCGACGGAGACCTTGACGGATTCATTTCAGCTGGAATTCGCTGGCGCAAGCAGACACAGGCCAGCGCCTAGTCAGCATCTGCAGGCTAGCAATTTAGGCTTTAGGCATCATGATCAGCATCGCCAATGTCTCAAAGCACTATCGCGGCTCAAGTCGCCCGGCGCTTAACAACGTCTCGCTAGAGATCGAAAAAGGCGATTTCGTGTTTTTGGTCGGTGCCTCAGGTTCTGGCAAATCATCTTTGATGCGATTGATGCTTCGCGAAGACTCGCCGACCAGTGGCTCAGTTCACGTTCTGGGCGAAAACCTCAAAAAGATCCCAAGCCGCAGGATTCCATTTTTCAGACGCAAGCTCGGCGTTGTATTTCAAGATTTCCGCCTGCTGCCAAACAAAACTGTGGCGCAAAACGTGGCATTTAGCCTAGAAGTCATCGGCAAATCACAGGCTTTTATTCAGACCGCGGTGCCAGACGTGCTGGGTATGGTCGGGCTTGCCGAAAAGGCAGACCGCATGCCAAGTGAGCTTTCGGGTGGCGAGCAGCAGCGCGTTGCCCTAGCCCGTGCAATCGTCAACAAGCCGGCTATCTTGCTTGCCGACGAGCCAACCGGAAACCTGGATCCGGCAACTTCTGAAGACATCATGGCCCTGATTGAGCGCATCAACTTGGCTGGCACCACAGTTGTGATGGCCACCCACGACCGCGGCATCGTTGACCGCCTCCAAAAGCGCGTGGTTGAACTTCGCGATGGCGAGATTATTCGTGACCAGACTGGCGGTTCCTACTAATGCGTTTTGGTTTTGTTTTTGCCGAAATCGGTCAGGGTTTGCGTCGCAATGCGTCGATGGTCGTGTCAATTATTTTGGTCACTTTTATGTCGCTTACATTCGTCGGCTTGGCCGGCATCCTGCAGCTTCAAATCGGCCAAATGAAGAACTACTGGTATGACCGTGCGCAGGTTGCCGTCTATCTGTGCAGCAGCGTTTCGCCACAAGAGATTTGCCCCCAAGGCGAGGCTTCGCCAGACCTAAAGACTGCCATCGAAGCAAAACTTCAGTCTTCAACGCTGGCGCCATATGTAGACGAGTTCTATTTTGAGAACCACGACCAGGCTTATAAAAACTTTCAAGAGCAATTTGCCGGAAACTCGGTTGCAAAATACGTCACAGCTAAGCAGCTAAATGAGACCTACTGGGTCAAGTTGAACAACGCCGCCGACAGCCAGATCATCACTGAGAGCTTTAGTGGCATGGCAGGAGTCGAAGAGGTTCGTGACCAGCGCAGCTACCTAGACCAAATTTTCAGCATCCTAAACGCAGCGTCGCTTGCTTCAATTGGCATCGCAGCTTTGATGCTGTTCTCGGCTGGGCTGCTTATTTCGACAACCATCAGGCTCTCTGCTTTTAGTCGTCGCCGCGAGCTGGGCATCATGCGCTTGGTCGGCGCCAGCAACTTCTATATCCAGTTGCCATTCATTCTTGAAGGTGTCGTTGCAGCCGCAATTGGATCAATTGTTTCGGCCGCCGCAGTGGTTGCAATCGTTCAGTATTTCGTTCAGGGATACCTAGCGGCCCGCCTGCCATTTACCAGTTTTGTGAATTTGAACGACGCATTGTTGATTGCCCCTGGCCTAATCGGGGCGGGAGTTCTGCTTGCTGCAGTGGCTTCCGGCTTGGCAATCCGCAGATACCTGCGAATATAGAAACCTTATGCCTAGAGAACGTGGACAAAAGGTTGTCGCCAGCAACCGCAAAGCTCGCCACGACTATCACATCGAAGACACCTATGAGGCCGGCTTAGTCCTCACCGGGCCCGAAGTGAAGTCGCTGCGAGCCGGTCGCGCATCTCTAATTGATGGCTTTGGCAGCGTTGAAAACGGCGAGGCTTGGCTTGAAAACGTTCACATTCCTGAATACACCCAGGCAACTTGGAATAACGGGCCTTCACGCCGCCGCCGCAAGCTGCTTCTTCACTCTCATGAAATCGCCAAGCTTGCCGGCAAAATCAAAGAATCTGGCTACACCCTGGTGCCGCTTTCGCTTTATTTCAAAGACGGTCGTGCCAAAGTCGAGATCGCTCTTGCTCGAGGCAAGAAAGAATATGACAAGCGCCAAACTCTAAAAGAACAGCAGGACAAGCGCGAAGCAGATCGCGCGATGTCATCTAAGGGCAAAGACTGGTAGCTCGCGTGCGAGAATATTCAGGTCGAAAGTCAGTGAGCTAGGGGGAGCGCATGGCAAAAATCGCAGTCGTTATTCCGGCTTATAAAGTTTCGAATCACATTCTTGAAGTTGTCGCCGAAATCGGCAAAAACATCGACCTAATTTATGTAGTTGATGATGCTTGCCCAGAGCAGTCGGGCAAATTAGTCTCGACCAAGGTCAAAGACAAGCGCGTTAAGGTCTTAACTCACAAGGTAAACCAGGGTGTTGGCGGTGCAGTTCTAACCGGATACAAGGCGGCCTTAGAAGATGGCGCCGAAGTTATTGTCAAGGTTGATGGCGATGGCCAGATGGACCCAGCACTCATCGATGACCTGGTTCAACCAATTCTTAGCGGTAAGGCTGACTACACCAAGGGCAATCGCTTTGACAGCATCACCGGCCTGCGCCAGATGCCCGGTATCCGAATTTTCGGAAACGGCGCACTTTCGCTGATGACAAAGATTTCAACCGGTTACTGGAATGTCACCGACCCAACCAACGGGTTCACTGCCATTCACCGCGACGTGCTCAAGAACATCACTTTTGGCATGCTCAGCAAGCGATTCTTCTTTGAATCTGACCTGCTGTTTCGCCTAAGTCTCGCTAAGGCTGTCGTTTGGGATGTCCCGATGGAATCGCGCTATGGCACCGAAAAAAGCAATCTGAAGATCAGCCGAGCCCTTTTTGAATTCACCTTCAAGCACGGCATCAACTTTCACAAGCGCCTGTTTTATAACTACTATCTGCGCGACATGTCAGCAGCTTCAATCGAGTTACCGGTTGGAATCCTGCTTTCATGGTTCGGTCTCATTTTCGGCATCGTGAAGTATGCCGAGTCTTTGCAAACCGGCCAAGCTGCAACTGCCGGCACCGTGATGCTCTCAGCCGTTCCATTGATTCTTGGAATCCAGCTGGTTTTGGCATTTATTTCTCATGACATCGCTTCGGTTCCGAAGCGCGTTCGACACAAGGGGTAGTCGTTGAACTTTAAAAACCTTTTCAAAACCGCAGACACCGCTCAGGCAATCTGGGGTGCCACCGGTCTGATTTTGGCTTTCGCATGGCTACAGGCCAAGGTCACCGGAGTCTTTCCTACGGTTTTTCAGGACGAGTGGATCTACAGCATGCACTCGCGCCTGCTGCCATTGAGCGATTCGCCAATTGCCAACTTCTTATACAGCTGGGTCTATTCGGGCACCAGCAGCTGCGGGCTCGACTTCTACTCGTGCACCAAACAGGCCAACGTAATTTTCATGTTGATTTTTGCGATTGGACTGTATCTGGTTGCTCGTCGTTATTTGAGTTTCTATGCCAGTGCTGGCTTGGCATTCTTGGCTGTGGTTAGCCCAATCTCAACCTATGCCTCGTTCTTTATGCCAGAGAGCATGTATTTCGCGTTCAGCATTTTCTCGATTTGGGCAGTGCTTGAACTTCGCGAACGCAACACAATTTGGTGGGCCATGGGCGCCGGCGCGCTGCTCGGCGCAACCGCACTGGTCAAGCCGCACTCACTCTTTTTGGTGCCGGTTTTGGGGCTAATGATTTTGTTCGTGATTCGCCCTGAATCCTCGACCTGGATAAAGCGCACCATCGCTGCGGTTTCATTTGGCATCGGTTTTGTAGTTTTCAAATTCGGCCTTGGATTCATTTTTGCCGGCTCGGCCGGCCTGGTTTGGTTCGGCACAAGCTATGAGTCGACGCTGAATAGCGTGCTAAACCCTTCAGCTACAGGCAGCTTGTTTAGTGTGCCGGTTCAGAACCTTGCCGCAGCAACTGAAACCGTTCTTGCAGCAGAGACTGCAGAGACTAAGGGCATCATCGAACTGTTCCTAGCGCAGCTTGGTGGCCACTACCTAGGCCTCTTCGCGCTAGCTGGCATCGCTGTTCCGGCCATGGTTGCAGTGTTGGTTAATCGAAGTGCAGAACTTGCCAAACTTCGTGACCTAGCTTGGCTGACCGTCATTTCGCTAGCTATCTTTGTCCCTGCTTTTGCCCTATTTGCGGCACTTGCAATCAACGGCGGCGATCCTCTGCAAGACCGATTGGTCATGCGCTACTACGAGTTCCTAATCCCGATTGCATTCATCCTTGGCATCGCCGGATTCAAGCAAATCAGCACGCTAAGCAAGCCACTCAAGCCGATTCTGGTCTGGGCAACTTCGATTGGCCTTTTTGTAGTTGGCATCGCCGGTGTCGGCGAATACCTGCCTCTAATTTGGGATGGCGCGATGCTACAGGGTCTAGCCACTCAGCAGTGGATTCTCTCGATCTATCTGATTGCATCGGCGGCGATCTTGGTTGCGAATCTTGGCCGCAACCAGCACATGGTCAAGACTCTTTGGCTGGGGCTTGTGCCGCTTGTGGTTATTTCGAGCAGCTTTGTGGCGACCTCTGCGCTTCGTGACAATGCGCTAGCTCCGGTTTATTTTGACCTTGCTGGCCAGTATGCACGAGACAACCTAAGCCCGACTGACCAAAATGACCTTGTGGTCATTGGCCAGGTTCGCAACGAGCTTGAGGCAACTAAGTTCTGGATCGACAACCCAAATGTTGACCAGTTTGTCTCGCCAGCCAGCTCAACGGTCGTCTTGACCGACCTTCCGGCTGATACTCGCTGGATCATCGCCATGAACGGTGTTGTCATTGATGGCAACGCGTCAATCGTTCAAGGCGGCGAAAACTGGAACCTTTACAAGGTCAATTAGAGTCACAGCCAACTCACAGCTGCCGACGCTTTCGTAATGCCACCAGCAGGGCTTATTCTTATTGAGCTCTCGCAAGTGAGCGCGAAAGCCGCAAGGCATTCAAAAACAGAATCTTCAGATTCTGAAAACTAAACATGGGGATGATCGGTTTCGACGCGTCTTGCAGTGACTGGAAGAAGCGGGCCGTGAATGTAGCGTCAACACGTAAATGTTCGCTGCAAAAAATAATTGCAAGTACAACTCGCAATAACGTTGCCCTAGCTGCATAAGCTAGCCCGACGTTCGTTAGCTCAGATGTGATTTCGGTCTGATTCCTAGCGTCATTTAGAAATCTTGCTGTGTAGTTATGCCTTAGGGCTGCACGGGACTCAAACTCAGGCTGAGCCTGTCGGTTATGTTGCTTCAAGCTAGCACCGGGGCTGAGAAAACCATTTTGAAGCTACGCCCGAAGAAGAGCCAGAAACCTCGAAGCGGACGGGGGTTCAATTCCCCCCATCTCCACTCTTGCCCTCGAATCGAGAGCAAACGAGTCATCCCATAGCAATTAGCCCACCAGCAATGGTGGGTTTTTTGCTTTCGCGGGGTATCGTGTTTGAAAAGGAGCAATCATGTCATTCGGTGCAGCAATCAAAAGCTTTTGGGTCAACTACGTCACCTTCAAGGGGCGCGCGCGTCGTAGCGAATTCTGGTTTGCGACCTTATTTATCGTGCTGGTTGGCATCGCGATTGACATCGTCTCACCTGGCGAGTTGGCCAGTTGGGGCGAATTCGAATATCAGCAAACATCAGCGCTCGCAAACCTCTGGCAGTTAGCAACCTTGGTGCCAAGTCTCTCAATAACCTGGCGTCGACTTCACGATGTAGACAAGTCAGGTGGCTGGATTTTCTTCGCATTCTTGCCCATTGTTGGCTGGATCCTGCTTTTGATTCAGCTTGTAAAAGACAGCGATGCAGGGGCAAACCGTTTCGGCGAACCGGTTAAATAAACAACTAACGCCATCATGATTGAATGCAATCTGGTTTTCTGTAATCTCGAGCGCCATGGTGAAGCAATTCGTGAAATTCTGAACGAAGCTATTGAGAATTCAACAGCGCTTTATGACTATCAGCCGCGCTCTAAAGAGAGCATGGTTGGCTGGTTCGAG
>JACCDN010907646.1_pt1 | contig 41718 bp, 36 predicted proteins | sample 7441691 | NCBI WGS metagenome assembly JACCDN01 (sample SAMN15323439, study PRJNA562643) | freshwater metagenome | isolation source: river surface water | place: USA:Blue River Watershed | collected 2017-08-16 | reverse complement strand
TGAGCTACCTGTCTCCCGAAGTTTCCTTGCCTAACGAAGCTTTAGCGTAGGGAGATAGCGTAGTTAGGAACGTAGGGAGGCGCCCGACACGTCGACTTCAGGAGGTGTGATGGAGGACATAGAAGAAGCATAAAATGAGACTGTGGATAGGCGGGAAAGCAGGTCTTTTGATCCCTGGCTTTGTTCAGGCTTCAGGCTTCAGGCTTCGCTCGTTGAGCTTCGCCCGACACGTCGCTCTGTGAGCTACCTGTCTCCCGACGTGACAGGCATCTCCGTCAAGCTATGGGCATCGTTTTGCGGACTACGCCGACACGTCGGGCGGACAAGGTCGAGGCAATCTAATAAGCCAGGAGAGGCCTTATGATGACGGTTCATGGATAAGCACGTTTTTTCTCAGTCTAACTATCTGTGCCTACGTATAGTCGATTAAGTTGAATTATCGTACAGAAATTCATCACCCAATCTAAGATAATCCATGATTTTGAAAGCTATTTATTCCTTTTTTAGATACGCTATTTCAAATGAATTTACTATAGTCCAATCACATGGGTTGCATACAGGGCGTTTTTAGCGCTCTTGCCTACTTTAAAAAAGCAAAAGGAGAGAGTTTAAGCTTCCACTCAGGCTCGTCTAAAGAGCCTTTTAATTGTATAAAAGAAAGCTTAGATAGGGGGTCTATCCATCTAAAAATGTGGGAAACTACGGGCAGGTTTAGTCCCCCCAGGAGGTAAAAATGAAGTGAAAAATCTAGCTCATCCCATATAAGAGAGTAGTCTCCCCTGCCCTCCATACGGGCGGTATTGCCCCATATACTTAAGCTAGGCACAGTTAATAAGCCAGCATCCAGTTGAAAGTCCGCCTTGAGGTCCTTAAAATCAAAACTTCCTAGCTTTAAGATCTTGGAAAGCTGCCCAAGGAGATGTATTTGGCCTAATTGGGCATCTTTTAGCCCAAACATGCCTTCTACTGCAAAACTATTAAAAACGCCTAGCTGTCCCCTGCCTTTAGCCTTTAAAGAGGCTAAGCCGCCTACAAAGGCAGCCTCTTCAGCCTTTTTGAAAGAAAGGGCTGGTGGCGATCCTCCAGGGGGAGACAATACATCTGCCGAGGTCTTAAACTGGTCTTTATAGCGCACAAGCTCTCGTAGAGCCTCATAGTCAGCGTCATCTAGGGTTAAATCAAAGCTCAGTTCTGGGCTAGGAGAAAGGCTGTTTAAAGCTAAGGATCCCCAGGCTCTACCACCTGCTAAACCAAAATTAAGGGACGAAACGTCTGTTTTTGGACCTCTTTTATGTGCCTGAAACGACAGATAGCCTAAGCCTATCCCTTCATAGCTGAGAGCTTGGGAAACTTCACACTGTAGACGAAGATGGTCCTGCCTGGGGCTAGCAGATATGCCATATAGGATACCCCTTCCCACTAAACTCGGAGGCAGCGTACACTGAAATGCATGGGAGAGCTCCTCCACATCCTTGCTAGCCAGAAGAAGCGCTAGGTGGTTCAGGCTCAGGCTACTCTTGGCCTCAAAGGCGATAGCATAGTAGTTATCAGGATCTTCTGGGCTATACACCCAGTCCATAAGGGTATTAGCCTTTTGGTTTTGATACTCAAGCGACAAGTCAAAGAGCTGTAAGTACAAAGGGGCTGCCCAAAAGTAAAGACTACAGCCATCCAGAGCTGCCTTTCGGAAAGAAAAGTCTTTAGCTGTGGCATAGCCGTATACAAAAGTGGTGGATTGTTTATCCCAGTTGCCTTCTACATCTACATCTGCGTCTGGCCAGGCCTGGTGAAGATGAAAACCTGCCCAAAGGTCTTTCCACCACGGGTCCATCACGGGGGTAATGAGATGAGGATTTAAGGACCCCTTTAATAAAAATCGATAATCACTGGTATCTAGATTTTGATAATACATCCCCTCTCCTTGGCACTCTGGATGCTGGAAGTATACCTGAGATAATGCGAAGCTTGTGGGGGTTAACGCTAGGTCTGCACGCAGGCTCTCGAGCGTAATGCCCAGCAATCTGAGATGGGTTGCCTGCACAGTACCCCTCAGTTGTTTAAAAGCATAATCTGCCTCAAAATTGCCTTGTAGATCAAAAAATAGGGGATCCTTAAGGTAGCTACCTTCTCCCATGTAACGCTTTAGAAAAGGATGCTGAAGGCTTGTATTCTGGACTGCTCCTTTGCCCATAAACCACACTTTTTTTTGCTCTAGCTCCCAGTTGACTTTTGCTCGGGCCCAGGACCCGCCTTCTACGTTACTTAAACCTAGCCTTAGGCAAGGCCATTCTGCATCTCTAAGATCCACTTTCAAAAAAGAAATACTAGGCCACTCCTGTAGGTTCAATCCGCTGACAGACACGCTTGCTTGCAGCTCTTTTGCATCCTCTAATGCAGGGGTGGTGAGGGCTCCCAAGATATTTTTGAGATCTATACTCGTGCCATCCTTTAGGCAAAAATGAAAACTGGGTAAGGAACAGCGAAAAGCTGCCCGAAGCGGTCTGGAAGGGAAAGCCTCTACGACACCCTGAAACAGTCCCTCTTTGGGCGTAGCAGCCCCAAGGAAAACATGGATAGCTGTGCCTTCAACTTTTTCCTGAAAATAAACTGAGCCCATAGGCTCTTGGCAAGCAGCCATCCTTTCCTGGAAACGTTCCGCTTGGACCAAGGCTGCTTCTACTCTAGCAAAATTGGGTTTTGCTTGCTGAGTAAAAAGGCTTAAGTTTTTTAGTTTTACACTACCGCCTAGGCCTAAATTGAGGGTGCCATAAGTCAGGTATCCCTCTTCTATCTTGCAGCTTCCTTTTTCCAGGCTTAAGGATAAATGAGGCATGGCCAGCAAGCTTTTTTCCCCTAGTCTTCTACCTAAAGATAAGCCATCTAGATGGACATCGAATGCATCCAAGCTAGGCCAAAAAACCTTCAGATCCCGAAAGGTGAACAGGGCTTCCTTAAGGCTAAGAACAGCCGTTTTATCTTTTCCGATATAAGCAACAGCATCGGTGAGACTAAGCGTTTTCCCGTTTTCTACGTGAAAGTGGCCAGAAAGGAGATGACAATCCAAAGATCTCAGGTAATATTGGCTGAGATTAAATAAAACTGGGGACGCCCACTCCCCCACTCTCGCCCAAAGAAGACTCAAGATCAAAAGCTGAAAGCTAATGCCTCCCCACAAACTAAAATAGACTAGCTTTTTAAAAAAAGAAGATCCTTTCATAAGCAGCTAGGGAGCTAAGCTCGGATCTAGGCTGTTTTGTGAGGGAGAAGCTGTTTCTAGCTGCTCTTCTAGAGCCGTAATATCTTCAGCTTTTAGAGCGTTTTTTTCAAAACTCAGGGCAAAAAGGCTATCCATCATCTCTTGGCTGAGTTTAAACGTAGCGGCTACCGTCGGTGAGCCACCCAACTGTAACGTACCCCCTAAACGCTTAGAAAAGAAATAGTCCACTACTCTCTGTGCATAAGGTTCTTCTCTGGACTGAAAGGTACACTGGAGGGAAAACTCCCAGGGCACAGAGCGATCCTCAAACTGATACCCGGCTGGTGAAAATTCACGGCTTAGAATCCTGTCCACCCTAAAAGTTTGAATCAGTTGAAGAAAGTTCTCCACGTTGCGGCGCTGATTATTAGAAAACTCAGGCAATAAAGACAGAAGATCATCCATTTTGCCGTCCGAAAATTGAAGGCTCAAAATAGAGCTATCCTTGTGGATACGCTTCAGCTCTACCGTTTTTAACATCACATCTTTAGCCATTTCAAATACAGTTCTCTTAGCATAAAATAAGAGATCCGTGGGGAAGCGTTCTAAAATAGCCGCAGACACCTCATATACCGAGGGAGAATCTCCTACCTTTGCATATAGGCGCTTGTGATCTTTAGGTGAGTGACCCAGTACCAAAGTTTTCTGATGGGTACCCAGATCTAAAGTAAAAGTGGCCTCTGGTGCGTGAAATCCAAAGGTTTCTAGATCTAGTTCTGAAGGAGTATCCGTCACAAAAGAGAGGGCCTGTACGGTCCTCAGGGCTTTCAGTGCCTCCTCAATCGCAGCTAGCTCTACCTCATCTGAAGATAACTCTAGCTGCTCTGGCTCAGAAGTTTGACAGATCCAAGCCTGAGATTCTAGCCGGTGTAGGCTCAGTTTAGCAGCTTGTGTCTCCAGCCTTAGGCTGACAAGCTCATGCGGTTTAAATTTAAAAATTTGACGGCTCCGAAGCTGATCTTGAGCCCCCAAAAGTTTATCCACTATACTCGCTGGCACCGTGAAGACAGTATCCTGCTCTTCTAGCTTCGCCTCGTATTCTTCAGGACTAGCTCCTACCTCCCCTATGCGTAAGCTTTGCCTATACTTAGGCCCAAGGAGTGTCAGGCGCATCTTAGGAGAGTGCAAATGGGCTCTTGCCACCTCTGCTTCTTTACCGGATAAAAAACGATGGCAGCGCAAAGAAAGAAGATCATGCAGTAGCTCCTCCACCAAGGCCTTATTAGCCTCGGCCTGGATAGGAGCCTCAAAGGCCCATGATTTTTCTACTTTAGACAGGAGAATGGTTAAGTTTTTCTCCTCAGACTTAATGCGGATTCCATCCACATCAAAGCTAGAGGCCTCAAAGAGAGTCTGCCTTTGAAAATGCTCCACCGGCATGAGGCTAAGATCCAGCAGGTCTTTATCCGCCCTAAAAATATGCTCTTGGCCCGGGCTGAGTACATAGAGATACTTACCAGGAGCAATCGTATCTCCTAGAGCAAAGCTTTGCTTTTTATCTCCTTCCCAAACTGTAATATTCAGTCGAGGTTCTTCTAGCCCATAGTCTGCCAAGGAGGCCTGAGAGTGTGCCCATTCCTCCCGGCTTAGAAGGGTAGCTCTATCTAAAAATTGTAGCTTATTGAGCAAGACCAAAAGCGCATATGGATTGGCCGGCCAAGGCAGTGGCTGTTGCATATACCAATTGTGCTCTTCTCTTTGAAAGACGCGCTTCTCTGACAATAAAGGCCCACTAATCTCAATTTTTGAGACCTGGCTCCAATAAAAGTCCTTCACTCCGCCTGGAAAAGTTAACAGTTCGCTCTTTGGTTTTCTTTGAAGATACAAAAAACTAAAAAAGAGCAAGGCATTAACGCCTAATAAAATAAGACTGGTTCTAAAAAAACGTGTCATGAGAGTAGATCAACGCACTATATAAGCGTATATTCCCAAAAACTACAAGTCTTCAAAAGTTAAAAACAAATAAAAATAATTGAGACCCTAAAATCGCCTTTTCGAGGCCACCCCTAGCCCTATAAGCCCCAAGACAAGTGGTACAATGCATAGCTTCAGGCCCAGGTTTTTTAGCTCTCGTTTACTCAAAACAAGGTGCATAGTAGATCTTTGCTGCTGGGGTATATCTAAGAAACTATGGTTATCGCTACACCAGTTTAAGGCGTGAAGGACAAAGAGAGAATTTCCCAAGAGGTTTAGCTTATAATTGCTTAAAAAGTCCGCATTGCCCATGACAATCAGCTTGCCGGACTTTAACTTCAAAGCATCTAGATCGCTTAGCTTTTTCTCGGCCACCATAGCCAAACTCAGCGGCCCTTTTAGATCTTTAGTGGGATTATAGCTTAGGTCTGAGTCTCCCAGGGCTTTGGCCCAGCTTTGGTCTGAGCTGGCTAAAAGAGAAACCGTATGTAGCCCAAGAGTCTTTGGCGCAGTGATATCGCTCACAATCGGCCGAGATAGACCCCAGACAAGGCCCAACTGGTAGTCTATGAGCTTTTGGGTTATAGGATGAGGAAAGAAACGCCGAATCAAAAAATCCCCACTTTTACTCTGAAAATCATCCCCAATATCTACCAAAATCTGATTATCTGCCCGTATGCCCCACTGATAGAATAAGCCATCCAGCCCATGCTCTTTAGTAGCTGAAAGCAAGGCCCATACTGTCCCTCCCTTACCTTCCAGATACAAGTTTAGCTGCTGTACCTCGTAACTCAGATAAGGCACTTGAGGAGATGCTAAGATGATAAGGTCTGCATCTTCTGGGATCTGTCTGTTTTCTGTAAGGTCCAACACATCCCACTCATAGTTTTGAAACTGTAAGAGTTTGGCTAACTCTGACAAGCCACGTGCAGGATGTACCTCCAGAGGAGACATTTCCCCATGACCCTGCAGAAAATAAACCTTTTTAGAGGCCAGCTGGCTGAGGTCCACTATCGTTTTAGTCAGGACGTATTCCCCCCTAAAAGAACGAATATCGCCTTTTTTGACTTCATAGAGATCAGACAGCAGGACCTCTTTCACACGATCTTCATAACAAACCAAAATGATATTATCTTTACTGAGCTTGTACAAATGAGTCAGCTCCTGGGCTCTTTTATTCTGACGAAAAGGGTCAACAAATTCAGCCTTTATAGGACCTTGCTCGCTCCTAGAGGAAGCGTACTCATACTCTCTTAGCAATCGTCTTAGATCTAGCTGCACTTGCTGGGCCTGGGGATTTTCCTCAGCCGTGAGAATGGCGATAACCTTTACCGGGGCCTTCAGCTTTTGAAGGTGTTCTATCGTAGCTAAAGAAAGACTATTTTTTTGAGCAGTGCTCATATCATAACGTTTATAAAACTTTGCCGCCCCGTAGCTGATAAACACAAATAAAAGCCCTATCAAGAGGATTTGGCAGCCAAAGTTCAAGCGCTTGAGCCATCGAATCTGACGAAAATCCAATACTTTCATAAGAAAACAGGTAAAAACAAAAGGAATGTCATACTCTTTGCTCTAGAATCAGCGCGCTCGTCCACAAAAGGAGCACACCATTGACAATATAAAAAACAAAAGGCCTCGTATCCAATATACCTAAGGAAAAATCATGAAGGTGCTCAAAGGTCTGCAAATAATCTATCAGTATAGCCAAAGTGGGTGAAATCTCCCCAAACACAAGCGCATTGGTCTCCAGGAGCTTACTTCCCAAAACACAGATAAACAAGATACTAAAACATAATATTCCTGCTACAAGTTGGCTACGGGTAAGGCTACTGCTAAAAATACCCACAGCCATGTACAAAAAACTACTTAAACCGATAAACAGATAAGACCCGCTGATAGCCTCCCACTGCAAAAGCTGCGAAGACGCGCCAGCATCCTTGAGGCTAAGGACGGTTAACACAGGGAACAAAAGCGTCAGCAGCCAAAAAAATAAATAAAGCGTATAGGCCGCTACAAACTTTGTGAGCACCCAGCTAAAGGGCCGGATGGGTGAAGTGAGTATCAGCTCTAAGGTACCAAGACGCTTTTCTTCTGCGATGCTCCGCATAGTCAGTAGGGGAATCGTGTACAAAGCTGGCAACCAAAAGAGTTTTGTAAACGCAGTAACCAGGCTTTGACTTTGCTCATACTCTCCATAATCTTGAAGCAGCATCCAGTAAAATACCATCATCAGTCCAAGAAATAATACCCCAGCAACATAGGTAGTTCCCGAAAGGAAAAGGCTTTTAATTTCATGCCAGCAGAGACGAAAAAAGTAGGTCATGGTGCTAGAGTCGGTACAGTTAGGGTTTTCCAGTGCTGTTCGGTTGCTGCTATAAAAACGTCTTCGAGCGTAGGCTCTAGATGTGTAAAAGCATAGATCTCCCAGGAGGGGTTTTTACGCAAGGCTTCAAGCAAGACCCGGTAAAAGTACTCAGCATCTGCTACCTCAAAGGCGAGGAGCACCTGAGATCCATTTATGCCTAGGCAGCGAAGATTTTCTAAGAAAGCAGCCCCCAAGTAGAGCTTTATACCGTCTGGAGAAGCATTGCTGGATAGACGGAAAGAGGACCTTTTTAGAAACTGTGCTTTCAGGGCCTGGGGCGTTCCTTGAGCGATGATATAGCCTTGGTTAAGGATAATCACCTGGTCGCAAGAGACTTCTATTTCCTGCAAAATATGGCTAGATAAAATAAGAGTGGCTTCTTGCTTGAGGCTTTCGATGAGCTTTCTTAGGCTAATAATTTGATGAGGGTCTAGCCCAATAGTGGGTTCATCTAAGATAATGATCGGCGGCTGAGCAAGGAGGGTATCCGCAATGCCCACTCGTTGACGGTAGCCTTTAGAGAGGTTTCGAATCGGCTTTTGACGGGCCTTATAATCTAGGTCACACAGTTGCATCACTTCAGCTATTCTTTTTCGTATGCTTTTAAGGGGGAGTTTTTTGAGCAAAGACCGGTAGTGGAGATACTCTTCTACCCGCATATCTTCCGGGAGAGGGTTATGCTCGGGCATGTATCCAACCAGGGCTTTTATGGCATCTTTATTGTCTAAAACAGACTGGCCGCAGATACGAATATTCCCTCTATCACCCTCATTGAGGCCTACTAGAGTGCGAATGACACTCGTCTTTCCTGCTCCATTGGGGCCTAAAAGGCCGACGACACTCCCCTTTTCAATCGAAAAAGAGACATCTCTCAGGGCCTTCACAGGCCCATAAGACTTTGATAAATGGCTAACTTCAATGACAGTAGACATACAAAAAGGCCTCTCGCATGCTTTTAAGCGATATAAAGCTAAGCGATGGTTGATAAGCTGTGCTCTATGACGCTAGCTAGAGACACAGTAGGATATGCAAACTTTAGGGAATGAAGGCAAGCCCGTCTTGCAAAAAAAAAGGGGGGAGGGCTCAAGAAAATGAACCTAAGCTCTATTGCCTTGAGATTTAAAAGTTAAATAATAAAAAATTTTCATATTGACAATAAAAACCGAAAACTCATAAAACTCATTTCAATAAAGTTCCTGATTTAATAAAAAATATAATTCTATCAAATATTATTTTTATATTATGGAATATGAAAAAACCCAATAAACTTGGATATTTCAATAACAAGGATGACGCTTGCTTGAATTCTTTTAAAGATTTTGAATATTTTTTGAAAGCAATGGCTTTCCACCCGTAATTAAGATGCTGTCTCACTAGTCCTTTCTTTATGGAACGATCCAAGTTTCTGTATTTATGATGTAAAAAATCAAGTATCAAGAAAGGACCTGGATTGAAGGGATTCAGCCTTGACATGTTTGAACTATGCCGACGATATACTCCTAAAATACGGTTAAGATAGCATACTTTTCCTTCCATAGAAAGCTCTATAGCATAAAGCCAATCGTTACAATCACTTAAGTATTTATTGAACCTTATATGTTTCGTTAAATCATACCGAACTAATACGCTCATGATACACACAAAACACCCATTTTCTATTAATTTCTGAGTGATATAGCCTGAGTAAGACTTGAGACCGATAATACTATCGTTATACCTATATTCTTTATGCGTGCTTTCATCTCGAACCAACATATCGTGATAGCAAAAGATGCAATCAGGGGTTTTTTCTAGGAACTGTACTTGAGTTGAAAGTTTGCCTGTAAGCATTAAATCATCTCCTGAAAACCAAGATAGATATTTTGTATTTTCAGGAATATAATTATATATCAATTCAATACTTTCTGGTAGACCAATATTTTTAGCGTGCTGAATAAGAATAATATGGGAATCATATTTTTCTTTTAATCTACGACAGATTTCTCCTGTCCTATCCTGTGAGGCATCATCTGAAATAATAAGGCACAAATTTTTAATAGACTGTGACATCACACTTTCGACTGCTTCCTCGATGTATTTTTCATGATTATAAGTCGTTAGACAGATCGTTATCAGTGGCTCATCCTGTGATCCAAAATTAACATTTGACATATTTTGAGTTTTATCTTGTTGCTTTAGTTTTTTTGACTAATGCTTAAAAGTTATATCCTATGTTTCAAAAGAATAATTACCTAGGTAATAACGAACAGTATCTAAAAGCTTATCCCCATAGTTTTTTTCTGGGCGAAAACCAAGCTCTTTTTCAACTTTGTTTGTAGAGATAGCATAACGCCAATCATGTCCCTTACGGTCCTCAACAAATGTAATCAAGCTTTCATAGGATTCGCCATTGGCACGGGGTGCTTCACGATCTAATATCCGACAAAGCATCTTGGCCATTTCAATATTGCGCATTTCGTGATTGCCGCCAAACGCGTAGCTCTCACCCACTTTGCCTTTCATGCGAGCTAGATACAGCCCCTCACAGTGGTCTTTGACATAGAGCCAATCACGTATATTTTTCCCTGTACCGTAAATGGGTATGGGCTGTTCTTTTAAAGCATTGCGTAATACGGTAGGAATAAACTTTTCAGGATGCTGCCGAGGCCCAAAATTATTGGAACAATTCGTAATAATGACTGGCATTCCATAAGTACTGTACCAAGCACGCACAAAATGATCGCTCGATGCCTTGGACGCCGAATAGGGAGAGTTTGGCTTATAAGGGCTATTTTCATGAAAAGCCTCATCGTTTTCCCCCAAATGGCCAAAAACTTCGTCTGTGGATACATGGATGAACCGAGCAATGCCCATCTGACCAGTCTCTTTCCAGTAGGCATGTGTGGCCTTCAGCATCGATACTGTGCCCATCACATTAGTCATCACAAAGGCATCAGGATTATCGATAGAATTATCTACATGGCTTTCTGCTGCCAAATGAAAAACTGTCTTTATTTTCCTTAACTCGAGGAGTTCGAGTATTCCTTCCGTATCACAAATATCGCCATGCACAAATTCAAGCTTATGGGTAGTTTGAGCCTTTGAAAGATAGGATAAATCGGCTGCATAGGTTAATTTATCTACGACCACAACGTGATTCCCTGTTTCAATAAGAACATCAACCAGATGGCTACCAATAAAACCCGCGCCTCCCGTTACTAGTATAGGATCATTCATTTGTAACTTCCTTGAAAATAGACGGTTTACTTATAAAAAAATATGTTGGTTACTCTTCGAGGGTCTAAAACCGATTGTCAAGTCTAATCAAACCTAAAGGAAAGAGATGAGAGCCTGGGTTAAGGATCAATAGTTTTTAGATATAAACCATATTCCGTAGACTGGTATATACTAGGCACTACTGTATTGAGTTTTTCTTTATCTATCCAATGATTATGATAAGCGATTTCTTCAAGGCAGGCGATTTTTAGCCTTTGTTTTTTCTCTATGGTTTGTATGAAGGCAGAAGTCTCAATCAAACTATCAAAAGTACCGGTATCAAACCAGGCAAAACCTCTTCCTAAAACTTCCACCTTGAGTTGATTCTGGGCCAAGTAAACTTTATTAATATCTGTAATTTCAAGCTCTCCTCGAGGAGATGGTTGAATAGTTTTTGCTATTTGAACGATCTGTTTATCATAAACATATAAGCCAGTTACCGCATAGTTACTTTTAGGAACTTTTGGTTTTTCTTCTATGGAAATAGCCTTTCCTTCCAAATCGCATTCAACGACTCCAAAGCGTTCAGGATCATTCACTTGATGGGCAAAAATAGTTGCGCCGTCTTGCCTATGTGTCGCCTTTAAAAGGAAATGACTTAACCCTTGGCCATAAAATATATTATCACCCAAAATAAGGGTGACCCCATCACCCTTAATAAAACCTTCACCTAAAATAAAAGCTTCAGCAATGCCATTAGGTTTATCTTGTATGGCATAACTTAAACGAATCCCTATTTTGGAACCATCTCCCAAAAGACTTTGAAAAGCGGGAATATCGCGAGTTGTGCTGATAATTAAAATATCCCGAATATGCGCCAACATCAGCACAGAAAGGGGATAAAAGATCATGGGCTTGTTGTAAATAGGCAGGAGGTGCTTGGATAAAGTGGCTGTTAAAGGATATAGCCTCGTTGCTAAACCGCCTGCTAAAATAATACCTTTCATAAAGAAGTTTTTATGCTTGTTTCGCTATATATTTGGTGAATACGCTAATGATAGTGCTCATGAGGCTTTTTTTCTAGCTGATTCATAAGGATCCGAACAATTTTTTTTGAAGCAGGCTCTTCGTCAACTGTAAAAAATTGTTTCTTTACGTGGCTCGTAGTGGTTTTTGTTTCTCCCAAATAGCCTCATCTTCTGATGCAGCCAAGATTTTATCTTCTTCACCTACATTAAAGTTAATAGTTTCACTTTGTAGTAAAGAGTGTGAGCTTTCAAGTTCTCAAAATCCTTATCCTGATTTTAGCATTAAGAGAATTTAGAAATAAGAAGTTTTTGCTTTCAACGTTTGCATCTTTTTATTCATTTGTCTTGGATAATTCTCTAGTTTTTTACAAGTTAGCAAGCATGAATTTTCAGTTAATTGTCAATGAATGTCATTCTAGCGAAAAAGGAAGTTTGTTTGTTTTTGAGAGTTTAAAAACGGTTCCTTTTGATATTAAGCGCGTTTTTTTTATTAAAGATGTTCCTCACAATTGCAGACGAGGCCAACATGCTCACAAAACGGTTAAGCAGTTTGTTACTTGCCTTGCAGGTACATGTAAATTTATTTTAGATGATGGCAAAAGTAAACAAACTATTCATTTGTCTTCTTCTAGTCAGGGTCTATACATAGATATTAGAATTTGGGGTGAAATGTATGACTTCTCGCCCGATTGTATTTTGATGGTTCTAGCAAGTGATTTTTATGATCCTGAGGAGTACGTTCGTGATTATCAAACCTTTTTAAGTATATGTTGTGCATAGCTGGAAAAAACAATATAGCAGTCAATGCTTTAAAATTTTTAATTGAAGATTTAAAGATAGATAAAAATCAAATCTGTGTTATTCCCAACAATAATGATACAGGGGTTGATTCTTGGCAAAAATCTTTTAAAAGGTATGCTCTAGAGAATAACATTTCATTAATTAAACTGGAAGACAGCTATAACTGTGATATTTTTATTTCTCTTGAGTTTGATAAAATTATCAAACCATCTCTCTTTCAAAGTACCAGACTGTATAATATGCATTTTTCAGCTTTACCTGCTTACCGAGGCATGTATACTTCCTGCTTACCTTTGCTGCATGGTATGAAACAAACGGGTGTTACCTTACATTATATAGATGAAGGCATAGATACAGGTGATATTATTGCACAGGATTTATTCTTGATAGATATTAATGACACCGCAAGATCACTATATGATAAATATTTATACCATGGATTAATGCTATTTAAGAAAATTTTTCTATATTTATTTTCTTTAAAAAAGATTTTAGCGAAAAAACAAAGGTGTTTAGGCGCAAGCTATTTTAACAAGAAGTCCATCGACTATAGGAACATCACTATTGATATAAAAAAAAGTTCTTATGAGATTTATAACCAATTAAGAGCTTACATTTTTCCTGAATACCAATTGCCTACAATAAATAACAAACAAATCATATCAGTTACTCTTTTGGATGAAGTTGTAAAACCTTTTCACCTAGAAGAACAGCATGATTATATTTATTTATCTGGGATGGACGGCTATCTCATAAAAGCAAAAATAGTATGATTCCTTATTGTAACTTAAAAACGATCAATAGTGTTTATTCTGAAAGCATACAAAATGCGATAAGAGAAGTTTTAGAAGGGGGACACTATTTATTAGGGCCTGCTTTAGAAAAATTTGAATGTGCATTTGCGAAGTACTGCGGTACAGAGTATGCTATTGGAGTGGCGAATGGCCTAGATGCTCTAATATTGATTATTAAGTCCTTAGGCTTTGGCCCGGGAGATGAGATTATTGTACCTGCTAACACCTATATAGCTTCGATCCTAGCGATTTCTCACAATGGATCTACGCCTATCTTGGTTGAGCCTTCGCTGGATACCTACTTAATCGACACCCAAAAGATAGAAGAAAAAATCACTAAAAATACTAAAGCCATTTTGGTAGTGCACTTGTATGGCAGGGTCGTAAACATGGAAGAAGTTCAAGCTATAGCCCAAAAGTACGATTTAAAGATCATAGAAGATGCTGCGCAATCGCATGGGGCTTTATTTCAAAATAAAAGAGCGGGCAACCTAGGAGATGCAGCAGGTTTTAGTTTTTACCCAGGTAAAAATTTAGGTGCTTTAGGAGATGGAGGTATGGTGACTACCAATGATAAATTATTATACGAAAGGGTAAAAGCCCTTCGTAATTATGGCTCTCAAGAGAAATATGTAAATCTTTACAAAGGAACTAACTCCAGGTTAGACGACATACAAGCAGCTATCTTAAATGTTAAGCTGCCCTTTTTAGACCAAGAAAATTCTGCGCGTAGAAAAGTTGCTAAGTTTTATTTGCAATACATGCATCACCCAGATATTATTCTACCACCTATTCCTAAAGAAGACGCAGAACATGTTTGGCATATTTTTCCAATTCTTACTAAAAACAGAAATAGCCTCCAGGATTATTTAAAACAAGCAGGTATTCAAACTTTGATTCATTACCCCATTGCTCCACACAAGCAGAAAGCTTATGCAGAGTGGAATCATCATGCTTATCCTATTTCTGAATATATCCACGCTTGTGAGCTCAGCTTGCCGATGCACCCTCTCTTATCCCAAAATGAGCTGATGTATATCACGGATAGGATGAACAAATGGAACGGGATCTAAAAAATCAGATGTATTCATCTAGTAATGATAGTCAATTACACTACCTGACAAAAAAAAGAGGAAAGCTATAAGCTTGATAAACAGCGAGAAAGCTGGCAGCAAAATTTTATAAAAAACAAAAAACCCAGCTAAAGGATAGGTGAGTGTATTGCGTAACTCCGGCTAAAAAACATTGAAAGTCACCTTTGGGGCCTCCTTGATTAACTCATTTCTTTATCACTTCACCCCCTCTCTTTCCATTGTTTATACGCTCTAAATATTTTTTGTCAGGTAGTAGGAATGGTGAAGAAAAAGAGAGAAAGATCCATCATCTGAATTCAAAACAATGCCCATCTAGCCTCCTCCCCTGTTATGTCCCCATGCTCTAAGGCCATATAGCCCTACGCCTGTTACAATAGCCATATCAGCCACATTAAATGTAGGCCATGGGTAAGCTCCTAGGTAAACCTGGATAAAGTCTAAGACAGAGCTGCTCCATAGCCGATCTATCATATTACCTAAGACCCCCCCGGCAAATACCCCTAGGGCCACTTGCTGGTAGGGCCTTTCAAGCTCTAGTGGCTTCCTAAAGTGCCAGATTCCATACAATATCCCTGCCCCTAAAAGCCCTAAAGTAAAACTTCTACCCTCCAAGAGGCTCCAGGCTGCGCCGGTATTATAAGTTTTGATAAGATACAGCCAACCCTGAATGATTTCCACAGGGTAAAATGGGCTAATAGAGGCTATCAAAGCCTTACTGAGCTGGTCTACTCCTGTAATAGACACTAGGAGCAAAAAAAATAATCGATACGGCATGGCCTCTTTATCTTGCAAGATCTCCTTCATCCAAAACCTTAAAGCCACGAACCCATAAGATGCTAGAAGCGAGCTCTAGATCTTCTAATCGCAATACTAATCCAGAATACCCTTCCGGACGCATGAGAAAGCAATATAGATAGTGAATATTAATTTCTGCCTCTGCTAAAGCTGATAAAACAGACCCAATAGCTGCCTCACTTTTGATCTCTAAACCCAAGACTTCTACATCCGTATAGGTAAAGCCATTTTTAGACAAAACCTCACCCGCTTTCTCTGGATAGTTCACTACCAGGCGTACAACCCCATTATCCATATTTTCAACTAATGAAAGAGCAATAATAGCCAGTTCATGACTTGCTAAAAGGCGTACCAGCTCGTTGAGCTTTCCAACCTTGTTTTCGAGGTAGACAGACAGTTGCCTGAGCTTACCCCGTCTTGCCTTAGGAAGAGTCTCTATATGCATAACTTAGGTATGTAGAGCGATTTTTCTTTCGCTTCAATCTTTATTTTATTTTCTAAACTTCCGGACAAAACATTGAGTTTTGTACACCTTTTTTTGAGGTAGTTTATTCCTTAGTACACAAAAGCACTAGACATTCTATCGCATTCTTGCTTGGATAAACCAAATCTTGAGGCGACAAACCGCCATTGTTTTACGCTTGACGCTACTGCTTCAATGATAAGCAATGCTTCCTCTTTCTTTAAGCGAAATTCTTTATGAACGCGTATAGCCGTCTCTAAAGATGCGGCATTATCGTTAAAATCAATAGAGGTTGTGAGCATATGCGGCGCAATTTCAAGAGGTATGGGATTGATGTCATAGGCAGGAGACAGTCTCCACCCTTTGTATCGCTCATACACAAATCCATGATTACGCAAATGATCATCCGTATTTGAAACCATAATGGTAAATACAATGCGTCGCCATAACTCTTTCATGTCTTCTTCGGGGGAAGCCCCATTTTGAGCCAAAGCATAAGCTATCTCAAGGTAGCTATGTTGTTCATTATCCTGGCCCCCTAGCATGCTCATTGCTGAAAGAAAGGGGATGCGGTGGGCACCATCACGGTCAAACCTCTTAATAATGAGAACAGATTTTCCGCAAATGGTTTCTAAACGATGCAAAGGCACGCTTATACCAGCTTTTTTGGCTAAAGTTAATGTTACTGCTTCCCAAACCACGGTATTAAACTCGTCCTCAGATCTTGGAAATTTAGCAATCGCCAAAGTGCCGTCACGATCCCGAATAGAAGCTTTTGGCCGTGCTCCTCCTAGGGATGACCCGGGTGCCAGTAAAAGTCTGAGATCGTCAGCGCTCTCATGGTCCGCCATGAACCTCTCTGTAGCTGAGAGTAATTTAGGCAGGTCAACGAGTGGAGGAATACTCATCTGTCCCTGCGGGGAGAGAAATAAAGTTTCGTCAGGCAAAACTGAGAAACGTAGCGCCCCCTGGCGCGCTTCATCATTCACTCCAAGGAGATAATCTAGCTCAAAAAGAGTTTTGGGTGCACGCTTTTGGTCTTTAGCTTTTGCAGCTTCAAAACGGCGCATCAGGACCCGTCCCCAGCGGTCTGGAGCAGAGTCGCCAAATCCGCCAAATATACGCATGCCAAGGCCCGTGTGAAAGGCCCCTTCCGTCAGTTGTAAAGCTGGCTCCAGTGCGAATCTTTCAGGATGATGGAGCCATTGTTTATCATATTCAAAGGAAGCACTTTCTTTATGACCCTTTATATGAAACCATAACTTGCCCACACGGATAGCCTCCTGCCCGAGTGAAACCCAAACAATAATTTCTGTGCTAGGAATGGTTTTTTTCATTTTTTTTATGAGGCATACGGATTCTTTGTGGCAAATTTTCATCCTCAAGCCTACGTCCAATAAGATCATGTATGCTATCTACTAGATCGCTTAGGCGTTTATCCATCCCAAGGACAAAAAGTACTGCGGCATAAGCCCCCATTGAGGCGCTGGGATCTCCCTTTTCAATTTTCCCAATAGTGGATCGTGATAGGCCCGCCCGCTGCGCCATCAGCGCTACGGTGATACGGCGACGGCGCCTCGCATGATTGATATCGTGCCCTAGTTTTCGTAAGGCGGTTATTACAGGAATGGGTAAATGCGTCATGACTTTCTCTTAAATCTATTTTAGCAAGCATATTTTATTTTACTGACTATTTTAGCAAGCATTATCTTCGAATTCAAGTTAAATCCTATTAATGCCTGTTATAAAAAGCGGTATACTCAATAAGAACTCTTTAAAGATATTTAAGGAATAAGATGAGATAAAAATCGACTCAGCTCCCTGAGTTTTTTCACGCCTCTTTCTTCTGATTGTTTCCATCCTCTTAATGGATGCCTACACTCAAACCCCTATAGTCTTTTGCTTCAATAGACCTCTTGCGAAAGCTCCTATTTAAAGCTTGCTCCCTTAAAAGGATCTTACTTAGAATAGGGCCTAGTCTTCTCGGTTTATCCTTTTCTTTTTTGCTTCATTTATGGACCTTATAGATGCGACCCTTCAGGATTTTGGCTCCAGTATGGGGATACACGATTTGCGATGCAATGAGCAGGGCATCCTGAAATTGGATATCGAGGGCCTAGGTTCCTTATTTATTGAAAAAGCAGAGGCCCTAGTTACCTTGTACCTTGTAAAACCACTGGATTTTCCCACCCTCACCACCTTGAAACAAGCCCTTGCTTTTTGCCATCCGAATGAAAGCCCTCTCTGCCCTGTGAGTGCTGGGCTTAGCCGTGAAGAAGAGCTCGCATTTATTACCCATCTGCTGCCTTGTGAGTTTAATTTACCCAATCTTGAAGCCAGGATTGAAGGGCTCAAGCAGCTGCATAATAGAGTTGCTAATTTAGCAAAATAAAATTAGGATGATTCTTTTATTAATGCATTCAATTCGATTCATGTTTCATCTGCTTTTCTATGGATATTCGCAATATCAACAACAAAGAGTTTTTTAATGTAGGCTTAACAGGCGTCTCTAACCGGTCGGTATCCGTTGCAGATACAGGAGCAGCTCTTCCCACAGATCTTGCTGCTCCTACACCATCCCTAGAAACGGAAATTACCCTTCAGACCAGCAAGTTTACCCAAATTCCTTCCTTTAATAGTGTTTTTGATAAAAAGCTAAGCCCCAGCATAGATGCCCATACCCTCCAGCCCAAACAATTCTACCAAGCACTAGAAGGGGCACTCCAGTCTTTTGCAGGGAAGGCCCAGCCAGAGCTACAAGCCTTGCATGGGATCCTGCATAACCATGAAGAAAATCTTGCTCTCTTAAAAGCAAGCGGCCTAGCACTAGTAGCTGCCTAAGCTATGGAAAACACGACGAGCCTTCCTCCCTTACATAAAGAACAAAAAGATGCGCTCTTGGTCCTAGGTTACCTCTATTTGCAGCACGCCAAGTATCACCAGGCCAAAATCGTCTTTGAGGGATTGCTTCTGTTTTTCCCAAAAGACTACCACATCATGCGCTCTCTAGCCTACGCGTACCTGAATGATGGAGAATACGAGCATGCTCTAGAAATGAATGAACAATCTAAGCATCCGTTGATGAACAAAGGAGACCAGACCTTCTTTACCCTACTGCAAAGTAAGGCTCTTTGGCGCCTAGGAAAAACACATGAGGCCAAGCAATCGTTTCATCAATTTTTAGGCTATCATTCTTAAATTTTAGAGCAGTGAATACTTTACTCCTTCGTTTGCAAACCTTTATATCGCAGGTTAACCGCTATAGCGATGTCTTTTTAGCTATTATCGTTGTCATGATCATCTCGTTGATGATTGTGAATATCCCTGAATGGATGCTGGATGCTTGCATAGCTATCAACATGACAGTGTCTATCACCCTTTTGATGATGGCACTGTATATCCCCGGGGTGCTCGCTTTTTCTACCTTTCCCAGCCTACTCTTGTTTACCACGCTTTTCCGCCTGGCTCTAAACGTTACGACAACGAAGATGATTCTCCTGCACGCTCATGCAGGACAAATCATCTTTACCTTCGGAAACTTCGTTGTAGGGGGCAACTTCATCGTCGGTACGGTGATTTTTATCATCATCCTAATCGTCCAGTTTATTGTGGTGACGAAGGGCTCCGAACGGGTTGCAGAAGTGGCTGCACGCTTTACCCTAGACGCTATGCCGGGTAAGCAAATGAGTATAGATGCCGATATGAGAGCGGGCCTGATTGATATTGAACAGGCAAGAGCGAGGCGATCCGAGCTAGAGAGAGAAAGTCAGCTCCATGGCTCTATGGACGGAGCGATGAAGTTCGTCAAAGGCGATGCGATTGCAGGCCTTATCATAACAGCAGTGAACATCCTAGCAGGTGTGGCTATAGGTGTCTTACAAAAAGGAATGGAGGCAGGAAAGGCCTTGCAAGTCTACAGTATTTTAACCATTGGAGACGGCTTGATTTCACAGATACCCGCCTTGCTGATTTCTATCACCGCGGGTATTATCGTAACGCGTGTTACCACAGATGAGAAGTCTGCCCTAGGTAAAGACATTGGAGGGCAGATCCTCTCTCAGCCGAATGCCTTACTGATTGCGGGCTTTATGATTTTGGCCTTTGGGATGATGCCAGGCTTTCCAAAGCTGGTATTTATGTGCCTAGCATTCACGATACTGGTGGTGGGCTATAGTTTATTAAAGACTTCAGGAAAGAAAAAAAGTAAGTCTAGCATTCCTGGCCTAGAAGCATCCACACAGAAAAAAGGAGGGGAGGCCAAAGAAGGGAAAGACGCAAAGAATGAGGACTTTTCAATCACTGTTCCTCTCATGGTAGATGTAGCAAGCTCCGTTCGAAGCGCGATAGATCCGGAAATGCTAAATGACCAGCTGATTGACATTCGTAAGGCCCTCTATCAAGACCTGGGCGTTCCTTTTCCTGGCATTCACCTACGCTTTAATGATACTATAGCGGATGACTCGTACCAGGTCCTCCTCCAAGAAGTACCCATTAGCCAGGGCTTTTTGAAAAATGGCCATGTGCTCCTAAAAGAAAAGAAAGAAAATGTGGACATGCTCGGCATTGAATATACCCAGGACAAGCCCTTCTTACCCCATCTAGAATCTTTATGGGTAAAGGCAGACAAGAAGGACATGCTTAAAAAGTCAAAGATTACCTTTATGTCTGGGGCGGAAATCCTCACCTACCACCTCTCTTTTGTCCTACAAAAGTACGCAGGAGACTTTATCGGGATACAAGAAACTAAGTTTTTGCTCGATAAGCTAGATGCCCAATTTCCGGAGATTGTCAAAGAGGTGCAACGCGTTCTGCCTGTTCAAAAGCTAACAGACATTCTGCAGCGCCTTGTACAAGAAAATATATCCATTCGTAACCTGAGGCTCATCTTCCAATCGCTCATTGATTGGGGTCAGAAGGAAAAGGAAACGGTCCTTTTAACAGAGTACGTACGCTCTAGTCTAAAGCGCTATATCAGCTACAAGTATAGCCGTGGCCACAACATCCTACCGGTATATCTCTTGCAGCCCGATATAGAAGAGGAAATCCGTAAAGCGGTTCGCCAAACGTCTGCTGGGAGCTACCTCGCCCTCAACCCTGCAACGGCCAAAAAACTCATCGCTGCCATTAAGCAAGAAGTTGGAGATTTCACCTTTAGCGAACAAAAGCCGGTATTACTCACGTCTATGGATATTCGCCGCTACCTCCGTAAGCTCATAGAAAAAGAAATGTACGAGCTACCCGTTCTCTCCCACCAAGAGCTCACAGAGGAGATCACCGTACAACCCCTAGGACGGATTAGGATTTGAAAAATCTAAAAATAGACCTCTTGCTGACCTGCGTATGTTGTTTTCTGGGCAGGAAAAAACAAGAGAGGAACCAGCCTGTCCCCCGACGTGTCGGGCGTCTCCCTACGCCATCTCCGCTACGCTGAAGCCTTCAGGCGTCGCTCTGCGAGCTATGCCTGACACGTCGGAGACAGGAGCCTTCGGGAGACAAGTAGCTCATAGAGAGAAGTCTGAAGGATTCCGATCTTATTTTTGACAAACTTAAGGCTCAAAAGACAATGGATTCCCAAGTGGTCTAATCTATCCCCGCTACCTTATTCAGGCATAGGCTGGTCAGCTGGCTGGTTGGACAAGATTGGCTTCATAGCTTTGAAGCGACGCACATCTTCATTTTGTATGATTTTCTTAAGAACAGAAAGGTGAAATCGATTACCAGTATGTTTAATAAAAAAATTATGCCAAAGAGAACTAAAAACATCAACTTCACTGCAATTAGGATCTAGTTGCTTATAAAATTTTAGGGCTTCATTGTGTATATGAATGCGTTGACGACTGGATGATGTATAAGAAGCTAGCGCAAGTGATATCTTCTGTTCACAGAAAGCCCTGGAGACTAAGCTACGAATAAACTTTGTTAAGTGTGGATTCTCAGCGATTGAAAATAAGTCGCTTTCACCTATCGGACATCCATTTTGTGAGGTAAGCCATAATTGCATCAGGCCAGAGAAGAGCTCAACCAATTTATCCTTATTGTCACAATAGTCACAATAATATGGGGATCCATCCAGAGCTTCAAACAACCTTAGAAGCCCTTCACTAAAATTTTGACCCAAAAAATAATACTTAAAAATCTCAATACACAATTCTCGTGATGAAATATTTTTAATTTCAAAAATATCAGATAAAAACCTATCGCTCTTTGTTTTTTCTTCAGGAGACATCATTCGACTCGTTACAGACGAAAACATTTTACCTTTCTCATACTTTTGATAATCATCCTGAATGATATGTTCTAGACTAACGCACAATTGTTGAGTAGTCGCCATTATTCCACCATTAATCATACCTACGAAACCACCAGACTTGTTTCTCATCACTATGTCGTTTATATGCATTGCTCCTAAATCACAGAGGATATTCATGACTGGGACAAGAGGAAAACAATTGAATTTTTTCAAAACAGGCCATATTTCACTATAAAAAGAATATATATTCTTTAATGCTTGTTCTTTTTTTGAAGCGTCTACATCACCTTTTGTTAAGCTAAATTGTGTAAAAAATTTAGCTAGCCAGTCACATATAGACATAGAATCACTCGGTTGTTCCAAGCTGCACTGCTCGATACAATGCAGTATCCTCTCTCGCTCCTCACCTTCTGGAAGGGATAGGGCCTTATTGAAAAGATAATTCACAGATCCAACTGAATATTGAATCAACTTATGGAAAGCTTCTGCTTGCTTTTTAGGATCAGCTATGCGGCATGCTGCCTCTATCAAGGAAGGGTCATGCCGATGGGCAATGTTATTTTGGTGAGTAATAGCGTTGTATCGTTGAAACATCTTGGTAATATGAACATAGGCATCCTGTTGTTTTATAGGGTCTTGGATGAGGTCTGCGGCTGCTAAACAAATTTTTGTGTTATGTGTTATTGGATTCCAACCCAAATCAACCGTTCTTCTAGCAATATGAACATAGGCATCCTGCTGTTTTATAGGGTTTCGGATTAGGTTTGCGGCTGCTAACGAATGCTCAAGAAAATCTTCGAGGGTACTATCTGGGTGATACAGCCTTATAGCAATACGAACGTAAGCCGCCTCTTGCCTATCTAGATCATTGAGCAATTTTGCGGCCATCAAACAAACATATATATCGTGCTCGTCTAATTTGTGATCCATAGCTATTTGATATAAAACCTCTTCTCTTGCGTGGAGATCCATAATTTTTTCTGCGAAATGCAGTCGTTTTTCGGGATGGTTCTCTTCAGACGTACTTAAAAAAATCAATATCTTTGACCTCATGGAATAATTGTGTATTTTTTCCATGTAAAGAGCATCGGAATTAAAAAAACCACAAAAATCACGATTATTTTTTTTGAAATTTTGAGCAGCAGTCAGAATAGTGCCTAAAGCCTGGCTTTGCTTTTCAGAATCCAAGATCTTTAAAGCACCATCTAAGCGAGGTCTAACCTCTTCTGCATGATTGCAAGCACTCTTAAAATATACATCCTGCAAAGCTTGCCCTTGCAGGTGGCGGCTGTATGCCCTAAAATTACGGCCAAGGCGTGAGTCTAGGGTGCTCACCGCTTGAAGCTGTTTACGCACGGAGTCGGATGATTCCTTTCCAGGAAATTTCCTTATCTCCTTAAGCGAATGCTTGAAAGGGCTCAACAAGCTTGCATTTCGTATAAAAAATTTGTCCATAGGTTTTAAGCAGTTAAATATATATGTTGATATTTAATATATTAGCTTAGTATTGATAAATAAACCACCATAAGCAATAAAAAATTAAAATTTTTATTACTTATGCACGAATAAATAATATTTTTAGTTAGGACCCAATGCTTCAGATCCTTTGCTAAAGTTTTGAATCTATCTATACAGCCAAACAACCCAGCTGACAGGTGTGGCCACAACCCATAAAAAGCATTCAAATTGGCCTTCCCCCACTATAAACTGTAAAGCGTAGCCAGGAGGTCGCTGTGATCCCTTATCGACCTTATGATGAGGAGAGAGTCTTATTCCGCAAGTCAACACTCGACCGCTTACTAAACGATTGAGAAATTAAAAAAACTGAGAGTGATGACAAGAAGATAGATATAAGATCAGGGGGGTGAATGAAAAGAAGAATAAAAGAGATAGAAGGAGTGATCGGGAAGGAATGGGAGCGTAGGGAGGTTATTAAGAACGGAAAGGTAAGAGAGAAACAAGGCTATCGCTGTGTGGAATGGGGGCTTAATTTTATAAAAGGAGATGAGCGAAGGAAACCTAGCACAACTTTCACCCGCTTAAACTATCATGTTTTCGAAAAATTTTGTTCTAGCTGTCCCTGCAACAAAGGCCGAAAGGTATGAGAATCTCTATCAAAAACAGAGATCATACCACTCGCTACATCAAACTGCCAGCCATGCAGGCGCAAGCGATTCGCGTGGAGACGCTCTAAAACCCAAGGAAAAGTCTGCAAATTTTCTAATGAATTCACTATCGCATGCTGGCAACATACGGTCACTTTTTGTTGAATATCCTCTAAAATAGGCCCCTCCTCCAGGGCCTTAGATGCCTTTTTTGCCATGTGCATCCAATTGGCTATAAAGCTAATAGGTACGCCCTGCTTTTCCATAGATCCATTTTCAATGAGGGCTTGAATACCCCCACACTGCGTATGACCAAAGATGATAATATCACTCACCCCGAGATCGCACACTGCAAACTCTAAGGCCGCGCTCGTACCATGATAGGTTCCATCTGTTTCATAAGGTGGCACTAGGTTTGCAACATTGCGCACAACAAATAGATCTCCCGGCTCTGCCTTGAGAATAATAGCCGGATCTACCCTAGAATCCGAACACGCAATCACCAAAACCTTGGGCCTCTGCCCTACTTTGGTAAGCTGGTCATATAAGGGATTGGATCCATCAAAGTAACACGCATAAAAATTTTTATACCCTGCTATGAGTTGCTCAATCGTTTTGGACATAATCAAAAAGTAAGGTTTAGGATGGTATTTAGTTTATAAAAAAGACATTGAATTTAGTTTCTGTAATACCAAAACCCATCTATGTTTTTGGTACTCGCTTCAGTAATCAAGCCCTTAAGCCCTATAAAACTCTCGGACGGCCCTACGAATAAAGAGCTGATCAAAAGCTTCTCCCCGCTCTACTATCGTGCCCCTACCCCTTGGGTGTAGATGCTTTTTACTATACTGCCTTAAGATTTTTGTAAAAAACGGAATTTTCATGATAAACATCTATTAATAAGCGGATATGAAAATCAAACTTAAAACAATACTAACTCGTATACAAAAAAAAATTTAAAAATAAAGCCTTATTTTCAAACTTCTCTCTATCCAATCCCCAGCTTGACAAATATTGAAAGACAGACTAGAGGAAAAGCGCATATCATGCTGCATAAAATACTGATAGTCGATGATGAGAAAAATACAAGAGAAGGCCTTGAGAAGGCTTTGAGAAGTAACTTTGATATCTATTTAGCAGCTACGGCAGATGAGGCTATCCGCCTGCTAGAAAGGGATACTTTTTCGGTAGTGCTGACGGATCTTCGCATGTCTGGCAAATCGGGCCTTGCGGTAGTGGATAAATGCTTGAGCCTTCCCCAGGCTCCTGTTTGCATCATGATGACAGCCTACGGCAACGTAGAAACAGCTGTAGAAGCCATGAAGCGAGGAGCTTTTGACTTTTTGCCTAAGCCCATACATATTGAAAAGCTAGAAATACTCATTCATCGAGCTTTGAAAGAACGTAGCTTAACTGAAGAAAATCAGCAACTACATGAAAGACTGGATGAAAAATACAAGCTCAGCGGTCTTGTAGGCAAGGCCCCAAGTTTCGTAAAAGTTTTAGAACAAATTAAACAAGTAGCCCCTAGCAAGGCAAGCGTTCTTATCACGGGGGAAACCGGTACTGGTAAAGAATTGATTGCACAGCTTTTGCATCAGAATAGCTCCCGGTCCAAGGGTCCATTTGTTGCAGTTCACTGCGCAGCTCTGCCCTCTAATCTCCTAGAAAGCGAGCTTTTTGGCCATGAGAAAGGAGCCTTTACAGGAGCTACAGAAAGGCGTATTGGCCGGTTTGAAGCAGCCCAAAATGGAACACTTTTCCTCGATGAAATAGGAGAGATTGATGCCAATATCCAGGTAAAACTTCTCCGTTTTTTAGAGACTCGTTCTTTTGAGCGCTTAGGGGGACATAAACCCATTCCCTTAGACATTCGCCTCCTCTGCGCTACACATAAAAACCTAGAGCAGATGGTTAAAGAAGAGAAATTTAGAGAAGACTTACTCTACCGCCTCAATAGTATTGAGCTGAAGCTCCCTCCTCTGAGAGAACGAAAAGAAGATATCCCCCTACTCCTGAATCACTATATTCAGCATTTTGCTAAAGAAAATAAACTCAGCCCTTTTCATTTAAGCCAAGAGGCCCAAATGCTTGTTTTAGACTATACATGGCCAGGGAACATCCGCGAACTAAGAAATTTTTGCGAAAATATGCTGATTTTGCACCCTGGTAAGCTCATTACTCCGCAGCAGCTCGATCCTAAATTTTTAAATGCCTCTGCAAAGCCTCTATTCGCCTCTACTAGCTTAGGCATCAAAGCCTCAGCCAAGATAGAAAGCCAAAAATACACCCTAGAAGAGGCCCTTTTAGCAGCCCAGGGCAATAAAACCAAGGCCGCAGAGCTCATGGGCATTAGCAGGCGTACCCTTCACCGCAGGCTAAAAACATCCTAAAGCCTTGCCAAAGTCTTTTTCTCTGCTAGCTTTCTCTGCTAGCCTCTAGCTTTTTATTTTTCATGGCACCTTATCTTTTACCTTTATTAGCAGCCCTCGCCTACACCATTTCAGCTCTTTTTATCAAAAAAGCACTGAACTATGGCGCTGGAAGCATGCGAATAGCCTTTCTTACAAACTGGATCCTTTTGCCGTGTTTCCTTCCCTTGCTTTTCTTGGGACCACGGGTGGAAAACTGGGCCTACTTTGACACGGTACTCATTTGCGCCTTATTTAATACGTTAGCAATGGTGCTGATCTTTGTGACCCTCAAAGTGGGAGATATTTCGCTACAAACCCCTGTTATGGGAGCAAAAGTCATCATCGTAGCGGTACTATCTTTGCTGATGGGGGTAGGACGGGTGACTCCGGCTATCTGGCTCGGCTCTTGCCTGACTGTCTTGGCTATTTATATCCTAAGTAAGCCAGACAAGCTAAACCTAGGGTATAAGCGCAGTATTCTCATTACCATTGCCTTAAGCTTACTTACCTCTCTTGCCTTTGCTATAGCTGATCTTATTATGGCAAAATACGCTCCACCCTTTGGTGAGATGCCCTTTCTGGTATGGGTAATAGCCTTTACGGCTCTATTTTCAGGGGTGCTAATCCCTTACTTTGAGGGTCCGCTCCGTAGCCTTCCTAAAGCAAGCTACCTGTGGATAGGCCTAGGTGGAGTGAGTATGGCCCTAGAGTGTATCTTTTACTGCTATGCCCTAGCTCGGTATAATGATCCGGCTTTGGTCAATATTCTTTATAGCTCTAGAGGGGTGTGGAGTGTAGCCTTAGTTTGGCTCTTTGGTAAGCAGCTAGGAAATGATGAAAGCGCTCAAGGTAAAGGCGTGATGGTCCGGCGGCTTTTAGGCTCTGCCTTGCTCTTTGTATCGATATGGATTGTCATTCTTAACCATTCTTGACGAAAGGCCTAAGGCTAGAATTTAGCGTAACTCAACGTGTCAGGCCCAGTTCTCAGAAAGATGCTTAAACGTAGGGGGGCCTAAAACATGCCATGCTAGCGCTCCCAAAGTCTCCCGGGCTAATGAGGCTGATCTTTCCTGTAAGAGTATCTACAATGCAGAGCTTGCGTAGCTTTTTTTTGCGTTGCGTACACAAGATGTGCCTCCCATCGGGTAGCCAAAAAGGCTCTATATAATCCTCAGGGCCCTGGGTGATAAAACGGCTTCCCTTCTGTCCTTCATAGAGGGCAATCTGAAAGCTCTTTGATACCGCAGCAGTAAAAATGATAGTCTTATCTTTCGGATGGCATTCAGGCTCTACACAATACTTGCTCAGCTGGGTGGGGATGCGCCGGCTGGGCCCACCCGTGGCTGGTACTTCAAAAAGCTGAGGGCCTCCCAGCTCATCACTCACATACACAATACTTTGGCCATCTTTTCGCCACGAAGGTGAGGCCTTTAGGCTTTTAACGTGTGTCAAGCGATGGGGCTTTCGGCCTTTGGCATCCGTCACATACAGTTGCGGAATATCGCTACTAGAAAGCATCATAGCTATACGCTGTCCATCTGGGCTAAAAGCTGCACCGTTGTTCGTTCCTTTATAGGTGGCAATGGCTGTACGCTCTTTACTGATGAGATCAATCTTATAAATATCTGGAAAACCACTCTTAAAATAAGTGGTATACACCAGGGCCTTACCGCAAGGCGATAGCCGAGGCATAATAGGATCCGACCTATCGTGCGTCAGCTGCAGCACCTGCTGGAAGAAAAGATCACTCTGGTAAATATCTTTGCCCTGGCCTCTATCTCCTACAAAAAAAAGGTCTCCACTAAAATACCCTGGCTGGCCCAAAAGCTTTTCTACTACCACATCACAGGCCTTCAAGACCGCTTTTTGCAAGGTAGGGCCTTGTATGAGCTGGTCCCATACCGTCCTAGCTTGGGCTTCTACCAAGAGGCGCACGCTTTTAGCATCCTTTTGATCTAGCTTGAGTTTAAAATCTTCTGTGCCCATAGAAGTCAGCTGGATATCTCCATGGGTTCTCAGCGCTTTTTTAGCAAGGAGCTCCACCTCAGGGTTATTGCTTAAAATTTCTAAGCTCCGAAGCTGTGTCGCTTTATATTCTAGATTTCCAGCATCGATAACCTGCGCTGGCAATACCGTTATCCCTAGGCTAAACACAGATAAAACCTTCCAAAAAGTTTTCAGAAAATACATAAACACAAATAAATAAAAGGACGCAGCTAAAAACCTCTAAGGCTATAACTTATGCTCACAAATGCAAGACTATAAAAGGAAAATACCTTAGCCTACGAGGTCTTACCCATCGTTTAAAAAGATGCGTTTATTCTCTTGAAAATAAAAATAAAATCTTCTAAGACTGGACTGTATTAGACCGTGTGCTTCAAGCCTAGCTGAAGTCCCCCTTCCCCTTTCTCTTATGTCTTCTACGACCGTACCCCTTCCCACCCGCCAAACTAACTTGCCGTGGAAAAGCCTAGGCCCTGTGCTGCTAACCCTGTTTATAGATTTAGTCGGCCTTTCCATTGTCTTTCCGCTCAGTCCGGCAATTCTTAATTATTATTTACCCAAAGCTCTAGCTGAGGGAGATTGGCTGCTCCTTCCCCTCATACAATGCCTACAAAACGGCGCTGCTGCCCTAGGTGGTAGTGCAGATAGGCAGTGGTTAGTCAGCGTATGGTTTGGCGGGCTCATTGGTTCTACATATGGGCTCTTGCAGTTTGTGTTTGCACCGCTTTGGGGCCAATTATCAGACCGCATGGGCCGAAAACCAGTCCTGAGTATCACCCTAGCAGGCACAGCCGCTAGCTATCTTCTTTGGATCTTCGCCCAAAGGTTTGAATATTATTTACTCTCTAGAACCTTAGCAGGCATCATGGCGGGAAATCTTTCAGTAGCAAATGCTGCCGTAGCAGATCTGAGTAGTAGAGACACTCGTACAAAAGCCATGGCATGCGTGGGCATTATATTTGGCCTAGGCTTTATTTTAGGACCTGCTTTAGGAGGAATGCTCTCAAAAATCGATCTTTCCACCCTGTCTTCTCTGCCTTTTGCCCACAAGCTGAGTCCATTCAGCGCAGCTGCTCTGGGCTCTTTCAGCCTAGCCCTTATCAATTGGATATGGCTTTTTAGAGCTTTTCCGGAAACGTTAAAGCCACATGCCGTGAACGCTTCCAAGCCCAAACTTTTACAAGCTTACTTTTCTGTCAAAAACCCTATCATTCAGAGGATTTTGAAGATGAATTTTTGTTTTACGCTGATCCTAAGCGGGATGGAGTTTACCTTTGTTTTCCTAGCTGTGGAACGCTTTCACTATACGCCCAGCCAAAATGCCTGGCTCCTGGTTTACGTGGGGCTGATGCTGATGCTAACTCAGGGGGTCATCGCGCGCAAGGGCGCTCAACGTTTGGGGGAAAAAGGAACGCTCTTGGCCGGCTTTGCCTTGGGGATACTGGCTTATGCCGCGCTTGGCCTTGCAGACACTCTGTTTAAACTCTATTGTTCACTGAGTCTTTTGGGCTTAGCCATAGGGCTTATCAGTCCTATTTTAAGTAGTCTTCTTTCCCTGTATACCGCCGCCCAAAACCAAGGTGAATACATGGGGCTCTTTCGTGGTATTGGGGCACTAGCACGGGTTTTTGGTCCGCTTATGGGGGCTAGTTTTTATTTTTACCTAGGCTCAAAAAACTGTTATCACCTAGGGGCTCTGGCATTTATTTATCCCTTATTACTTGCGCTTGCCTTGCCTAAGGAAACAAGCTAGAAAGCGCTGGTCTTTCATCGCAGACTACGCTTGTGCCTAACCTACAAAAAAATCTTGCAAGCCTACAAAAATCCACGAGACTCGTAGTTTTAAACCACTACCGTTTTCTTCTTTATATCTTTTTTATATATAGCTGTATGTCTTCTAAAAAACAATTTTCCATTCCTTCACTATTGGCTGATCTACTCCTCGCTCGTTCTCCTTCAGGAGTCGAGTTTGAGGCTCAGACCGTTCTAGATAGATACATCCAGCCTAAGGCTGAAATATACGAAAAAGATGCCATGGGTAATCGTCTTGCTACTCTGAATAGCCAAGGCAATCCTAGCCTGATGCTGGCAGGTCATATGGATGAGCTGGGTCTTATTGTTTTACATATTGATAAAAACGGCTTTATCTACTTTGACACCATAGGCGGCCATGATCATACCATACTATCTGGAAGACGTGTCCATATCCTCACCAAAAAGGGAATCGTACAGGGTATAACCGGCAAGCGGGCTGTACACCTTCTGAATAAGGAAGAACGCACAAAAGTGCCTGAGAAGCACGAAGTTTGGATCGATATTGGCGTTTCGTCCAAGGAAGAAGCCCTAGAGTATGTCAATATAGGAGATAGTCTTGTCTATGCAGACAGCATCCAATCCCTTCAGCACAGTAGAATTACCGCACGGGCCCTCGATAACAAATGTGGCTGCTATGTGGTGAATGAAGCTTTTTTACGTCTTGCCAAGGCTAGTGAAAAATTAAAGGCAAAAGTGGTAGCAGCCTCTACGACACAGGAAGAAATTGGTATCAGAGGGGCTATTACGGCTGCTTATAAGGTACAGCCGAGTGTCGCTCTTGCGGTGGATGTCTCCCATGCAACCGATCACCCAGACTGTGATAACCGCCGTTTTGGGGAAACTTTTTTAGGCAAGGGTCCGATTATCGTCCAAGGCCCGAATATTAACCCCAAGGTGCATGAGCGCCTTATACACTGTGCCAAGGCTTTGAAAATGCCCTATCAATTGGAGGCAGATCCTGGACCAACGGGAACAGATGCTAGAGCTCTCCAAGTCTCTCGAGGGGGTGTGGCCACTGGTATAGTAGCTATACCCTTACGCTACATGCACACTCCTAGCGAAATGATAGACCTGCAAGACCTAGAAAATGCGGTGAAGCTGGTGGTCGCTTTTGCTCAGTCTCTCAGTAAAAAGGATGACTTTCATTATTAAGGCAGAACCCCTGTTTAGCCAAAAAAGCACATATTGCCTTGCTTTAGGCTAGGAAATATTAGACCTCTTGCGAAACCATTGTCTTTTGGTCTCTGGGTTCGTTCAGGCTTCGTTCTTGCGAACTACGCCCGACACGGCAGGAGACAGGCCGGTTCCTCATTTATTTGGCCTCGCCCAGAAACCAGGCTTCGGGCTTCGCTCGGCGAGCTACGCCCGACACGTCGACACGTCGCTACAAGAGCTTCGCCCGGCAGGCCAACCAAGATAATACGTGGTTCTGCAAGAGGTCTATTGTTCATCAGAGGAAATCTTAAGTCCATAGCATATCTAGGCTTTATTCAAAATAGCTATTAGACTCGCTTATGGCTTACTTTTCTATTGCGCCTAAGAGAGTGAGGCCCTATACTGTTGCTTCCATTCTTATGGTTTGCTTAAGTTTTCATTTTTAACTGCATGAAAGTTCTGATTTTGGGCCTCAGTGCTCGCTCACATGCGCTAGCTAGAACCTGTTTAAAAAGCCCCTTGCTGACTCAGCTTGTAGTCGCCCCAGGAAATGACGGGATCGCTCAAGAGGCAGAATGCCACGCCTTGGACGTCAACAACCTGGACGCAGTGGTGCAGTTTATTCTAAACTTGAAACCCGATTTGGTGATCATGGCTCCTGAGGGGCTAGCAAGCCTGGGCTTAGTAGATGTCTTACGTTCTCAAGATATCTGCGTGTATGGACCTACACAAAACCTGATGGAGCTTCAAAATAGCCAGCTCCACGCGCGGCACTTCATGCACAAATATGGGATACCCACAGCTAGCTTTGCCCAATTTGATAATCTAGAGGAAACCTTAAATTGCTTAAAAGGAGAACGATTTCCCACTGTCATTAAGTCTGACATCACCCAGGGGGGAAACCCCACCGTCATCCTTGCTCCCCACTATGCCCAAGCCGAAGACGCCGTTCGCCTGATTTATAGCTCTAGCCAGCTGAGTGGCAAAAAGCCAAATATTTTAATAGAGGAATACCTTAAGGGTGAAGATATCGCCATAAATCTCATGGTTTGTGGAGAGAAATCTGTTGCCCTCCCCCTAGCGCATGACTATAACCACCTCTATGAAGGTGACACCGGCCCCCTAACTTTTGGTATGGGCGCCTACGCTCCACTCTCTTGGGTACCAGCCAGTACCCGAGAACTCATTCACTCCTCTATTATAGAGCCTACCCTGTATGGTTTTAAACATGAAGGATTTGAATACCGGGGAAGCTTACAAATCAAAGTCATCCTCACCGCCCAGGGCCCAAAAGCCATAGACTTTAAGGTGGCCCTGGGAGACCCTGCCTGCCAAACCCTCCTTCCCCTCTTTGACTCAGATCCCCTAGAAGCCTTCTTTGCCTGTGCTAAGGGCACACTGGACCCCTCAACGGTTCGTTTTAATAATAAAACCTCAGTAACGATTATCAAAAATGCTCAGGGCTATCCCTTTGCCTTTAATACAGGAGAACCCATCACCTTTCCTGCATACATTCCGCCTCATTTCTCTATCTTGCACGGCGCCACCAAGAAAAAACCAGATGGAAACTTTATTACGGATGGGGGTAGAGTTTTGCATATCAATGCCCTAGGGCCAAGCTTGGTGGAAGCTGCCCTTGAGGCGTATACCCTCTGCCAGAAAGTGCACTTTCCTAGCGAATTTTACCGTAAAGACATAGGCCTTAAGATCATTGAACAGATCAAGTAAATCCCATTAGACCTCTTGCCTAGTTGGGTCAATCTTACTGATAACTAGCCTTACGAAAAATATAGACATTTCTTATCCCAAACTTTATAATAGCACTATTGTTTTTATGGAAGACTCTGCTCCCCTTTCCTCTAGCTACAGCCCCTCAAGAACTCCCCCTGCCATTAGTTCTAAGGCAAAAAAACTGCAGCAAACCGCCAGCCATAGCACACTATCTAGCCCTGGAAGCCTGCAAAACAAAGAAGAACACTGTAAGGCTTCCTTGAAAAGCTCTTCTCATTTTCTAGACTTACTAGAGCAGCTAAAAACTTATCCTAGCCCTACGAATCAAGCACTTAGCCCTAGCCCTTCTCCTGAAAACCCCAGGATTGAAGCCATTAAGCGCGGGGAAGAGCTACTCCTAAAGGAGGGTTGGCCAAGCGCAGAAGACTTGGATCAAGTAGCCCATATTTTGGGCGAGCATTTTGAATAAAGTTTCACCCACCATGCTCCCTTCCTCAAAGCCCGCACAGTCTTATCAGGCACTAGCTATACAAACTGCTTCACCGGGGAAACTCATCTTGATGCTCTTTGACGGTGCCTTACGCTTTATAGAAGCAAGTAAGCAAGGATTTGCGAGCCCGGTAGAGAATCTCAAGCGCAATGAATGCATTCACAACAGCCTAAAAAAAGTGAGTGATATCTTGCTAGAGCTACAGTCTAGCCTCAACCTCGAAACAGGAGGAGAGCTGGCCCAAACCTTGTACAGGCTCTATGATTATATGATGGGACAGCTGACCAAAGCTAACCTAAAAAAAGAGCCTTCGCTGGTGATAGAGGTAGAAAAGCTCTTGAGGCCTATTCGCGATGCTTGGGCTGAAATGCTGCTGCAATCCCCAGCCCCAACCTGTCAAAAGCAATAGGCCTAAAAATAAGAGATCAGAGCTACGGGAACGAGCTATCAGTAAAATCCATTGTATTTCCACGGATTCCCTTTAAGGCTCAACTCATCCCCTTATTTTTTACAGCCTTACTTCTTTTCGTTCCGCTGTTTATCAGCCTTAAGTCTTTTTTGTCAGGTAGTCAGACCATGCCGTCATTTTGTTTGCGTCTCTTTCTTTTATGATATTAGCTTGGATAATATTCTTGGTACCAAAATCCCATTCTTTATAAGACACAGAAATTTTTATGAATTTTTCTTCGTATTTAAATACATAATTTATGCTTGTGATTTCGCCCTTTTTATTAAATACCTCCCTCACCCTCACAGGCTTTGTTTTTACGATCTCATTGAAAGCTTCGCTAATTTTGTTTATCATGGGTGATCTAACTTGATCAACTTCTTGAAGTGCAATTTCAATTTCTTTCTCAGTAAAATTAAGCAATTTTGCCACGTCGGGATGCTGTTTTAAAATATGTACTAGTCCTGCACCTCCAGTTTTTCCATTCTCTATAGTGTGAAATCCTTGGATTAGCCCTAGGTCACACTCTATATCTGGATGAGGAAATATTTCTATTACTGTTTGTTTATCAAATAGAGTCCTGAGTGGCCTACCATCTGGATCCATATATTTTAGCGGATCTAAAGAAATCTCTTTAGGAGCTTTAACTTCTTCTACTACGACTTGTTCTAGTTGTTCTTCTAAAGCAGGGTTTGGTCTTTCTACTATGAGTTGCTCTAGTTGTTCTTCTAAAGCAGGGTTTGGTCTTAGAAAAGCTTTAGCGCCTAGGTAGCCCGCGAAGCCTCCTTCTACGGCTCCCATCACTCCTTCCAGAACTAATTCCATAGCTTCTACAGGTTTACCTTCTACTCTAGTAATAACTAAATAAGTACCTGTACGCGCTCCAGAACCTACTAGTGCCCCGCTTATAGTTCCTATTGTTTTGATGGCTCTTTCTGTTAAATTCGTCCCTCTTAAAGCTAAACCTGAAAGGCCTCCGGCAGCATACCCACTGCCGAAGGTAATCAGAGTAAGTACGGAATTTATAGCAATAGTTTTTGCGAAGTCTGCCCAACTAAAGTTTTCATGAATGATACCAGAAATAGCATTTTGCCCTCCTGCAATCCCCCCACCTATCAATAAAGATGTTCCCAATACAACTCCAGGGGTAGCACTACCACCTGAAACAACGATCAGGGCTACTCCTCCCGCAAGCGCCAAACTTGAAGCAACTATAGCTACAATGGCCCCTAGTTCACTAGAAGGTGTTTTTTGGTAGTCGGGATGATTTGCAAGATACGTTAGAATATCATCTGAACTCTTAAATGAAGAAGAGGATTGGGTAGTATGACTCGAACTATGAAATATTTCAGAAGACATTGAAATATAATCACTACTGACAAAACGACTATTTCGGTTCCCTATATATTCAGTAGATAAAATAGGGGCTTTTTGAGACACAGACTTACGGTCTGTGTCCCTTTGGTGTTTTATTTGCTGAACTCTATCTAGATTTGTGCCAGGATTCTTAACATTAGCATTTATAACCCTTTCCAAATTAGCATTTATACCTTTTTCCAAATTACTAATATTCATCTGTTAAAATTATTTATTTTGGAATGTAAAAATAAACTCTGCGTGCACGTCACTTTCAAATTCACAAGATACCTTGAACATGCGACATGATTCAAAAAAAGATGTAGTTACGCCTGTGCTGCGGTCTGAATCCGCAAGTAAGTCACCCATATCCGTAACACGTCCTGTTGCATCTACTCCATGGCCAAAAATGCGACCCAGCTCATCCTGAGCTCCCTCTCCAGCTCTAATTTCGATTCTCGCTGCATTATCTATCCAACAACCAGTTCCGAAAGCGCATACTGTTACGTAATTTCTTCCAGGAGTTTCTATATCAAGAGTGATATAACCCTTAGTCCCAAATGGCATAAAATTGTTCGTACTTGCATAAAAAATACCTCCAGCGGCTCCAGGTGCAATAGTGTGATCAGCTCCCAAAAATGCGTCTGCAGCTTTCGTGTAAAAATATCCAGTCTTCGCTCCTTCATTTTTGAGTTTGAGCGGGAAGCAACTTTCATTCTTTATTATAATCCTACTTTCTCTAGTGCCTCCAGGTCGTTCATCCACAGATATAGTCTTCAAAGTGTTTTTTATTTTCTGGATATCTCCACTACTAGAATATAAATCACCTACCTTATAGACTCCTCCTTTTAAACCTTGCTGAATAATCAAGCGACAGTCGCCATTGCTCAATTGTACGATACGAGCTTGTACATCTTTCAAAAAAGCTTCAAATGCATCTGAGCTGAGGATGTCTCGGAGCTCCTTTGGCATATCGTAAGATTGCACAGGAATCAGTTGCTGATCTTTATTATTCATAATAAAGCCATCTACTCTTTTGTTTTCTGCTGAAAACGCGAGTACTGCTCTTTTATCAGTCCCTATGACGAAGGTACGCATGCGGCTGTATTCGCCTTTGCTGGCTAATACGCTTTCGGGCCCGCTTTCGGACAGCATTCTTTTAATGGCTTTAGTTTTATCTGTGGTTATTGTTAACGGAAGCTTTTTTTGGGAAGCTTCGAAGCGAGAAGTGTTTTCTCGGTTTGCTGTATAAACATTCGATATTATGTGCATATAATTAGTTTTTAGTTTTATTTGAATTCTATTTTTAGTCATACAATACTTATTATAATAGACGGCTAATAGAACTCATAACCTTAGTATATAATTCATTTCACAATTGCAAGTTATTTTTTAAAAAAAATATTTTTAGTGAAAAATAATGATAATGAGTATGTAAAATCAGGCTTCGCCCTTTGAGCTAATTGACTCCCGACTGTTGGCTGTAGGGCAGCGTAGGGGAAACCTGTCTCCCAACGTGTCAGGCGTAGCTCAATGAGCAGAGCCTGAAGCCCCTTTGCCTAAGCAAAAATTGGCGTAGTTAGGAACGTAGGGAGACAAGCGACAGGCCCCTCACGAATTATCTATACAGCTCATCTGACGCTGCTTCAGGCCAAATCCACCCTTACACTAAAGACCTGGCTTTCCCCCGGCTCTACCCAGGCAAGACCCTGCTTGTGCTCGGCTGCATTGGCTGGAGCCATCCACGGCTCTATGCAGTAAAAAGGAGCGTCCGCTAAAGACCAGGTAGTCACGGTCGTCCATACAGAAGGAGCGGGATTGCCACTCATGGAAATCTCAATTTTCTCTTCTCCACCCAAGGAAGATAGGCTGAGCCTGGGCTCTTTTAGCTTACAATGCATCCTGTCTATAAGGCTCTGGTCATCCAAACTTGCAGGCATAGGGAAATCTTTCACTAGCCTAAGGCTACCATCTGTATGATGGTAAAATCCTTTCTTGCTAGGAATAGATACCTGATAATGCTGCCTTCCTAGATGCGAATGCCAAGGAATATGAAAATAAAAGTGGTGCCCTGCAGCCCAAGGGATAGGACGGCTATCTTCATTTTTAAGAACTAAGTCTACCCCTAAACTGAGCTCTCCAAAGTAGTATTTTACAATAAAACTATAGCAAAAAGGATAATAGGCAAGAAAGGCCTCCTGGGGAATAAGCTTTGCGGAAAACCCGCTAGGGTGTAGATCCACTATTTCAAAGGGGGCATCTGCTGCAAAGCCATGGCGTGGCATAGGGAGGGTTTTGCCTTCATAATTCCAATAGTTTTCTGCTCCTTGGTAATACGACCTAGCTGCAAAGGGAAACAGAATAGGATTTCCCCCTCGAATGCTCCGGGGCTTTGTATAATCTGGGTTTTCTGGCCAATGAATGACATCACGGGTAGACCCATCCGCTAAGCTGATGAACCAATGCATCAATTTTGCCCCCACCTCTGGCCAAACAAGAAAGGTAGAGGGACCTAAAGTCCATTTATAAAAATCCTGAGCAGCTTGCTGAATGCGTTCCATAGGTTATAAACTAAAAACAAAAAAATAACCTATATGAAAATTAAAGCTAAGACAATCCTGAAACATGTATGACTACAGGGAATCTCATGCAGAATCACCCAATAGGGGGTGGAGCTCAGCAAACTTGAAGGTATAGAACCACCATCATACCTAATAAGAAGCTGAGAGCAATCATAGCCTTTAGAGTGAACACATACGGATATATTATAGCCCTAGCAGCAGCCAGCTTAGCCCTTGCTGCATGCTGAGCACTGAAAGCAAGATTTTTATAAGCCAAGAGCTTTAACTTTCTATCCCCTCGGATGCCTTGAGCAGCCTTGAATGCAAGATACGAAACATCTCCTTTTTGTATGAGACGGTAGAGCATATCATAATAGGCCTTATTTCTTTTATGCATATCTTTCACATCTTTAAGCATATTCAGGCTCTCGGGGGCAGGAATGAATTTTTGACTGAGTGTCATCCGTGCATCATCTCGTATAGCAGCCTGGCTGATCTTATCTACAATAGACAGATCTTCTTTCACGCAGGGAGGAAGAGTCTTTAAAAGGTTTAAAAGGGCTGCATCTCTTTGTGTATACTCTGTTATATTTAGGGCAAAGATCAGTAGTTGTGGCTTGGTATAAACATCCTTGTATCTTATTAAGCTTAGAAAAGTTTTATCCCTCATAGGACTAGAGCTAATAGAGGAGGCGGCAGCTAAGATCTCTTGGTATGAAAACAATTGGGGGCTTTCAGCTATGGCTCCATAGAGTTCATTTCGCAAACGAGGACTTGCGACTTGCTCAACCATTTGGAAAAGATCTTGTTTTTGCGCTTCGTTTAAAGCGTTTGCTTGCATATAAGTCCTGGCTAGAGTGCTTAAAAACTGGCTAGCCCTTGCCATCCTAAAGTAGAACTGAGCTGCTAAGAAACGAAGTGGCGGACTGATCTGAGGATTGTGATAGATTTTTGCATACCGCTTTCGCCTTTGGCTTGGGTCTTCTATATGCTGAGCCCCAAATAACTGCAAGATAGCTGGCACGTGCTTAGAGTAAGAAAGAGACTGGTAAAAAGCTCTTTTTTCTTTCAATGCATCTAATTGGGCAATCTTACAATGCTTTTCTAGCCGTTCAGGCAAGCTCTTTAAAGCAGCGCTAAGGCCCTCTATGCTGAGGCTTGGGACAGTTTTCAAGTAAGCTTTGATACCCACACTCCTCATCATGGACTGTTGGGCTTTCTGTACTTTTTTCTCAAGAATTGCTTCTTGGGTAAGCCCTTCATCTCCAGATAGAGATAAGACTCCAGATTGAGGCAGGACGTGCATAGTAAGGGGTAAAAGTTAGGAGAGGTGAAAGCTCCATCACAAGCTTCCTAAGCGCAGCCAAAAGAGGCGGAGTTGGCGTTTCCCATTTTTTTTATGGATACCAAAAAGGCCCTTGCAAAGCTCTAAGGAAGAACCATCTGTACGTCTCTCAAAGTCTAATAGGGGGCCTAGGCTCAGGGATTTTTCATCCGGAGTGTGCTGGATCACTAGCGCATTCAAGAGCAATCGATGGCAATAAGCATCGTTTTGTTTTTCATAGCGGTAGAGGGCAAAAAGAGGCGTATAGAGCTTGCGTATGATCGTATTATGCGGAAAGAAAGACTCAAAAGGGCTAAAGATTTGAAACTGCCTTTTACCTTCACCATTATCCCACATAGAGACTAGAGGCCAAATATGCGTCTTATGGGCTAAAAATGACTGAGCAGGGTCTGGATGGCGTTGTTTATTACTCCACATCAGAAAATATAGAATTTGAGACTGCGACACATTCAGCCCCCCTTCTTTCCAGTGTTTTATCCTAAGGCAGGGCCAAGCGTACCACCATTTTTCATTATCCTTAAATCGGGAGTGTGTATAAAAAGGCGCGCAGCGATTCACGTACTTGATCTCTCCTCTGCCTTGAACAAAAATGGGCCAAAGCAAGCGCGTTTCGTGATAATAAGGCTCTGTTTTGTGCGTATAACCAAAAAAAGGCCATAAAAAACAGGCAGACTCTAGCTTATTAGACTTTTCAAAGGTATAGAAAGGGAGGATTCCGTGCCTATAGAGGGGGTCTTCTGTATGGAGACGCAGAGATTGATTATAGCACAAAGGCCAGAGAAAGTAATGTTTTTTATACTGATCTTGTTTCCAGAAATAGCCGCAGAATGGAAAGAAAAAACGTCCGCCCGAATGAGGACCTTTTTGAAACTGAAAGAAAGGCCAGAAAAACACATAAGAGCTATCTTCACCTTTTCGGCTCTTTAAGTGGAAGGGAAAGAGGAACCAAGAAACAGAGTCCTTCCCTAAAAAGTGCGAAAGCCCTCCTTGAACGGGGAAAACACTCTTTTTATTTTCTTTATCTTCTTCTTCGGAATAATCACTTGAAAAAATAGGGAAAATGCGGAAGCGCTTGCTCTTTTGATCATCTATCTCGTCTCGCTTTTGAATCAGGTTAAATAGGCTCCAGCGCACACCCTTGGGGCTGCTGTGTTTTCGAAATAAAGGGTATAGAAAGTAAGCGTCTCTTGTAGCTTTTTCTGGATCTAAAAACTCTATAAAAAAGGGACGAAAAGTACGCATTCGAACCCTCTGGTCTGCATCGAATTCTTTAGAAAATAATGGACCTGCACGCTCTAGGATAGTAGCAGTGGGGGTAGGAGGATCTTTTTGCTCTTGGGTAGTAATAGGCCAGTAGTTTGTAAACGCTCCCCCGAAGCTAAGCCTTATCAGGAATAAGTAGAGGACTAATCCCCTTTTCAAGAAAGGCAAAAAATAGTGCTGATCCGGCAAAACAGTGCGCATAGGAGGGAAACAAAGAAGCTCATTAAAGCATATATAGCCGTTTACGCAACTCTATAAGTGCTTGATTTGAAAGGAAAAACAAGCATGCTACCGGTTTTATAGTATACAAGTTGATCTTTTATTTTAAATGACTTTATGCGAATCACCGGAGGTCAAGCAAGGGGTATTATTCTAGAAAGCCTTGAAGCCGATACACTACGCCCCAGTACCGATGCATTGCGCCAGGCCATATTCTCTTCCCTAGGGCCTTTAGTAGAGGACGCACGGGTTCTGGATGTTTTTGCAGGCACCGGTGCATACGGGCTAGAGGCCCTCAGCCGAGGAGCAAAATCCGTGAAATTTGTAGAAAAAAACTGCAAACTTCAGCCCATCCTAGATACCAATGCCGTCAAAGTGGCTAAAAGTGCCGGCCTGGATGCCAGTACCTATCAGGTAGAACTAAGAGATGCTTTTAGCTGGAAAGGCAAAGAGGAAAGCTTTGATATGATTTTTATAGACCCGCCCTATCCGCTTTTTAAGACCCAAGCCCTAGAGGCCTTCTTTCTAGCTATGGCCGGCTATTTGGTCAAGACACCCCAGTCTCGCTTAGTCATAGAGCATCCGGGAGAGATTCAGGCCCTTAGTTTGCCTACTTTACAACGCATCAAGCGCCTAGGAAAAGACAGGCGAAAGCAACCTGCAGCCAGTATCTATGGGTTTTTGTAAGTTATAGACTGCTTTTACTGGCAGTATACTAGACCTCTTGCAGAACCACGTATTTTGGTTTCTGGGCAGGAAAAAATAAATGAGGAACCGGAGTGTACAAAAGCGTACATGAGGATTCCGAGCTTATTTTTGACGAACCCAGAGAGCAAAAGACAATGGTTATGCAAGAG
>JACCDN010124851.1_pt1 | contig 41752 bp, 9 predicted proteins | sample 7441691 | NCBI WGS metagenome assembly JACCDN01 (sample SAMN15323439, study PRJNA562643) | freshwater metagenome | isolation source: river surface water | place: USA:Blue River Watershed | collected 2017-08-16 | reverse complement strand
TGGACCAGACGCAACAACATCTCCAGATAAGTTTGTAATATATGCACCTGCAACTTGATAAGGTGTAGAATCTAATGTACCATCTCCTTTTAAGAATTGAGAAGCTGTACCACCAGCTGTAGCAAGTTTAGAACCAATGATTGGACCAACAAACGATAATGTGAAATTACCACCAATGGTTGTATTTTCAATTAATGAACCACCAAGCTTAACTGGCTGACCAGGAGACAGTTGCACAACACCATTGGTAAATATATATCCAACATGAGAATCTCCAAACTTAGCATCTATCTTTTGTAGAGCAGTTTGAATAGAATCATTTTGAGTAATACCAGTGTATGTCAAAGTGTTACCTTCGTAGAACACGCAGGTAGAGTTCAATATAACTGGGCACATATCAGCCGTGCATAATATATCCATGGTATGCAATTAAATTTTAATATAAAAATACGGAATTGTGTTGAGTTGTAGGATAGTTATAGAAAACTATCCTACATAATATAGCTATCGCATATTGTTCTCTGCCTGAATTGTAATATCGAATTCTTTAGCAAAGTCATTACTAAATGATGCACCTAAGTTAATCACTGGTTTGAAACCTGGAGTTAACTTCATCAATGTTTTAATAGGGTAAACTTTCTTTCTAACTTCTTCAGGAGTTGTTTCTGCATCAAAATCTTCTCCTGTAATCTCTTGACCTAATTGTCCAGCAAACTTAAATACGTCTGCAAACAATCCTAATGCAGGAAGTTTATCTCCAGAAAGAATACGCTCAATCTCCATAGGGTTATAGAAGAATGAAAGCTCATCTGTAAACTTGTTCAGCATACGTTCTGTATAACGCTTAGCGTTCTTTGTAGCTTTATCATCATCATCGTCTGGAGCAATCAAACCAAATCCACCTGTGAACAAGATTGTCATCAATGTAAATAATATACCAAGCTCTTTAATCTGATTACGAAGGTTGTTTACAATCATATCAGTGAAATCAGCTTTGGACATATTCATCTCTGTTCCTGTGCGATCTTTCCACTCTTTCTTATACTTAAGGAATAGCTCATCAATGATCGCCATACCCTTCTCATTAGCAGTTAGAATGTTAGTGATGTTAGAGGATAAGTCACGAACACTAGTTACCCATACAGTTGTTAATAATCTAAGACGACCTATATCATATCTTTCTCCAGTTACTTTTCCTGTTACAGGATCAATGCGTACAGAGAAGTCATCACTTGTTTTCTTGAACTCTGAGAAACGTACATCAACAAGACGAGGAATCCAGTTTTGGAATACCATCGCACTTCTTGCCCAGATGTTCATACCTGCTTTGTTAATATCACCGTTAGATAAGTTACCCGTGATACTTCTAGCAATGTTTCTTGATAAGTTAGTTAGACGTTGTGTCTCATCTAAGTTATTTAAGTCTAATCCAGGGATAACAAGTTTACCGTTTTCTAAACGTTTAGTAACCCACATGGACTTTGTCTTCTTAAGCTCCTCAATCTCTTCATTAATTTTTTTCTTACTTTCTCTGTATAGAGCAGAAGAGTCAGCTCTGTTCTGATACTTAGCACTCACATACTGTTTGATATTAACAATGTTACCATCAACAACCATGGAGTTCTTCATCAATGTCAAGAACACAGCTTTATCAATAAACTCTTCAGGCTTTCTCATGAAGAACATTAACATGTCCCCAAGATTAGCTCTAGTGAGTGCTGAGATACCTGCCTCCTCATATAGCTTCTTAAACGGACTATCTTTGAGTGGCATGAATGTTTCCATCAATTGAACGAATGTTTCTGCACTTTCTTCATTTTGAAATATACCACTCATTAAATCAGCCTCACTACTCAAGAACTCTCTACTTTTAAAGTATGTACCAGCTAATGCAGACATCTGAATGTTTGCACCAAATAAGTTGGCAAGACCAGCGAATGGATCAAGACCTAATGCTTTCAACTGATACCACTTATTAATCTTCTCCATTGTCTTAACTGCAGACAAAGGTGTAGGATTCTCTTTGTACACTTCTCTACCAGCAGCTTTGTTAATCAATCGCTTAATGATATTCATAGGATTACCTATAGCAGTATCTGCATCAGATAGAGGATATCTTTGCTGTAACACCAATGCTTTGTAGAAGTTATCATACGTCTCAGTGTTTTCTTTATTCTCTGTAGTAATAACTACTGGTGTACCATCTTCTTTAGTAACAACGTCACCAAGTCTAGTTGTTTGTAAGTGTCCTTTGAACTCTTCAATTGTACTAAGTAGTTTCAACTGACCAGATACTTCTTTCAAATACTTGTACTTCTGTACGTGTTGAATATATAACACCAAGTTTGCAAAGATGTCTTCACTAATTTGTGAGAAGTCTGTAGTATCACCAGCTTCCTTCTTTGTAAAGTCTTTGGTATAGTATTTAGGAATACCGTTCTCAATCTGTTGTGTAAATTGGTTAATCTCACCAAGTCCAACATCTTTAGATGTAATTCTTAAATCATCTCCAATCTTACCTAAGTTCTCATAGAAATTAGCAATAGCAGAACCCACACCATCAAATGCAACCTCCTCAGCCATAGTCTTAGCAACAAATGGTAAGAAGGTTTTTTTAATCATGTTACTAATATATCCTTCTTCTGCAGCAATGTTGTTTACTTTCTCAATAAAGTTATAAAGCTTCAACAATCCTGGATCTTGCATAATTCTTTTGTATTCTTCTGAATACCATTTCTCAAGAGGATGACGCTTAACAATATAGTTATTCCAACCATCAAAGTCTACACGGTCAATATCATATTTACGTTTCTGTTGTTCAATTAAGAACTTTCTACGTTTGATAGTCTCATCATCGTTACCTGGATTATTTCTTTCTATAGATGCAATTTGTCTATCAAGAACTTCAGCAGCCTCTTTCTTATAAGCTTCCACATCAATGTTATTCAATAGCCAGTTCTTATCTCCACCTTCTGGATCAGTAGCATTCTTATCAACAGCCTCACGGAATTCTTTAGTATAAACATATACTAAGTTATTCATTCTTTTACCCTCGTCATCCTTCTGATAGATGCTTCTAATCTTCTCCATGATGTTACCACCTTCCATCAGTTCTTTTCTGATTTCCAATAGTTCATTAACTAAAGCAATGCCCTCTTTAGAAGCTTTATTTTCTGCAGCTTGTGTAACCTTAAATAAGATTTGCAAAGACTTCGAACCTAAGTCAGATACTCCACGGAACCATGAACTAAGTCCTTTAATTACAGGTTCTGGATCCATCAATCCACCAACTAAGTTTCTCCATCCAATATACTTATCACCAAACCCGCCTTTACCTATTAATAACTTCTTAACACTTTGTTGAGTTCTAGCAATAGCACTTGCTTCTAATGTAAGTTCTTCTAAGACACGCTTTCTTTCTGCAACCTGTTTCTTCTCTTCTTTAGTCTTAGCACTTTCTGCTAACTCATCTGTATAGATGAGATTACCTAATTTGACAGCAACATCTTTGAATCTATCAGATGTTTTGATAAATAATCTCATTTCATCAGAAAACTCTGATAATTGTTTATCAGTTAATGACTTATCAAATACATCTCTGTCTTTGTATAGTAAGTTGTATTCATTGATGATACGCTCACCAGTGTTTCTTATATTACGAATAACCTGAACAAGCTCACTTAGATCACCAGCTGTTTGTGTAATACGAATAGCTCTACTAAGAAGTGCAAGTCTTTCTTTTCTTAAATCACGATCTTCTTCTTTAACTTCTTCTTGTTCTGTCATTTTATATAACAACACAAGATCCGCTACAACTTCATCAAGATCAGTATCACCTGTAGATTCTAGTTCTTCGGATACTGGCAGCAAGTATAACTCATTCTCAACATCAATTCTACTAGCATCAACATCTCCAATAGATATAGCAGATAGTTTTAAATCTGATTCAGGATCTTTACTGTTCTTACGTTTGAATTCCATAGCAATAGGAATAGCTCTCACCATACCAAAGTCTTCAACTCCGTATTGCTCACGTAAGATTTGACGATATCTACTTAACTGAATACCAAATGCACCTTGCTTAAACCAAGCAACATCTTCTTGATCATTCTTGATATGCATAAACTTCCAGTCAAGAATATGTGTCTTACCAGAAGGTTCTATAGCTAAGAAGTCAATTGTACCAGCCTCATCTGCAATAGGATCATAGATTACAACCTCAGATAAGATTAATGTATCTTTATCAAGTGTATCTATTAATTCTAAATAGTAGTTCTCTAGCTCTTCATACATTCCATATGAAGGAAGATTAACCTCTTCTGGATTAGGAGCATCTAAAGGTTTTGTTCTTCTAGTTCCATCTTCATTAAAGTATCTTCTATGGATTTCTTCTAAGTCTAAGTGACCAGCAATACCATAAGTTCTCTTTAATTCGTTGAACTTCTTCTCTATGTCTGTAAACTCTTTTTTAGGAAACTTCTTATTATACCAAGCTTTAACACGGTCTGTTACACGATTAGCAATCTTCTTAGCACTAGCTTGATTCTCATACCAGTTAGTAGCTTCTTCTGTATCTAATAGAATAGGATCAGCCTCTTCATCAGAGTATTTCTTTTTAATAAGATTCTTCGTATCCTCGATGTTCTTTACAATTTGCTCTTGAGCAGCAGTTACTGACTTCTGATAGAATACACCATTTGCTTGTAATTGATCTACAGTACCAATGTCTCCTGTAATAATCTGTTGAGCAGCCTCCTCAAATAAAGACATATCTGTTTTACGATATTGTCCATTGATGAAATCCATAATAGCATTCCACCATCTACGAATCATAGACAGGTTCTCTCTTTCAAGAAGCTCTGGGTATTGTTGTGAATTATCTAGGCTATTGATAATCACTTCAGCAATTAATTTATCTACAGCTTCCTTCTTGATCTTACGAATATCAGGTTTACCATTTGGTAACTGATAGTCTGGATCATTCTTGTAGGCTTCTAGCACTTCTTTATAGATAGCAAAGCGATCAATCTTAGAGATCATCTCTGTTACCATAGAAGGATTCATCACCTCTATCATTGCTGTAGCAACGTGCACAACCTCTTCTGTTAATGCTTGTCCTTCTTTACCATCAGCAATAGCAATAACACGTCTTACTAAGTCAGCAAGACCAGTGATATCATTACGCTTAAGTCCAGTTGATTTCATGTAATCAGATAACTTCTGGATAGGTACACCCATCTTCTCAGCTATCTGCTTAAGTTTTTCTAAAGCTTGTTCAGATGCTACAGACTGACGCATTGGTCCTTTCTTCTGAAACATTTTAGAATCTTCATCTACAACATGTTCAACTTTATACTGACCTTTAGGTATTATAAGTTTATCACCAATAATTTTTACTTCACCAGCTTCTTTAACTATATCATTAGATACATTTTTAGGGATTTGAATAATGTAGTAACCATTATCAGATAAACGTTCTAATTCTCTTTCAGCATCATAACTTTCAGAAGCTAGATTTAAAGCAACCTCAAGTTGACCATTTCCATATTCTATTGCTGTACTTAAGTCACTACTCATTGAAATACCTTTACTTTTTAAATTTGCTTTTTTGTAAAGGTTATCTTCTACACCATAAAGAATTAAATTACCATTTTCATCAATAGTAGGTTTCTCAATCTGACCTCTATAATAACTATTATCATCTTGTGAAATAATAATTGTTGGTACATATTCTTCTTGAGGAACTTCTCCTTCATATATATCCCATAGGAAATATGCTATATCGTTTCCTCTAGCTGCTACTAACTGATTCCAAGAATCTAAATTTTTATTTGGACAAGTTGCCATATTAACAGATTAAATCATCTAAAATTTTACCAATTTCCTTTATGGAGAAGCCAGCAGCTAGTAAGTTCTCTGCAGTTACATCAGCTTTATTCCAAGGCTTACCTCTTAATAGAACTGTTTCTTCGGCAGTAGGATTCTCAACTACAGCATCCCCTTGATCACCGCGTAATTCATCTCTAACTTCCATCAATACTTTTGAGAATCTTCCTTTATCTTGTTCTACACCACCAAGCTTATGTGTAATTTGCATGTTACCTGTATCTAATAACTTCTCTAACTTGTCTGGATTTTGTGTAAATGATTCAGTGATTAACTTCTTCATTACTTTAGTAGAAGCATTATCCCAAGCTTTAGTGTTTAAGTCTTTAATCTTTTCACCAATCTTCCTAGCCTCGTAACCATTTGCCTTAACTAATGAATTTAAAGTCTTTTGCTGATCAGCAGTTAGTTTACGAGTCTTTAAGTAACTGTTTGTGTACAATAACTTAGATGCTTGAAAAGCACCCTCTACAGTTAAGAACACTTTGTATTTTCCTGAGATCAATGTACGGAAACGCTTGAAGGCAAAGTTACTTAAATCTTTGTATTCTCCACTAGTAAACATTACATTTATTTTTTCAACATCTTCAGTTTGCTCATTCTGTACAGGAGTTCCTAAAGATTTATCAAAGTAGTAAAGTACATTCTCATCTGTAACTTCTGATTTAGAAGTACGTTGACCTTTGCTATTACGAGTGTCTTCAACTTTAATGTAACCATTATCAATTACAGAAGCTCTATTTGTGTCATAGTATTCATTAGCTCTATAACCATCACCCCATGCGTTGATCATTTTATACACATAACTCTTGTAAGGTTTACCATCATTACCAATTTTCCTAATCATATAAGGTTTACCATCTTTACCTTTAACACGTTGGAATAACGCTTTGTATGTAAATGATAAGTCTCCTTTAGCTCTCATTGCAAACTTTTGTTTTGATGTAAGCTTTGGATCTTCCCATGTATATGTAATCACATCACTATTAGACTCTTTGCTAAATGCAGAGATCTTAATGATCATTGGTAAGTTCTTGAATGCTACAGCTTTATTTACAGATTTAGGAAGAATAAGATCAGGATTGAACTTACGACCTGTAGCTTCGCTAAACTTCCACTTACCACGCTTAGTAGGTACAATGTCACTATTATTCCAATTGTTTCTTTGGAATATATTCATTGTGTAGAAATCATCCAAGTTTGTCATTTTATTAATCTTAGATAATGCAGCATTGTAAACATCTGTGAAATCTTCATAAGGAAGTAAAGATGTAAATGAAATAGGAGATGATGTAAGACCTGATTGTAGAACAGCTACATTAACTAAGTTCTTGTACAAGCTTTCATTCTTCTTACCTTTCAAGTAGTTTTTAATTTCCTCAAACGCATAGATAAGTTGATTTTGATCGTATGCTTTGTTATCCTTATTGATAATCTGAATAGTGTACACATTACTACCATCTTGATCGATAGAATTCATACGCAATGAGTTAATTACCTGATTGTTATAAAGATCATGAGTAGGATTATCTTTAACCTCATCTACAAACTTCATCATCTTCTTAGCAAAGTTCTTCTCATCACTCAGTAACAATTCAGGAATGAATGCTGCCATGTTAGCATCAACTTGTACAGCCCAGTCAAATAAACTCTTAACTGCCATCTGTGCAACCTTGCTAAAGTCTCTGTCTGACATATCAACATATGGCTCAAGAACACGGTGCATCAACGGTCTAATGTTTCCTGAATCAGAAATTAAGAACTTAGCAAGACCATCTCTCACTTCTTTGATGTAGCTATATAGTTGATTAATGAATGATTCTTCCATCAACTTATCTACACCAGGAACAATTGTACCTTCATCATTTAAAGATGAGAACATTGTACCCTGAGCTCTATCAAGTTGTATTTGCTTTTTGAATACAATGAATGGATCATTGATAGTAGCTGTATCAAAGTTAGAACCTTGAGTCACTTGATATAAGTGATTAGCCATTCTAGCATACTTCAAGAACTCCTTCAACATATATCTCTGCTCTGCTTTCTCTGATGAAGTAAGTTTAGAACGTTTCTTACCAACTAAACTTGCAAGAGTATCAGCACTAGGAATCTTTGTAGATTTCTCTGACATAGTAGAAGAATAATCTTCTAATGTTTCTTCTAATACACCATCATTAAATAACCAGCTATATCCTTGGCTTTCTAACTTACGTAAGAAGTCACGAATGATTGGTTGGTTCATGAACATAGCTACATCACGAATAGGTACACCAGCTTTAACTAAGAACATCCAAGTGGAGGCTACGTTAGGAGTAGCACCAAGTTCCATAATCCATGGACCTTTTGCAATATCCACATAACCATCAATGAACTGTCCTAAGATGTCAGAGATGTATTCTTTAGCTTTGTTCTTAATCATTGACAAAGTAACAACCTTTCCTAATGTAGGATGATCAACTTCGTTCTTTGTTTCAAAGTTAATTACACCATCTCCTAACCACATTTGATCTTCTTCAGACATGTTCTCTATCTTAAGTGTATCTAAGAACATAAAGAAACGTTGGTTATTAGCATGGTTAGTTTGATTAACAGCAGCAATACCAATAGCATACTTACCTGTAACAAACGCATGACGAAGCTTAGACATAAACTCTCTGCTCAACATGTTTCCTGGAGAAGAGTAGTCTATCTCTTGAATACCAAGTAAACCATTAATCTCAGTTGCTAAACCTTTCAATTGATCAGCTGAGTTAGGTTTAGTTAACTGCTCAAAGTTCTCAGGAGATGTAACTAGGTTCTCAGCAGACTGAATGTAAGCATTCTGTAACGCAGCTTTAGTGTTCTGCATTTGGATTGAATACTTTCCAAATGTAGATAGAGAAGGTAGATCAGCAGCTTCTGCTAATTCTGTAGCATATTCTAAATTAAATTGATTACGAGCATTAGCTTGTTCTGCTTTAATCTCTGATGCCATATCAGAAATATATGTACCAATTGCTTGAATAGCTTGTGCTTTATCTTTTCTATATGCATCAAGAGCATCATCGATTGCTTTCTGAACCTCAGTTTGAGTAGCACCTAACACTTGTAGTTCTTGCTCATAGATAGAACTCATGTCAGCTAATACTTTTTTGTTTTTAGCTGATATAGACTCTTCTTGTTGCAACATAGTAGCTAATGCCAAATAACGTCTAATCTCTTCAGGACCATTAATTTGTTGTATAGCTAATTCTTTCTTTAAATTAAAAAAGTTCTCTTTAACACTTCCATCTAATGCTCTAAACATTTCTGAACCAATAGCAAATAATTCAGTAATGTATTTATCTTGTTGACCTAACGCATCTCGTTTGATAGAATTAAATTTATCTAGTAATTCACCATACTTAATCTCTTTAGATCTTTCTACAGTTCCTTTGTATAATTGATTTAACTCTTCAAATCTCGCCTTGAATGAATTTCTTAATTTAGAAACTTCACCTTTAGCTAGAAAACGAATATAGTTTCTAGGATCTTTTTCAGCATTATCAATTACCCAGTTATAATATCTTTCTTGAACTGTAGAGTTATCATCAGTTAAATACTTAATTACTTCAGGATAACCATTCTTACCTGTACGCAAGTTCTTAAGATAAATACTCAACTTATCTATGTCAAAGTCAGATCCTGCTTTCTTTACAAGTGGTCCTGGAACAATTACAGAGTCACCAAATTCTTTAGGTAAGAACTTAGCAATACGGAATGCATCAATAGAGTTTTGCTTTTGTGTAGGGATACGGAATGCAATACCAGTGATAGCAGCTAATTCAGCTTTACCTTCTTCAGTGTTATTGAAGTAGTTCATTAATTCTTCATCTGTCTTATTAGAATCAAACCAACGACCAACCATAATCTCACACACACGCTTTCCATCTTCATCTACATAAAACTGCAATACATCAGATATGTAATGTTTACCTTTGATAGGATCTTTCTTAGCACCGACTGTTTCTAATAAACGAGAAGTCATCTGTACCTTCTGACCACCGCTAATCTTTGGAGAAATAACTGTAGAATCCGCAACAGAATACAAGATGTTTCTAAGTTGATCATATGCAGGCGTAGCCTCCATGATAACTTGTCCAGCTCTCATTCCTTCTAAAGCAGAAATCACATTATCATTTACATCACGATTAGTAATTGAGCTAGTTAACAAATCAATTACCTTATCGATGTCAGAAACAACATAACCTTCATCAGTCTTAGTAAGCCCTAGCTTTCTAAGTAATGATTTATAACCAGTTTCAGTAATTGCTTCTAAAAGAGCTTGATTGTTCTTAATCTCTTTGTAAAGCTTAGATGCGCCTTCTTTATCTTTCTCTTGTGACCAAGCAATAAAACGTTCTTCAAACTCTTTACCTGGCATGTAGTCTACAGGAACTCCTCCAGCCATAAAGTCCATAGTAATTAACTTTGTAGCTTGTGATCCACGAGTTACAATGTCTTCACTCTTAGAAGGAACTTCTGATTGAATATCAATGATAGCAAAAGGAACATTAACAATACCCTTGAACTTAGCAGTGTTCATTGCACCAGACTTATCATATAGATCATTAACTTGCTCAGCACCAACCTTTCTACCACTAGCATATACAGCATAGTCAATGTCTTCAGCTACCATTTTATCGTATAGCTTAAGAGCATTAGTAGCATTAACTAAGTTACCATCTGCATCCTTCTCACTTAACTCATGTAAGATACGATATGATAAAGGGAACAATGCAAACTTGTCTAGCATTATATCATTGTAATCTTTACCATTATCTTTGTTACCACGAGAGATAGGTTTCAATGGAGTGTATGCACTCTTAACACCAGGATTTCCTCTGTCAAGAAGTTCTATCTCTTCAGCAGTCATCTGATTCCAATATTTAGCTGCTAAGACTTCATTACCTTCTCTTTCAGCACGTTGAGCTTTCTCACGTTTCTCCCATGCCATATCATAACGATACTGACGCTCTTCTGCACTATTCCATTCTCCAGCACGAATTCTAAACTTACGATGTGCAGGGAATGTAATCATACCACCACCATCAGTTTCGTCATATGCTTTCTTTATGTATTCTTTAAGATCGTGGATAGATTTAACGTCTGCTAATGTAATAGTTCTGAAGTGATCACGAATGAAATTACTATAGCCAATCTCACCTTTGTTAAACCCTTCATTGTAAACACGCTCCATAGCCTTGTTCATCTTAGGGCTACCAGCCATAATCTTTTGACCTGGAGAGTTGAAGTTCTTGATACGCTTTAATTCATCAGCATACTGATAAGGATCAGAATACAATAACTTATGCAATTCAATATTAGCAATCATGTAGTTTGCTGTTTGAGCATACATGATTTTATTGAATTGTTCTTTAGAAATTACAGACTTAGAAATGAATGGAAGATCTTCTACTTTATATGAATTCTCATCTCTTGTAGACTCAACTATAATTCCATATTCCATCAATACATTTTCTGTAAATGCGTTTGCATCTTTAGTGATGTATTTAACAATAGCTCTATTGATTTCTTTTGCATTAGCATTGTAAACTTCTTCTATAGAACCTTCAGCATTGACAATCTTATCATGTAAAGCATTACGTTCTGTTTCAGTCTTAGCAGCATCATCAGCTAGAATAGCTTTGAAGAAACGTAAGTCTTTCTTGCTACGAGTTTCTTCTTTGTTCTGTACAAAACTACGAGTTGTATCACGAGATAAACTAAGTTCATCCATGAAGTAACCTTTGAAGATGTTCAATACTTCTTCTGGATTATTTGCTGTTACGTGTTTACCCATGTAGTTCATCCACTCCATAGAAGCATCACCTGGAACAAGGCTTAGGAAGTATCCTGCTTCATTCAAGTTCATTTCAAGAATAGTACGCTCTTTGAAGTTTAACTTAGATGAAGGTTTCTTCTTATTGGTGATAGCATTGTTCATACCATCAGCAACACCTGGCTTCATATAGTTCTCCGACTTTTCTTTACGAAGACCTTTAGAAGTAAACATTGATTTAATCAATACAGAGTTTCTTGCAAAGTCATCTGTAAGGATATATGAATAACGTGTATCACGTAACTCTTCTAAGTTATCAATCTTTGATAATGCATCAAACAATTCACTAGCAGCATTTGGTCCAATGAATGTCTGTGTCTTCTCACCATTAATGTTGTAGTATGTAGAGCTGAATTCAGGATTGTCAATCTTAGCTTTAAGTTCAGACAGAGTGTTAAGACGACCATCAATATCCAAAGTCTTTCCTTGATTACTGATAATTTTGTTTCCTTTAGAAATACTTTCGTAAATACCTCTTAAAGCATTATCAAAGTTGTCTCTATCTTGTTTTTTAAGTTTATCAACTTCTGAACGAGTGAATCCTGTAATTCCTAATTTATCTAAGAATTCTACTTGACCTTCAGTTTTCTTAAGATTAACTTTATCTAAAATGCGTTTATCTTTATTACCAACATAATTAACACCAGTCTTTTTAATATATAAAGATCCACCTCGTGCTTTATTGATTAAGCCTGCAACAAAGTCTTTCTTAACTTGTCTAGCAGCTGTAGAGAAATTAGAATCTCCAACTACAACATCACCGTTAGTAAGAATGTAAACATTCTTCACATCAGGATTTTGTTTCTTAAACAATCTCCAGAATGCATTAACTAAGTTAACACCACCTTGTGTCGATAAATCAGATAAATCCCCATTACTTGTCAAACGTTCAACAACTCTCTTGTAGTTCTTATCACGTTCTGCTAATTCAGTGAGACGATCAATCATCTCTTCTACATCACGTGCACCTACCACAGCATTCTGAATAATTACATATGCTTGTGCTGTAGGAATTAAACGAACACCACCTAATGCTGTCTCAACATATTCTCCTGTTACAGGATCTAATTGTGGTAAGCTAGAGATTAATAACTTAACTGCAGCATTAGCTTTCTTCAAGCTATCAATCTTATCAGCTTGTTGGTAATCTCCACGTCCTGAGTTATTCTCATCATTTAGAATAACATTATCGTTCTCATCAAACTCAATACCGAACTTCTTCAAGTATGAATCAAGTTCACTAAAGATGTTATCCCACTGTTGATTAACTACAGAAAGTAAATTCTCTTGGTTAGTTACTAATTTAGTGTAAACATCTTCTTTAATCTTTTTACTATTGCGTAACTCTTCAAGTAACTCAATGTTTGTTTCAAATAATTCAGATGTAATATCTTTAAGCTCATCATATAAGATATCTTTGTTAACGTTATTAAACTCAAAGAAACTTGTGTCTGGTCTTTCTAAAATATATTCTACAGCTTCATATGTCATGTTTTGCAAGATGTCATTTAATTGACCACTTGTTAAACCAGCCACACGAAACTTACTTGCATTATCTCCAAACGCATCATCAATATCAATGATTCCTGCTTTAGCAAAAGATAAAGCAGATGCATTGGCATTTGTTTGTGCATAGTATCCAGATCCCATTTGTTGGAAGATCTTTTCTAGATTACTTTGTGCTTTAGGACCAATGAAGAATTCTTTAATGAATTGCCACAAGTCAGCAAAGAACTGAGCAATAGCAGAGCTCTTCTTGTTAGCAGCTACAGGACGCTTTCCGTATTGGAAGTAATCTCTAGCTTCTTCAGCCATCTGCTCTCTAATCTCATCATTACTAGCTTTAGAATACTCTATAGTTCTACCTGTTTCTCTATCTACAAATGTTCCTGTTCTAGCTCTAAACTCAGCACGTAAAGCAGAACGTTCTGCAGGAGTAGTGAACATGTCCATTACTGCCTCAAATGCCTCGTGATAGATTGAACCAACCTCAGCATTCTCAGCTAAGTAGATAGCAGAATCTTTCAACATACCAAAAGCTTTAACACCATCAGGACCTTGAATAAGATTCTTAACACGATATAATGGAATCATTGGGAAATTAGCTTTCATAAATGCAGCTACTTTCTCCCAGTTTTCACCTTCATATTGATTAATTGAATCTAATAATTTTGCAACTCTATTTTTATATTCACGAGGACCATTCCGTCTAGACTTACGTCTTTGTTGTCTAAGTAATTGTTCAGGAGTTTCTTCTTCAGCTTCTTCTTCCTCTGTAACTTCTTCTTCTTCTTCAATTTCTTCTTCAGCTGTTACTTCCTCCTCTGTGGTTTCCTCTTCTTCCTCTTGATCTTGTGCAGCATCTTGTGCTGTCTTTGCATCCTGTGCAAGCTGAGCAGAGATGATTAATTGTGCAGCAATCTTGAATAGTTCTTCTGGTTGTAAATCTTTAGCAGCATCAAAATCAAGAGGAGCATCTGCAGGATATCTCAACTTAGCAATAGCAAATAACTTATTAATTGCTTCATCATTTGCTGGATCTTCAGCCGCAGAACGCATCTCATCATTGATTTTAACATCAACAAGATAGTCATCACCTTCTTTTACAGCAGTGTATTCAATCTCACCCAAGTATGGATGTGATTGTAATTGAGTTGTATTTATATCCTTACCATTAATCTTAGGAGCTTTGGGTTCTGATGTAACCTTCTTAGGTTTATTTGCCTTGCTTGCTGGAGTTAACTTCTTACTAGCAATAGCTTTTCTATTCTTAGCAGTAGCTTTCTTCTCAGCTTTCTTTTCAGCAGTTTCAACTTTACCTCTATAGTATTCACGCTTACCATTGATAGTAAAGTAGATTGAATCTCTATTGATATCTGTAGCAGCTTCAATAGGTTTTAATCTTGTAGCTAACGGAATATCTTCTGTAGCTCTAGCAGAACCATCTGGGTTTTTATTAGATAGTAAGAATGATTGATAGTTCTCCCATCTCACCTTAATTAACTCACCTTCTTCATTTACACCAGTGATTTGGTAGTAAGGAGCATCCCAGTTCTTAGTAGCTTGTGTAGAGTTAACATTACCATACATTCCTTGGATGATAGCAATGATTCCTTCCTTACGTCTCTCTAATTCTGTAGGAGTGAAAGGAATCTTTAATCCTTTACCAGACATAGATAACAATAATGAATCCTCTTCATCATTTGCATACTCAAAGAATATACTGCTGAAGCCAGGATCTTTTTTATTTCCTTCAGAGTCTTTAGGAGTTCCCCAATAAACTACAGTTTTTAACCATTCGATAATCTCTGGTGAATCTGCAGATGTAGCATCTCCATTTTTAAAGATATTGTTAGATAGACGTAAGATCATCTCATAGATAACTTCAGCTTCTTTCTTGTTGAAGTTTCTATTAACTAATTTAGCAAGACCATTCTGTAATGCAAGAAGAGGCATACCAACTCTAGCTTCAATAGAAACCTCACCTCTGCGTTGATTACCTTTTGTTGTAGGTACAATAATTAATGGGGTAGTTTCTAATGAATCTTCTGTAATTAATTGCGCATCTTGTGCAGAAGTTCTTGTTTGATAGTCAGGTTGATCTTTACCATTCTCATCTTTATATGTATTGTAAACAGGTACACCAAAAGATGCAGTGATGCTTTCAGGAATTAACTCATCACTAGCTAAGTATTCTTCACGATCTTGAGCATGTTGTTTTTTAATCTGCTTAATAAGATCTTCATCAGTTCCTTTTCGGAACATAGATTCTCCACCATACTTCTCGCTCCATCTAAATTCTTCAGTAGGCATTACTTGATATACTGCCTCATCTAATACACGCTTTTCAAATACTTCATCTGTCTCACCTTCCTTACGTACAATACGCTCTCCGAACTCATTAATTACATGTAACTTTCCATCCTCATCCTCTTCTACAACCACCATAGGTAACATAGTCTCATGATCAACATCATTTGTAGCAAGATGCTGAGTTAATCCTGGGATACCTAAAGTAACTTGTGTTCTGAAGTTAACAATCACACCCTTAACTCTATTTCTAAGTTCTGTAGGAAAGTTTGAAAGACGTGCACCAAAACGAACTGATCTATCATATCCTTCGAACTGTTGAGAAGGAATTGTAGAAGAAGCAATATCAGCTGTGTCTTTCTTACTAGTTGTTTCTATAGTGTTATCTATAGGACCTACTGGAACGCTAGACTTATCTTCTGTACCAAGGATAGCTTTTTGTAAAGCTTTATCTTTTCTTAACTTCTCTTCTTCAGCTAATTGTTCTTCATATTCTTTAATTGTATTTTCAAATGAATCTAAGATTGTAGCCTTAGACATTTGTTGTGCAATTAAGTTATCTAACTCAGAAGTTAATTCACCAACTTTAGCAATTAATGCATTGGTTTTAATTTGTAAGCTAGGAATCTTTAACTCATCAGCAAAGTCATTGATGTCAGATTCTAATTGTAATACAGCTTCTGTAAATCCTAGACGCTGTTCAATAAACAATTTAGCACCTTCTTCTCCTTGGAACTTTTCAATCTGTTCTTGTAAAGCTTCAATGTTCAAAGGCATACCAGGATTCTCTTCTCTAAGTCTCTTGATATAATCGTTTAGTAAAGACAAAGCATCTGTTAATGCTTCTTGTGTAGCCTGTAATAAATCTTGATTGTATTTAATAGCATCGTTTGTATTGTCAATTAAGTCTTCTAATACATTGATGTCTTTTTTAACTTGCTCAAGAATGTCACTAGCTTCTCCTTCCATAGTATCCATATTATCATATAGATTCTCAATGTAAGGAATAGCAGATTCTAATTCTGTTTTCTCAGCCTCAAGACTTGCAATCTCTTCTGTTAAATCATTTGCAAGTTTAGCTAGATTATTAATCGTAGTCTTTACTTTCTTAGTTAGCTTCTTACCACCATCTACTTCTGAATTAATTTTCTTTAATTCTTCTTCTGCAGTAGCTAAACGTTCTTTGTTCTTGGTAAGCTTCTCTGTAACCTCATCTAATCTTTCTTTTGTATTGTTGTAAAGATCAGTGATCATCTTAGTTCTTAGGTAAGATGGATCTGTAGAAAGTGTATCTTCTGAAGATAAGTAATCTTCTAATGCTTGTTGCTCCTCAGCAGTTAACTTACCTATAGCTTGAAGCATTGCTTGTTTATAGCCTTTCTTAGCTTTAAACATAGACTGCTTAACTTCTCTTGTAACAGTTTTACCTTTAGCATTCTTATACTTGAATACTAATGCATCTTTTACTGGATCATATTCTAATGTACCTTCAGTACCTTTTCCTTCCTCATCTTTAACTCCGTGGTGAAGATACTTCTTATTCCAGTTAGCTAAATAGAATTTAAGCTTGCTATTCTTAGCAGCATCAGCAGTATCACCTACATGTAACTTGTTGAAATAGTTAGCAGGAACATCTAACTCTGTACCATCAGATTCTTTAATACGATATGTACCATCCTCGTTCTTTCCAATTAAAGTGAACTTAGGAGATTTGTAAACGTCTTCACCTTTCTCATTCTGTGTAGCAGGACGTGGAGAATAATACTCTTTACCAATCTGTAAGTTTAAATCACCATTCTTAGCTTTAACTTTGATAGTTTCGTTCTCACCAGCTTGTTCAGCTGCCTTACGCATTTCTTCTTGCAGCTTTTCTTTCATATCCATTACAACATACTTTAATGGATTATCAACGATATCGTTGTATTCTGCAATGAATTTACTTCTACGTAATGCTAACTCCATCACGTCTACAGCAGACTGAGTTAGTTCTTTCTTATCATCATTATCTAATAATGGAAGCTCATCAATTTTTGCAAGTATTGCATCTCTTGTTTCATTTGCAATCTCACCAGTGGTGTTTGCTTCTTGAATTGCTGCACTAACATCAATTTCACCTAATGATGTTTCTAATTGAGGAATACGTCTGTTATAATCAGTTACTTTAGCTTTAGCATAAGTTAACTTGTTGATGACAGATTTTGGATACAAAGGCTTCTTTGTTTCAGGATCTATCATTCCTTCATATTTCAACTTAATACCTTCGTGAATCTTAGCTGTAGTATTAGCCTGCTCTTGAATAGCATCTAATCTAGCAATGAAAGATTCTTTATTATCAGTCTCAGCTGCTTTACCAGATTTTTGTAAATCTTCAAAATCACTAATAGCTTGTTGTCTAAGTTCATTGATTTCTAAATCAATAGCTTCTTTAGCACCATACTCTAAACGTGCAGCAATAGAAGCATGTAAGTAATCAAATTCCTTATCTTTAGATTCTAGTTTATCATTTGCAATAATTGCATCCGCACGTTCTTTTTGAGCAGCTGCACCAATTTTAACAAAGTCATTTACTGCTTTTAACTTATCACCAATCATACTATCGTTCCAAGCTTTGATTGCTGACTCTCTTAATCTACCTTCTTCTCCACCATAACCTGTAAACCCTCTTTGTTTTACAGTACCAACAACACTAGATAAACCTCCTGAGAATGCCCCTGTAAAAATATTTAGTAAACCCTCGTCTGTAGTTAATGCTTCTTCAATACCATAGTTTACACCATCCTTAATAATGTCTGCACCTTCTCCTTTGTATTTTTTACTAAAGTAATTTTGCGTAGCATTCTGAATAGCAAACTGTGCACCTTCCTCAAATCCTTCTGATTTACTAAAAAGTAATCCACCTACTTTAGCTCCTTGATATAATAACTTTTTAAATCCCGCTTGAGGCAATGCACTAACATACTTACCTTCTCTCAGCATGGTATTAAGTACCTTTGTTTCACCTTTGAATGTAGATGAAAATACTTTAGGTAACATGATGTGGTTAGTAACTGTCAACAACGCAGTGTTTGCTAACCAGCTGTAGTTACCTACATGCTCAGCATATTCATTGATCTCAGCTAATGCATCATCATCTGGAGCATAACCATGTTTTTGTTTATACTCAGCAATCATCTTCTCTCTAAACTCTTGAGAGTTATTCAACGCTTCAAAACCTGCCTCAGATGCAGTAGCAGTTGTAGCTACAATTGATTTATTAACTACTGCAGGATCTTTAAGTTTACCTCCTACAGATGCTTTTGCTCTTGCTAAAATTTCTTCAAGTCTAGATGTAGTGTTTGCAATAGACGCAGATTCTCCTGCTACAACTCCTTCACCAATTACAGCATCTGCTTCAGCTGCCCACTTAGCACCAAATCCAGAAATTTTAGATGTGACACCTAAAGCTTTTAATGCACCACCCCAAACAAAACCAGCACCAATAGAACCTACTGTATATCCTAAGTTCTTTACAATGTTATCAAAGAAGAAGTTACCTGTAAATAAGTTAGCAGGTTCCCACCAATTACCTTTTTTCTCACGTTCTGTTTTGTAATGAGCGTAATTGTTTTCTAATTGTTGTGTATACTCATTAAGACTTTCAGATAAATCATTTTTCCAGAATGATGTAGGATCTTGATCACCAATAGCTTTGGTAATACCATATACAGTTCCTACAGTACCATTAATAAAAGCACTTGATGCAATACCTGCAAATTTAGCAACACCATTAATTGCTTTATCACCAAGAGATTGATGTTGTGCATACATCTCTTCGTTATCTCTACCAGCATAAAATTTTGGATAACGTCCTGAAAAATCAATCTCACTTCCAGGAATAGAAGGCAAGTCATTTCCTTTACTTGTGGTTTGTAATGCTAAGTTATTAAACATCTCCACCTGATTAAGAGGACCAGCACTTGCTCTAGGAGCAGATGCGCCACGTATTCTTGGTAGGTTTGCTGTTTCATCTGGAAAAACTACACCTAGATTCTCAGTAGGTTTGAATCCTTTGAATTCTTCTGGAAGTTGATCTGCCATTATCTATTCTTTTTTTGCATTAATAAATCGAGTTGCGCTGGACTAATTCCGTGTGCAGCATTTTGTAATACTGGATTTAATTGTCCATCAGGTAAATACTTAGGAAGTCCTTGTGGATAATCAATAGGATCAGGATATAAAACTTTTTTACCATTTGATCCTGGAACATTATATAATTCAAACCAAACAGATGCTGGATTTGACTTATCACTAATTAAATTACCAGATACTCTACTATATTTTGTTCCTTTTAAATGAATAAACTTATCTGAATTAAACCAAGGTACACCTGGTGCTTTTGCAGTTGTACCATCTTCATTTAATTTTAAAATTACTTCTGGAGTAGGAGTTAAGTCATATGCTGGATTACCAGTCATAAATGTATAATCTTCAGCATCAACTATTACACTAGCTCTACCTTTACTAGAAGTAGTAACCATTTTATATTTTGCTTTACCATCTATGTCAGAAATTTCAAATATGGTTTTAGCACCTGGTGCATTAGCTACAGTGTTGTATTGATCAGGATTAAATGAAGAATCCTCATTTAAACCTGAACTATATTTTTCAAGAACTGTTGCTCTATTTTGTGCAACTGTAGCTGCATTATCTGTACCCTCTTTAACAGGTTCAATATATGGAGCTTTCATATATCCTGCAGCAGCATACAATTTACCAACTGCTTGAGCAATTTTTGTATTAATAGAACTAGCTAACAAGTTACCTGCTTTTGTTACTTCAGGATGAGTTACAATTGAACTTGCTAAACCAAATAAACCTTCTCTTTCACGAACTAATGCATCTTTGATTATATCATAACGCTCTCCATACTTTGCTTTTAGTTTTCTTTCAGCTAATGCAGCGTTTGCTTTTTGAGAAGCATCAACTGTAAATCCTCCAAAAACATTAAATTGCTTTGGAACTAGTTTAGCAAATTCTACAATATCTTGTTTAGGAATTAAAGCATTCATTCCTCCTGGAAGAGCCACTTTAACATCATTCACCTTACTTAAAACATCTGTGTATTCAGATACATCTTCTCCTTGAGATGCAACTATTGCTTTAGCTTTCTCTAAAGTCTTTTTAATTCTAGCTCCTTTTGCAGAAACAGAATCATTTGTTTTAATAAAGTCTCTAATCAATCCATGATAGTCACCATCTACACTAGCAGGATTTTCAGTAAATTGACTAACTAATCTACCAGCAAATCTATCGATCATTGCTTCATAACTTTTATCATCCCCACCTGACCATTTTTCAATAGACTTAAGTACTTCCTCGTCACTTAGATTAGGCTTATTTCTTTTAACCCATTGAATAGCTAATTGTCTAGCAGTAGCAGCTTGTTTTTCTACATCTGCTTGATAACCCGCTTCGTAATCATTTTTAATTGCTTCAGGATCACTAGTATCTAATGGTCCTTTTACTTTCTTCTGATTTACACCAACTTCTTCAGGAAACTGACCATACTTACCTTTATACTCAAATCTCCATTTTTGAAAATCAGCTTCTTTATCAGCAGCATGTTCTTTTCTTAAAGTATTAAATTCACTACGTTGTCTAGCTTCTGTCTGCAATTGTAAAGCAAACTTTCTATCCATGTCCATTACTTGATACCAAGGATTAATCTTGTATTCAGTAATGTCAGAAACTTCTTTCATCTGAGCAGCTGTGCCTTGTAAGAAGTTTGTACTATATAGATTAGCTCTTATTGCATCTGCATTCTTAGCAACATAATCAAGATTAGTAACTTCACTGCGTTGTTTCTCAATTGCAGAAAGTGCACTTACAGCATCTTCTTTAGCTGCTTGTAATACTTGTAGTTTTTCTGGATCATATTCAGAGTTACTAGCAAAGTCAATTGCCATATCAAGACGTGCAATCTCTGTTTCTAATTTACCAATGTGTTCAGTAAAAGTAAGATTAGTTGTAGCAGCTAATTGTTCAGGAGTTAAGTCCTTGTTCTCATACATACCTGTAATAGCAAGTTGTTGCTTTATTTCAGGTGTAAGAGAATTCTTAAACGCAAGTAATAACTTCTCTGCTGTCTTTCCTTTGAGGTGACGCTCAGCCATTACCTTATTAATCTTAGGTGATAATTGTCCTTGAGCATTACGCTCCATTACAACTTTACCATTGACTGTTTCAAACAATTCAGGAACAACTGTCTCATCAATACCTGTGTCCTTTGCAACTTTTCTAAAGTGCTCCATCACATCTACATAAGGAATGTACTTACCATTGAATTGATCGCCAAGCTCTCCATTCATGTAAGTTTGCAACTGCTTATCGTAGAAGTCTTTATTCTCAGGCTTTAACAATCCCTTCTTCTCAGCCTCTGCCATCTTCTGATTATTCTTTTTGATTTGAGCAGCAGAATAAACAGCAGATTGAACGTAAGGATCTTTAATGATTTGAGAAGCCATACCACCAACAGATGATACTAATTGTTGATTAGAGAAGTCTCCAGCAGCGACTGCTGTAAGATTATCTCCCAAAGCATTGAGTTTAGATTCAATATATGCTTTATCCTGAGGTCTAGGAGCATCTAAGCCAGCTACATTATCAATGTAGTTTTGAATTTTCTCAACACCTTGATCATACTGTTTTTGCTTATACGCACCAACTTTCATCATCAACTCCACTGGGAGCTGTTGAACGTAGGGTTTGAATTGCGTTATTGCGTCTTTATATGAAGCCATAAGAGAGTATAATTAACAAATATAATTTAAAATATTATATATACAAGGGCTAGTAACAAAAGTTGTTAATCTTGTATAATCAACTTGGTTATAGGTTTTTAATTGCTCTAGCTAGATTACCACCATTTCTTACAACTACATCTTCTGTATCATCATCACTACTAGCTTTAGTCTTTTTAATTGTGTAACCTTTAATGTTTCCATATGGATCGTATTGAGGAAGTAATGTATTACCGTTCTCATCATCAATTATTCCCATACCTCTAGACTTACTTGAACCTCCTCCAGACATATTGAAGAAAGTATTATACAATGGATTTTTGTAAGCTTGTCCGCCAGGAGTGTAGTTAAATGCTGGGAACGTAGCACGTGCAACATTAAATTGCATTTGCTCATTTCTAGCTTTAGCAATCTTCTCGCCAATAGATTCTAATGCAGCTTGAGTTTGTTTAATTGTATTTTGCTTAGCTCCAACCATCTTATCAGCTTGGTCAGCATACAATTGAATGTTAGCCATTTTAGCTTGATTCAATGCATCTGTATTAGCTTTCATTACATTAAATCTCTGTTCTTGATTTGCTAGTAAAGCTTTTGATCTAATTTGATTCTTAGCATTGTAAGCTTGAGCAGCTGCATTTGCAGCAAGTTCAGGATTATTTTGCATTAATCTATATGCAGCATTTGCTTCAGAAGTAACTTGATTTATCTGATCATCCATTCCAATAGAATATGGAGCAATCAATTCAGGAGTGTATGATTGTGCAAACACTGGTTCTTGCTGATTGTTAGCTAATGCAAAACGCTCTCCTAGTAATTGATTAGCATCTAATTTATATTGATCAGAACCTTGAACAAAAGGAACAAGTGAATTAAGTGCAGATCCAAATATATTAAGTAATGAGTTATCTTTTGGAGTAGCGGCATTCTTTTTTGCTTTACGTAACTTCTCTTCTGCCTCAGATACCCCTGGAGTGAATACTCTAGATTCAGCAGGCATCCAGTTTGGTACATTAGGAGCATATTCTTTTGGTTCTTCTCCTTTAGGAATTGGTTGTACAGCTGTATCAATACTAGTATTCCTAGGCTCAACTGTGTCATATATCTTTTTTGTTACAGCTTTACCAAGTGCGTTTGTTGCTGGTCCAAATCTACCATCTACAATAGCCTTCTTTGTAACTTTCTTCATGCCTGTGATTTTCTTAACTTCATCTGCACCAAGTGCTTCAAGAGCTGCTTTTTGGAATTTACCAATAGCCATTGCATCTCTAGTCTTTACAGCTGTTTGATACAACGCAGCAAGATCACCAAGAGTTTTCATATTCAAGCCATCTTTACCAAGAGCTAAACCATCTCTACCATAGATGTCTGATTCTTTCAATGGTGTAATCTTACCCTTAGCAAGATCTGCAGCTTTGTAACCAAACTCTTGAGCAGTATCTTTAATTGCATTCTGTAAAATAGCATATTCTTGATTCTGTTGACCAAGTTGACCTAGTTTCATCTTAGCACCATCCTCAATAGCCTTAGCTGTATTTAATCTAATCTTATCTATAGTAGTATAAGTCTTTGTTTTATTAGCTAAGTCTGCAGCTTTTTGTAAAAGTTTAGTTTGTTTTTGTTCTTTCATAGCAATGTCTTTAACATCTTTTTTAAACTGTCTATTAGTTATAGGATTAACCATTGCTCCAACTACAATCTTATCACCAGACTTTCCGCCATTCTGCATACTCATTACAGGCTCATTAGTTTCAATCTCTGCTTCTGCATCATCTATTGTACCACCTTGCTCATATCCTACACCAATTCCTGTTTGTCCTGTACGAGAATCTCTCTTATCATGAGAGTTACCTACAGCAAGATCTATTGTTGTACCTGTAACAGGGTTGTATGATAATGGTTCAAATCCTCCACCCCACAATGCATGTAGTTCACCATCAGAAGTTGAGCCTTGCATTTGTCCACCTGATTGAAAACGCATAAAGTTTGACATAGAACCCTGTTTAATAGAAGGATACAATTGTTGTTGTAAATGACTAGTTATTCTACCTAAATCACTTGAAGCTGGTTCAGATACTTCGTAGTTCTCTACTCGTTTTACAATTCTATTCTTTTTAGCTTTTGGTTCAGGAGTAGATCCATCATCTTCTACAAAATCAACAACATCTGAACCTGGCATAGTAATTATCCATCCTTTAGCAGTTCTTGTTTGATTAGGTAAAGCATCATATTTAGAATGATAGAATGCATCATATCCATCATCATTTATATTAGCATAAGGAACTTTACCAGAATAGAAGTCTGTATAATCATTTGCTAAAGAATTCATATAGTCTCTATTATAAGGAACTAATGGCTCAATACCTCCACCATATTGCATTTGATATGGTAAGTCACGTCCTGTGTACATAGCTCTTTCACTAGGTGGAGTGTATTCTTTTAAATGTCCACCTGCACGTAACATATCAGCATCAGCTGGAGGTGCAAACAATTTATCAACATCATAGTCACCAAACTTAGCAATCACTTGTGGATTGTATTCTGGATTCATATATCCTCCCTCTTCTAAAGTCATTCCATTTTTAGCAAATGACTTATATTTACTTTGCAACAAGTCTTGTGTAGAAGCTGTACCCACTAATCCTATTCCTTTGTTTCTTTTCTTCTCTGCTTCTTCCATGGCATTCTGACCAATTATCCCACCAATGAATCCTCCAGCGGCTGAACCTATTGCTGAACCAGCAGGACCAAAATATGCACCAGCTAGTCCACCAATAGCAGATCCTGTATCAGCTGCTGTATTAGTTTTAAACTTTCCTCCACTAAATGCAGATCCTGCAGATCCTCCTATTGCACCAAATGTTGGAGCAAATTTAGCATAGTCTATAGTTCCTCCAGTTTGGAATTGTTTAATGTTACTGTCACCTAATGGTTCAAATCCAAGATCAGAATACAAGTCACCAGGATTGTACATGTTCTGAATCTCTGTAGGATTACCACCAATCTCAGATCCATTTCTAGATAAGTAAGTGAAGTTAGGATCTCCTAAAGGTTTGTACATTTGTCCTGGAGTAGTTCTTGAATCTTCAGGACGCATAATTCTTTGCGGATATTGTTCAACTGGTTTGATGTTTTTTTCAAGATCAGCTATCTTAGCAAGAGCATCCATTTTTCTAAGTTGATCTCTTTCTTCAGATAATGCTTGAAGACCTCCTACAATACTATTAGCAGAACTTAATGCTGTTTTAATAAACTTTTCATTACGTTCTTTCTTAGCTTTTTTTGCAGCAGCATAAGAATCTTCAACCGAAATACCTTTATCAATAGATTTATCCATTGCATCTGTAGTAGATTGAATATTCACAGGAGCTTTAGCTTTTTTTATAACAGCACTATACTGAGCCTTCTGTAATTTTTTACCATGCTTCTCCATGAAAGCCTCCTCTGTAGGATACTTCTTGTAGAATTCAGCTTCTGTTTTAACTCCAGCAATTTTTAAGATTTGAGCTTTCATATTAATCTTGGTATTTATCTAACCAGCCGCCTGGTTGTTTAGTGTTGTAATTTGTAAAGTTAGTTAATTGGTCCAGCTTTGTCAACTGTCCCCCTTGTTTCATCATAGGGTACTCTGTAACAGAATCTCCAATAAATTGATACTCTTGATTAGGATACATCATTTGCGTGTCTCCTGTGTCAGATATACCTAGTACAGGATAAGGTACACCTTTCATTGTTATCTTATTAGATTTGATCTTAGTAACTTTTCCAGGATGAGCCCATTGTCCCATATCATCTTCAATCACAGAACCGTTCTTAGAGATTGATTTAGGTTTGAAGTCTAAACCATTCTGATAAAACTGCATTCCATTTTGTGCCATAGGTAATCCTTGTTGAGGATCATTGGCTGCAATAGTATTTAATAGTTCAACAACATCCTCAGGACTCATTATTTTTAAAAGATCTCTTAGTCCAGAGACTTTACCTTTTAAACTATTAACATGTTCAAGTGTAGCTTTATCTGTTTTAGGATCATAATACTGATATTGATTATCACTTGATTTAAAACCTGAACCAAAACCTGAACCAGAAGATTGAGCACCTACATTATTACTTTCATCATTTTTTATTAATAAAGGATATTTCTTCAATGCTCCACGAATCTCTTGAAGTCTACCTGTAACTTCTGTTGGCTCACTTAAATACCTATATTTATCCACACCAATCTTTTCTAACTTCTTACTTACTTGTTCAGAAGTTCCCATTGTTTTATTAGAAATTAAATTCTTTTCATACTCAGTTAGATATCTTCCCCCATCATCATAAGCATGTCTAAATTCATGTCTTACTGTATTTCCAAATTCATCAATACCATACTTATCTAAATTATCACTTAATGATATTAATGCACCTTTATTTTCAGGATCATAGTAACCAAGTACAGGACCTGTACCACTAGCTGTTCCACTACCTGTAACAAACTCTACTGTAGGATTAGCTAATTTACTTTCTCTTTTAACAAGTAGTTCCTTTGTTCTTTTATCTAAAGCATCTTTATCTACAGCACCTAAATCAATATTTTGTTCAGCAGCCATATCATGTCTAACTGCATCTTCAAGCATGTTATATCTAAACTTAGATCTACCTTCTTCAATAATATCCAAAGGTGCTCTATTCATTATCTCTTCTTCTTGCTTAATTCTTCTTTTATTTTTTGTAGATGGTTGTTTAACAGGTTCTGTTTCATTTAATTCTATACCATCTGCTGCAACAGGAATTCCTTGATTTACATCATTCGATGCAATAGTATTCATTAACTTAATAATGTCCTTATCCTTATATAGACGCATTGATCTATTCCAATACTCTGGATCTTGACGATATAATTTATCAAGATGTTCTTGTTTGAACTCACCACCTTTGAATGAATCGTATATCTTTCTATCCTGTAAAGCTTTTCTTAGCTCTACAAGATCTGCTCTGTTTTCTTGAGGAGCAATATCATGTTCACGATCCTTTGGATTCTTAGATACATTTGCCCAGTTTAAACTATCTGTAAGTAGCTTCTGTTCAGCTGGTTTAAGAGCAAGTGGACCATCTGATGTTACACCAACATGTCCCCATTCATGTGCAGCAACATCACCCCAGCTACCCCAATCACCTAATCCTTTAGGATTGTATTGTAATCTTTCTATACCTTGCTCATCAGGATTAACATGGTTATAATCTGGTGAATTATAAGATGTTCTACTTTCATCTAAGTCAACTATAGCTTGATGTCTTTGTTTAATTTCAGCATCAGTGTATCCTTGTTTCTTTAAAAGGTTTATGAAGTTAGGAGATTGTGTATACTGTAAATTAAAGTCTCTTGCAGATTTATTAGCATTCCATATATCACGTAAATCACTAGTTGGTTTTCCAGGAAACTGCGTACCATTCTGTGCAGAAGGTGCAGTCATCTTACCACCAAAGTTTCTTGGAGCTCCTTCTCTGGCATACATATGTCCTACAGCTCCTGGGAGAGAACCTCCCATCTGAAACTGTCCTCCCCATGCAGGAGAATAGTTACGTCCTACGTTACTATATCCACTACCTTCATATCCTTCAGGAGCTGAGACTGTATAGTTGTTAGCATTTAAGTCTCCGCCATCTTCATACTTATCTAACCAACCCCCTTGTTTAAATTGTAAGAATGGTTTAGTAAGTTGAATCTCAGTAGTTGGAGTTATAGAATTGATAGGAGCATGTTGCTTAATATTGCTCTTTACTTTATTTAAGTAATCAAATCCTTCAAACTTTGGGTTATCTTTAAACTCATAGAAGTAATCTACAAGTTCTTGATTATTAGCTTTACTTGGAGAGTTCCAAGATAATGTAGCCATATCAAACAACTTTTGATCACTCCAATCAGGATGCTTCTTTGCTAATGAATTTTTTAAATCATAGAAGTTAGCTATTGCTGCAGTTAATTCATTTTCAGTACTGTTGTAAAAATCATTCTTACTTCCCTTACCTATCTTTAAATCTCCCTCAGTTAAACCTAATCTCTTTGCAGTCTTAGATAAGTATTTTTGTCTAAATGTACCAACAGATGGATCTGTATTAGATAAAGCAAAAGGCTTTGGTCTATTATAAGTAGTAGTATATAAACTCTCTAATGCTTCATTAAATGAAATACCTTCTTTCTCTGCTAGTTTACTAGCTTCCATTTGCATTTTACTTTTGCCAGGAAATTCTAATAAATCTGGATTCTCTACATATTTTCTATTGCCATATTCTTTAACAGCATTTATAACTTCCTTAACAGGTTTAGTTAATCCTACTTCTCTTAATTTATCTTGAATTAGTACTTTGGCTTTAGTTAAACCTTTTGCCATTTTACCAGACATCTTAGATTCTTGGATACCAATACCTAATACATGTCTGAAGATTTGATCAAGCTCATCTGCATGAATACCTAAGTTACCAATTAATGTAGGTTTTATTTTATCATAAACTTCTTTATAAGGTTCTAGTTCTGGACTCACTCCAAAATCTATTGTACCTGTATTTAAGTTTATATCATTTAGAATAGCTCTCTTTGCAATCTCTTTGGACTTACCTACAAATTGCTGAGGTCTAACAATACTTCTAATTCCTCGATTAGAGGCAGCATTATAATAAACATTGTTTTGTATAGGCACAGTAATTAACCTACCATCAAAACTTTCACTAATCAATAGATTATTTCCATCTGGACTCATGCCCACAACAGTTGCTCTATGATTAACACGAGGTTCTTTAAGATTTCCAGTAAGAGGAGATTGTTGAGGATGTGCAAGAAATGCATCTGGACCAAACATCACTTGATCACCAACTTGTACATTTTTTAAAATATCTGAATTAAGTGGTCCGTGTACACCTTCATTATATACTAACTCTCCCTCATTCTTTAACATCTGATATGTAGTGTACCAAGCATTATCAGCATTAGCAGAATAGTTATATGCTTCACCAGGAAGTATTTGTCTACTAACACTTGATGCTATAGAATTTGCAATCTTTGCACATTCTGCGTCAGATCCGCACCCATGCATTAATTTATTTCTCTGGTATAGATGACTTAAGTTTTTATCATATACTAGTTTCTTAAATTCTTTACTTGTTTTATAACCTGTTGGAAATAACCCACTACCAGACCCTGGTTCATAAATAGGTAATTTATATTGTTCAGCTAACTCTGGATGAGCTTTTAAATACTCATTTATACTTTCAGTAAAGTCTCTACCTATATTAGTATCAAATAAATCATCTATAATATGAGAAGGTCTTATGTAACGTTTTGGTTCAGCACTAGTATTAATACTAGGTGTTTTACGAAATGCACTAACTGCTTCTCCTAAAGTAGATCTTACTCCTGGTAATGCAGATGCTACAAACGGTAAAGCATTTAATGCTGTATATCCTGTTTGCAAAGATGCATCTGCTATATTTCCTGAAGTAGGATTTTTAAAAGCCTTCTTAACTGAACTTGCAACATTAGGTATATTATTAGCTGCTTCATATGCAAATCCAGCATTCAAAAGATTATTAGCAGTTAATCCTGCTACCCCAGCTATAGGAGCTTCCATTGCTGCTCCTATGTATGGTAATATTGCAGGACCAGCTACAGCACCCGCAGCTATAGCAGGAGTTGTATACATGAACTGATTAGCAGCTACACCACCTGCTGTTGGATTGTATCCAGTAGGAGTTAATGAACCAAAGGTTTGGGCAAGCTGAGAGTTATTAATCATATCTTGTCTCTCTCTAGCTTTTTTAACTGCAGCTCTTTGAGAAGGTGATATGTTATCTGCAGAAATATATGTTTGTCTTTTGGCAGCTTCTGCAGCAAGTCTAGCTTTTTCTATCTCAGCATCTCTTGCTATTTCTTCTTTAGTCTTTAGACGTACCTTAGCTGGTTGTTGTACCGTTACAGCATCTTTCTTAGCAACAGTACCACTATATTGATACTTATCTAAGTTACCACCTTGTTTAAATTTAGGGTATTGCTTTAGGTATTCTAAATTGTGTTCTAAGTGTGATATGCTAGATTTTAATTCATTGTAATTAGTAGGATAATCAAATTCATCAATTAAAAATTTTGGATCTTTGGTTTTATCATATGACTCAACTTGTGATTTAAGAAAATTTAATCTATCCGTAGTTGCTTTCTTCATCATGTTTGCAGTACCCTCAGAAGTAAGACCTTGTTCTACACCATGTGTCATAAATGGTTTTCCAAAAAATTTATCAACTGGAAGTTTAAAACTTCTTAATGACTGAGTACCTGGTGAAGTTGTTTTAAAAAATAAAGGACTGCCATCAAATTTAATTTTTAATTTATCAGGAAGAAGATTATATGGTGCTACATCTGGTTCTAAATCCCAAACATCATTATATTCAAGTCCTGATCTAGATAATCTTTTATTATGGCCACCCATAACAATATTATTACGCTCAACTGTAACAGGATTATCTAGATATCGAAATATTTTTGTATTGTCTGATTTCATAAATCTTGAACCTCCTCCTAAATAAGGATCAAATCCTGGTAAATCAATATCTGGAAAAAGACCTGTTTTTGATTCTGGACTACTTAAGGAAAATAATTCAAGATTACTTAATTGTTTTGGTGTATATGCAATATGTTGAATAGGAGCTGTTTGAGCCATTTCAAAAGTTCCATATTTTTGAGGAATACCTAAGTACAATCTCCAAGCATCTTCTCTAGATGGAGGAACGTCTGCTATTTCATAATGTTTACCAGTATAAGGTAAGTTAGGATCAAGTTTTACTTTTGTATAATTTACACCACCTTTCTTATAGTTCTCTATTATTTGACTCAGCTTAGATGCTCCTTTTTTTCCAGTATATCCTTGAGGTGTTATATACTTATATGCAAAATCACTAATTCCTGGAACATAACCTTCACGTTGTCTAGAAGTAATTCCAACTTCATTCATTTGTTGCATATTTATCTCATGCCGAGATAACCCTTTCTTAATGCCTTCTCTTTCTATTCTAGCAAGTGCTCTTCCTGTTTCTGTAAATTGGTCAATGCCTTTCTTGAGTGCTTTCTTACCAGCACCTGCTACTTTTCCAATTATAGGTGTAATAAGTTTTTCCGCAGTACCCGCAATTACAGGAGTAGCAAAATTCATCGCAGCTCCTTTATAATCACCTTGTTGAAGGTTTAATGGAATTTTTCCTAGCACAGATGCACCATGTCCAGCGTATACACCAGGATTAATATAATCATCAAAAAAATTAGGCTCTTCTGAGAATCTTAATTTATCAGCAATAGCAGAAGTAGCCACTGCAAAGTTCTCAGGAGAACTCCACATATATGGTTGCACAGCATTTGCTACAGTAATTCTATCTCTACGATCTTGTATCTCATCTTTACGATCTTGTGCCTTCTTAGCTTTAGCTCTAGTTTCACGATCTTTTTGAGCTAACTCATTGCTTTTACGCATTGCTTCGTTAGCAATCTTATCTTGCTCTGCTTGCTTCTTAGTTTTTAAAATTACTTTAGGAGCAAGACTAGTCTCATCTTTTTTAGCAACAGTTGCTTGACTTGGATCGTAAACAACGCCACTATATTGATATTTATCTAACCAGCCTGAAGATTTTTTCTTTGCCATTACTTGTAAGAGATTTGACTTGGAGCTAAAATGAATTGAGATACTAAATGAACTGTAGAACTATTATCTAAGATGTGTCTCACCTTTAAATCTTTAGCTCGTAGAGGTGCTTTGTTAAATGAACGTGTAGTATAATCTAAATTGCTTAGATTAAGCTCTTTATCTATTGATAAAGATTGACAAGTTGTACCGAACATTGGCTGGTTTGGATTCTTAAGAATAGACCAGAAAGTATTGTATTGATAGAAGTTGTCGGATTTGGTTACTAATATACTCTTACTATCGTTAAAATACAAGGGGTAAGCCATATATGCAGCAAGATTATTTTGTGGTTTAGGTACCAAGTTCAATAAACCTGTACATTGCTGGCCATTATATAGGATAGCTTTGTTAAAATATTTATTAGTTTGGATTACTGCATTGTCATTAAATACACCATCTGGTATAGGAAGATATTCGTAAGCTTTAGTGTAGTCTACAATATTTTGTAAAATCTCATCTTGTACTTGATAAGCTATTGGATACTCAATAATGTATGGCTCAACATTACCATAGAACTTGTTATAGTTAATAACATCAGTTAAATGTCTCCATAGAGATGTTGTATTAGTAGGAGTGAATACAATATTATTAATCTGAGCATTCGTTAAGTATTGAATATCAATGGACTTAACTGTCTTACACTTACCTATAGATGACAATACAATCTTAGTCGCAGCGTCACTTACATTATTATAAATGACACCAAGAATCAATTGTTGTTTTGTAACACCGCCCCCTAAAAACGTTCCGATATTATCTCGAACGTCAAATGGACCGACACCATCTCCAGCACTTTCTAATTTTACAATTACTGTTTTAGGCATTTTCTTTTCTTTTATTTATTAGCAGATTCCATCTGATATTACGACACCACTTGAATCTAATTGAATATAATTGTTATCAGTGTTATAGTATCCAGCTCCTAATGTAGATGATCCTATTGAATCTGTGTAGATTGTCTTACCTACGCTAGGAACACCACCAGTACAATATGCAGTTTGATTCACAATTCTTGTACAAACATTACCTGCAGTACCAACTGTACTGATGTTAAATGGACTGTAAGAAGGAGGTACATATCCACATGTAGGGCTATTAACTTCAACTAGTTGTTGATTTCTTGTAGCACTTGTACATGAGTTAACTTCTTGGCTCCATAAATCAAATCCTACACAGTAGTATTGTAAATCCCAAGTACCACAGCTTTCGCTCACTGTACCTGTATCAATTGTTCTTGTAGTTCCTGCAGCACAAGGATTAGTTTGTACTTGATCTTGACGTAATGTACATGATCCTGTTATGCAATATGCATTTCCTGAATTAACCCAAACTGGAGTAGTGTCAGGATAAGAGTTAGAAGGATTAGTTGATTGCCATGTTCCACCTACTAAATAGATGTTAGCTCCTGTGTAACAAGGATTGCTATTAACATAAACTGGAGTTGAATTAACTGTACCACTTGAACATGTGTAGTATGTACCTACTTGACCTCCTTGGGTTTGAGTGTTACTAGCACCGCAAGCACCACTACATGTTACATCGTAAGTGTTACCTGTTGGATTACCATTACAGTAGTATTTCTCAATGAAACGCTGTGTTGTTCCTAAACAAATGTAATCTGTGTAGTAAGTTCCGTTACATGCTTCATTACATTGACAAGAGCAATTACTAATTACATAAGAAGAACTTTCTCCACAGTCATTGATTGTAGGTTGAATCAATGCGTTTCCACTACATATTGGAGATCCCGAAGGTACATAATTTTGTCTATTATACAATGTAAATGTTAAATTATTACCAGCAGTTAATGTAACAGTTGATCCACTACCATATGATGATCCATTAAGTATAGCTGAACAAACATAGAAACCATCATAGTCTACACGAATTGTAGTTCCTACAGGATAACTTCTAGAACCTCCATCCCAACTAGGATCTGCAGTACCATTGATATAAGGTGTGTAAGAACTAACATTCAATCCATTTAACGGATTTAATGTTACTGTTACAGGAGCAATAGTAGTACTTGTAGTAGTAGTACTGCTTGGAGGTACAGTGGTACTAGTTGATGTAGTAGATGTTGAGCTAGTACTTGTTGTTGTACTTGTACTAACAGGATTCATATAAAGTGTAATAGGATCACTAAGGTTAGTACATGCTGCACTACCAACATATGCTTGAATAAAGTTACCAGTAGGAGTACCATCCCAATCAACATTAATTGTCTGACTTCCTGCAGAATTAAATGTTAATGATATAGGAGTTCTAGTTCCACCAGCAATTGAAGTACCGACTACAATTGGATATGAAGTAGAGCTAGGAGCACTCATTGTAACTGTGTAAACAGCAGATTCAAATGGTGCTACTGTTGTAGGTCCTGTGAATGTCCAATCACCATTTACAATCGGCACACATGCAAGCGTTGTACTTGTACTAGTTGTAGAAGTAGAAGTAGAAGTAGACGTACTTGTTGAAGTAGATGTACTAGATGTAGATGTTGAAGTAGATGTTGTAGGTCCTACATATTCTGTTGTTGTACTAGTAGTAGTTGAAGTAGGTCCTGAGGTAGTACTAGTAGTGGTACTTGTAGTTGGAGCTAGAGTACTTGTAGTACTTGTAGTTGGAACTATTGTAGTAGTAGTACTAGTTGTAGGAGCAATAGTAGTAGATGTGCTTGTAGTTGAAGTAGTAGATGTACTTGATGTTGACGTAGATGTTGAAGTCGAAGTAGATGTACTAGTTGAACTTGTAGAACTTGTTGTAGAAGTTGTTGTTGGAGTATAGTTTATAGCATCAATAGTAAACACACAACCTTCTTTAACTGCATTTCCTACCAACTGACAAGGAGTTACATATGACGCACTACCATTCAATGAACAATAAACATCTATTGGTCCAAATGTAGTTGAAGTAGTTGTAGTAGATGTACCAAGAATTGTACTAGTTGTAGTAGTAGTTGATGGTCCTACATACGCAGTGGTAGTTGTAGTAGTAGTTAATCCTGATGCAATAGCAGAAAAATCACAACCTTGATTGTTTCCAGAATAGAAGAAGTTATTCTCAGCAATGTAATAGTTAGGAATATAACTATGGAAAGAGATCCAACTCTTTGTATTCATGTTGTAAGACAATGTCCATGACTTATTACAGAAGTATGTAATGTCATTTAGCTGAACAACCTCTTTAATTGTAGTATTTCCTACAATAGGATAGATGTAATATTCTTTATAGTAACCTACTTGTGCAGGATCTGTACCATAGAAAATCTTACCAACCCAATTTGGTTGTGGGATGTAGTCAAGTTTAGTGATAATGATTCTATCAAATTTAGAATCATACACACCTGTTAAACCAACCTTAGTAAAATTGTTATCTACATCAGCTTCTGGGAAGTAACGTAAGATTTCAAATGCTAAGTGGTCAGTCATGAAACGATTGACACCTGAACCAAATGCAGATAAGTCCACAACTTGTGTTCCTGTTACTAAGAATATCTGTCCACGCTTAGCATCAATTGTTACTTGTCCATTAGGAATCTTTAACAACATCTTGTGTTGAGATCCTACATATCCTAAATCTGTCTCAGCAAAGTCAATTGGAGGAGCAGATCTAAACAATGTAGAATTACCAATATAAGCAGCTTGTGGATTGCTTGTATCGATTGTAAGCATTGTATTGTATAACAATGACTTATTCTCAAAACGAGCTAAGATAGCCTTGTTTTGGATACCATCTAATGATGTAAGCTTTCCGTATGTTTGAGGGAAATCAAAGAAAGAAGCAGGTCTATACAATAACCAGTTATTCACCTTACTTGTAGAAGATGGATCTTGTTGATCTGAATAGATAGCTCTAAACGGAAACTCTTTTTCACAAGTACTATTTGTCCAATTTAAAGGAAGGTGTGAGAAGAAGTTCTCTGTATTCTGTTTAGAATAACTTAAGTTGTAGTAGTATGTATTATCTACTGCAATAGGTACTCTAACTTGTTGCAACCAATCGTCAGGGATACCAGAACTTACACGAGGGTAGAAGTTACCTTCATTACCATTATATGCTTGACGCAAGTCTAAGTTGATAGAACTCTCACAATAGAAGTAAGGAATTCCATACGCAAACATATACATCTTACCATCGTAGAATGATTGAGTATTACTTAAACTTGTAGCCCCATCATAATTATCATTACTAGGTGGAGTTGGTGTAGTTGGTGTACTTGTATATATAGGATCAGAAGGACAATCAAAACAATGTGCCTTGATTGAAATAAAATTTGTTAATGTATCACTTCCTAAAACAATGTCACTCAAAACAGAACGAGATGAATGCCAGTATTGAGGATAAGCAATATTACCTAATTGATCATAATTAATATCTGAATCATCTGGAGCTAATACTCTATTATCAATAAAGAATGGAAGCTTAGTTTTAAATGCAAACTTACCAATGAATGTATCACCACCAAATATAGTTTTAACTCCTGTAGGAGAATCTCTATCTACTTGGAATCCTGTATCAATTGTTTCGTATGTATAGAGTTGTCCCCATTGATTACGAACAACATTCTTAATTGATGCATAGTAAGATACAACTTTAATAGATTGTAACTCTTCAGGAACAGCACATTTCTTTTTCTGTGATAATGTAAATCTAGAATCATCAGAGATTTTACCAGCAATAGAATCTATATCATTTGGAAATCTAAGAGGAATAACTGTAGTGGTGTTATCACTACGCTTTTCTATAGTTTTTAAATAAACAGATGACTCACGTTGGAAGTTATTAAGATCCCAAGTATCTCCTACTGATTGTACGCCTGGATATACATATTGATACTTATCAAGTTGTCTTTGCTTAACACCATCACCATTCTGAATATTTCCAAAATAGTCATAGCTTGCAATTGAGTTGAATGAGTATGCAAAGTTTTTTCTAGTAATTCCACTAATATAAATCTGTAGATAAGATTGATATGCAGCAAATACAGCATTCATATCTCCATCTGCTATAGCATAGCTAGAGACTAATGCTTTTTGTTGAATAGCTTTTGTAATTAGCTTATAACTTGCATTACTTTTAACAGGAACAAAATGTGCTTTTCCTGCTCCATACATTACATTCTCAAGCTTTAATACATCTCCTAATGTAGGTTGTCCAAACGATGTTTCAGGAGAGTTAAATACTTGTCTGTATTTAGTTTCATTATTAATCTGACCACCTGGCTCATTGTTTACAGTAAAACCAGTGAATTTTTTAGGATAACATTCAGGATTAAATGAATCTGTAGATGTTGTTATATAATTCTTTGATCCACTTACATATGTTAACTTTGCACCAATTGGAACTCCAGGAACTTCAATATATTCAACAAGAACAGTTTTTGGAGAGTCTGCTACAGTAACTGTTATTTCTTTGGTAGCCCCATTTGCATACGGATCTCCATATGTAAATTTAGTAGAATCTAAAGCTCCATCTTGATTTACAACAATAGTAACGACAGTTGTATATTTCCCAATGTATGGGCTAAATATGTTACATACTAATCCACCTGTTTTTTGTGGAAATGTAGTTGAACAAACATACTGTGGCTCCGTTTGAGCAACAATATTAATTGTTTTTACTTCATTAGTAAAACAGTCATTATAAATTAATGAGCCAGGAGATGTAACACCAGTAATCTTATACTTCTCCGATTGACCACTATATGCATTGTTTTGCTTAAGTAAGAACGGATCTGTATTAAGATCGTTATATGGATAGTTAGGATAGTAGTAGTATGTAGGATTAGGAGAACTTGATTCATCTCTTGTATATCTACCTACGTTTCTTAAAATACCCTTTGCAACAATAGATTTGTTTGTATTACGATTACCACGAACAATCTTGTATCCTGCAATTTCGTTTCTTTGTTCAGGAGTTAAGTATGTCTGAATTAATGATTCAATCTGTGCTGTGTCAACTCTAACACCAAGTGGATAGATAGCATTAGCAGATTTCATCTCTACTTGATACTTACCTGCAACTTCAACAGGAGTAGCACTTTCAAATGCAGGACTTACTAAAATATCAGGAAACTTGTGATGACGAATTGGTCCTGTTAATCCTGCTTCTGTAAATACTGGTCCTTTATATTGTTCAGTTGATTGCCAATAAGCAAAGTCACCATATTGATATGGTGTTGCACCATTAATTGTTGGTCCTGTAGCAGCAACCCCATTACCTGCAGTGTTATACACTTTCCAACGCTCAAGTGGTTGCAATGTATCATCCTCAGCAATATAGTCTGGGTTAGTTTTATCAACCCTAGGCTCTATATCAGAATCTTTACTTATTCTTCCTGGAATATGAAAACCATCTGTCTGCTTACCATTCTTTAATAAGAATACAATCTCAAATGCATATACTTCATCACGTAGATAACCACGTAAATTAAGTGCATTTAATTCATCTGCATAGTTTTGCCCTGCTGCCATTTTGTATGACTGCCATTGCAATGTAATTCTAGCAGCAACGTTTTGATAAGCACTGACTCTATTATTAGATTTTAATCCATCCCAAATCAAAACATCCTGTACAGAAGTTACATCATTGGCAATATCATAGTATGGATACTTCTCAAAGATTTCTTCAATAGCTACAGCAATTGGAGTTTTATTTTGTCCAGAATAGATGACAGTATTTTTACCAGTAGTTGCACCAGTTTCAGCAGGAATTTTATCAATTAAGTATGTACCTAGTAACTCAGCAGAAGTTGCATTATTAACTGTTTTGATTACAGCAACATTGTAATAATCGAAGTAACCTTTGATATCAATGTTAGTAATAGTAAGCTGAATAGACTTGTTAACTTGATAGTTAAAGTCTTGTGTTTCTACAGTTGTATTAGCAATAGGAAGAGGATTCGTAACAGAATAATAAGATGTATATCCTGCTCCTGTAGAACTACAATACTGAATAGCAAACTGATATGTACCAGCAATTAACTCTCCACCATTTAAAACATCTGTAACTGAAAGTTGAGGGATGTCAAAATTAGGTTGGATATTTAAAATATTACAATCAGTTAATTGATTATCATCAGAAGTAAATTTACCTAAGTCTAAATATCTACGAGGGTTTTTACCATCAGTCCAATATATCTCAATAGAACGGTCATCATCATTTACACAATTTGCAACCTTATGTACAACTTTATGTATAGGATAGTTTACATCAAAGTTCAAACATGCTCCTTTAACATATGTACGATATTTACAATCGTTATTAATCATGTAACCAATCTGATATTCAGGATTGATTGAACTAGGTTTTATTAAAAAGAAAACATGTTTATTCTGTTCAGGAATAAAATGTTTACCAATTAAAATAAAATTATCAGGAAACTTTACGCATAGCTCATTACCTGCTTCATTCTGATAGTTAACAGAATTAGCATCAAAGTTTTCTACAGCAGCATTCAATGCATAAGTTAAACTTCCTTTAGGTATTTGTGCTACTGCACTATCTAAATTCAGTCCTGTTTGTGCAAAGTTATACTCGTTAGTAACGTTACCCTGATTAGTTGTTTCTTCTGCGGCCATATCGGTTTGTTCTGTTTGGCAGTTCGTACATATTGAACCTGTTCAGGTCATTCTTAATTCTGCGTTGTTTATCCCAAGCAGTTTGTTTCTTTATTTCAATATCGGCCATAATGAATGCCTCTTCAGAAAGTTGCTTATAATAAGCAAGCTTCTGTTGTATTTGTTGGAACGTTTCATCTGTTAATTGGTTGGAAAGCATTTCAAACACTTTGTATTTAATAAATGCTTCTACGTACTCACGAATACGATAGTTATCAGGGATTAACTGATTACCAATCTCATCATATTCTGTAGCATAGAATACTAAGTGTACAATGCCATTTCTAAAATTAGTTACGAATTTATTATCTCGGATATCAAATGATCCATATCCTGAAGATCCTGGAGTGAAATTAGCTCTACTTGCTGCTGCTGTACCATTGTCCCACGCAGCTGTGTAAGATAAATCACAATTAGCTCTTGCAGAGATATTACCTGGTTGAAGTAAGTATTCTTTAGTGTACAAGTTTGCAGCACTATTGTTTGTCTTGTAAACTGTAGAGAACAACTCTGGCATACAAGATCCGTCACAACCTGGAGTGTTACACTCTGTACAAGTTGTGTTACAAGTGCCATCTTGTGTAGTGATTGGGCTAACTTGTATAGTTGTAGAAGTAAATGCTTGAGAATAGAAAGAACTAGCCTCCTGGTAAGTGTTACCATACACTGATGTACACATCCAAGCTTCACGAACAGCATAGAAGTTATCTGGAAGACGTGCTTCAAAATCTATAATATCAAGAGGTTGTTCTGAAATAACATAAGTGGTTCTGCCTAACTTACGTAGACACTTGTCTAAATAAGTGGGAAATAACAAATCATCAACAGCTCCTGTATCAAAGTAGCTTTTAAGTTCTTCTTTCACTGTAGCATATACAGGCTCAGGAGAAACAAAATCATATTTATAGTAGTATGACATAGTAATTTATTTTTTCCACTCTCGATAGATATGTTGATATTTATCGTCAGTTTTTATGTAATGAGATAATAGTCTTGATGTAGTGCGTGTAGGTTTGAAGTACCAAAGATCTACAAGTCTTATTCGTGTAGTCTTTTTAAACCAAATCCAGCCAAAGAAATAGCCTTCTGTATGATAGTTGAAGTTGTAGATTCGTTTACCTTTTTCTTTACTCTTCTGCCAATCTACAGGAAGATTGACTAGTTCTACACCACTAATTGTTTTTATCTTCTTACGCTTCTTCTTGTTAATAGAGAATTCACCAAAGCCCAAAGGCAATCGTGCTTTATCTCCAGTTTCAAGAATGTAGTTTTTGAAGTATTCATTGTAGGAATAGACGATATTCCTCCAGTCATCAAATGATATTTGAATAGATGGGTTCTTCTTGCAGAAGTCTTTGTAGTTATCTTTACTGGAACTTCTCCAGTCAACTTTTACTCTAGGCATAAATTAGCTTCCTGGTAATGTATTAGGAGATTGTCCATCTAAATCATCTGATGTCATATCCTGTTTTAATCTAAAGTAAGTTTGTAATAATTTCTGTGATGTAAGTTCCAACACTTGTTTTTCTAGATATCCTGGAACACCATACTCTTTATCTAATGGATTTTTACAAAACTCATCAAGAGGAATTGTTTGAGATGTACAACCATACATAACCGTATTAGGAACATCTGTTTCAAAAAATGCAGCAATTCTAACATTCTTTATTAATGGATTACTGATGTATAAGTAATCATCATAAATCCAGAAATATGATTCTTTCTTAATAATAGGAAGCTTTAATAGATTAATATAACGATTAATAGTAATCTCTTTAAACTTCTTAGCTACTCCTCCCATAGCATTAATAGACCATACACCTTGAATAAGGTATTGATAGTTACCTTCTGAAATAGGAGGAAGTTTATACTTACTTCTAGCAACTTTACAAGGATCTGTATAATCACAGCATTCAGAGATGGGCCTTTCCTCCATCTCTAAACACGGGATTGTTGTAAACAAAGTATCTGTAGCCCATAGTCTACGTAAGTTTGTTTCACGCTTAATTAACAAAACACTATTGTTCTTAATTTCAGACGCAATAGCTCTGTCTGTTATCAAACCATCAGTCGATAATAATTTGTGCATTGAACGCA
>JACCDN010147995.1_pt1 | contig 41772 bp, 41 predicted proteins | sample 7441691 | NCBI WGS metagenome assembly JACCDN01 (sample SAMN15323439, study PRJNA562643) | freshwater metagenome | isolation source: river surface water | place: USA:Blue River Watershed | collected 2017-08-16 | reverse complement strand
TTCAACATCATCGTCCACTTGATCTCGGTGTTTTTTCTCTCCCTGTTTCTCCTCGGTAGCATGTCGATTTTCCCAATCATCTTTCCCGAAGCCTCCACCCTCGCCAACCTCCCTTTCTTCTCCTTCGCCCAAAACACGCTCCTTATCTTTCTCTGGCTCTACAGCTTCCTCGTCTGGATCGATTACTACTTCGATGTCTGGGTGGTCACGAACGAGCGCATCGTGAACATTGAGCAGAAGGGCCTCTTCAACCGGCACATCAGTGAACTGCGCTTTTCCCGAGTCCAAGATGTCACTGCCTCGGTCGATGGCCTCATCCCAACCATGCTCAATTTTGGTGACGTCTACGTCCAGACGGCGGCCGAGCAGGAACGCTTCATCTTTCGACAGGTGGGCGATCCTTTCAAGATCAAGGATCGGGTCATGACCCTGTCGCGGGACGCAAGCAAAGACGAGATGCACGACATCGCCGTCGCCCTCGGGAAATAGTCTTCCTTCGACCCAGACTTTTCTTTTCCGCCATTTTCGGCTAGAATACCTCTTGTTCAAGAGGTATTTTTCTATCTTCTAACGTAAAGACGCGCGATTTTGAGCGTAGTTCTAGGCGCAATCGAAGCACAGAGTAAGCGGTACTTGTGTTGGTACCGCGGCGAGTACTAGAGATTGCAACGACGAAATACGCCAAAATCACAGGTCTGCCACTCCTATGTCGGGACACTCTCACTGGGCGACAACCCATCGCGCCAAAGGCGTGAACGACGCCAAGCGTGCCGCTGTTTTCACCAAGTATGGTCGCAATATCATCATCGCTGCCGCCGCTGGTGGTGGCAATCCTGATAGCAACTATTCACTCAAGATGGCCATCGACGCTGCCAAGACCGTCAACATGCCCAAGGACAACATCGACCGGGCGATCAAGCGCGGTACCGGCGAACTGAAAGACGGCGCTCAGATCGAAGAACTCACCTACGAAGCTTACGGCCCGGGCCAAGTCGCTCTCATCATCGAAACCGCGACCGACAACAAGAACCGCACGGTGAGCGAAGTGAAGAGCATTCTCACCAAAGGGAACGGCAAGTTCGTCCCGACTGGTGCTGTGTCGTTTATGTTTCGGCGCGTCGGTCTCATCGCTTTTTCGCTCGAGAAATATTCGGCCGAGACACTCGAGAACGAAACGCTCGAATCTGGGGCTGATGATTTCTTCGTGACCGATGAAGTGTTTGTGGTGGTCACAGCCATCGATAAGCTACAGTCAGTCGAAGAATATTTCCGTGATAAGAATATGATTTGTGAAAGTGCGGAGCTCGGCTATGTCCCCTCGCAAACCGCCACTCCCACCGAGAGCGACCTCCCTGCTCTCGAAAAGCTCCTTGAGACTCTCGACGATCATCCCGATGTCCAAAAAGTGTGGGATAACCGCGCCTAGCTTATAAAGAAGAAGCGTCGTAGGATTTCCCACGACGCTTTTTTATATACAACAATTATCACTCTCCTGCTCACTCTTTTTTTATTTCTTCTTCAAGACGAAGAGAAGCGTGTTTGGGATCGATGCGGCTGCGGCGTCCTTCGTTCCCCAATTGAACGACTTAGTTTCAACTACTTCCAGCCCGGCCGAAGCGGCATTTGCTCCGAGGTAAGCTTCGGCATCGTGATAGTAATAATGGAGCGTGGTATCGAACACCTGCACTGACATTGACTTCCCCTCGGCTGGCTCCTCTGCTTTCTTCCGGAGCTCTGCGGCACAGTATTTCGGGTGCGGGAGCGAAATTACCGCATAACCACCGGGCTTTAAAATACGGACGAGCTCCGTATATCCCTCATAAATATCGCGCAGATGATGGAACGAAAACCGTGAAACTACCATATCAGCTGAAGCATCTGGCAATCCTGTATTATACCAATCCCCTTCAACGACGGTAATCGGTTCGCTCTCATTTTTTGTTTTCTCCGAAAGTGCCCGCATGTGAGCCGATGGCTCGACACCAATAACCGCACTTGCACCTGATACCTTCAACCACCTCCGTAAGTAGTCACGGTTCGACCCGGCACCAAGATCGTATAACGTTTCAATCGGTTGCACCTCACGAATTTTTACAATCTCAGCTTCCATAGCGAGCGTCGCGCCATCTTCTACTTTTTCCACCCCGAAAAATTGTTCTTGTCCGGCCGTATACTTTTCCGCGGTTGATTTATCGTATGCGCCCGTCTCTCGATTTACTTGCAGTTCGTATGACATAGGGCTATAGATAATAAATCTTCTTATCAATTATACCAAAAGAAAACCGGCAGCTGCTATACTAAGCAACTGCCAATTGATTGACTTATCTATAAGCGGATAAGTAACGCGAATATGTTTTTTATCCGTTTCGGGATAACTTAGGCAATGAGAAGTCTAGCATAAGACTCGCATAGCTTCTTTCATAGAACTTATTACCAGCCTCCCAGTTCTCATTGCAGGCAAATTTGCACCACAGCCCGTTACTTTTTTTGACTTCCCAGAGCATTGCACCTTTTTGCACGGGTTCCAGCACCCATTTCTGAGCGAATGATTCGTCTGTAGTGACTCCGTGGATTTCCTCTCGCCTCTCAAAATAAGGCAGGTTTTTAAACGAAATCAGAACAAAAACTCGTTGGCCCATCATGTCATTCTCCTCGCACTGCTCTCCGTCGCCGATAGGCTTCAGTCAGAGAGTGCGCTCGTATACGAGAGGGCAGGCGCTATGCGCTTATGCATGGTGCCAACTCCTTCGTATACGAGATTTCAGATTTTCAATGTACTTTTCTCTACGAGTCCTCAAACCGCTTGTTTGAAAACTTGATGGAGAGGAGAAGCGTCAGGTTCAACACTTCTCCGGAACCTACCAGCTACGACTTAATTCAGCCCAAGGTCATCCTCCCTTCTTTGATAACCTTATTCAGGATGTCCACCATTGCCTCATGTTCAAATGAGTTCCATTTTGGGTCAACGAACATGGGAAATGCCTCTGCCCAAGAAGATTTTTCTCCCTTTCCGTCATTTGACATAGGAAGGATGGCGCCTTGCGCCAATGGGTGAGAAGAAGTTTGATGCAACTCCTCCGTGCGGTAATTCCACGCGTGTGGAACGCAAATAGGATGCTGAGATGCCGGACGATACCGAACTACATATGTCTTAAACTCTCCATCCATTCCTCCGTTCGAAACTGCAAAACCTATTTCCGCAGTCATGAGACAAAGTTTAAAGCTACAGCAGGTACTCATGGCATTCCTTCACATCATCTTTCGTTACTCACATGAGTCGATCAAGAGGTGCGCCTAGGTCTTAGGATGGAAAGGACTATGCATCACCCTCTTTACTCTAAGACCTAAGTGGGAGACTTTTCAAAGAACTGATTTCAAGCTTCGACTCACTTACGTTCTCTCAGCTTGACTCCATAGTATAGCAGAAAATACTAATACTGTCAATTATAATATGTCATTATTTATATACTAATTTACTTTACAAAAAGCCATAATATGATATACTGTATATATATTTATGACGGATTTAGAATCACAAAATTGCGTACCGGGAGAAATGCCGGAAAAATCCGTTCTTACGGAACACGAGCGAGCCGCTACCATGCTCCAGGATTTTGGTCTATCTGAAAGCGAAACCGCAGTCTATATAGCTCTCCTTGAGGCCGGACGAGAGCTTGGTGGTTCAGACATCGCCAAGAAGGCTAGTATTCCCCGCCAGTACGTCTATACTGCCCTGCCAATGCTCCGTGAACGCGGCCTGATCATCGAAATTCCCCGTGGCAAACAATCTCGCTACAAAGCCGTTTCTCAGGGTGAAATCGAGAAGATTGCCAAACGCAAGCTGGTCGAAGCAGAACAGCTCGTCCATGAACTCTCAACATTCTCCCGCCTCGGCTACGAACAGGATTTTGAAGTAATTCAGGGAGAAGAAGCGATCCGGAGGTTTGAAATGGAGAACGTCGAAAAAATGGACGCGGGAGACTTTGAATACATCATCGGTGGAGCTTCGGATGGCTTTACCAAGACTATGGGGCCACTTCTCAAGCGCTACTTGAACGAAAAGAAAAAGAAAAACATCGGGGTAAAGTACATCGGAAGTATCAATGAAGAGCCTTATTACAAGCAATTTATTGGAATTTACTCAAACCAGGAATACCGCTTTATGAAGCAATTACCGCAAGGAGTGGCGCATATGGTCGTCCGAAAAGACTCGGTTAGTTTCTATAGCTTTCTCAATCCCCCACTCATCTACGCGGTAAAGTCCCCAGTTGTCGCCAAAAACTACGAGCAATTCTTTCTCATGCTCTGGGAAATGGCCAAGTAAAAAAAAGAAGAAGCGTCGTAGGATTTCCCACGACGCTTTTTGCTACTTGTTCATACAAGTCCCAGCTGCTGTTTTTTGAAACGACGCGTCATACTTCCAGGTCTACCGCTGAAACTCCCTCCGTTTCGATATACAACAACGATAACGTCCCCTTCTTCTTGAAGGCTCTCGATGTGGAGGTAGTCCTTGCTCGACTGAGTGTCGTCGATCAGCTGGTATTGAAGTTTTCCGGCACTCTCCCACACCAAATAGAGCGTGTCATACCCGTAGCTCGATCCGTTCTCTACCAGTCGTTTAACGATGCAGATGTCAGACCGGCTTTCGAGAAACTGCGGTCCATAAGTGTAGTCATAGCGCACATCAATATGCGGGCCCACTCGATCGATCAACTGTTTCACTTGGTCAACATTCATTTCGCTCTCCTTGTGTAGTAAATATGTTCCGCCAAAAGAAAAGAAGGGGTGCCATGAGAGGCGCCCCTCTTTGGTTTTTATTCAATTTCTCTTCGACTACTGACTCTTCGCTTTCTCACGAATCCGTTTGAATGCCGCTATTTCGTCCTGTAGACGTTGTTTCCCAAATCTCATCCAGTAAGCATCCACAGCACGCTCGAAGCTCTCTCGAAAATCGGTTTTTTCGGTCAGTCTCTCGAAGGTATACGCCGACGTATCTGTGCCATCCTTCGCTCTGCCGGATTGCAACTCGTCTATCGTATGTTTCACTGCATATGCAGCCAAGTACGATCCATCGGCATCTATCGGAAATTCCTCTGGAGTCCAAATTGACAGCGGCTGATATTGAATAGGTACACCATCAAATTCCAAATCAAGAAAATTTCTTTCTCCTGCGATTGGTAGCGAGTCTTCCGTTGCTGTAAAGGCCTCAAGAAATCTCTTTTCACCAACCGCGACTGCTAGTTTTTCAATATCTTGTATTCGGTAAATACCAAAGACAACCCGCTTCTTTCCATCATGATTGTACTTTTGGCACACATTCTTAATCTGTCCCCAGGCCGCCTGGAAATCTTCGTTATCCGTCTCGAGCTTCCGGTTAATCTCATTGGTCGGGCCGACGGTCGTGATATTGAACTTATCCGCCAGTGGCAAGACTTCACCATCAGGAACCACGAGAAGTGCGTCAGCCACTGCTTCAATGTCATGTGCATTGATTTTAGTCAGCGTCAAAAGCGAGCTGACTTGGCCATCTTCTTCAGGAGACTTGGTGACTTCACGGGCTCGCTTCAATCCCTCTACTGCTTGCGCGAATGCCTTGGGCGACTGGCGTTGTTCATTGTGACTTTCTTCAACACCATCCACTGATATATCCATCCAATCAAACTTGAAGTCTTCTGGCCACTTTGACAAAATCTTGGTGTAACTACCATTATCAATTACTCCAAGTCTGACATCCGGACGAAGACGACGCAGTTCAGTAAATACATCAAGATGCCACGGTCTCAAAATACGACCAATGGACAAAAATTTTGGACTATACTCCGCCCCTAGTTCCCGAGACTGGATGGGCATTTGAGAAACAATATTGATAATTCGTTCGCCCAAATGAGCTTCTTCCGAAACTACCGCACTACTTTTTTCTTCTTGATACAAACAGTGTGCACACTGCAAATTGCAAGCTCGCTCCATAACGCCCGACACCAAATGAGGTAATTCGTGCTTTTGATTAATGAGTAGTTCAGCCAATAATTCTGGAGTTGGTTCGATATCACTAGCCACAGCATCGGCAATTATCCAAGCATAGCGATTTGCAGAACCCTTCATTTCAGCGAGACGCTCCTGCACCTCAGGCTCAAGGGCAACTTCTGTTGGAGCGACCAGTTCCGTCTGTTTTTGCTCCTCAATTTTCTTTGGTTTAAAATTGAAGAATGTTATTGGTTGTTCATTCATAGATGTAGTCATGATGTTTTCTCCAGTCTAACACATTGTTAAAAAACTTCTTTATTCAATCTCGATGAGCACCGTATCTGCGAGTGAGCTGATACGATTCTCAATAGAGAGGAGAAAAGCGTTGCTTTTCCCCAAAACCACATTCCGATTTTATTGACAGGGTATTTCGGGAACCCCGCTCGACGTTGCGAGACCAAACGCTTCTTAGCGCTTGACGGGCTGAGAGCTTGCGCCCCGCCCTGCCGTTCCGGTGGCTGCTGTCATGGCAGTCTCCTTGCTCTGTATCCCGAGAGAGCCGCGGGCTTATGGGAATTGCCATAAGACAAGAGCACACTCTGTGCCTACTACTTTGCCAGGGAGGATACCGACGGCGTCGGCTGCTGTTGCCACGCTTCCCCAAGCGCCGTAACCCTTTGGTTACAGGGTTGGCCACCCTAACGGGTGACACGCACCGGTTGGCCATCACGGCCAGCAGACCCGGTGTTGGAAGCAATTTCCAACATATCTTTCACCTCCTTCCTCGCTATTTCTGGTTGCGACCCGGTTGATTGAAAGAACTGCTTCTCTACGAGCTCACCACACTGTGTGATGAACTTGATTGAGAGGAGAAGCGTTTGATTCAACACTTCTCCGGAACTCTCGACGTGTTACGCGAGGAGCTCGAGACCCAGAGCGACCGCTTTGTCCCAGTCCTTGCGGTCAAGAACCACCGGGATCTTTCCTCTCGGGTGGTTTTTCTCGAGGACTCGGATGAGCGACGGCATGAACGGTACATCATGATGGTCAGTATCGCTACACACCACCACATTGATACCCGATTCGATGGCATCAACGAGCACTTCAATCCCGTGCATCTTCTCCTGGCCCTTCATGTTCATGGGGAACATCAGGTCGGTCAGAATGAGTTTCTTTGGGAAAATACCCGATTTCAGAAAGTCCATCCGGCCACGGAAAGCCCCGAGACAACTCGCAAGGAAGACCATCACGCCAGTCGGTCCGTCCTTTTTACCGCAGAGAACGAAGCGCCAGCCAGTCAACCCTTCAATCCCGACAGGGCTCTCGCTGAAAGGTTCATCGGTAATGCCGAAAGCATTCTTCACGGCGGCGAGCGCTCTATCTTGCTCTTCCACCTTGTCTTCGACGATCAAGATGCAGGTCATTTCCATGATTCACTCCTTGAGTTGTGTGAAAGTACAGAATCTCTACGAGCCCACCACACCGTGTGATGAACTTGATTGAGATGGCGAGGAAGAAGTTTTCTTCACTCGCCACACGTTTACGCCTGGCCGTACTCCTCTTCCAGACGCTTAATCTCCTCCATGCGCCATGGCCACGCCATGCCGTCATAAACGAGTACACCGTCTTGGTCGTAGTGCCGTGGGAAGCAACATTCGGAACGACCGTAATCCCTCTTGAATTCCTTTTCTGGCGGAATAGCACCCTCCAAAATTTTCCAGTGGCGTGATTCGAGTGCATTGCGTTTCAGACTGACCTCGAACTCGAGCTTCTTTATGTATTCACCCGTCTTCCAATCAAGCGAGCGTTGATCATCTTCAGAGAAGCTGCCGCAGACGAACTGAATTCGCATGAACTCAATTCTACTTTCAAGGGCATTTATGACACTCTGCAGTCGCTGCCGTTCCACTTTAAGACCCGCAATGGCACTCTCGATCGTGACGCATTGCTTATACCAGCCGTGATATGCACCGTGAGCGACGAATCGAAACAACATAATGGCCTCCTTTCCCCAGAACCCCGAGGAGCGGGTGGCTATTTGCCGATTGGTTTGAAAGAACTGGATCAAGCTAGTTTGCATTGCTGCCTCTTAACTTGACTGTGTATTATACTCCGAAAACAACATATTGTCAATAATACCGTCTATATTTATGCAAGTACATGTCCTATTTTTATACTACTTTTTGCTTTAATAAAGGTATTTATCACTCTGTATCGGTTTTATTTGTCAAAAGTATTGACTATTTTATGAAAAAAGAGTATGATAGGGTTATGGAACACTTATTGGAACCACTGAAAAACCTAGGACTTTCTGAAAAAGAGGCCAAAATCTATCTGGCTTTGCTTCAACTTGGCCCCTCTACCCCCTACCAAATTGCCAATAAAGCCGAAATCAAGCGTCCAACAGCCTATGTCATCGCGGAGGAGCTAGTGGAAAAGGGGCTCATCGTCCATGTGCCTGGCGAAGACAAGAAACGCTATATCGCCCGGACTCCTGATGCCTTTATCGAAGAACAGGGCGAAAAACTCCGTGCCGCCCGGGCTATCCTCCCAGAACTGCGCTCTTTTCAAAAAGGTACTGCCGAAAAGCCCAGCATTATGTACTACGAAGGGGCCGATGGCATGCGTCAGGCTTATGACTACAAAAAGCGTGAACTCCATGGGAAAGAAATCGTCGGTTTTTTTGCTTCACCTGAGGACGCCTCACCGGAAGTCACCAAAGTTTTCATGGAATGGAATGAATACAAAGAAAAATATGGTCCAAAAGTCCGTGGTATTACGGTCGATAATTCCAATCTGACCCCCTACGCCAAATACCTTGAGCCCGATAAGGGCAGCATTGAAGCCAAATTCATGCCGCCTGAACTCTACAGCGCCAAGGTGTCCATCGAGTCCTGTGATAAACAGTTCGTGCGCATCTGTCTCATTGAGAGCGCCCAAACTCTCATTATTGAATCGCCCAAGTTTGCTGTGGCGATCGGCGAGGCTTTTGAACTCCTCTGGAAAGCCTTTGAAGGAAAATACGACCGCCCCCAAGCGCTCAAATTTGATCAAGAATAATATTCCCTTTGTATGCGCATTTTAGGCATTGATCCCGGCACGGCGACGGTGGGCTGGGGAGTTATCGAAATACAGGGCGGAAAGGCCACAGCGGTCGCTTTTGGTCATATCAGCACGAGCAAAGACCTCTCGGATGAGAAGCGTTTGGCTGAAATTGCTCGTGACCTCGAAGCAATCATCAAACAGTACCAGCCCGAGGAGGCAGCGGTAGAGGAATTATTCTTTTTCAAGAACCAAAAAACTATCATTTCGGTCGCTCAGGCCCGTGGGGTGATTCTCTTGACTTTGGAGAATTTTTGTGTTACTATCTTTGGTTACACGCCTCTTCAGGTGAAGCAGGCCTTGACAAATTATGGGAGAGCTGACAAAACTCAAGTACAATTGATGGTAAAGGCCCTTTTGAAACTTTCTGAGATACCAAAACCTGATGACACAGCCGACGCCCTGGCGCTCGCCCTCTGTCACCAGTCCCGCCGCAAAGTAGAATCTATTCAACAGGGTTGAGGGTAAAGGGTTTAGAAAAAAAACTAAATGACCTGCACCCTTGACTATCCCCTATACCCTAACCGCTATCCCCCTCATATATGTCCTATCATCCTTTCATCAACTTTATCGTCGAACAGGGCGTGCCGCTTCAGACGGTTGCGCTGCTGTTGATGCTACCTATCGTCGTGACCCTGGTCGCCTTTTTCCGACAAGTTGTCGGGATCAAAGCGTTTGGTATCTACACTCCTTCGATCATCACCTTTGCCCTCCTTGCTTTTGACCCAAATGGTATCAAGTACGGCATCGCTATTTTTGTCAGTGTCATCGTCGTGGGCACTCTGTCACGGCTCCTCATGAAGAAATTCCGCCTGCTCTACTTGCCGCGGGTGGCTATCACCGTCTCTATCGTCTCGCTTGCCATTCTCGGCGTACTCGTCCTTGGTGGCATGTACCGTCGCACGGGACTGGCTGCTGTTTCGATTTTCCCTCTCCTTATCATGATCACCCTCGCTGAGAAATTTATCGCGACTCAAATCGAAAAAGGCAGTCGAGTCGCGCTCATTCTCGCCGTTGAAACCCTCGTCATCTCGGTCACGGGATACTTCCTCGTCAGTTGGGATGCTCTCGTCACCCTCATCCTCTCTCATCCTTGGATCATCCTTGTGACCTTTGTCATCAACTTCTCGCTCGGCAAGTGGACCGGCCTCCGCATCACGGAGCTCCTCCGCTTCCGCACCATTATCAAACGTCTTCAATAGCCTTAGCTCCCGATCTCTGACTGTTTAATCGTCCCTCGTATGTTCGACTTCCTGAAGAAAAGCGGACTCCTCCTCGGCATGAACGCCCGAAACTTGGAGTACATCCGCCCGAACAACCGCAAACGCAGTATGGAGATTGCTGATAGCAAACTCCTCTGTAAGCGCATCCTGAAGAAGAACAACCTCGGCGTCTCGGCCCTCATCGCCAAGGTGAAAACCCTGGAAGAACTCGAACAGTTTGACTGGAACACCCTCCCTGACAGTTTTGCCTTGAAGCCCAACCGGGGATTCGGTGGTGAAGGTATCGTCGTAGTCTACGCCCGCAAAAAGGGTCGCACCGATGCCTGGGTCAAAGCCGATGGTTCGGTCATCACCATCGATGATTTGAAGACTCATATCCGCAACATTCTCGATGGATCATTTTCTCTCGCCAACACTCCGGACATCGCCTTTTTCGAAGAGCGTCTCAAACTCCTGAAACTCTTTAAGCCCTATTCATTCAAGGGCATCCCTGATATCCGCGTCATTGTCTTCAATCAGGTACCGGTGATGGCCATGCTCCGTCTCCCGACCCGTGCCTCCGACGGCAAGGCCAACCTCCAGCAAGGAGCCATCGGTGTCGGTATCGACCTCGCGACTGGTACCACTACCACCGCCATCATCGGCAAGGGGCAGCTCATCGAGTATGTCCCTGGCACCCGCCTCGTCCTCTCTGGTATCAAAATCCCCTACTGGAAAGACATCCTCCGTATGTCGGTCGAAGCCCAGACACTCTCAGGGCTTGGCTTCCTCGGTGCTGATATCGCTATCGACCGTGATCGTGGTCCCGTCATCCTCGAGCTCAATGCTCGGCCTGGTCTCTCCATCCAGCTCGCGAACCTTGCTGGCCTCAAGGGACGCTTGAAGCGCGTCTCGGGACTCAAGATCAAAACGGTTGAGCGTGGTATCCGCGTCGGCCAAAATCTCTTCGGGGGCGAAATCGAAGAAGAAATCGAGGAGCTCTCCGGTAAGCGTGTCATCGGCAGTATCGAAAAAGTGAAACTCATCGGCAAAGACGGTAAAGAAATCGAGGTCGAAGCCAAAATCGACACCGGCGCTGACTCGACGTCAATTGATACTGAACTCGCGAAACAACTTGGGTTTGAAGAGACTCTCACAATTTTCGGAGAGAGAATAGCAGGGAAAAACATTCTTACTGAGTATACAGAGCAAGAACGCGAACAACTGTTTGCTAATGTACCAGATCTTGCAGATACTTCCCTCACCAAGTCATCTCACGGGACATCATACCGGCCCATGATCCGTCTCGACCTCTCTCTCGACAGTGTAGTTATCTCCGCTAAAGTTTCCGTCATTGATCGCTCTGATCTCAAATATTCGGTCATCATCGGCAGAAAGAATCTCACAAGATTTTTGATTGATGTGAATAAATAACGCTATGCTCATCCTCACGGACCGTCCAACCAAAAAAATGGTTGCTGATCTTAAAAGCATCAATCCGCTCCTTGACCTCATGGGAGAAAATGCTTTTACGTATGAGCTTGGAAATTTTCAGTCCATGGAATTCTTTATTGCTGAGAATGATATCCGTGTTTTTTGCGAAAAAAAACTTCTTACTGACTTTGACAGTGTCTATATCAAACGCGCTGGAAAATATCAACCCATTGCTACTTTAATCGCACGCTATCTTCAAAAAAGAGATATCCCCTTCGTGGATACGCATCATGTTTTTGGATCCATCAATGGAAAACTAGCCCAGACGTTTGTACTGGCAGAAAGTGGACTCCCTGTTCCAAAAACCTATTTTTCACCCTCATACAACAAAGAAAAGTTGCTCCGTGCTGAAGAGTTTTTCCATTTCCCCATCGTGGCCAAGAAAATCATCTCTCGCCAGGGCAAGGGGGTTTTCCTGGTACGAAACCGCGATGAACTCCTCGCGCTCCTTGACCATAGCGACCGTGAAAAACTTATCCTACAGGAATTTATTCCCAATCAATCTGATTTTCGTGTCTTCATAACGGGTACTATTGTCGGTGCCCTCGAAGAGCGCACTCGACAAAACACCGAAGACTTCCGCAACAACGCCAGTCTCGGGGGGAGGGAAGTCTACTCCGATCCGAATAAGATTTCACCTCCCCTGAGAGACTTAGCTCTTGAAGCGGCAAAAGTCTTACACATCGAGGTGGCGGGGGTAGATATCGTCGTTTCGTCTCAAGACAAAAAAATGTACCTCTTTGAGGTAAATCGTTCTCCAGGATTTACACCGGAAGATCCTCAATCCACTGAAATCGTTTCTCTTTTCAATTATCTATGCCACGTAAGAAAATCCTCATCTACTTCACCAAAAAAGAAGTAGCCGCTGACCCCTACGCTCACATGCCTGATCGTCGGGAAATATACTGGGCTCTTTTTCAAGAAGGCAGATCTCGCGGATTCGACATGTACTTGGGAGTAAAGCCCACCATCCATCATGGCGGCATGGAATTTGAGAATGTCCTCTTTTTTACTGGAGAGCAATTTGAGCTGCGAGAAGAAAGAGTTTTTTTTGATGCCATTTTTGATCGTAGCCCCAAAAAGGATTTTCCGACACAGGACATCGATTCAAAAACACTCAACTCACTGGCTTTCAAAAGTCTCGCCAATAACAAAGACCGCACCTACGAGCTCCTGAAAGAATTCATGCCAAAAACATTTACGCTCACTTCGGAGAAAGATTTTGAATCTGCTATTGCTTCATTCCATCCAGAAGAAATGGCTGTATTCAAACCAGTAGATGGATTTGGTGGAAAAGGTGTTGTAATCACAGAAGCAAAAAATTTTACCGCTCTTCTTCTAAAGCCAAACAAAAAGTTTATTCTTCAAAAATTTGTTGACACCAGTAGCGGTGTGCCAGGCATTATTTCTGGCCACCACGATCTTCGAATCATCATAGTGGATGGATCTCCCATCCTCCTCCAGGCACGATCACCGAAGCCCGGTGAACTCCGAGCCAATATCAGCCAGGGTGGGCAGTGCTTTGAATTTCCCTATGAATCCGCCCCTCTAGCTCTCCGCTCTATCGTCAGCAAAGTCCATCCTCTCATCGACGCCGCTTTTTCCTCTCCATTTTATTCAATAGATTTTGGAATTGATCAGGATGGTACGCCTTATATTTTCGAAATTAACGATCAGATAGGCTTCAAGGGTGCCATCACCGGAGAAAATAGAAAGAAATTCTGTAAAAGCTTCATTGATTCTCTTGAAAAAAGAACGCTCCTCTAAAGTACCTCCTTTTGTTAAATTATCTCTGGAGCTATAAGCTTCTCTTTTTCGCTTTTTTGTGGTATACAATAGAGATACCTCTTTATATTTTCCTATGACTTTCTTCCGCAAGCGACGTCAGGTTCCAGGCTTGGAAAAGCCAAAAAGCAAGGTGTGGCGTATCCTCTTTCGTATCGGGATGGCCCTCACCCTCCTTGGGTTTGTCGTAGTCGGCTCAATCTTTGCCTATATCGCCAAAGACCTCCCGAACCCGGGAGATGTCGGTAACCGTATCATCGTCGAATCCACCAAGATTTTTGACCGGACTGGTACCCACCTCCTCTATGAGGTGCACGGCGAAGAAAAGCGCACCGTTATCCCCTTTTCGGATATGCCGGACGTGGTCAAGTACGCCACCATCAGTCTCGAAGACCAGGATTTTTACAGCCACCACGGCATCAAACTCACCTCGATTGCCCGTTCTATCTTGAAGGATATCGTTACGCTCGATCGGGCCCAGGGAGGATCGACCATCACCCAGCAATTTGTCAAAAACTCCCTCCTCACCAATGAAAAGACCCTGATTCGCAAAGTAAAGGAGGTTATCCTTTCGCTTGAAATGGAGACCAAATTCTCCAAGGATGAGATTTTGGCCATGTATTTGAATGAAATCCCGTATGGTTCCAACGCCTACGGTATCGAAGCGGCCGCTCAAACCTTTTTCAGCAAACCAGCTCGCGAGCTCTCGCTTGACGAAGCGGCCCTGATCGCGGCTCTCCCTCAGGCTACCGCCTACTATTCCCCTTATGGGTCACACCGTGATGCTCTCATCGGACGGAAGAATTTTACTCTTCGTACGATGGCGCGGCTCGGCTATATTACCGAGGAGCAATCAAACGCTGCCATCGAAACACCAACGCTTGATAAAATCGCCCCCCAAAAGGACATCATCGCTGCCCCTCACTTTGTCATGTATATCAAGGACTATCTCCAAGAGAAATATGGTGACCAGGCTGTAGAACAGGGTGGACTCAAGGTCATCACCACGCTTGATTGGGATAAGCAGCAGATAGCCGAGCAGGCGGTGCGGGAACAGGCTGAGAAGAACAAAAAATGGAAGGCCTCAAACGCGGCCCTCGTCGCTATCGACCCCAAGAATGGCCAAATCCTCTCGATGGTGGGCTCCAAGGACTACTTTGATACTAGTATCGATGGCAATGTGAACGTGACTATCCGTGACCGCCAGCCGGGCTCTTCATTCAAACCCTATGTCTACCTCACTGCCTTTACCAAGGGCTATCTCCCAGAAACTATGCTCTATGATGTAGAGACGCAGTTTGAGACGGCCGAAGGCAAGAGCTATCAGCCGAACAACTACGATGGTAAGTTCCATGGCCCCCTTTCGATGGCCAAATCTCTCGGCGGTTCGCTGAACGTCCCCGCCGTCAAAACCCTCTATTTGGTCGGCGTGAATGATGCGGTTAAACTCGCCAAATCTCTCGGTATCAGCGGTCTCAATGACCCATCCAGAGTCGGACTCTCACTCGTACTCGGTGGTGGCGAAGTGAAACTCCTCGAACATGTCGCCTCCTATGGGACACTCGCGACTGGCGGCATCAAACACGAAAAAACTGCCATCCTCCGCATTGAAAGTGCCAAAGGTGAGGTCCTCGAAGAATTCAAGAGCACTCCCGGCGAACGAGTGGTCGAGGAAAAATATGTGGCTATGCTCGACTCGGTGCTCTCTAACAATGAAAACCGAGCTTGGGTCTTTGGTGAGAGCAATCCCCTTCGTTTTGATAATCGCCAGGTGGTAGCCAAAACCGGTACCACGAACGAGTTTCGTGATGGTTGGACCGTAGGGTATACCCCATCACTGGCCGTTGGTGTCTGGGCTGGAAACAACGACAATAGTGCCATGGTAGAAGGGGCTGATGGAGTAAACGTGGCTGCTCCTATCTTTCGGGCCTTTCTCGACAAGGCACTCGTGAACTATCCAATTGAGGAATTTCCCAAGTACAATCCTGATGATGAAATCGGTGATGGTGAGGGTAAAACCAACAAACCAATGCTGGCTGGCAAGCTCGAGATGGAAGAGGACCTCAAAGTATGCAAAATCCCTGGCAAAAAGAATGAGTACTGTCTCGCCAACAAGTATTGTCGTGATAAAGATACCGACAAAAAGGATTTTGTCAGTGACCACGATATCCTCCACTATGTCAGTCGTGATGACCCCCGGGGTCCAGTACCAGATAAGCCAGACCGTGATGCCCAGTACAAAAACTGGGAAAAGGGGGTAGAAAACTGGTATGAAAAGCAAAAAGGCATTGTTGTAGATGATGCACCCGAAGACGAGTGTAAAGAAAGCGACTTTAGTGACTACAAGCCTAAAGTGAGTCTCTCCGTTCCTGGCAGTACCGACTCTACATCGCTCTCACTCAGTGTGAGCACCGACGCTCCATATGGAGTCGATAAAGTGACCTACTCTGTCGATGGGAGTGAGGTTGGCTCAACTGGAGACAAACCCTACTCAATCAACTATTCTATCCCTGATAGCAAAAATCACTCCACCATCAAAGTTGAAGTGAAACTCAAGGATGAAAATGGCAATGAAGCCAGTGATAGCAAAAACGTAGAGGTCAACTACTAGACCATCTTTCTTTAGCCCCGATCGACTTTGATTTCAAGAATACCCTCAGTCCCAAGCCAGGTATTCATCTTGTCACGCAGGCGTTCTTTCTCCAGCCACACCTCATTTCCCCAAAGTGAGCTCCTTGATGAAAGGAATAGCTTTTTGTCTTGATAAAGTGAAGGAATAATATTTTCCCCACCCCGAATGCCGTACTCCTCTACGAGTACTTTTTTGGCGATGTAAAAGATAGTTTTTTCGTCCAGGAGTACTGGCGCCTTGATATGCTGCCTTTTTGGCAGGAGGTCCCTGATATTGCGCATACAACTTATACCAAACAAGAAGAAACCCCCTATTTTCGAATCGGCATCATTAGATAGAGATACTCCCTGTCTATTCCGTCATTTTCGAGCACCATCCGGAGAGCGGCTGGCGTAGTCGCTGTATTGGCCGAAAATAGCACTTTTTCACTCGAAAAAGCATTGATACCTTCGAGAACATAGCGTGGATTAAAGAGGAGAGTGAGGGCCGAGCTTCCTTTTTGATACTCCACGGGTACTACCGTCTGATTCTCCCCTACTTCCTGGGAGCGCGAAAGAAATGTACAGGTCTTTTGTTCTGGATCAAAAACAAGGGCTATTTCTCCACTCGTATAAGAAGACAGTGAACCAGCAATTTTGATGGCACGAAGGAGGAGGGATCGCTCAAAAACAACCTCCAACGAAAACTCCTTCGGAATAATCTGCTGATAATCCGGATATTTCCCATTGATGACCCGAGAGGTTATCTCTACTCCATCTACTTCAAAAAATACCTGATTCTCCTCGAGTGCCATGCGAATAACCTCGCTCTCAGGCGTAATAACGCGAAGTACTTCATGGAGCACCCCATTGGGGATAATAAGTGGGTGTTCCTGATCAAAGGCCTCCGAAAAATCGGGCTTTTCTTGGAAGGCGATTACTTCTTCAGCCAAACGAAAACTATCAGTCGCGGCCAAACGGAGATTATCCTCAGAAATTGACAGACACACGCCGGTGAGCTCAAGTCGAGCCTCATTCAAGCTCACACAGAACAAAAGCCGTGAGAGGGCATTTTTGAGCTTCTGAGCAGGAAAACTGTACTGATACTCCTTTTTATACTGAGGGATAATCGGATAATCCTTGGCATCCATGCCTTTGATACGAATCTGATACGCTGTACTCACCACAAGGAGGTGCTGATCCTTTACGCTGAGCTCAATCACATCTCCACTGGGAAGATTGTTAATAAAGTTATTCAATATCTTTGCCGGCACCGCGATTCTACCTTCACTTTCTATTTTCGCCCCAATAACAGCCACAATACCGATTTCGAGGTTCGTCGCTGAAATCTTAAGTCTCCCCTTTTCTGTTTCTAGGAGAAAATTACTGAGAATAGGGAGGGTTGACTGCTTCCCCGCAACTCTTTCTAGGTAAGAGAGGGCACGGGCGATATTTTCTTGAGTACAGGTGATATGCATAGGTGTGGGTTAAAAAGTAATCTTCTTCTTTTATATATTTAAGACTTCTTTATTATCATTAGGGGTGTGAATATCTGGATAAGTTGATTGATGGCTTTAAAAAAGGGATTACTTATGCTTTTGAGTCCAGCTCTTGTCGGGGAAAAGTCCGGGACTTTTTCTTGAACTGAAGAAAAGTGGGATGAATGTTTGTTTTGTGCACGAGAGGCTGATTGGTTATCCAGGGTTTGTACAGGTGTTTTTGGGGTTTATACAGAGTTATACAGCTCAGGAGGCGTAGTAGAGGGTCTCTTTGAGGGTGTTGAGCTCCTCCTTGAGTCGTGTGTCGGAGTCCTTTTTGGTGTCTATTTTTTCAAAGGCGTGAAGGGCAGTGGTGTGGTCCCTCCCACCCAAGAGCTCACCGATAGTAGAAAAAGGCATACTGAGTTCTTGCCTTAAGAGGTACATCATAACCTGACGAGGGTGAGAAACTTCCTTTTTACGGCCTTTTTTAATGAGATCTTCCCGGGCGACGGTGTAAAAATTACAAATAGCGGTAAAAATATCTTCAGTCTGAAGATTTTTCTTGTTGTTTTCAATTAATTCTGCCAGAATTTTCTGAGTATTCTCAAGCGTAGGGGCTACTTTATGGAATTCTGAGTAGGCTACGACTCGGTTGAGGGCACCCTCCAACTCGCGGATGTTTTGGGAAGCATTTTCAGCGATAAACCTGACGGACGCTGGGTCGAGCGTCACCCCCTTTTCGCCGAGCTTGGATTCAAGGATGGCGATACGCGTCTCGAGCGTCGGCCGACTGATATCGGTAATCATCCCTCCCTCAAAACGTGAGCGGAGGCGATCTTCGAGCGTAGGGATGGCTTTGGGTGGGCGATCACTCGAAATAACAATCTGCTTATTTATCTGGTAAAGCGCATTAAAAATATGAAAAAACTCATTCTGAGTCTTTTCTCGACCGGAGAGGAACTGGACATCGTCAATGATGAGGAGATCCATTTGTTGGTAGTATTCCTTGAATTTGTCAATTTTTTGATTCTTGATGGCATCGACGAGTTCAGTGGTAAAGCGTTCAGAAGTAATGTATTTAATGCGCTTATCAGGGGCATTTTGGATCACTTCATTGCCAATAGACTGAAGCAGGTGTGTTTTGCCGAGGCCAACTCCCCCATAGATAAAGAGTGGGTTGTAGGCCATGCCGAGGTTCTGAGAAACAGCATAACAAGCAGCCCGGGCGAGCTCATTATTTTCAGCCACAATGAAGTTCTCAAACGTGTAGCGACTGTTTAAGTTTGTTTCATGAAAAACCGGGGTAGTATGAGGAGTAGAGCCAAAAGACGGCTGTTCAATGATTTTTTTCCGCACAAAACCGGGATGAGCACCAGGAGCCTTGATCGCATCAATGTTTTTGAGAGAGCCAGGGGCAGGATTTATCTTTTCAGGTGAGAGCGTACAACGAATTTCCCGTATGCTCGGGTCGAGCTCCTTTAGGGCCTTCAAGATGTAGAGATTATACTTGTTTTCAAGCCACTCTTTGGCAAAACCATTGGGGACACCGATGGTTACCACTCCGTCAGTAGTATCATTGATGCTGGTATTCTTGAACCAGGTAACAAAATTTGCCTTTGAAATGGTGAGTTCAATCTGTCCCAAGACAGCCTTCCAGAGTTCTTCGTTCGTCATAGGGAGGAGTTATCAACAGTGTGTTCAAACATGAGCCAAAACTCCTGGGTCGCAGGCTCCAGATGTTATCTTTACTCGAGTGAAAGCCATTATAACATGGGGCTGGGAGTGAGGCGAGGGCCGTCCGAGAGGGAAAGAGTGGACAACAGGTGGATAAGTCAAAAATGGTGTGATTTTAGTAAAATATATGAGGCGTAGGGGTAAGGAGGGATGATGAGGATGGGCTCTAGTGAGCTACGCTTGACTTTGTTTGCTTTTCTGGTACACTGGACAAACGTTTCCACTAAGACTAATCTTTCCTTGAGTATGTCAAAGAAAACATACCAGCCGAAAAGCCGAAAACGCTCCCGACGCCATGGTTTCCTTAAGCGGATGAATACCAAGGGCGGCCAGGCGGTTATTACGCGACGGCGTCGCCAGGGCCGAAAACGGCTTACCACGGCCTAAATCTGGTTTCAGTCGGCAAGGTAGAACCTCCTTTCACATAGAGTATGTTCCCAAAGAGCTGGCGTCTCAGAACAAAAGACGATTTTGAAAGGGTCTTCCGTACGGGAAAGCCCCTTTTTTTTGACTTTGTTGGCTGTAAGATCGCTAGGAGTTCACAGAAGCATATTCGCGTGGGCTTTTCTCTTAGTAAGAAGCATTTGGAGAAGGCTACCACTCGAAACCGCCTGCGCCGGGTCATTTCCGGAGCCTGCGAAACGCAGTTTTCTCAAGAGATTCGCTCTCAAGGGTACGACATTGTTTTTTTTACCACAAAAAAGCCGCTTTCTCGCGATTTTCGGCCCTTTGCCAGGGTGGTTCAAAACGTTGTAGAATACATAGGCGCTTAAGTTTTTTTACCCGCATCCATTATGGGAGAGTTGTTTCATAGTCTCATTTACCAGCCGGTCTACAATGTCTTGGTATTTTTCTATAATGTCGTACCAGGGCATGATTTTGGTATTGCGATTATTTTGACCACGCTCTTTATTAAGACGCTCTTTATCCCCCTCTCTAAGAAGCAAATTGAGTCGCAAAAGAAGATGCAGGAACTCCAGCCCAAGCTCAAAGAGATCCAAAAGAAGTATAAAGACAACAAAGAGGAGCAGACCAAAGCCATGATGGCGCTCTATAAGGAGCACAAAACCAATCCGCTCGGCGGGTGTCTCCCCCTTATTGTCCAGCTCATTGTACTCATTGCTATCTACCAGGTGATTGTGAGTATTTCAGACGCTGGCTTCGCTATTAAGCAGAGTGACCTCTATTCCTTTGTGGAAAACCCTGGGATGGTCAATCATATCTTCCTCCACTTCCTCGATCTGACCAAGCCGAACTATGTACTCGCGTTTCTCTCGGCTATTGCCCAATACTTCCAGGTTAAAATGCTTTTCCAGAGCCAAAAGAAGGATGCTCCGGCCAAGGCTCCTACTGATGAGCCCGACTTTGCAGAGATTATGAATAAGCAGATGCTCTATCTCGGTCCCGGGATCACTTTCTTTATCGGAGTGACTTTTCCGGCAGCCCTCGCCCTCTACTGGCTGTTCTCGACCCTCTTCATGATTTTCCAGCAAATGGTGATTTTCAAAGCTAAGCAGTCGTAACAGATTTCTCCTATGACCACTGAAAAAAGCGTTGCCCTCCGAGGAATACTTGAGGAAGTGCTCAATAAATTGGGTTTTGCACCGTCTGATATTTTGATTGATGCCAACGAGGCAGAGGGGCGGTACTATTGTGCCGTGACGATTGAGGAGGGTCAAAACTTTCTGATTGGTCAGTACGGCATGAATTTGGCCGCCCTCCAGCACCTCGTCCGGATCATCGCTCGTAAACAGATTGGCGAACGGCTGGATATCGTCGTAGATATCAACCAGTATTTTACGGAGAAGAAGCAACTTCTCGAGAAAGAGGCAAAACTTGCCCTCGATGAAGCCCTCCAGAACAATATTTCTGTAGCGCTCCGCCCAATGCTCCCTTATGAGCGCAAGATTGTCCATGGGTATCTCTCAGCCAATGACAGCGTGATCACCGAGAGCGTCGGGAGTGGAGAAGAACGAAAAGTCATGGTCCGCCCAAAGCCAATAGTGAGCGCCTAGCGGCCCACACAATCAATTGATGGAGGTTTTTTATGGTAATTGCCAGAAAAATTGCCTATAACGTGGTACTCAACTCCTTCCTCAAGGTGTTTTCTACGGTAGCTCTCTCGCTCCTCTCTATCCGACTCATGACGGAATATCTCGGACAGGATGGCTTCGGTAAGTACGCTACCATCCTGGCTTTTTTTGCTTTTTTCTCAGCCATTGCTGATCTCGGGCTGGGTTCAGTCACTGCTCGTGAGATATCACGTGAGGGAGCGAACGAGGGGAAAATTCTTGGCAATGTCATTGCTCTGCGACTTACGGCGTCACTCGCCTTGCTGTTCCTGGCGCCACTAGTAGTGCTCCTCTTTGGCTACTCGCTCGATGTTGAGATTGGTATCTTTATCGCAGCACTGGCTACCGTATTCTCAACCCTGTCGTTCGTTTTGAACGGGATTTTTCAGAAGAATATTGCCATGGACAAGGTGGCCATGATCGAATTCTTGGGCAAAATCTTTCAGGTGAGCCTGATTGTCCTCGTCATCAAGCAGGACTGGGGATTTCTCCCGATTGCTTGTACTCTCATTGCCTCGCTCTCGTTCAACGCTCTTACGGCATTCGTATTGAGTCGACGGTACGCGACGTTTCGACTCCAGTTTGATTTTGCTTTCTGGAAGGAATTTCTCCGACACTCGTTCCCGATGGGGGTCACGGCTATGATTACCTTTGCCTACTTCAAAATGGACACCATCCTCCTCTCTGTACTCCAGTCGAACGCTCATGTCGGTATCTACAATGTGGCCTACAAGATCATGGAGAATCTCATCTTTTTCCCAGCTATGCTTTCGGGCCTGATTCTCCCCCTCCTCTCTCGTTTTATCTTTACCAATCGACCGCGTTTTGAGGAGATTGCCAACAAGACATTCAAGGTATTCTGCATTATCATTGTTCCCATTGTCGTCGGTACCTGGTTTTTGGCCCCAGACATTATCCGCATTGTTTCTGGGGATGACTTTCAGGAGTCGGTTCCCGTGCTACGGGTCCTCATCTTTGCGCTCGGCTTTATCTTTTTCGGGAGCTACTTCAATATGCTCTTGGTGGTGGGAAATGCTCAGAAGAAGCTCATGCAGACACTCATCTATGCCGCCGTATTCAATATTGCCCTCAACTTGTTCTTGATTCCTCGCTATTCCTATATGGGTTCGGCCTACGTATCTTTGGCCACCGAGGCCTTTGTAGTGCTCCTTACCGGGTTTTTGGTCCATCGATACATCAAGTATCGTCCATCTTTTGAGAATGTGAAGCGTATTCTCTTCTCTGGGGCCGTGATGGCGCTCGCCCTGTTCCTTCTAGAACCATATTCGTTCTCTCTCTCGGGGGTGGTAGGTGTTTTGGTGTACGGGGCGCTCTTGTGGGCCACCCGTGCTATCTCGCCAGATGAGATAACGAGTTTATTTCAAAAAGAGGCGAAGGCTCCCCTTTCTCCCGCTGAGCGCATCGAAACGCTCGTCCCATAGATTATTCCCATTTTCTCTGCCTATGGATACCGCTCTTCCCAAGGTTGGTATTGTGGTTTTGAACTACAATGGATCCTCCTGTTTGACGGCATGTCTCTCTGCCCTCCGGGCGCAGGACTACACCAACTCCTTTGTTCTGGTTGTTGATAATCACTCCGAAGACGATTCTTTCATCCAGGCTAAAGTGCAGTTTCCAGAATACACGTATGTTGAAAATGAAAGGAATCTCGGCTTTGCGGCAGGTATGAATCGGGGCATGCGCGAGGCCCTCGCTTTAGGTGCTGACAGCGTATGGCTCCTCAATAATGATGCGGAGGTGGCGGGAGGCTGTCTCTCACGACTCGTGAAAGTGGGGCAAGAAACGGAATGGGGGTTACTCTCACCCGTCATTCTCGATGAGCACGCTCGGCCCTGGTTTGAAAAGGGCGCTCTCTCCTATCTCCGTATGCGCGCCACGCATGTCGCTCCCAGGGCAAGCGAGCGAAGCGCAAGTGCCTATGAAAGCGAATATCTGACCGGCTGCGCCCTTCTCATGAAAAGAGAGGTCATAGAGACTATCGGCGACCTCGATGAGCGCTTCTTTCTGTACTATGAGGATGCTGACTACTCTCTTCGAGCCAAAAAAGCAGGCTTTCGCTTGCTGGTGGTCCCGGGAGCTACCGTACAGCACCGGGAATTGAGTCGCCTAAGCGATACCAAGTTGTACTATCTCGTCCTTTCGGGCCTACACTTTTTTCACAAGCATGCGTCTTGGTGGCAAAGAGTCTATCTGGGGGCCTATGTTACAATACGAAAAGCTAAAAATAGCCTCGATATCCTCCTTGGGAGGAAGGGATCCCGTTCTGTCCGTCGCGCCTACTACCAATTTTCCCATGACTGCTCTACCGACCATTTCCCTCGTTTTCGTTAACTACCGTAGCGTGTGGGAGCTCGCGCATGCCCTCGAGAGCTTGTTTGTTCACGAAAATGCGGGGGTGTCCTTTGAGATCATTGTGGTAAACAATGATAGAGGAGAAGAACGAGCGCTCGAGGCTCTCGCCAAGCAGTATGCTTTTCGTGTGCTTACTCCGCCTCGAAATGATGGCTTTGGGGCGGGGGTCAATCTGGGAGTAGCCGAGGCGAGAGGTGCCATCATCGGTATCTTGAACCCTGACGTGCGTTTTGTGGAGCCGTTCCTACAAGAAGTACGGAGGATGCTCGAACACGACCCTACCCTTCTCTGTGCCCCAACACTCATTGCCTCAGGGGGGAGTGAAGAGGCCAATAGTTTTGGGTCGGCCCCGAGCCTCAGGCGAATTGTGGAGATACATAGTGGGCAAGGACAGCGTACGGGTGAAATTGATTGGATGAGTGGAGCGGCTCTCTTTCTCACGCGAGAACGATTCCTCGCCCTTCAGGGCTTCGATACCGGCTATTTCCTCTATTTTGAGGATGTTGACCTGTGTCTACGGGCCAAAAAGATGGGGAGCAAGCTCAAACGGATGCCAGCAAGGCTGGTCCATGTTGGCGGAAAGAGCTTTGTTTCGCGATTACACCAAAAGGGGTTTTACTACGACTCGCAGCGTCGCTATTTTCGAACTTATCGACCGAAATGGGAGGAAATTATTCTCCATCTCCTCCAGCGGCTCATGTGCCCTCACTTATGAATCAGCTTCTCGTAGTTTATTTTCTCCTCCTCCCTTTCCAGTGGGCCCTCTCCCCTGCCCCGGGAATTGATTTGGCGCTGATTCGGATAGCGACAGGAGGAATATTCCTGCTTTGGCTCGCTTCTGGCTTGTACCAACGAAGGCTCATGTTTACTGGAGGACCGGTTGCCTTTGCGCTTCTTTCGCTCCTTTTCGTTGCCTTAGGATCCGCTCTTTGGTCTGAGAACGAAGTTTTTACGTATCGGAAATGGGCCTTTCTTCTCTCGTTCTTGCCATTCTTTTTTGTTCTTTCAGACGTGATACGGACACACAAAAAACAGGCGCGTAGACTGGTCGAGGCGCTGGTTCTTGGCGCGACGGCCATGAGCATCGTCGCCATCAGTATTTTTTTGGCGCAGTTTGTTTTTGGAGTGGGACAGATGGTGTCGTATCTTTCAAACATATTGCCTTGGTTTTTGGGAGGGGCCTTTGGAGAGGCCGTCATCGCCCACTCAAGTCTCCTCGTCAATATCTCGGGCGTAACAGTGCTTCGCGCTTCTGGTTTCTTGCCTGATCCGCACATATTTTCCTTTTTCACCGGCATGACGGCATCACTCGCCTTCGGTCTTTACTGGTCCGATGAAAAGAGAAGCCCCCGCTTCCTCCTGGCATTTGTGATTCTTCTGATGGCTGATCTTCTGACGTTCTCTCGGGGTGGCTATGTGGGACTCATTGGTGGCGGGCTGTGGTTTCTTCTCTTCTCGGGCTGTTTCGGCCTTACTACCAAACACCTCAAACAACTTTTGGTCGTGATACTGCTCATCGGGGCCCTCCTCCTGTCGCCCGTTGGCGCGCGTCTCCTTTCGAGCTTCTCAGAGAGTGATGGCTCCAATCAAGAGCGTATCCGATTGTGGCGAGAGTCGGCCGTCCTTATCGCTGAAAAGCCACTCTTGGGCCTCGGCCTCGGCAACTATCCACTCCGGGTCAAGCCGGGAGCAGAATATCGTGAGCCAATCTATGCACACAATCAGTACCTTGATATGGCTCTCGAGCTCGGGCTCATTGGCCTCGGGCTGTTTCTCGTCCTCCTTTTTATTCCTCTCTTACGTCTGGCCCGGATGTTTCTCACACAGCGTGACTCGCTCGCGCTGGCCATAAGTACTTCCCTCGTTGTTTTTCTTGTGCATGCCCTCTTTGAATCGCCTCTCTTTTCGGTCCATATTCTCCCCTTGCTTCTCTTTCTCATAGCACTCGGTGTATCATACCGATATGATGATACCTCCAATGAATAAGGCGACATTTTGGTGGCTGGTACTCGTACTCGTGTCGCTACCTGTCGCGGCACACAAAGTTGTTTTCCTTGGCCTCCCCTGGTACTATCCCGAAATTGCGGTTCTGGGTGCCCTTGTTTGTTGGTGGCTTGATCGTAGAGAGAGATTCATATTCCCGACTGTGGACAGGATTATTCTTCTTGGGGGCGTGCTTTTCCTCGTGGGGGCGACCGTGACACTTTTCGCTCACCCCTTTACGCTTACGGGGCTAGGGATGCTCAAGTCATGGTTTTTCTTTCCTGCCCTCTATAGTCTCCTCATTTTTTCTGAATGCCAGCATCGGGAGAGACAACATATCCTCGTCAAGGCACTCCTCGTTGTACTCACGCTTACCGCCCTGCAATGTCTTGTGTCTTACTGGCTGGGTAGAGTCACGTACGATGGACGTCTCACAGGCCCCTATACATCGCCCAACTTCCTCGCCTTTCTTATGGCTACTGGCCTGGCACTCCCTCTGGTACTTTTGGATGACACGGTCAGGTGGACGAAATTCTCCCGGATGGGCCTGGCACTTTCACTCGCGCTCCTTACTGTGACACTGCTCCTCACGCGCTCCTACGGGGTGATACTCGCGGTTTGTTTGGGATTACTCGCTTACGGTCTGTGGCAGCGAGAGCACTCATGGCGGAAGAGTGGGGCCGTCCTCGGCATTCTCTTTGCGCTCGGGATGTTTATGGCTTCTGAGTATGGGAGTGAGAAGTGGCAAGCGCTCTTTACTGAGGACCCTCGTTCTTCCTGGTCGTCACGAGAAATGATTTGGCAGGCGGCGTTCCGTATAGCGCTAGACCATCCGTTCGGTATCGGCGTAGGACGCTTCCAGGAGCTTTATTTGGACTACCAACAGTTTTTTCCACCATATTTGGAGTGGTCAGTGCCCGAACCCCACAACGTGGCTCTGGCGATGTTTTTTGCGACAGGCCCACTGGGCCTTTTTGGCTTCACACTCCTCGTGGGACGGACGCTCTGGCTCCTTTCGAAGGAGCGGACAAAAAGTGCCATGATTACCGGGATGATGACGTACTGGTGTATCTTTCTAATGATGGGATTGGTAGATACACCCTTTTTTAAGGGAGATCTCGCCTACCTCTTCTTTTTTATGGTGGCTCTGAGCGCCCTCGCCGTACAAAAAGAGCTCCCGAGGGAGCTCACATAGATATCCACCTGCCCCTGACTAGAGCTCTAGGCGATAGAGCTTTTCTGACGCTCGGTCTGTAAAGTAGAGGGCGTCCTCTTCGTTTGAGAGGAAAAGATCGGTCGCATCGAGTGATTGCGTTGATTCCTTGAGTTCAACCAAGCGACTTTTCTTGCCGGTGTTGAGGTCAATTTTCCAAAAAGTATCCTTACTGTGGAGTGACTTTTGGAAATAATCATTGGGGAGAAGGGCATCACTTGGGAGCGATCCGGGGAGGGCATAGTAGAGGGTGCGGTTGTCTTTTGACCACGTTACTTTGGAGATGAGGGTTGGGATGGCGAGAGGTTTACTTCCCCCCGAGCGATCGATACTGCGGAGCGTGAATCCCTGGCCGGTCTCAGTGTCATTGCCACTTGCTACCGCTCGTTCACCATTGGGCGACCAGAGATAGTCGCCACCAAATACTCCGCCACTCACGAGAGCTTTGCGCGCTTCACCAGAGATCCCGACCATTTCAAAGGTCGATGGTGTACTAATGTCTGGTCGATTCCAGAAGGATACGAGACTGCTTTCAGGTACAGCCGAGAGAAAAAAGTCATTGGTGCCCAAGTCAGCCAGTTTTTTCCAGTTTTTGCCATCAGGATCGGAAACATTGAGAGAACGTACCTTGGTGGCGGGGTCGGTATACTGATAAAAGGTCCGTTCACCAAAATTGTCCCAAGCGAGACGGCCTATTTCGGGCTTGAGTGGCACAAGTGACTTGTTGCCGAGGTGGACAAAGTACCAGAGCGTACTACTGGCACTTTTGAGTGAAAGGAGGACCTTGTCGGTCTTGGCCGACCATAGGACTCGGGTGGCATCGCCCGGGAGATTACTCATAAGGACCGTCTTGTTCTTTCCTTCACTCGTGGCCTTTTTGAGCGATTTGTCATCAAGAGAGTAGTAATAGAGCATGCCGTCTTCACCCATGGTGACGCCGAGCACTCGTTCATTGAGCGGGTTTTCAGCGGCACCACTCTTGTTGAACAGACTGTCTTCTGCCTCACTGAGAAACGATTTTTTGCTCGGATCTGCGACAGGGTTGTTCTTATTGTTTTTGAATACGAGATTGTAGGCACCCAAAAAAATGAGAACAAGCACCAGGAGAGTGACAGAAAAGAAAAAAATCTTTTTGGCCATACAAAAAATCAAAATGACATGCGGTGAAGACTAGTTTGGGAAAACAAGATGAATATGGTTTCCGCCACCGCTACAGCCCACATTCTTACCGTTTAATTCACACATAGAGGCGGAGTTGCCATTTGGGGGATAGGCCCCAGCAGCCACAAAAGCATCCAAGAGGGCCTGATTCACAGGAGTGATATCTATCGCAGCGCCACGAAAGTGGGCTGAATTGGTAGCGTGTGATCCCCCACCAATGCTTGTGATAGTAAATCGTTGCTTTTCGCCAACAGCCACAATAGCTGCAAGCATCTTGTTGCTTAAGTTGATGGAGTTGTCAGTGCATCCTGATGACCCTTTTCCAGCACAACCATTACTACAAGAGGCAGCTTTTCGCCCTTGAGATATGTCGGCAATATTTTTTTGGGGAGTAACCTCGCCGCTGGCACTCGAGCAACTGCCGCTGGCATTGAGAGAGATGTTGCTATTTGCGAGAATTTTGTAGGCTAAATCTGAATCGCTTCCCGTTGGGAGGGCACCGATGTCGCCGGGAGCGCCGGCTGGATTACCACCTACGGGGGCGACAGGAGCAAGAGTGGTGAGATTCACCTCCACCAGGTCGGGGTTGATGATGTAGAGGACGAGCCAGGCGCTCAGAGCTATGATGAGGCCGATGAGTGAATCGTAGATAATACCTTTGGCGGTACCGATGGATGCCGTGTTACCGGCACTGGTGAGATACATGAATCCACCGACGGTGAGCATGAGGACTGCGGAGAGGGTGACGATGATGAGAGCCATCTTGTAGATGGCACTGACATAGCCCGGGAGGTCACTCCCGAGGCCGTCTGTCCCAGGGATTTTTTCGAGGAGCTGGTATTGAAGCCCGGGCTTTTGTTCTTGGGCTTGAACAGGCGTCGCTAGCGCGAGAGTAAAGGATAGGAGAGACAGGAAAGCGACCGAAAGGATGAATTGTTTTTTGATATTCATAGCAAAAAAGATATCTGTTACAAATTATATCACATTTTGCCAAAGAAAAATCCCAGGAGAAGCTCCCGGGATGAGTTTTCTTGCGAAACTTCTATTACTAGAAGTCCCAACTACCATTCATACTCGATGACTGCGTGTAGTTGACGACCGTCGTTTCAAAGAAGTTGCCTTTGTCGCTGTTTACATCCTGCAAGCGATCGAGGTGCTTGTATGGATTGTCGATGGCCTCTGGGTAGAGCGGGTCGATGTTGAGCATGGCAAGCCGCTTGTTGGCGAGCCACTTGGTGTAGCCTTCGGTCGTGTCACCGTTGAGACCCGGGATACGGTCACCTAAGATGTGGCGACTCCATTCGATCTCCTGTTCCACGGCCGTCTTCATCATGTCGACCACAAGCGCTTCATCGTAGATCTCTGGGAATTCGCGCTTGATCTCGCGGATGAGATTCGAGAAGATGGTGACATGAGTCAGTTCGTCACGGCGGATGTAGGCGATCATGCGACCAGTCGCGAGCATCTTCATCCGATCGACCAAGGTATCGAAGAAGGCAAAGCCGTTATAGAAGTAGATGGACTCAAGGAGGAAGTTGGCGACCACACCTCGGAAAAAGGTCTTATCCGAGGGGCTATCGATGAAATCCTGATAGATCTGGCCGATGTATTTGTTGCGCTCAAGGAGCACGCTGTCGCTCCGCCAGAAGTAATAGATTTCTTCTCGCTCTTTGCTATCGACGACGGCTTCGAGGATGGTGGCGTAGGACTGGGAGTGGATCGCTTCCTGATAGGCCTGAATGGAGAGGATGAGGTTTACCTCGGGCGAGGTGACGTAGTCGGAGAAATGTGGGAGGTTGACGGTCTGAATCGAGTCAAGAAAGATGAGGAACGAGAGAATCCCCTTGTAGGCCTTTTGCTCTTCTAGGCTCAAGTCAGCGTGAAACATGCGGGCATCATCCTTGAGGCCAGAGACCTTTTCAGGGACCCAGAAGTTGCCGACCATGACCTGGTAGAGGGATTTGGCCCAAGGGTACTTGGTGGCATTCAAGTTGAAGAGACCAGTCGTGGCACCCTTGATGATGGTGCGGTGCTCGACCAAGTCGTCCCCTTTGGGATTGAAGAGCGGATTACGCTCAAGAATTTCTGCTTCAGTCATATTTTTCGGTATTCATGATTCATGTTTCCTACTTCGTCTTGAGACTAGCCGCTACAGCTCACACAACCATCTTTTACTTCGCCAGAGAGACTACGGACATAGTAGACGGTCTTGATTTCCTTCTCCCAGGCGAGGAGGTAGTAGCCATAGAGCTGCGCAGGGCTGACCCGGGCTGGATCTATCATCCATTCGAAACTGATAGACTGGTCCACCCATTTGTACACAACCGCGATGAGACTGATGACATCAGCCATGTCCATGTGGATGTATTCTTTGTAGAACCAAAAGTTCTCTTTGGAGAGTTTCGGGGCCACACGAATAGTCGGAGCCGAGAGGTTGGTCTCAACGAAGTAGCGCTTGTAGATTGGGAGGAGGGCAGCGGTCGTACCGACGACACCAGCCGTTGAGGTGTTCGGCGCGGGGGCGGTGTGGTAGGCGAAGCGGACCCCGTGAACGGCCATATCAGCAAAGAGGGTGCGCCATTCCTCAGCAAACGGGGTATTTGTTTCGTACCAGGCGAGATCGCGACCGAGGAGCATACCCTTTGAGTACTCACTCCCAGGATAGAGCTCATAGGTACCACGTTCCTTGGCGAGATCAACCGAGGCGCGATAGGTGTGGTAGGCATAGCGTTCAAAGAGGCGATCAGTCTCTTTTCGGGCCTCCTCACTATCGTAGGAAATCTTGCGGGTAGCGAGGTATTCAGCGAGACCAAGGTAGCCGACGCCAACTGAGCGATAACGCTTGGAGGTGCGCTCAGCTTCTTTGATTGGGTAGTAATTGAGCGTGATGACGTTATCGAGGATGCGCATGAGGACTGGGAACGTATCAGCGATCACAGCCGGCTCGTGGACCGTCGCGACATTGATCGAGGCGAGGTTACAGACGACGAGGTCACCCGGATCGTAGCGGAGGACAATCTGACCATCTTCGATAGTTTCTTCCACGAACTTAGAAGCAGAGGTGTTCTGGCAGATTTCGGTACAGAGCTGAGTCGAATAGATGTTGCCGGCGTGCTTGTTGGGGTTCAGGCGATTGACTGTATCACGGAAAAAGACATAGGGCATACCGGTCTCGACCGTGGCCTTCAAGAATTTCTTGAAGAGCTCTTTGCTGTCGACGCTTTTCTTCATGGTCAGGCGCTCATCGCGTTCGAGCTCAGCATAGAATGCCTCAAACTCTTCCCCAAAGTGGTCTTGGAGTGACTTGCCATAGAGACTCTTGACCTCATGCGGATCAAAGAGGGTCCAGGCCTGACCTTCGCGGAGGCGCTTCATGAAAAGATCAGGAATTGAGACGGCTGGGAAAATATCAAAGGCCTTGGAACGGATATCGCCGGTCTCGGTCTGGAGATCAAAGAAGTCGTAGATATCGAGGTGCCAGATGTCGAGGGTGACCGAGATAGCACCCAAGCGTGAACCGAGTTGATTCACTGCGACCGCGGTGTCATTGATGACTTTAATCCAAGGGTTCACGCCACCGGACATGCCTTTCACGCCACGGATCGAGCTCCCTCGGGAGCGGATGTTACCAAGATACACACCGACTCCCCCGCCGAACTTGGAGATCTGGGCCATGTTTTCAACCGCGTGGTAGATACCACGGAGATCGTCATCGACGTTAATCTTGAAACAGCTCGAGAGCTGATTGTAGTTGGTGCGGGCATTTAAGAGTGTCGGCGTCGGGAGCGAGATACGCTGCTTCGAGCAGTGCTCGTAGATTTTGAGGGCGAGCTTGAGGCGATTCTCCTTTTCTTCTGGGATGGCGAGGAAGAGGGCGACCGACATGTACATTTCCTGTGGTAGTTCCCGGACTATTTTGTTGGGATTCAAGAGGTAGCGCTTGATAAAAGAAACAATGGTTGTGTACTCATAGCTCTCGTCGGTTTCTTTGGAGAGGTGCGAGCCAGCTTCGAGGATATCCTCAGGGGTGTAGTACTGATAGAAGTCTTTGAAGTAGAGGCCTTTTTCGATGTAGTAGTCAAAGTGACTCTTGTAGGCAGCGGGAGAGTAGATGTCTTTCTGAGCCATGCCACGATTCTTGATGGCCTTCTTGTAGAGACCACCGAGGAGGATACGAGCCGCGATATTTTGCCACGCGATATTTTCGACCGTGACGAGATCCACACAAGTTTTGACCAGGAGCGCCTCAATGTCAGAGGTCTTGATGTCATCAACCAGGTTCTTCTTGAAGGAATCCATGAGATCCTCAAAACGACACTCCTCCTCAAATCCTTTGGAAGCCCGATCAAATACGACACGCAATTTTTTGATATCAAAGTATTCTTTGGAACCATCAGACTTGGTGACCTTGAGCGTCCGCTCTTCAAACTCGCGAACGAGACGTTCGTGACGTTCCTCGCGTTCGGCCTTACGTTCTTGGCGGTAGAGAATATAGGCTTTGGCCAGTTCAAAATGATTGGCTTTGACCAGTTGACGTTCGACGATATCCTGGACATCTTCGACAGTGGGGAGGCGATTGACAAAGATTTCTGAATAGACTCGTTCAATGTCTTTGATCACTTCATCCGTGACGGTCGGGATAAAGGCTTTGTCAGTGATAGCGATAGCGTCACAGGCGAGTTCAATAGCGCGTTCGATACGGGTGCGATCAAACGGAATGATTTCTCCATCGCGACGGCGGATTTTCTCTACGGCCATACGTTTTGTTTTGCGCGGGGCGCCAGATTAAGGATGAATGGACTCTTCTCTCACCATGCTTTAGGCCACCAATCTTTTTTCGACGACGGTCCAGTCAATAACTTTCGTGAATGCTTCTATATAGTCAGCCCGTTTGATACCGTAGTCAGTGATGTAGGCGTGTTCCCAGCAGTCCATCACGAGGAGAGGCGTGGTATCAAGGATGTGTCCTTCGTGGTGATCGCTGATCCAAGTATGAAAGAGCTCTCCGGAGACGTTGTCTTTGACGAGCATCACCCAGCCGATGCCCCGCATCAGGCCGAGTTTGGCAAAGCTTTCTTTCCAAGCGGCCACACTCCCCCAGGTTGCGACTATCTTTTGACCAAGAGGAGAGGTCTCTGACAAGTTGCTTGTCTCCTTGGTCATGTTCCCGAAGTAGAGTTCATGGAGACGCATCCCATCGAACTCCCAGCCGAGACGGCGTTTGAGTTCGGAGTATTCTGGTGTGCCAGCTTCAAGGGTGTCGAGTTTCTCCATGAGGAGATTGCTATTCTTCACATAGCCCTCATAGAGGGTGAAGTGGTTCGTGAGCATGGTGTCACTGAACCCCGGGAGTCCTAGGAGGTGTTTGTAGTCTTTGGCAGTGTAGAGATCGGACATATTTGTTTTTGGGAAGGAGTTAGATTTTGCCGACGAGGTCGATACCAGGCTTCAAGGTCTTACCACCCTTCTTCCAGTTGGCAGGGCAGACCTCACCACCGTGTTCGCGCACAAAACGGGCCGCTTCAAGTTTGCGGAGGAGCTCATCAGCTGAGCGACCGACGTTGTTGGCGTGCACTTCGTAGGCTTGGAGGATGCCATCTGGGTCGAGGATAAACGAACCACGGAGGGCGAGACCATTGTCTTCTCCTTCATCAATGTAGACGCCAAAGGTACGAGAAATCTCGCCAGAGGGATCGGCTACCATCGGGTACTCGAGTGTTTTGATAGCTGGGGAATGATCGTGCCACGCTTTGTGGGTGAATTTGGTGTCCGTGGAAACAGAGAGGACTTCGGCTCCGAGTTCCTGAAATTTCTGGTAGTTCTTTTGCATCTCTTCGAGTTCGGTCGGGCAGATGAACGTAAAGTCAGCCGGGTAGAAAAAGACGACTACCCACTTGCCATGGAAGTCCGAAAAGTGCGAACGATGAAACCCTTCTTTGTGAAAATAGTCGAACTCGAGGTTTGGTACGCGCTTGCCGATGATGGGGAAAAATCCATCCATCACTTCACTTGTTTCGCCACAGCTTCCGCCACCGCAGCATCCTTCTTGAGTCATAGTTTTGTGTAAAAAATTTGGTTACGCGACCGAAGTCGCTTTCCTATAATAGGCGGTCAAAAATAGACTGTCAAATATCCTCATTTTAAGCGGAAAAAACGAGCTCATTTTTCATAAAAAATAAGAAAATCAACTACATGTAGTGTGGAGTCAATCAATTTGAGCACAAGTTACTCCTTTGTGGTCTGATAAAAAATCCCCCGGTGTCGAGGGATTTTTTGGCTGTGTATTCGGTGGTGTCACTACGAGGCAATGAGGCTTCCGGGTACGAGGTTGCTTCGTTTGCCCGAGGCGAAATTCCCGGCATTTTCAAGGGTGGTATCGAGGATACGCTCGAGGGCTTCCTTGCTGTAGAAACCGATGTGTGGTGTAAAGACGACGTTGTCACGAGCGAGGAGATTTTTGTTCTGTTCGTGACGGTCGACGTCGGTGGGACAATCGGTGTGGAGGCACTGATTTTCCTCTTTGATGGCCTCTTCTCCTTCGAGGACATCTAGACCAGCTCCTGAGAGAGTGCCATGATCGAGGGCCTCTACCAACGCTTCGTTTTCGATGATGCCGCCACGGGAAGTGTTGATGAGGAGGGCGCTAGGGCGGAGGGTACCAATATTGTCCCGATTGATGAGGTGGTGGGTATGCTCATTGTAGGGCACGTGGAGGGTGACGATGTCAGACTGGCTGAGGACCTCTTCGAGAGGAGCATATTTGAAATGGAGTACCTCCGAGAGAAAAATGTTTTTCTGAGTATCAAAGGCGATGACGTGCATCCCAAAGCCTTTGGCGATGCGGATGACGTGGAGTCCGATATGACCAGTACCGACTACCCCAAGCGTCTTGTCCTTCAAATCGAATCCCATGAGGCCCTCAATCGAGTAGTCTCCCTTTTGACCACGGGCATAGGATTTGTGTACATTGCGCGAAAGTGCCAGAATGAGGGCAAAGGTATGCTCAGCGACGGTATTCTCTCCGTAGTGGGGCACATTGGCTACCGCCACCTGGTGGGCGTTACAGGCCGAGATATCGATATGATCAAAGCCCGTTGAACGTGTGAGGAGCGCCTGGAGCTTGGGGAGTTTGGCAAGAGTGGCTTCACCGACCGTGGAATAGATGAAAACGGACACAAGCTCGCAATCCTTGGCGAGGTCAGCATTGTCGGGAGAGAGTGGTTCCGGGCAGAAAATAGCTTCGTGGCCAACAAGTTTGGCCTTGATATAAGCCTCATCAGCGGTGGTAGCCTCAAAAAATGCGATGCGCATACGAGTGGCGATTAATTCATTTACTTGCATTATAGAGGAAAACAGGATAAGGAGATAGGGAGCCCGGCGTACTATTTATCTATGACTCAAGCAGAAACATTCATTACGCTCGAAATTCCACGTCATTTAAATGATGTGCGTGTTGACAGTGCGGTGGCGACACTCCTCAACGAAAAAATGCCTGAAATAAGGGATTTTTCACGATCACTTATCACTCGTCACCTCAAAGAAGGTCGTATTTTGTGTAATGGCAAGGCTGTGCCACCTCGGTTTCTCGTGGCCACACACGATGTGATTACCATTCAGGCGGATATCTTTGAAGAACCGAACATCTCCGGTCCTATCCCCTCTCAGGATCTTGCCCTCACGGTCTTGTTTGAGAATGATGACTTCCTGGTGCTCGATAAGGGCGCCGGGGTTCAGATGCACATGGCCGGAGGCGAACTTCGCCCTACCGTCGCCTCATGGATTGTGGAAAGATACCCTGCCTTGGCTCAGGTTGGAGAGAATCCGCTCCGTCCGGGTATCGTGCATCGATTGGACCGGGATACCTCCGGGGTATTGGTTGTCGCCAAGACCAATGAGGCCTTTTCGGCGCTCAAGTACTCCTTTCAAGAACGTTCTGTCAGCAAAAAATATGTCGCGCTCGTCTACAGTCATCTGAAGGAGCTTGCTGGGAGTGTTGATGCGCTTCTTATGCGAGAACCAGGAGAACTCAGGCGTCGGGCGGTAGACCCACATCGCTTTTCAGGTACCCTACCAGGGAATGCTCGTACAGCGTATACCGAGTACCGCGTTCTTAGGCGGTACGAACAGTACGATCTAGTCGAGCTTACCCCCAAGACTGGTCGGACCCATCAGATTCGCGTTCACCTCGCCTTTCTGGGCCATCCTGTGGTTGGCGACCGTCTCTATGCTTGGAAGGACGCAAAGAAGAAAGATCAGCTACAGCCCAGTCGGCACCTCCTCCATGCGGGACTGCTTTCTTTTGAGCTTTTTGGCAAAAAGTACGCTTTTGAGTCCCCTCTCCCAGCCGATTTTCAAGAGGTCCTCTCCGTCCTTGACGAAACCCTAGTATCAAGCTATGATGGTGAGGCTTTAGATGACCTTTCTGTAGGAGTGTAGGTCTTTTTTTTGAATCTAATGAAACGTGTATGCACCAGAAACTGATTTCCTTCAATTTGAGCCAGAGAAAGCCCATGGCTGATCTCCCAGAACTGCGCGCCGGTGACGTCGTCAAGGTGTACCGCAAGATCAAAGAAGGGGCCAAAGAGCGCACCCAGATGTTTCAGGGTACCGTTATCGCTCTTAAGGGTGGCCAGAGCGCTTCTCGGACCGTGACGATTCGCAAGGTATCTGATGGTATCGGCGTTGAACTCATCCTCCCCCTCTCTTCTGCTCAGATCCAAAAAATTGAATTCGTGAAGCGTACGACTGCTCGTCGCTCCAAGCTCTACTTCGTCCGCGACAAGTCAGCCAAGGTCCTGTCTAAGAAGTTAAAGGAAGTGGCTGTCAAAGAGAGCATGAAGCCGAAGAAAAAGGAGGAAACTCCCAAGGAAGCAGTAGCGGAAGTGGCGACCGAGACTGTAGAGAACAAAGAGGCCTAACAGGCCTCTTTCTGTATCTTGCACGACTGGCGAAGAATTGGTACAGTGTACTGGTAGCGAAAAGGAGTCTGCACATGCCCAGGTGGCGGAATTCCTGCCTGCCGGCAGGCAGGGGTATACGCACATAACAATATGGTCTGGTATACTTATGCTCTGAAGAGCGAAAAGGATTACACTCTGTATATTGGAATGAGCACAGATGTTGCGAAGCGATTAAAACAGCACAATTCGGGAAAAACAGTTTCAAATAGACATCACGCCCCGTTTGAAGTTATCTACACTAGAGAATTTCAAACGCGGTATGAGGCAAGAGAACATGAAAAATACCTCAAATCGGGTATAGGCAGAGAGTTTTTAAAGAGTTTGTAGAAGCCCAGGTGGCGGAATTGGTATACGCGCTAGCTTGAGGTGCTAGTTCCCGCAAGGGATTGGAGGTTCGAGTCCTCTCTTGGGCACAGAGTGAATGAAATGAGCGATGGGCCCAAAGTAAGGGACCATCCCCAACTGAATACAAGTGGGCACGCTTAGCTCAGTTGGTTAGAGCACCTCGTTTACACCGAGGGGGTCCAAGGTTCGAATCCTTGAGCGTGCACAGAATGGCTGAGAAGAGCGAAATATCGAGTTATCCCCTGGATATACACAGTACTTTCAACAAAAATGATGCCGAGGTAGCTCAGTGGTAGAGCAGAGGACTGATTTTCGGTCGCTTCCATAGTAATATGGGAGAATGTATCGGGTGAACTCGAGGAAACCTACGTCCGAAGCGCGGATATGGCAATCTCGAGCCAAGCTCCAGTGGGCAATAGGTACTGGAGAAGGTGTAGAGACTAGCAGGTGAGTCCCAACAATAACCCTGCAAGAGCGCCCGACTTCGCACTTCCTTAGGGGAACGAAGATGAAATAGTCCGATCCTTGGGGAAACCCAGGACAAATAGTGGAAAATCCTTGTGTCGGCAGTTCAATCCTGCCCCTCGGCACACATAGAAAATAAATTGAACCTATGGTATACTGACCTTGTTACCATAGGTTCAATTTTATGAGAGAAGAAAAGGACAAGGCAATTAGCTTGAGAAAGGACGGGAAAAGTTATTCTCAGATACAAGAGACGCTTCATGTTGCAAAAAGCACCCTGAGCTATTGGTTACGAGATATCAAACTTTCAACTGATGCTCAGCAGAGAATTGCAAGGAGGACTTCAGTTACGAGCACCAAGGCTCTCATAGAAAGAAATAGAGGACAGACAGCAATTGCAGAAGAGCGGGCTACTATGATACGGGAAAAAGCAAAGGATGAAGTGTCCAACTTTATGGACGATTCTTTGTTTGTTGCGGGGGTATCACTCTACTGGGCGGAGGGCTATAAACGAGGAGCGAGTGGGAGCAAATGGAAGTGTGTTGATTTTACCAATGCAGATCCAGAGATGGTATTAGTGATGATGAGTTTTTTTCGGAAGTTTTGTTCTATAGATGAGAGTAGATTCAAAGTCCAGCTCATTGCTCATCCAAATGTTGATATGTCTGCTGCAGTAGAATACTGGTCAGCCTTGACGGAGATTCCAAAATCTCAGTTTATTAAAACCTGTACTTCGCTCAGTGTTCGGAGTGCACAGAAGAGAAAGAATAATTTGACATACGGAACAGTACATATCAGAGTATATGATGTAAAGCTGTTTTTCAGGATTATTGGCTGGATAGACGGTATTAAAATGCAGCTTCTTAAGAATCGGACCATTTGTACGGGACTGTAGCTCAGTGGTAGAGCGCGCGACTCATAATCGCTTGGTCGATGGTTCGATCCCATCCAGTCCCACAGGAGCTGTTTATCCTTGACCAAGAGAGTTTTTTTTGCCAGAATGTTCTAGTAAGCAGAGCGGGCCTGTCCCGCCATGTACACAAAGCGGGTATCGTATAGCGGCTATTACACGACCTTGCCAAGGTTGAGATAGGGGTTCGACTCCCCTTACCCGCTCCAGAAAAGCAAGCCGTCCCAATTGGGGCGGTTTTGTTTTTTCTTGACAATCATCGCACCGTTCTCTATGCTCGAGGCATCCTTTAACAACCTGGAGACACTCCATGTCCTCCATTCCGAACGCACTCGAGTGGTACTACCCTGTGTTTGTCATGTGGGTGGCCCTTGTTGCCTGTCTTGTCTTCTGGCTACATCCTCGGACACGGGATGAACAGTTCTGGATGAGCGTCGGTGGGGCCGTCGGTGGTCCGTGCATCGCTTATCTCTACCGCGACTTCTTCGCGCCACCAGGTTCGCCTTGGTGGCATGCCGGATTTGGCGGCTTCTTCCTCGGTGCGGTGGTGGCACTGTCACTTGGGGCCTCAAAGAGCATCCTCGTGCCGATGAGGGAATCACTCGTCTCGTCATCAGGGAAGTTCTCCTTGACCTTGGTGGCGACCTTGATCGGACTCATCTCCACCGTCTTCACCAATGCGATCATGGCGACCGCTATTGGCTTCGCCGCAGCCACCTATGGTGTGGTCAGTCGCCGGGCGGATCTGAAGGGGTTGGCCATTGACGGGGCTCGTAGCGCGACACTTCTGTACGGCGCCCTCATCGGAGTTTTCCTCTTGGCGTTGCCCGAGGTTGATGCCGCTGGTCGATTCCTCTCCCTCTATTATTGGGACAATGGACCTTTGTGGACAGGGCTTACCCTTTTCATTTGGACACCATCCTTTGGCGCATTCTTTAGCGTCGGCCACGCCTTCTACCGAGACAAAGCTTTGCTTCGGTATTCGTGAGCCCAGATGCCACTCCTTGACTGCCTCCTGCCTCTGCAGGGTGGCGGTTTTTTCTTACCAAGACGATTGTGCTATCCTACAGGTGAACTTTTATGTGAACCATATGAAACAGTATCGGACCATTATTATTCTTGCGGTCATTGCTCTCTGTAATGCGGCGTACCTGAGCTACAAGGCCTACTATTTCCGCTACGTCGATCCACTTGGCCTCACCTCGTTCTGTGATTTCTCGACCTTTAATTCCTGTAGCGAAGTACTTCGCCATCCCCTCTCGAGCGTCTTCGGCATCCCTTTTCCATGGGTAGCACTCCTTGTCTACCCGATTCTCCTCGCTCTCGCCTGGTACGGGTATCGGCACCAGTCGTACACGCAGGCTAAAGCCCTCGCCATTCTTTCCTTCATGGGGATGTGTTTCAACGGCTTTATCATCTACCGGGAGATTTTGTTCATCAAGGCTTTTTGCCTTCTCTGCTTTATCTGTACCCTGATTATCATCTCAATCTTCTTCCTCTCACTCTCCCTTTTGAAAGAAGCGAAGCGCAAGGCGAGTGTGCCGCTCACAGAGGTTTAGAGTATGTTCGGTCTTTCATCTGAAGAATTAGCGGTTTTGAAGAAGCTCGATACCCCGGAGAAGATCCAGGATTTTCTCGACGACATGCCGAGCAATCTCTCACGGTACAGTGAATCCTGTTCATCGCCTCGGATGGCTCTCCGGAAAGGCCGAGCTCATTGCATCGAGGGCGCCTTTATCGCAGCGACCGCACTCTGGCTCCATGGCGAACGCCCGATCCTCATGGATTTGAAGGCCATTGATCCAGACTTTGACCATGTGGTAACACTTTTCAAGCGCGATGGCCACTGGGGTGCCATCAGTAAGAGTAACCATCCAGTGCTCCGCTATCGCGACCCTATCTACCGCACCCTCCGCGAGCTCGCCCTCTCCTACTTCCATGAGTATGTGTACGTGAAGACGGGCGACAAGACTCTACGGAGCTACTCTCGTCCTTTCTCACTCAAGCGCTTTGGGACAGAGTGGATCACTTCTGAGGAGCATCTCTGGGACATCGCAGAAGCACTCGACGAATCACCACACTATGCTCTCCTTACGAAAGAACAAGAAAAATGCCTAAGGAAAGCCACGGATGTGGAGCGCCAGGCGGGGCGTCTCCAGGAATGGGACCGTTCTGACCCAAGGACGTAGCAACACCACAGATTCCCCTTTCTAAGCCAAAAAAGCCAGTATCAAACTGGTTTTTTGCTTTATAAGAGCCATTAATCTGTGTCTATCTATTGACTAAATTTAAAAAATGTGCTAATATGTTTAGTTAGCTTAAGAGTTTACCCGCCGTAGGCGAGTTTACTGGAGGCTATCCCGTCTCCCTCTCGAGGGCCACGGCTTATCCTAAGACTACACTATGGGTGAACGAAAAGGTTTTCTTTTCGCGATAGTAGTACTCGGTGCTCTTTGTATGATCAATACGGCTCAAGCGGCCGAAGCTTCACTGGAGATCCCGGCTATTCCTGGTTATGACTACCAGAATGACCCGTATCTCCTCGAGTGGACGTTTTCACTCGAAGACAAGACGAAGCAGGCGACTGTCCCGGTGGCTGAGATGAGCCGCGAAGACAAGATGCTCGCTCGTTGGAAAGAGAAGCAGGCACACCTCTGGAAGAATCTCCCGACGGACCCCTTTATCATCAATGCTTCTGCCTATACGGCAGCCGCGGATGAATGTGGGAAGTCAGATGGTATTACCGCCTCAGGTATCAAGGTGACCGAGAAGCGTACCTTGGCTTGCCCTCCCGCCTTCCCCTTTGGTACGAAAATTGCCATCGAAGGCATGGGTGAGTTCCGCTGTGAAGATCGCGGTGGAGCCATCAAGGGAAACCACATCGACATCTATATGGAAACCAAGGCCGAAGCCTTTTC
>JACCDN010248687.1_pt1 | contig 41813 bp, 42 predicted proteins | sample 7441691 | NCBI WGS metagenome assembly JACCDN01 (sample SAMN15323439, study PRJNA562643) | freshwater metagenome | isolation source: river surface water | place: USA:Blue River Watershed | collected 2017-08-16 | reverse complement strand
GTTTCCAGTTATTCCGTGAGGATTTTACTGTTTCCAGTTATTCCTTGAGGATTTTACTGTTTCCAGTTATTCCTTGAGGATTTTACTGTTTCCAGTTATTCCGTGAGGATTTTACTGTAGATTATCTCTAGAGGGTCGTCAAAATTCATGACAACATTTGGAACTTTTTTTCTTAGTTCTGTCATACTCTCAGAAATCTGAAAGGACGCCGGAATTTTTTCTGTAAAAATAACAGCGTCTATGAGAATATTTTCCATTTTGAATATTTTTGGAATATCCTTGCGAAACTTTACAATTAAAATTTTTTTATTTGGATTGACATGTTTTACTGTGAATTTTTTTGGAATATTGGAATTCAAATGTGTGAAAGGTTTAAAAGGTGCAAGGGAATCGCCAGTTAGGAATTTACCCTTTTTATACAACATAACATGTGGATGAATAGTCCCAGAGATAAATGTTTGAATTTTATCAGAATTCTCAGACTTGTCAGTTATAACTATAGGTTTTCCCAGAGTTATTATGGTTCTTGATAGCACACATGCTAAAACAGTGGCAGCCTTTTCTTCCAAAATAATAAATCCGTCATATTTATCATAGTTATCATACAGAATATTTATCAGAATATTAAAATCTGATGGGTATGAGAAATCCAAGTCCATGTTTAGAAATTTTTTATTTTTGGTTTTTGTGTTATTTATTATCAGAAATTTGGGATTAAACGGCATTTTGTTGTAATTATATTTATTCGTTTTTCTGTTATATAACACTAAAGAAAAAAGAGAAAAAATAAACAGTGCTACATAAATTTTCAGGTTTTTCATGTTTATAATATGAAAAAATTAAAATAGCTTGCAATTCTTTTGAATAACCAAACACCGAGAATAACTGGGATTTCCAAAATCTATCATGAGAGACCTACCGTTTTCAGGTTCCTTTAGATTTTCAACTGTAAATTTTGGAGAATGAATAATCTCATCGTTGTAACTACCAACAATGTTTATAACATTATTCCAGTCTTTTTCGATGTTGGTTTTTCCTGTATGATTATCATTCGAACTATAAATTTCAACAATGTAATAGGTAATATCTATGTTTTTGGGACATTTAGAGAAAATTTTAAACAGCATATCTCTTGTTAGTTTCTTTTGTGAGAAAAGCTCGTAAATTGTATAAAGGTTTATAAATAACTGACTTGTTGTTTTCGCATGTTTTACCCAGTAGTGAGATTTTCCTTGGGAAATATTCTCAGATATTTCCAGTTTCATCTTTTCCTGTAAAAAATGACTGTTCCATATATCTGTCCAAAAGGCTGGTATATTTTCACTGACAAAGTCTGAATAGAGAGATGTTATAGTTTCCATTTGTATAGAAGCAGTTTCAATAAAAAAATCATTTTATTCTTTGTTGCGACCTAAACTTTTTATAAAAGGATTCGCATGATATCGAAATATTTTTAAAAAATATTTATATACTTGTTTTCCAACGGTTGAAAATATTTTCTGTTATTTTTTCCCAATCTAATAGAAAACGACGAAATTTTATAGAGTATGTCAGAGATTTCAGAATATCCTTTGTCATGTGTTTATTACGTGATACGAGTGTTAGATTTAATATATTTCCATATTTCTGTATATCCTTTCCAGTAAATAATCCATGGAGAGATAACAGATTTAGGTCCGTCTGTGAAAAAGTTTCCATGTTTTTAATTGGAAATTTCATTGGAAGACACAGCATGTTGTGTCTATTTCCAGCCACGTTTATACCTCTCATCATTCCAACCTCACAGATATTTTGAAATGTGAAATTTGGGTTAAAAAATAAATTCGAAACAACCCAAGGACTATCTGGAAATTTTCGAATAGTTTCAATAGTTATGTTTGGATTTTGAGAAATATACGACCAGTTCCATCTCTTTTTCGAATATTTTTTAACAAAGTCTATAGTTAGATTGGGATTGCGAGAAACTCCAAGGTACCATTTCCATTTGTATTCTGGGTGTGCATCTATGATTTCCATTGTTATTCCAACATTTTTGGATAGTTTTTCCCAATCTATGTTTCGATGTAAAAATTTTTTTAGGTAAGATTTTATTATTTCCATGGTGATATTAGGATTTTCACAGAGATACGAACAGTTCCAGTTTATATTTGGGTTCGCCTTTACCATTTCCATTGTTATATTCTCACTTTTTGAAAGTTCCCTTGTCAGATATAATAGGTCTGGATATTTTTCCAGAAATTCCAAACTAACATTTGGGTTTGACGGAAATTTATTAGGTATTTGTTTCCGCTTTTCCAAAATGTCACGAATTATCGTCTCATACAGTTCCAATGTTAGGTTTTCATTTTTTATTAGTTTTTCATAATTCCAATCAAATTTCTGTTCAAATACGTTTTCTATCCAAAAAAGCCGTTTGTAATATCGTGAGTATTCCATTTGAAAACAAAAAGAAATTAAAAAAAATCAAAATGGAAAAATATGAGGTGGTGAGATATTTTGAGAAATATCTACCCAGTTCCAAGGGTTTTCTGGATGCTTCTCTATAAATTTCATAGTAATATTGGGATTCATACAAATTCCCCACCACTTCCAAGGTTTCTTTAGATATTTCTCTACAATTTCCATTGTGATATTAGGATTGAAAGAAATATAAGCCCAAGTCCACGGCTTTTCTGGATATTTCTCTATAAATTCCATGGTAATGTTAGGATTGCTAGAAGAAATAGAACTCCAATCCCAAGGTTTCTCTGGATATTTCTCTATAATTTCCATGGATATATTAGGATTGAAAGAAACATAACTCCAGACCCAAGGTTTCTTCGGATATTTCTCTATAATTTCCATTGTAATATTACTATTGCTAGAAATACGGTTCCAGTTCCAAGGTTTCTTTGGATATTTCTGTATAATTTCCATTGTAATATTAGAATTACCAGAAATTTTCCACCAATCCCAAGGTTTATCGGGATATTTTTCTATGAATTCCATTGTAAGATTAGGGTTGTCAGAAATATATCCCCAATTCCAATATTTCTCTGGATTTTTCTCTATAAAATCCATTGTTATATTAGGATTTTCAGAAATCCAATAATCCCATTCACAATTTTCTTTTAAATATTTCTCGATAAACTCCATTGTAATATTAGGATTTTTAGAAATTCCTCTCCAATCCCAAGGGATGTCGGGATATTTTTCTATCATTTCCATTGTAATACTCAAATTTCTTGAAATTTTATCGAAATCCCAGCCATTTAAAGAGTCATTTGGATGTTGCTTTATAATTTCAGTTAAAGATTTTTTTCGAAATAATCGCTTGTAAAATACTGAGTGTTTCATTTGAAATTAAAAATAATTTCAAAAAAAATCAAAAGGGGAAATATACAGGAGTTGAGATATATTCAGAAATTCCATCCCAATTCCAGTCAGCCGAAGGCTGCCCGCTAGGCGGGACAGGCTTTTCTGGATGGTTCTCTACGATTTCCATTTGAATATTGGGATTTCTTGAAATTCCATCCCGATCCCATGGTTTGTCTGGATATTTTTGTATAATTTCCATGGTTATATTAGGATTTCTAGAAATTCCCCACCAATTCCAGTTTCTCTTTGGATATTTCTCTATAAATTTCATAGTAATATTGGGATTTCTACAAATCCAATGCCAATCCCAAGGTTTATTAGGATATTTTTCTATAATTTCCATGGTTATATTAGGATTTCTAGAAATTTCCGTCCAATCCCAAGGTTTGTCTGGATGTTTCTCTATAATTTCCATTGTAATATTAGGATTTCTAGAAATTCCCCACCAATCCCAAGGTTTTTCTGGATATTTCTCTATAAATTCCATGGTAATGTTAGGGTTCGCGGAAATACCTACCCATTCCCAAGGTTTATCTGGATATTTCTCTATAAAATCCATAGTAATATTAGAATTTTCAGAAATTGCTCCCCAATACCAAGGCTTTTCTGGATGTTTCTGTATAAATTCCATTGTAATGTTAGGATTCCAAGAAATACCTATCCAATCCCGAGGCTTATCTGGATGTTTTTGTATAAATTCCATGGTAATATTAGGATTTCGAGAAATACCTATCCAATCCCAAGGTTTATCTGAATGTTTCTCTATAATATCCATGAGAGATTTTTTTCTAAATAATTTTTCATAAAATATTGAGTGTTTCATTTGACTAAAAAATGAAACTTAAAAAAAATCAAAATGGAAAAATAACAGTAGTGGAGATATTTTGTGAGATTCTCCACCAATCATAATCTTTTGGATATTTATGTATGAATTCCATTGTAATGTTAGGATTCGAAGAAACCCAAAACCAATCCCAAGGTTTCTCTGGATGTTTCTCTATCATTTCCATAGTAATGTTGGGATTTGTCGAAATTTCCCGCCAATCCCAAGGTTTCTCTGGATGCTTGTCTATAATTTCGATTGTAATATTTGGATTTCTAGATATTCCCAGCCAATCCCAAGGTTTCTCAGGATATTTCTCTACAAATTCGATGGTTACATTAGGATTGTAAGAAATTCCTATCCAATCCCAAGGGTTCTCTGGATATTTCTCTATAAAATCCATCGTAAGATTAGGATTCATGGAAATTCCCAACCTATCCCAATATTTTTCTGGATATCTCTCTATAATAAATTCTATCGTAATATTAGGATTGAAACAGATATACTTCCATTCCCAAGGTTTATCTGAATGGTTCTCTATAATATCCATAGTTATAGCAAAATTTTCAGAAATACGTCTCCAATCCCAAGGTTCTGTTGGATGTTTCTCTATAAATTCCATTGTAAGATTAGGATTTTGAGAAATATCACTACAATTCCAAGGTTTATTAGGATATTTCTGTATCATCTCCATTGTAATATTGGGATTGTAAGAAATTCCCCACCAATTCCAAGGTTTATTAGGATATTTCTGTATCATCTCCATTGTAATATTGGGATTGTAAGAAATTCCCCACCAATCCCAAGGTTTCTTCGGATGTTTCTTTATTATTTCTATCAGAGATTTTTTAGTAAATAGCCTTTTATAAAATATTGAGTATTTCATTTTATTGGTAAATGAAACTTGAAAAAAAAATCAAAATGGAAAAATAACAGTCGGGGAGATATATTGAGAAATTCCATCCCAATCCCAAGGAATTTCTAGATGTGTTTGGATAATTTTCATTGTTATATTAGGATTTCCATAAATTGCCCACCAATTCGATGGTTTCTCAGGAAGTTTCTCGGGAAGTTTCTCTACAAATCCAAGGTAATGTTAGCATTCGCAGAAATCTCTTCCCAATCCCAAGGTTTATTTAAATATTTCTCTATAAATTCCATTGTAATATTGGGATTGTAAGAAATTCCATCCCAATTCCAAGGTTTTTCTGGATATTTCTCTACAAGTTCCATCATAATGTTAGGATTTGTGGAAATGCATTTCCATTTCCAAGGGTTTTTCTGGATATTTCTCTACAAGTTCCATCAGAGATTTTTTTTGAAACAATTTTTTGTAAAAACCTGAGTATTCCATTGGAAATCAAACAGAAACTCAAAAAAATCAAAATGGAAAACTTACAGATGATGAGATATATCGAGAAATCCCCGACCAATTCCAGGGTTTATTTATATATTTTTCTATAAATTCAATAGTTATATTAGGTTTGACAGAAATAGCCCACCAAACCCAAGGTTTCTCTGGATATTTGTCTATAATTTCCATTGTGATATTAGGATTGAAAGAAATCTCACACCAATCCCAAGGTTTGTTTGGATATTTTTCTATAAATTCCATGGTAAGATTAGGATGTCGAGAAATCCAACGCCAATCCCAAGGTTTCTCTGGATATTTCTGTACAAGTTCCAATGCAATGTTGCAATTTTCAAAATTCATACAGCCCCAGTCCCAGACTTTTTCCAAATGTTTCTCTACATATTCCATAGTAAGATTAGGATTACGAGAAATTCCTCGCCACTCCCAAGGTTTGTCTGTATATTTCTCTATAATTTCCATCGTAATATTAGAATTTCCAGAAATATAACTCCAATTCCAAGGTTTCTCTGAATATTTCTGTATAAATTCCATAGTAAGATTAGAATTTCTAGAAATATGATCACAGTTCCAAGATTTCTCTGCATATTTCTCTATAAATTCCAGAGAAACATCTGGACGTTTAGAAATTATTCTCATATCCCAAGGTTTCTCTGGGTATTTCTGGATTGTTTCAATGGTAATGTTAGAATTTTCAGAAATATAACTCCAATTCCAAGGTTTATCGGAATATTTCTGTATAAATTCCATAGAAAGATTAGGATTTCTAGAAATATAATTCCAATCACACACAGTCGAAATCGGTTGTTCGTTATGAGGAACAGGTTTCTCTGAATATTTCTCTATAAATTCCATAGTAATATTATCATTCATAGAAATTGCCAACCAAATCCAAGGTTTCTCAGGATATTTCTCAATAATTTCCGTTAGAGTTGTCTTTTTAAATAGTCTCTTGTAAAAACCTGAATATTCCATTTGGTATATTCAAACAAAATTAAAAAAAAATCACTTTTAAATAAAATGTCAGATATAGACTATGACGAAATCTATGATGAAACAGAAGAATATAAAGATGAGTTTGCTGCCCGAGAAAGAGGTGGTGGGGATGTTTTACAAGGGTTATTAGATAGCATAGAAATGATAGACGGAACTGACGCAGAAAACATGAAACGGAAAAGTCCAGAAGATAAATTTCTGATAAAACTCAAAAAATGTTTCGAAGACTTGGAAATACCCTATGGTGAGACAAGACGCTTTTTTGAAGAGTTAAACGGAAAAGACCGTCATAATTTTAAATACCGTAATCCAGCAGCAATGACTCTTGGATATGTTGCTACTGGAAGTTCTGGGAAACTATCAAAGAAAAGTTTTAACAGAGCTGTAGAAAAAATAGAATTATTGGTTAGTGACGGAAGTGTTCAACCACCAGATGTTCTTCGGTATGCCAGATTTTTGACAAAACTCTGATTCTCTGTTAATAACTCAAAATTTTTTCTATTTTATAAAACAGTATTTAATCCAATTGTCAGCCATGTAATTTTTTTCAAACTTTTTTTTCTTTTTCTCGACTGTTCGAATAGTTCCATAAGATTCAGAGGTTATATCCAAATTTTCAATATTTTCGATTCGCAGATTATTTTCTGAATAGCTAATATTATCACTCATGAGATAGTTAAACAGAAATCCAAAGGTTATGAGAGCTAACAGTTTTTTTCCATTTTTAATACTTGACATGTTTCGTATCACAAAATCTAGTAAAAGAATTTCTCTATAACTTTTTTTTCTGGAATTATCCATATTTTTATATCTCTCTCTCATTTTTTTGAGATATTTTAAATACTCTATTTCTTTTTTGGTCGTCTCATTTGTTGATGTTATACCCAGTTTTTCTGTAAAAAGTTTATAAATATCTGAGTATAACAGGTTTGAAGGTTTCTTTTCTATTCTGTATGAAAATTCCTTGCCTTTTTTTGTCGATTTTATAAAACCGTCGACGATGTATGTTCCTTTGACAGAAATACCGTACGAAAGGTTCTCAAAAATTTTTTTCCAGTAATCATCAGTACACAGTTCCATGCAACCAATAAAGAATGGATATTCAACGGTATTTATTTTTTTCATGTTTATTTTATATTTTTTGTTTTAAAATATAAAAATGCCGAATAAATGACTACACGAATATACACAAGGAATGGAGATTACGGAAAAACGAATCTATATGACTCAAAAGGTCTGTTCAAAAATAATCCAATCTTTGACGCGCTTGGAGATTTGGATGAACTGGGAGCTTTTATAGGTTTACTGATTAGTTCCCTTGAGACGAATCAGACCAGAGGAAATGACTGCGATTCTTGGAGACATTCCAACCCTAACAGACAATATATAGTAAATCTGAGAAGTATTCAGGAAACTCTGTTAGACATTGGTTCAGATTTATCAACTGTTAAAGAAACAGGAAAAAAAATAATGGTATATGAGACTGTTCAAAATCTTGAGATACTAACAGACGGCCTAAATGAACAAAAGGAACCATTGAAACAGTTTATTCTACAGGGTAGTTCGACACCAGATGCATTAGCAAATGTCTGTAGAACTATTACTCGAAGAGCGGAAAGAAACATGTATAAAGCTGGATCTTTTCAAGGAAATGAATATTCCTTTTCGTTTATAAACCGTCTTTCCAGTTTCTTTTTCGCTTTATCTAGAGTATTAGCACCAACAGAGATTCCTAGACGTAGTTAAAACCCTCTTTCGAGACTGCTAAAGTATAACCCAGATTTTGACCCTTCGTATGCTATAAATGGAAATAACCAATAACATTTTATTCCCATTTCTGGACATGCAACAGAAAGTGTAGTATCTATTGGCATGGAAAATGGGGAAAATAGAGAGTGTTTTATTATTCTTTGAGCACCTCTGGAAGATAACAGATAACAACAAGTCATCACACATGCCGGTCCATTAACAATTTTTGTATTCTCCACAGGATTTGGGTCATTTTTAAAGGGATGCCTATAATCTCCACCAATGTTTAAAATTTCCCAGTCATCTGGTAAATTTCTTATAGATTTCGTGAGTAATTCCGTAAACCCGTCCTTTAATACAATATCGTCTTCTAAAATTAACGCATGTTCGTTTTTGAACTCGGATATTTCTCGAATAATAAAATTATGAGCAATACCGTTAGAAATCTCAGCTATTGTTAAATGCCGATGTAAAATATTTCCGTTGTAACGGAAATGAGTAAAGTGCAATCCCTGTTCAATAACCTTTTCTCGGTCAAACTGTTCAACCCATATTATCTCATTATTTTGGTCCAACCCAACTTTTTGAATATTTTTTAACAGATTTTCCTTTCTCTCGGTTAGTTTTGAGTAATGCATAACGTAAATTCTCATTTTTTGTATAAAATACTGTGTTTAACTCGTTTTTAAAAAATGATTTTTTTTAAAAAGGTAAATATAAATAAAATGTCAAAAACTGAAAAGAAAACGCAACTAACAAATCCTGAAGGTTATAACGTAAAACGAATTATTTTCTCAGACCCAATTGTTGGAACTGTTCCAAATTCTAAAATCAGTTTCATGAGAGTTCCTATTTCTACGAAAAACGAAGACGGTTCTATTGGAGAATTGGTTCTAAAAGTTCCAAAGGTTTTCTCATTTGGAGTCTCAGAAAACAAAGATTTCAACGACGAGTCCAAGATAAGTGGGTATAGTCTTCCACTGTGTCTTCAATCCAAGGATGGCCCTTCTGAAGAAGAACAGGCTTTTATAGATACATACCTAAAAATTGTTGAAGCATGCAAGAAACATCTAGTCGCAAACAGAGAAGCTGTAAACAAACATGACTTGGAATTTTCAGACTTGAAAAAGATGGGAGCTTTTTCTTACAAAAAAGACAAGCAAACCAAAAAAATTGTCGAAGGCGCCACACCTGTGTTAAACCCAAAGCTGATTGAATCCAAAAAGCTCGGTAAAATTCTTTCACAGTTCTATTCTCTGTCTACTGGTGAAGATCTTGAACCCATGAGTCTGTTAAAGAAATACTGTAATGTTCAGGCGGCTGTCAAGATAGAGTCAATTTTTATTGGAGCAAATATCAGCCTTCAAGTTAAACTCTATGAAGCTGGTGTTGAACTTTTGGAATCTGGAATATCCAAATTACTTCCGAGACCCAAGATGGTTATAGGTAGTTCTTCTACAAAACATGAGTTGAGAGAAATTCCTGATGAGGATGTGGAAACTGTAGAAGAGACGGATGGTGTAAAAGATACCAAGGATACCAAGGATAGTAAAAAGACAAAATCCAAAAAGACGGCATCTCTTGATGAAAATCCAATTGAATTAAATATTGAGGAGGAACAGCAAGATACCGATGAAAAACCTAAAAAGAAAAAGGGTTCCAAAAAGTAATCATCTCGTGTTAATTCATTAATTCGTTAATTCATTAATCTGATAATTTTTTATCAGATTTTTCTCATCTTTAACCTTTTTTCTTTTTTTGCATCTGCCTCTCAAGGAATCTTTTTTGATTCCTTGAGATTTTTGACTGACCATTCCCAAATTCCAATATATTTACAGGAACATCAGATTTTTCCAATCCGAACTGAACATACCAGTCATTTCCATATTCGTCTCTTAGAGCTGTTAATTCATCCTTTGATAATTCCATTGGGTCAAACCCTGAACGTAAAGCAGCTGTTGCATACGCCAAAAAGTCTACTGGATTCCCAGCCTCAACCTTGGTTGCTGTATACATGTCCATGTTTTTGTACATGTATTTTCCAATAGTCTCATACTCAGCTTTCTGTTCAGGAGTTAAAGCTTTTTTTGCCTTTTCTACCAATGCTTCCATTTTTTTATTAAAAAAATTCTTTAAATTTTTTTTAATAAATGTCAAGAACATACTCTCCAAGTAATGTATCATTTATTTCTCGAGGTTCCAAGACATCCAAACATGTTATTAAATCTATAGATGAGGATAACTCACGTGTGGTAAAGTTAGAAGGAGACAAGAAAAGGTTAAAGGAAAAAATAAAGGAACTTGAGAAAAATTTATCTCAAATTAATGAAAAGGACGAGACTGAAAATGCTGAAATAACAGAGCTGAGAAATTCTCTGAAAATGACAAACAAGAAATTGGCCGAAGCTAAACAGGCTCTTGCGGATTCTCATGTGAAACTCCAAGTATTTGATACAAAGATGGCAGAGTTTCAGACAAAGGAAACTCAATTTCTGAATACAATAACAGAGTTTCAGACAAAGGAAACTCAATTTCTGAATAAAATATCCCAAATGGAACAGACATCCGAAAAATTAAAAAATAACATAAACTTGTTAATGGAACAGAAAAAAACTGTAGAACTGGATACTGAAAGATTACTCACGGCTGTTCGCAGGGATAAAGATAAGGAAAAACAACATGTTATAGATTATTATGAGAGAGCCAAGGAAAATAACGAAAAAGTGCGGCTTACTCTGGAATCTACTATTGAAAAAATGAGACAAGATTTTGAGGATAAAAAGACAGAGTTTTCCGAATTATACTCACGAGCTCTTAATGATAGTTCAGAAAGTATGGAAAAATTAAAAATAGACTGGGAAAAGCGTGAGAGGAAATTACAGGACAGTCTAGAAAATGAGAAAAAATCTCGCGAAACAATGTTAGAAGCTGTAAACAAAGAAAATTCAGAAAAAATGGGCATGCTACAAAATAACATTAATTTTATTAGCGAGGAAAATTCCAAACTCAAATTACATATCAAAGGAATAACTGAAGCTCTTGTTTTAGAACAGGAGAAAACAAAAGAGTTGGAAAGAACCAGTAATAGGTTAGTTGCATTCATGAAACAAGACCAGATAAAACAGAGAGGCGTAATAGAAAACCTTGAGCTGGAATTAAAAAATTTTCAGAATAGTCAGAAACATATTCAGATATCTGCGGATGAGATGGTAAAAAACATGCAAACCCGTCTAAACTATGCCGAAAAGGAAGTTGAGGGTCTAAGACTGAAAACTGGAATATGTGATAAAACCATTGAAGACCTTCAGAAAACATTACAGGAAAAGGAAACTGAAATTTTTAACATGCGTTCCCAATTTTCCTTTAAAATGTCTGAAATGTCAGTAAAACTTTCAGAAAAGGAAAAGTTATTGGAAATGGAAAAACAGACAATTAATCAACTAAATGAGACAAACAAAAGTAATACGGTAAAGCTATCCAAGATACAGGAATATAACCGTCAATTGGTATCTGAGTCCTTTGATACTAAAAATATGATAGAGAAAATGCGAACACGAATGTCTGAGGTTGAAAAAATATTGGCTGTAAAGGAACGAGAATTATCAGAGGTTAATATATCTCTTTCAGACTTTCAACAGGTTATATCAGAAAATACATGTCTCAAATCTGAAATTCAAGAAATGACCGAATGTGTGGAAAAACTCGTTGCAACCAAACATGCTCTCGAAAACCAGATACACTCTGGAAAAATGACAATACAGGATTCTCAGGGAATCATAAATGGTCTTTTGTCAGAAAAGACCAAACAGACATTTGAGATGGATGGTTATAAACGGGAATTAAATTCCAAGCATTCTCTGATAGAAAAACAACTGAAAAATATACAGGCATTTGAATCCGAGCTAAAGGCTTCAACCCAACAGATATCTATTTTGACAGAAACTATTAATAATCTAAGGTCTGAGTTATCCCAAAAAGATAGTCTATTAAAGGAAAAAACTGAAACCTTATTTCTTGAAAGTGAACAGAAAAGAACCCTTGAGAACTACAGAGTTGTGTTATCGAACAAGGTTTTAACCCTTGAATCTGAAAAAACTGTTCTTCAAAATAATATTCGGGAATTAACAGAAAAAGCTAACGGAATATCTGATGAGTTATCAAAAAATTCCGTCTTGAATAAAAAACTATCATTGGAAAAGGAATTTCTTGCAAATAACATTAATACTTTAACGGATGAGAAAAATAATTTTACAGCCGAGAGAGGAAAATTATTACAAAAACTAGAAGATATTGAGAATAAATCCAAAAATTTCGAAAGGAAAAATTTCGAGATGGAAACTTCAAGAGCAAACCTGTTAAATAACATTGAAGATTTGAACAAGAATATTTCTCGAATAACAAACGATAAAAATAACATATTGGAAAAAATGACAGACATGGAAAAACGTCTGAATACATCCAAAAAACGCGTTTCCGAGTTAGAAGGGCAAAGATCCGCTCTTGAGAATGATATACAGAAACTTCAGGAAACTCTGTTAAACTTTCAAAAAGATTTTTCCAGCCTACAAGAAAAAAATTCCATGTTAGAAAAGTCTGTTGAGGCTGACCGAGAGAAACAGAGGCAATTAGAGAGTGAAAATAAAAGTCTGATGCAACGAATAGAAAATCTTGACAGTAATAACAATCAGATTCTCAAGGAACGAAATTCCAGTTTTTTTCGAAACTCCAAGCTAGAAAAAGAAAATGGAAATTTGACCAAAAAAATTATTGAGTTAGAAACTGAAAAAAATATTCTTCAGGATAATATCAGTAAATTGGAACAGGAATTGGAAAATATATCTGTCGCAAAAAACATTTATATAAACAAAAATTCCAATCTAGAGAATGATCAGAAACAAACAGAGACTCGCATGGCCGACCTTGCATCGGAAATAACATACCTGAAAGGATTACTGACGAAAAATTCTGAACTTTTTCAGGCGGCTGTTTGTGAAAAGGAAAATTTGGTGAAAAAGGAAAAAGAATATATTCGAGAGTTGGATGGATTTCGAACCTCTATATCTGGGGTTAATGAGAAAAACTCCACATTACTGAGAAATGAACAGGACCTTCGAAATAACCTTTCTATCCTCAAACAGGAAATGGAAAAGATGCAAGTTAAAAACTGTGATATTCAACAACAACTAGATATCAAGAATGCCGAAGTTAGAAATTTATACAGTCGAATAGAGTTTCTAACATCGAACGATAAAAGTTCAGAAACCGAGATAAATAACCGTCACAAAGAAATAGAAACTCTCAAAAAGGTTATAACCGAAAAAGAAACTGAAAAAATGCATGTTCAAAATAAGTTGGATAACCTTCGAAATGATTACATGACCTTTACCGCTGAAAAGGTTCAAGCAGCTATAGAGGAGGTTTCCAGATTAAAAGACCTTGAGATAAATACTATTAAACAGTCAGTTGATGGACGCTTGCAAAAAGAGGCTGAAAAACTTTATAATGAAAATGAGACAAAAATGGAACAGCAGTTGGAAAAAATAAGAAAAGATTTATACAGACAACTTGAAAGTCTGAATGAAACAGTCGCAAAGAAAACAACAGAGCTTGAGAATAAAAACAGTGTTATTCAGAATTTGAACCAAAATATATATGACCTGACAGACAGAGACAATCAGAAAACTATTGAGATAGAAAGTATGAGAAAAACTCTGATAGATTTGACAGAAATTCGTAACAACCTCTCAACTAAACTTCATGACATTGAATCCGCAGCAAGCACTGTGAAATCTAACATGGAAAATGAAATGATGAATCTACAGAAACAAATTCAGGTATTGACAGAAAGGGAGGAAATGTATATAGCAACCATAGAATCAACAAAAATAACTATTCGAAATTTAACCAACGAAAAGAACGCATGGTCTGGTAAGGTTAATGATATTCAAAAGGAAATGGCTTTGAACCGATCATTTTTTGAGAATGAAATAGAGAGACTTCGTCATGTGGAAAAAGACCTGATAGAAAAAAATAAATACAGTGTTCATCTCATTGATAAAACCAATACCGCTCTGACAAATATCAAGACTGAAAAGAAATCATGGGGTAGCAAGTTTGATTCAGTGTTTGCGGAACTGGAAAATACTCGCCATCAATTGGAAGTCGCAAAAGATGAGTTTAAACGACGAGAGGTTGATTTTCTGGTAAGGGAACGGCAATACACAGAATTACTGAAAACATCATCAACAAATATAACAGAGATAACTTCTGAAAAGAACATGTGGAGCTGCAAGGTTCATGAGCTACAATCAGAGTTAGATAATATTCGGGTGACAATGGAAAAACTGACAAACCAGAACCTTCGGTATGAGGAATCTGAGAGAAAATATACACAGCTGTTAGAAAATGCTCGTATCTCTATTGTTGAAATGACCTTTGAAAAGAACCTATGGAGCACAAAGGTAAATGACATGCAAAATCAGATAAACCTGTTCAAAAGTATGGTAGATACTGAAAAGGCAGCTTTTGCCCGCCGTGAGAAACAGTACACAGAGTTTGAGAGCGAACAGACTGAAAAAGTTTCTTCTATACAAAAAGTTCTAGACCATACAACGTCTGAAAGAAACGCTCTAAATTCTCAAGTATTGCAACTTCAGAATGAGATAAATGACATGAAAACTGCGTATTTAATAGAAAAGGATATTTTAGACAGACGTGAACAGAGTATTACTGAGCGTGAGAGAAAATATCACGAATTTTTACCAAAAGAACTGTCATCTCTCAAGGATTTGGGATATATCAAGAGTTTGGAAACCGAAAGAGATAAATTGGCCAAGGAACTCACAGAAATTAAATTGGCAATTGGTTTATGAGACATGTAAATCCCAAAAATTTATTCTAAAGGTTTAATCTTTACTAAATTTCCGTTAGCCAGAGTTCTTGATACCGCTAGAGGAATAACTCCTTTTTCGTATTCCATGGTTGCTATCTCAATAGATGTTGGTGGTATTTTCCCTTTCCACAGACTTTTCATATCACTTTCACTCAGAAAAATTTTGGCACCATCAGAAATCTGAGAAGCTCTAATACCTACAAGGGAGGTTCTCTCATATTTAGTAATATCTGTATGAAATGTTAGTGTATCAGCCATTTGCATTTTTTATAAATTTGTATAAAAAATCATTTCGTATTACCAGTCACTAGTTGGACACTCTAAACCTAACTCTTTATAGGCTTGTTGAATGTAAGGTTCATCTTGTTCATTCCAACTCCAGTTCCCAGAATTATTGTGTTTAATTATACGATGGTTTGCTCTATCAATAAATTTTTCAAGTTCCAACCTACGAACTCTTTGTAAAAGTTCGTCTCGAGATAGTTCAGACGCTGGTCGAGAATCCAGTATTCTCTGTTTTTCCTTGTCATTCTCAATTTTTTTCCTTTTTCGATGATTCTCTATAATTTCTGTTTCCTCTTGGCTCAGATCCATTTATAGTTATGAAAATCATTTTAAACTATTTTTTGATAAAACTCCAGAGCTTTTGGGTGTGCCTGAATACTTGGATAGTTTATATCTGAAATACTGAGACCTTCCAGAGTTCGAACACGGCTTATAGCAACATATGCCTGTCCATATGTGAAAACATTGCTTAAATCCATGACTGCCAAATCCAGTGTGCTTCCTTGACATTTGTGAACAGTTATAGCCCAACAGAGTTTCAACGGTATTTGAGATATGACTGCGTGTCTTTTACCATTTTCTTGAATTGTCCAAGAATAGTTGCAAATAATTCTCTCGACACCATTCAGAAACCTCACTACTGGTAGATCTTCCATAAACCCTATAACTACCCCACGAGAACCGTTGGCTAATCCATTTTCCAAGTCTAAATTACATACCAACATTACTTGTGTTCCTTCACAGAGTTCTAATGTAAATGGTGCCAGAGAACTTTTTTTATATTTGTCAATGGCTTGTTTCTGGTCTCGGACAAACTCATAAAATTTAACCTCCATTTCAAACTCATATGTTTCCTTATCTTTACTCACCTTTTTAAATTCCTTGTCATTTATAGCATCCACGTCGGCATTTGTGGTAAATATCTGGGTTGGCTTTATTCCCATGTCATTTTTGAGTTCAATTCCTATGCGGCTATCCAAGAGTTTTCGAGTTTTCTTGCTAACTTTACCAATTCGAAGGTCATTCAGACATTTCTGAAATTTTTCATCAGATTGTCTCATGAGAGTATCCAAACAAACAATATTTTTTACACAGGACTCCCAACAATTTGCGTCAAATGTGAAAGAATCGGCTTCTCCAACGACTGGAAGCTGTAGGAAATCTCCAGAAAGTATTAACTGCATACCACCAAACGGCTTTTCGGTTTCTTCACATAATAGACGAGGCTTTTTTCGAACAGCTCTTCCAACCGCCTCAAGCTTGTCAAAAAGCTCAGGTGATAACATTGATATTTCATCAATAACCAAAACATCAATGGAATTCCATCTATCTCTTGTGAATTTTCGAGAGAGAATATTTTCAATCATTTTATCCAAAGGGTCAGTTCCTAATCCAATTCCCAAACAGGAATGAAGAGTTGTTCCACCTATCAATAGAGCAGATATACCAGTAGTGCTAGTTATTGCAACTTTTCGTTTATTTTGGGTCAATTCCCGAAAGACATGAATAACGTGAGATTTTCCACATCCTGAAGGTCCGGTAAGAAATATATTTTCTCCAGCCAACATTATATCTAAAGCTTTTTTCTGTTTTTCGTTTAAATTTTCCATGTTTAAAATATCATTCAAAATTTAAAAAATCATTTTGAATAAAAATGGAAATTCCTCGCACAATGAAAGCAAATGCTAATTCTATAGAAACTGTAAGATTATTAATAGATAAAAAGGTTGAATCTTCCCCCTCATTCGCTAACGGAAATACTGTAAGAAATGTTATAACTGATATGGACGTATTTCCTTACAATCGGTGGTTTCGCGGAGTCTATTACTATTCTGAGCCTGTGATATTTGAGAGAGAGGCTGGTTACAGAAAAGTGGAAAACTCAGTTGTAAATGTTGCGCCTCTGGAAAAACAATACGAAAGTGCTTGTTTCCAAGTTCCCTGTTCAACCCAAAAAAGATATCTCTGTGGTAATACTAATGGCTGCCTACCTTTCGGAATATAACCTTTCGGAATATAACATACCCTAATAAAATCTAAAATTTCTCAATCGTACCAAATCTCTCTCAATATCCGCATTTGTCAATATTTCTGAAAAAAAATTTTGAGAAAATCTATCAGCATCCTCATCGGTATATGTGGCATCTATGGTATCTGAAATATTATCCGAAATATTATCCGAAATATTATCCGAAATATCCTCAGAAACCAAAAACGTCTTTTTTCTGTTTAAAACAATATTTAATTTTTTCCTACATAAAGGACATTCAGCTTTTTCCATTCTTTTCAGACAATCCAAATGGAAACAGTGTCCACATTCCTTTAAGGGTTTCACATTTTTTAATTCCTCGAAACATATGGGGCAATTTTCTGTCATTTATTTCGGATGATAAATATCAAAAAATCATTTCCATTTTTTGAACACAAAATTATTTTCGATTTTCTGTTAAAAAAATTATTTTCGATTTTCTGTTAAAAAAATTATTTTCGATTTTCTGTTAAAAAAATTATTTTAAACTATCTGCGAAATCGTGAAAGGAATTTTCTCTCTCAGTTTTCAGACGAACCTTTATGTACACGAATCCGTCATTCACATCTGCAAGAGATATATATTTCACACCGTCATTTCTTAGTATAGCGTTATCTTGAGAATTTTCCCCTAGAATTATCAGAGTTTGTTCCATATCATTCAGAGTTTCAAGAGGAAATATGTTAGATTCGTAAAGGATTTCATTTTCTGATGACAAATGGATTTTTCGAAATCCATGAACTATAGGTCTAAACCTGTTATACAAAAATGAGATGGTAATAACTGGAACAAGAATTTCTAGAAACATTTATTACATTTTTGTTTTTTTAAAATTCAGATAGTTGGGAGTGGGATAATTGGGATAATTCCAGTTATTTCCTGTTAATTTCCGTAGACCATGTTAATTTCCGTAGACCATGTTAATTTCCGTAGACCATGTTAATTTCCGTAGACCATGTTAATTTCTGTTATTTTTTGTTATTCCTGTTAATTTCCGTAGACCATGTTAATTTCTGTTATTTTTTGTTATTCCTGTTAATTTCCGTAGACAATGTTAATTTCTGTTATTTTTTGTTATTCCTGTTAATTTCCGTAGACAATGTTAATTTCCGTATACCATGTTAATTTCCGTAGACCATGTTAATTTCTGTTATTTTTTGTTATTCCTGTTAATTTCCGTAGACAATGTTAATTTCTGTTATTCCTGTTAATTTTCGTAGACAATGTTAATTCCTGTTATTCCTGTGAAACTCTATAATTTCTGTGAAACTCTGATATTTTCTATAATTTCTGTTATTTCTGTGAATTCCTCAAAAATCATTTATTATCAAAAACAGCAAAATGAAAAATAAAAAATTTTTTATTTTTCATTTTCGAAAAATTTTCCAAAAGTTTTCTAAAAAATTTTTCGAAAAAATTTTAAATTTCATTTTCGATTTCTAAATCTATGTAATTTTTTGTTATTTTAATCATTATTTTTGAAATAACAAAAAATAACAAAAAATAACAAAAAATAACAAAAATAACAAAAATAACAGGAATAACAGGAATAACAGGAATAACAGGAATAACAGGAATAACAGGAATAACAGGGTCTTCAGAAATTACGACGGATAACGAAATCATAAAAAAATTTACAAAAATCGAAAATGAAAATGAAAACTTTTGGAAAATTTTTCGAAAATGAAAAATAAAAAATTTTTAGAAAACTTTTGGAAAAAAGAAAAAATTTTTTAGAAAACTTTCGAAAAATTTTAAAAACGAAAAAATTTTTTACGAAATTTTAAAAATAACAGAAACGTCTGTTATTTTATATTATTTTCTCACAGATTTCCTCTTGCTTTTTCTCATCGATTTTCTCACAGATTTTCTCTTGCTTTTTTTAACAGATTTTTTAACAGATTTTTTAACACTGCCTTTAGGCCAAGGTCGAAATACAACTCCAAACCTCTCTGAGATATTTTTCTTGCTTGCGGAAAAACTAGGTTTATTCCACAATAGCCATTTACTCCAAAAGCCTGCAGTTTTTATTCCACTTTTTCCCCAATTTTCTTTTCCCTTGTGACGAGCTGTATAACGATTCATTCTTTCCCTATCCTTGTGTATAGTATAGTCTGACATACCAGCCGCTCCAAAATGTATAGTTTTATTTCCGATTCTTACCATCCACTTTTTGTCCTTTTTATTGGACTTTTTCAAATGGACTATAGTTTTCACCATTTATTTTTTAAAAAATTTTTTTTCTTGCAATAAAGAACTCGCCCCAAAATCATGTGAGTATAAAAAGTTGGGATGACGACGGGAAACAATAACAGCAACCCTGTTAAAAAGACCGTGGATTAACAACGCCTGAGTTGTGACCAAAGGGAGAGACCTTTCAAAAGAATGCATCTTTTGAAAAATCAATAAAATCCATCTTTCACAAAAATAATAAATCCATCTTTTACAAAAATCAATAAAATCTATCTTTCACAAAAATCAATAAAATCTCCATTTTTCACAAAAATCCATTTTTCAAAAAACTTTTAAAATAAATGGCAAATTTTTCTTCACCATCCTTTTATATATTAATATTAGTGTTTTTACTTTTAACTGCCGGTCCAATAGCTGGCAAATATTTTATTCCGTTATCAGAGGCTGAAAAGGAGGAGCTCAAGAAAAAGGCAGGTTTGAAAGAAAATGCAAGAGGTATTCAAATGGCAAGAATGGAGCGTATGCCAGCAATGATTGGTGGAGGAGTATTTGCAATAGGCGAGGTTGAAATGGGTTCTCTTCAAGAAGAGGCGAAAAAGGCAGAAGAAAAAGCTCGTGAATTACGTCAGAAAGCATCACAGGCTGAAAAAGTGAAAAAAGAATCCGAAGCAAAAGCTCGCGAAGAGGCGAAAGCCAGACTGAAAGAGGCTGAGAAAAATCCTTTTACACCTCCTCCAGAAATTCAAACAAGATTTTCAACAGACTATTACACTATCATATATCACGCATCAGCTTTTTTGATACTTGTGGCTGCCTCTGTTGCTTTATCAGAAAAAAGCAATGTTCAAAAACAATTATTTTTATCAGATATATTTAATTTTATATCTACAGTTGTATTGATAGCTGTCTATTTCTATCTATCTATAACTCGGTGTGTTCCCAGATGGGTTTGTTGGTTAATTTTGTCTGCTGCCTTTACGTCTGTAAGTGAGGGAGTTTCAGATATAGTCATGGGAAATTCCAAGGTTGCGAATTTGGCTGGATAAAAATTGTCATGATTTTAAAAGTTCTAAAATGATTTTTTAAAAAAAATTTTAAAAACGATTATTATGGATGATCAAAAATTTTATTCACAGGATTTTAAAAGACAAATTATAGCTGAGATTGAAAAGTATTCTCTGTTCAATTTATATATGGATATTAAAGATGAAATTAAAGATGAAAAAGAATGGGTAATACATCATCTCTCAGCAAATCCAAATATTACAATGGAAATTGTTAAAGCAAATCCAGAAATTCAATGGAATAGATATGGGTTGGTATCAAACCCAAACTTTACACCGAAAATGTATTTAGAATTAGAGCTGGACCAGACAGAAAATGTCTCTTTCAACGAATATCTTCCGGCTTATGCAAAAAATCCGCATGCGGATATTGATATAGTTTTAGAAAGATTAAGAGCCGACATAGATGAGTTTGAGGAGTGTTTTGGTGTTATAGGGAACTTGTTTAGATATAATTCATGTATTACTCTAGAAATTTTAGATAAAGTATGTCAAATATATCACTACCGTGATCCCCTTTCCTTTAAAGAAGGTTTATATATACGTTTATTGGAAAATATTTACTGTTCCGATTCAGATAGGAAAAAAATATCGAAACATCTTTTAAATTCTGAACATAAAACAGAATTTATAAAAAGATGGAAAGTATCGGATGATGGAAAAATTGAAAGAACAAAACCTCCACCAACCTTACATGTTCCTTGGGAATATTACAGAGATAACCGAGAAAAGATAAATCACATCGATTTATTTAAATGTAAAGGATTGTATGATCCATTCGTTTTTCGAAAATACATGGAAGAAAAATATTCATTGGCTAGAACCGAGTTATTAAATGCTGGACTTTCTGAAGATGTTATAGGTGCTGTTGTTGGAAGTTATATAACTGGTAAAGATATGCAAGAATGATAGAGATATAGGGTTTTACAGAGATTCACAAGGAATGATAGAGATTCACAGAGAATGACAGAGATTCACAGAGATTCACAGAGAATGACAGAGATTCACAGAGAATGACAGAGAATGACAGAGATTCACAAAGTTTTACAGAGAATGACAGAGATTCACAGAGATTCACAAGGTTTTACAGAGATTCACAAGGAATGACAGAGATTCACAAGGAATGACAGAGATTCACAAGGAATGACAGAGATTCACAAGGTTTTACAGAGAATGACAGAGATTCACAAGGTTTTACAGAGAATGATACGAATTATTTCCAAAATATTCTCAATCCTTCGAACCATTTACCGTTAGTATGGATAAAATGGAATAATTTTCGATTTCGAAACTGACATTCCATTACTACCTCTTGGTCATCTGTACATAATCCCATTTGGTCTAGCATGTCCAGAACTTTCGAATATAATTTTTGATATTCTTTCATCACTTCCATTTTTCCAATGAAAAACCCTCCAACGACCCTTTCTTGCGGGTTTATTATATTGTTATAAATATCTCTGTCATTTTCCTGAAATTGGTTTAATAACAGAAAATTTATTTTATTCTCATTTTCGAGAATAAATTTCGTTCCATTAACGTTTTCCATTGTGCTATCATTGCAATACCCAAAATCGCACCAACAAACCTGTTCGCACCGTGTTAAAATCTCCGAGAATACCACAAAATCTATTTTACTGTGATTTATCAGAGTATAACGAGGAATTGTGTTTTCTGGAAACTGGGTTCGGTGAGATGTTATTTTTTTATAGTCATCGCTGTTCATTATTTCAGTTTCTCTTTTCAGTCTTTTCCAGCAGGGAATATTATTTACCATGAATTGTTCGTTAATTCTTACAATCGTTATGTTATTAGCGGGTTGAATTTTTTCAGAATATGAGATATCAATGTACACTATTAATTCCAAGGTTTTTGGGTTATTTTTCACGAAATTATAAAGGTTATTAAAGTTGTAAAGATACTCATCAAACTTTCTAGAAAAACTTGTCCAAGATTCTCGGTTTAGATTCAGAAATGCTGTAACTATACAGGTTTTAGCCATTTCTGAATGAAATGATTTTTTTAAAAAAATTTTTAAAAAATGGTGGAATATTTTTCACAGGATTTTAAACGGGAAATTGTAACAAAAATGGAAATTTATTCTCTGTTTGATTTATACAGAGAAACAAGAGACAAAAATTGGGACATGAAAGCTTTATCAGCAAACCCAAATATAACAATGGAAATGATATTCAACCACCCAGAGATTCCATGGGACTATTTAAGCATGTTGGAAAATCCCAATTATGTTTTGGACGATCGATGTAACTCTCTGTTACATTATTCCAGAAACCCAACAGCAAACATTGATTTTGTGTTGAAAAAGTTTAATAAAAAAAGCTTTAAACAGATTATAAGAAATCTTGTTAGATATAATCTGAAAATGACCCTCGAAATAGTTTTGAGTATTTTGTCAAGAAATAGAGATTTTAAAAAATATAATTTTAATAAAATTTTATTTGAATTTCTGTCAAATCCAGTATGTAACATAAGAAATGCTATAGAGATTTTAAAACTATCCAAACATCCCGTAAATCATCAGACATTTGTAGAGAATATTCAAAACTTTTGTGCTCATGGAAATATAAATATAACAGATGTCATAAATAATCCAGATTTTCCATGGCATTTTTCCCTAAAAGTCTCAGTTCTAACCCAAATTTTACAGAAAAGAATATTTTTGAATTATCAAAGATTTTGGGGCATGAAAATAATTTAAGAGAAATGTTGGAACATTCTTCAAATCTTTCTTTCGAAACCATCGATAAATATGAAATTTACAACCGTATTCTAAATGAACTTGTCGTTCGAGAATCCAATATTGGTATTTTTCACAATTTAACATTCCTATCTAAAAGTCCCAGAATTTCTTGGAAGTTTTTTAAATCTCACCAAACAGATTTTGAAACTTTATCTGGAAATTTGGGAAGATATCATCCTGTTGTTTTTTCAGAAATTTTATTAGCTGTTAAAGCTGAGGAGATACTAAAGGATATATTACCAGATTGTCTGAGAGATATTATTCCCCAATATGTCTCAGACTCGTATGAATCAGAATATTCGAGGATAGTTCCTAGATAAAACCGAAACGCCGATAAACAGAATTCCTGATAGCACAGCAATTTTTGGATCATGCCTCATTTTTATATTTTGATTTTTTTTAAATTCCATTTGATTTTTTCAAATGGAATACTCAGTATTTTACAAAAGATTGTTTGAAAAGACTTCCCTAATGGAAATCGTAGAGAAATATTCAGATAAACCTTGGAATTGGAGTTATATTTCTGAAAATCCTAATATAAGTATGGAAATCGTAGAGAAATATTCAGATAAACCTTGGAATTGGAGTTATATTTCTTGGAATCCTAATATAACCATGGAATTTATACAGAAAAATCCCGAGAAAACTTGGAGGTGGACAGGTATTTCTAATAATCCTAATATTACTACAGAGATTATAGAAAAATATCCAGACAAGCCCTGGGATTGGTGGGCAATTTCGAAAAATTCCAATACTACAATGGAAATTATAGAAAAATATTCAGAGAAACCTTGGAGTTGGTCAGAAATTTCTAGCAATCCAAATATTACTCTAGAAATTATAGAGAAATATCCACAGAAACCTTGGGATTGGTATAGTATTTCTTGGAATCCTAATATAACCATGGAATTTATAGAGAAATATTCGAATAAACCTTGGAATTGGACAAGCATTTCTGTAAATCTTAATATAACTATGGAAATCATCGAGAAATATCCAGAGAAACCTTGGAATTGGTGGGGAATTTCTATGAATCCAAATATTACAATGGAATTTATAGAGAAACATCCAGAGAAACCTTGGAATTGGTCGGGAATTTCTGAAAATCCCAATCTTACGATGGAATTTATAGAGAAATATTCTGAGAAAGATTGGGATTGGGGTTATATTTCTGGAAATATCTTACTTCTTGTAAGTTTTCCAATTTGATTTTTTTTAAATTTCGTTTGAATTTTAAATGAAACATTCAATATTTTACGATAGATTATTTATAAAAAAATCTCTAATGAAAATTATAGAGAAACATCCAGAGAAACCTTGGGAATGGGATCATATTTCTGGAAATCCTGACATTACAATGGAAATTATAGAGAAATTTCCCGATAAACCTTGGGATTGGCGGGAAATTTCTGAAAAGTCTAATATTACAATGGAATTTATTGAGAAATATTTAAATAATCCTTGGAACTGGAGAGGAATTTCTAGAAATCCCAATATTACTATAGAAATTATACAGAAATATCTAGAGAAACCGTGGAATTGGAGGGCAATTTCTAGTAATCCCAATCTTACTATGGAATTCATAGAGAAACTTTCAGATAAACCTTGGGATTGGAAGGGAATTTCTGAGAATCCCAATATTACTCTGGAAATTATAGAGAAACATTCAGAGAAACCTTGGAACTGGAGTTATATTTCTGAAAATTCTAACATTACTATAGATATTATAGAGAAATATCTCGATAAACCTTGGGATTGGAGAGGTATTTCAAGAAATCCCAATGTTTCTCTAGAATTTATAGAGAAACATTCTCAGAAACCTTGGGATTGGAGTTATATTTCTGGAAATCCTAATCTTACCATGGAATTTATAGAGAAACATTCCAAGAAATCTTGGAATTTTGGTTCTATTTCTATAACTTCTAGAATTGGAATGGATATTATAGAGAAATATCCAGAGAAACTTTGGGATTGGTGGAGAATTTCCTGGAATTCTAATCATTCTCTGGAATTTATAGAGAAATATTCCAAGAAACCTTTGAATTGGTATAGTATTTCTAATAACCCTAATCTTACAATGGAATTTATTGAGAAACATCCAGAGAAAGATTGGGATTGGGGAGCAATTTCTGAAAATCCTAATATAACAATGGAAATTATAGAGAAATATCCAGAGAAACCTTGGGATTGGACGAGAATCTCTATTAATCCTAACATTACGCTGGAAATTATAGAGAAATATCCAGAGAAACCTTGGAATTGGGTATTTGTTTCTTGCAATCCTACTATTTCTCTGAATATTATAGGTAAATATCAAGAGAAACCTTGGGATTGGGGAGCTATCTCAACACGAAATATCTCGCCTCTTGTAAGTTTTCCTTTTTGATTTTTTTATTAAATTCCGTTTATTTTCAAATGGAATATTCGGTATTTTACAAGAGACTATTTAAAAAGAAATCTCTAATAGAAATTATTGAGAAACATTCCGAAAAGCCTTGGGATTGGGAATGTATTTCTGGAAATAGGAATATAACCATGGAATTTATACAAAAATATCCTGACAAACCTTGGGATTTATCGGTACTTTCTGCAAATTGTAATGTTACCATGGAATTTATACAAAAATATTCCACTAATCCTTGGGATTGGCTAGCTATCTCATATAATCCAAATATTACAATGGATATTATAGAAAAATATCCAGATAAACCTTGGAAGTGGAGTAATATTTCTAAAAATTCTAACATTACTATAGATATTATAGAGAAATATCCCAAAAACCCTTGGGATTGGTGGGAAATTTCATGGAATCCAAATATTACTATGGAATTTATAGAGAAATATCCAGAAAAACATTGGTATTGGTGGGGAATTTCTATGAATCCAAATATTACTATGGAAATTATAGAGAATCATCCAGATAAACCTTGGAATTGGGAAAGTATGTCATTGAATCCTAATCTCTCCCTGGAATTTATAGAGAAATATCCAGAAAAACCTTGGGGTTGGTGGGCAATTTCTCAAAATCCAAATCTTACGATGGAAATTATAGAGAAACATCCAAATAAACCTTGGGATTGGAGAGCAATTTCACGAGATATCTCACCTCTTGTAAGTTTTCCATTTTGATTTTTTTTAAATTCTGTTTGTTTTTCAAATGGAATACTCAGTTTTTTACAAGAGACTATTTAAAAAGAAATCTCTAATAGAAATTATAAAAAAATATCCAAAGAAACCTTGGAATTGGACTTATGTTTCTTGGAATCCCAATATTACAATGGAAATTATAGAGAAATATTTAGATAAACCTATTCCAAGTAGTAGAGAGCAGCACCCTTCAGCTGACTGGGAATGGCGTTGGAATTGGTATTTGATCTCAAGCAATCCTAATATTACTATGGAATTTATAGAGAAACATCCAGAGAAACCTTGGTATTGGAGGGGAATTTCTGAAAATCCCAATATTACTATAGAAATTATAGAGAAATATCCGAATAAATCTTGGAACTGGGATTGGATTTGTTGGAATCCTAACATTACTATAGAAATTATACAGAAATACCCAGAAAAGCCTTGGAATTGGGATTGTATTTCTATGAATCCTAACATTACTATTGAAATTATAAAGAAATATTCAAAGAAACCTTGGTATTGGAGGGGAATTTCTATGAATCCTAATATTACTATGGAAATTATACAGAAATATCCAGACAAACATTGGGATTGGAATTGGATTTCTCAAAATCCTAACATTACTATGGAAAATATAGAGAAATACCCAGAAAAGCCTTGGAATTGGGATTGTATTTCTATGAATCCCAATATTCAAATGAAAATTATAGAGAAATATCTAGATAAACATGTCCCGCGTAGCGGGCAGCCTTCGGCTGACTGGGATTGGGACTGGAATTGGAATTGGGATTGGATCTCAAGAAATCCCAATATTACTATGAAATTTATAGAAAAATATTCAGAAAAACCTTGGGATTGGCAGCGGATTTCTCAACATATCTCACCGCCTCATATTTTTCCGTTTTGATTTTTTTAAATTCTGTTTGTTTTTCAAATGGAATACTCAGTTTTTTACAAGAGACTATTTAAAAAGAAATCTTTGATGGAAATTATAGAGAAATATCCAGAGAAACCTTGGGATTGGGAATCGATTTCCTATAATCCCAATCTAACAATGGAATTTATCGAGAAATATCCGGATAAACCTTGGGAATGGTATTGGATTTCTTACAATCCTAACATTACTATGGAAATTATAGAGAAATATCCGGATAAACCTTGGAATTGGTATTGGATTTCTTACAATCCTAACATTACTATGGAAATTATAGAGAAATATCCGAATAAACCTTGGGATTGGCGGAGAATCTCTAGAAATCCTAACATTACTATGGAAATTATAGAGAAATATCCAGAGAAACCTGTCCCGCGTAGCGGGCAGCCTTCGGCTGACTGGGATTGGGATTATATTTCTATAAATCCTAATATTACTATAGGATTTATAGAGAAATATTCGAATAAACCTTGGGATTGGGATTATATTTCTGAAAATCCCAATATTACTCTGGACATTATAGAGAAATATTCGAATAAACCTTGGAATTGGGGAAGTATTTGTAGCAACCCTAACATTACTCTGGAATTTATAGAGAAATATCCAGACAAACCTTGGGATTGGAAGGAAATTTCTCAAAATCCTAATATTACTATGGAAATTATAGAAAAATATCCTAATAAACCCTGGGATTGGTATTGGATTTCTAGAAATCCTAATATTACTATAGAATTTATAGAGAAACCTCCGAATAAACCTGTCCAGAGTAGCGGGCAGTTTTCGACTGACTGGAATTGGTCGGAACTTTCCAGAAATTCCAATATTACTATGAAATTTATAGAAAAATATCCAGAGAAAACTTGGGATTGGACATGGATTTCTCAACATATCTCACCGCCTCATATTTTTCCGTTTTGATTTTTTTAAATTCTGTTTGTTTTTCAAATGGAATACTCAGTTTTTTACAAGAGACTATTTAAAAAGAAATCTCTACTAGAAATTATAAAAAAATATCCAGAGAAACCTTGGGATTGGAGTTATATTTCTTGGAATCCCAATCTTACTATGGAAATGATAGAGAAATATCCACAGAAATCTTGGAATTGGTGGTTTATTTCTTACAATTCTAACATTACCATTGAATTTACAGAGAAATATTCGAATAAATCTTGGGATTGGGCTTATATTTCTTACAATTCTAATATTACTATGGAAATTATACAGAAATATCCAGATAAACCTTGGAGTTGGGGTTATATTTCTGAAAATCCTAATCTTACGATGGAATTTATGGAAAACCATCCGAAAAAACCTTGGAATTGGACGGAAATTTCTAGAAATCCTATAATTACTCTGGATTTTATAGAGAAATATCCAGAGAAACCTTGGGATTGGAGTTGTATTTCTATTAATCCTAATCTTACAATGGCATTTATTCAGAAACATCCAGAGAAACCTTGGAAATGGCAGTATATTTCTAAGAATTCCAATATTACTATGGAAATTATAGAGAAATATCCGAATAAACCTTGGGATTGGGATTGGATTTCTATGAATCCTAATCTTACGATGGAATTTATGGAAAAATATCCTAATAAACCCTGGGATTGGCATTGTATTTCCAGAAATCCCAATATTACTATGAAATTTATAGAGAAATATCCAAAGAAAAACTGGAATTGGTCGGAACTTTCCAGAAATCCTAATATTACTATGAAATTTATAGAGAAATATCCAAAGAAAAACTGGAATTGGTCGGAACTTTCCAGAAATCCCAATATTATTATGGAAATAATAGAGAAATATCCAGAAAAGCCTGTCCAGCGTAACGAACAACCTATTTCTTGTAACTGGGATTGGGGTTATATTTCTCAACATATCTCACCGCCTCATATTTTTCCATTTTGATTTTTTTTTGAACCAAATGCTGAGGTTTTGACAAGAAATTTCTGAAATATCTCTATGTGTCATATATATTTCCATTTGTTTTTTTCAAATGGAATATAAAAAAATTCAAGCTATCATTTCAGCTTTTAAAGGACTATGACTCTCATAATTTAATAACACGAAATCCTTTGCTTCGAACTCATTTATAATTTCCAGATTTGTTTTCTCAGACAATTCCCGTTTTATCAGCAATCTTGGAAATTTAAACGGTGAACGTTCCAGTTGTTCTCTTACGGCTGTTTCATGGCTTTCGTATACATGACAGTCTCCTAAAAACATTATTAGTTCGCCTGCGAATTTTCCGGTTAGTTTAGCAACTATTTCTAACAGTAGGAAAGATGACGCAATATTAAAGGGAGTTCCAAGAAAAAGGTCTTGTGAACGGTTATAACATGTCATGTCCAAAGTATTCCCATCCACATAGAACTGTATAATCAGAGAATGACAAGGATATAAAACTCCTTGACTCGCCTGTTTGGGATTGAAAGTCGTCATTAGAATTCTACGAGAAGTTGGGTCGGTTCTTATCTCATTTATAACTTTTGTTAGTTGGTCAAAGCCACCCTCTATTTTTTCATTTGGATTACTCCAGTTATATTCGGAGTCAAAATGTCTCCATTGATACCCATACATAGGTCCCATTAAACCGTTAGTTTTCTCAGTGTTCTTTTTCCAGATATTTACCCCTTTTTCTTCCAATTTCTTGGTATCCGTATCGCCCCTGAGAAAAAATAATAATTCTTCCACAATTCCTCTAAAAAACATTTTCTTTGTTGTTAATAGAGGAAATCCCTCAACTCCGTAAAATCTCAGAACTTTCCCAAACCTTGAAAAAACAAAGCCATTTCTGGTCATTCTCTTTTCGCATGTTAAAACCTCTCTCAGCAAATTTTGATAAGAATGTTCAGAAGAATCGGCAGGTTCAAGCTCATAATGAATAAAGTCGTCATACTCAGTTCTTTTAATGGTTATAAATTTTTGAAAGTTAATATTAACAAAAACATCCGATGTGTATTCTTGTTTCATGACAGATAAATAGAGAGTTCGAATTTTTGTATAATATTTGTCCGAAAGGACTTGGTTGTATATCTCACCACCTCCTATGACCATTGGAACTTTGTCAGTATGGTTAGACATGGTGTCCAGAGTAATACCGTGACGATGTAAAACATAGACTGCTCTATTTTTTAACACTGGAAGAGCTGTTTTAGCACCTACAAAGCATGTTCTGTCTGTAGTTATTTTTCGAAACAATTTCAGTTCTTCCCTACATTCCCAAGGCAATTTTCCATTTAAACCAATTCCTTGATTTTTTGACATAGCTAGTATAACATCCATTTATAAATACAGTAGTCTATTTATAAATCATTTTTACAGATTAACAGATATTCGAACACAAATCCTGTACCTTTTGTTTTTTTCGACTGAAATTTTTTATATGGAATAGATATCAATGTAATTTCTGAAACATGTTCAAACATAATATTTAACAGAGTTTCAATATTCAATAAGCCTTCAGAAGAATATGAGACGCAACAGACTTGAACACAACTATTCGAAAATATATTTGAGAATAACTGACGAAAACTTTCTTTCACATTTTTTCTCTTGCAGAAATCGCTGATAAAATTATCAGGCCTTTGTCCAGTCTTGCCATGTAATTTGGGAGTGTCATTTTTGGCTATAGTATTTAACACATGATAATTACTGGAATATTGCCGTTTGTTATATGGACTGTCTAAATAAACCAAGTTTGCAAACTGAGTTTCTTCCAAAACATTTCCAAGATGATGGAAATGTTTTGTTTTCGAGTTTTTTATATATTTTTCACAAATTTTCGTAAAAATATTTAACACATTTTTTTTCGCAGAATTTTTTAGTTTTTTGAGAAAAGCCCCGTATACTGATGCGGTATTTGCTACTTTATCCGCAGCCATTATGAGACATGCTATTAGATAATTTCTAGTTTCCTTGTCAGATTCCTTGTCTATCTCGTTACGAATATTTCCTATCAGTTTTCCGTTTTGACAACTAAAGAACTGTCTTTTTTCAGAATATTCAATAGATATAAAGGTATTTGTCTCATTTATTTCTGTGTTTTTTGCAAGCCTGGTCAAAAAGGAATTAACTTGCTTTTCATCTACTCTGTTAAAATGAATAGATGAAATATACTGTGAATATATCTCAGTATCCACAGTCCTACATACTTTACAATTGAGAGTTTTTGACAGCTCGAATCCAATAATACCAGTACCAGAGAACAAATCGCATACAGAACTAACAGAAATATTGTTATTTTGAACAAACTTTTCAACCTCGAATACTATAGAATTGGATAGTTTCAGTTTACTTCCCAGATAGTTTAAAGTCATTTAGTAAAGTAATTTATAATTTTAAAATAAATGGACGATATTTTGAACGAATTTTCAGATAGGCTAAGTAGGATTCATATAAGTGATACAGAAAATACTGGGAATGACATAAATGTTCAAGATGGCAGGTATGTTCAAGATGGCAGGTATGTTCAAGATGACATGGATACACTAATTTCTGAGTTTCAAACAGCAAATGTCCATGACCAACAGGAAATGGAAGACCAGTTGAGACAGGAAATGGATTCTCTGGACGATTTGAATACACAACCGAATCCTACATGGGAATCTATGGAGTTATCTATTGAGTTATCAAGGTTTTCTGGAATGAATTTCACACAGGTAATGAGAAATGTAAGAAATATTTTGTTATTTTTCACAGACTTTCCGAAATTTATAGATTATTATAACCAAAATAATAACTCCAAAACAACACTGGTAATTTTATCCGGAAAACTTTATCTCATAAACAGTCATGGAAAAATTTTATAAAAATGATTTTTTGTAAAAAAGTGGTAAATATTAAATGGATGATGAAGACGGTCTAAGACATGTGAAAAATCGCATAGATTACTACAAAACTCTGGCTAAAACAAGGTTGGTAAGTATCAACAATCTCAAATTAAAACTTCAGTTCGAACAGTTCAAGAGCCGTCTTTATGAGAATTTGCTGAAACAATACACGCCTATTAATATTTCTGAACTTTTAAAAGTTGATGAAAATGGAATAAAAGTTTTTTTGGAAAAAGATACACCCATAACAGTATTTGAGAACATGGAAGAGAAAAAAACGTTTGTTCTGTCTAAACGTTGGAAAAAACCTCGCATGGAAGTTATTCCAGAAAATCCATGTGAAGAAGAGACAAAGGTTCTAACGGCCAATACCAATATGAAAACAATGGCTCACGATTTTGGGTTTGACACCATAAATATTGCAACAGTGGATACTCAACTCAATGATATCATACAGGAAATATCAAAGGCGCGAATAAATAAAAAAAATATCTCAGAATTACGTAAACTTCGGTTCTCTCTGTTAGGCCCTTTGAATGTCTCGGAATATAAACAAAAACTTTTAACAACAAATCATCGGTTGGAACTCGCCTTGCAAAAAAAGGCTGGAACTGATACAAAAAAACTGGAAGAATACATGTCGCTGTCCATGACTTCCTTGGATAAAAGACTGATTTATTACAGAAACTATTATGATACTCTGTTAGATATAGAGGAAATTCAGAGATATAAAAACTCTCTGATATTACACGAAAAACATTTTACAAGGTATATAACATTTTCCCTTGACACGTTATACGAAAAAATTTTTAATTACGGCATTGTCATTTCTTCGGTCAAGGAAATTTTGGAAAGAGTTCTGATAAATCCTAACGGGTTTAATAACATTGTTTATCTTGACAGAGAAACAAAAAAAGACAGCGAGACTAAAAAGGATAGTGAGTTTAATAAAAAAGATAATGATACCAAAAAAGATAATGAGACATCCCATTATTCTTTCTATACATTAGATAATATTGAAAATGGTGTTAGAAAATGGAAGATAGAATATCGGTTAGTTTCATTGTCTAAAACTCTGTCTATAAACATGATAAAATATTGTATAGATTTATACAGAAAAATTTACTTTGATTCTTTCAAGGATAATAAATACCGAGAACATATAACAGTCCCCATTGTTGAAAACGACTGTTCCCAGCTTTTGGAAAATATTTCTGTTCTTGCAAAGAAAAAAAGTTTCTGTTTAATGGTTCAGGCAATTATACGAGAAAAATGCCGAATAAAACCAACAACCCAAGACAAGTTTGATTTTACATCAGATGACAAGGTAAATAAACGAAATTTTATATCAGAAACTGACGACCTTACAGAAATAAACAGTTGTATCAAAAGAATTTTTGATGATATCACATCTGACGAAATAGCTGTGATATGTCAGAAACTTGTTTAAAGTATGAATTATCAACCTTATAAACCTTATAAACAAACTTATTTTTCCAATAATTTGATGATATCCAAACCTTCCACCCCCATATTACCTAGAGAACCCATGTTTCCCAACATTCCTGTGAGAGACATGAGAATTGCTGAAACATCGGGTTGTTCCTGACCATTATCTATAGAGTTAATAACATTTAACAGTATTCCAATTGTTTTCTTGGCTTCTTCGTCCATGTTTGGATTCTTTTTCTCAATATTTCGAATAAGGTTTCTTATAGTTCTCATTATTTTGGGAAAGTCCATGTTTTTAGACCCAATGTTTGCCTGAAAACCTGCCATGAGTTCATTCAGAGCTCCAGAACCCATAAGAGCTGTTATATTATCCATTGGGGATAACTCGGGGTTTATTTTACCTTCAAATTTTGACGCCATGTCTGTAAGAAAACTCAAATCCTCGAGATTTACGTCTTCGTTCGCATTGCTATCATTATTTTCATTATTTTCATTATTTTCATTATCCTTGTTCTCTGTAAGTTTCCCAAAATTTACATTCGAAACACACCGATTTCCAATATTTATCAGATGTCGCCATATATTTTCCTTTGAATCCTCAGAAGCTACAGAAAAGATTGGTGCAAGGTCTACAAATATTCTGTCGGAATACTCAATTTTTAGTTCGATCATTTTTGATATTGACATTTCCCGAATACCATCTTGATTCCTTTCACAAAACCTTTTAAAAATCTCTGTATGTTTTTCTACAGCCTTTACGTAAGAAATTTCAGTATTGGTTATTAGGCGATCATATAATAACAGAGATTTCTGTTTCTTTCCAAACTCGCTTGATAAGTCGTTAATAAAATTACGACATGCTTCAAATGCACTAGTTAAATTGGATGACATTTATTCGGTGTATATATTTTTTAAAACAAATTTAAAAAAATTCCACATTTTTTTAAACATGGAACAAACAATAAAAGAATTTCTCTTTACTCGTAACAGAAATTCTGCGTTAAAAATACTTGATATATGTGAGACTGAAAAACTGAATTCTTTGGGAAGTATATTATCTCTGTATTTTATGAATATATTTGCATGTCCCAAACTGATGTTTTATGAGAAAAAATTTACTGGCCAAGACGCGTCAAATTTGATTCATATTACAATGGACCATTCTCTGGCTCATTCCATTGTTAAATATCAGTTTGAAAACTTTGATAAAAATGCCGACTTTACCAGTTATAACATCGAAATTGTAGAAAAAATAAAAAAACGCCCAAACAACCCACTTCCTCTAATAACTCTAACAATAACTACATGCAAGAGGTATGACCTGTTTGTTGCAACAATGAACTCATTTCTGAATTGCTGTCAAGATTTACTGAGAATAGATTACTGGATTTGTGTGGATGACCATTCAGAGGAGCAAGACATTGAGAAAATGAGACAATTATATCCATTTCTAACAATTGTTCCAAACCCTATAAAAGGTCATGCGAATTCCATGAATATTATAAGGGACGTTGTTCAAACTCCCTATATATTTCACATGGAAGATGACTGGAAATTTATTCAAAAAAGAAATTACATTACTGAGTGTATGACAGTTCTAAACTCAAATGATAACATAGGCCAGTGTCTTTTAAACAGAAACTATGCAGAAGTAAATCTTGACTGTGTTGGTGGAATTCCCTGTGAAATTAACGGAATTCGCTATTATATACATGAACATGCGAAAAATACTGAGGAGCAACAGACTTTTAACAAAAAATACTCGGGTGGTGTTAATTGTGCGTATTGGCCACATTTTTCGTTTCGCCCATCCCTTGTTAAACGTAATGTTTATCTAGAATTTGGCAAGTTTAACTACGACGCGGCACATTTTGAGATGGAATACGCGCGTAAATATTCAACCAAATATGTTTCAGCCTTTTTGGAAGGTATTTACTGTCTACATACCGGAAGACTCACATCTGAGATTCATGACAAAACTAAACTGAATGCGTATATTCTGAATGGGGAGACTCAATTTGTGGAAAAACCGTTAAAAGCAACGGAATGGATGCAAACGTTTGTTATTAACATGGATAGACGACCAGACAGATGGAATGAATTTTCCAAACATTCCGCGTTCAAATGTTTAAACTACACCAGATTTCCAGCTATAGACGGAAATCTATTGATACCTTCAGCGCGTCTGAATAAAATTTTCGAAGGAAATGACTACCGAATGAGAAAGGGTATAGTTGGATGTGCACTATCTCATATTCAATTAATGATAAACCATTTGAAACAGAATACACACGAATTTCTGTGTGTTCTGGAAGATGACGCAAAACCTATAGTTTCCGATGAAATATTTAAAAAGGTTGTCATGGATATTTTTGGAATGGATTTTGATTTATGTTATCTCGGTCATCACTGTTGGAAACCTGAAAATAATACATCAAAAAATGGAATTACCTTTATGAAAGCAAGTTCAAAGCAAGCTCTGGAATATTCCATGGGAGGAACTACAGGTTATATCATATCAAGAAATGGATGTGAAAAGTTATTGAATTTTATAGAAATCCATGGAATGACCAACGCGATAGACACAATACAACAGAAAAGCGGGGATATTCTGAATCTTTATTACACAGTTCCCTCTATAATATTCGCAGATGTATATACACTAACAAATTCGAATGTGGATACTGACATACAAAAAAATCATACGAGTTTGTATGATGAAACTATAGGAATGACTGAAAATCGTCTAAAAAATCATGGAGAATATGACATTTCGAAGGTATTAAAATATCGCAATTTTTTGTCCATTGGAGATAACACACATGTCTCTGAGGCTCTGTGTTCAAGGAATAACCTGTTTGATTTGATAGAGGATTCATCTCTTGAGACAAATCTGTTAATATTGGAAACCATCTATGACATGACGGAAACTGAGATAGAAAGTTTTGTAAAAGATTTCACGGATGTATCCAAGGGAACCATATATGTTCAAAATTGGAATAACCGAACAGTATTTAAAAATACAATGTTTTCTGTTAGTTTTCCTCATGAGGATATTAATGACTTGTTTCCTATATACCTCAAAAAATTTTTGTCTTTTCAAAAAATGGTAAAGGAACCAAACGTTATTTTACTACATTCCTCAAGAATTTCCAAAATACCAAAAGTGGATTTTTTGAAAAAACACAATATTCCATTTTTTAACATTGCTGTTGAATTTCCCGAACATCTCGCGGCTTCTGAATGGACACCTAAAAAGATTCATTATGACCAAAACATATACCGTGTAGCTGTCCAAAAGAGAATACAAAATTTTATTGAAAATTTTTAAACAAATTTTATCGAAAATTTTTAAACAAATTTTTTAAAAAATGATTTTTAAAAAAAATTAAAAAATAGTAAAAATAATGCAGCAAACAACGAAATGCGACAAGGGATGTTGTTATATTTATTCTTGTGAATATCCCAAAGATGACAAGCGAATTTTTGTAAAGAGAAAAAAATCTGGAGTTTTATTACATGACAAACTAACCAATAAAATACTGTTAGTTCAGAGTCGAGGTCTTTATTGGGGACTTCCAAAAGGTTCCTGTGAAGAAGGTGAGGATTTTATAGATTGTGCTATACGGGAGGTTAAAGAGGAAACTGGTATATTGTTAGAAAAAAGTCAATTAACAAACCCAACAAAAATAATGGATAACGCCGTCTATTATTATTCAGAAATTCCTGAAACGACTGTTAAAGTTCAAAAGAAAACCTTGGGAAAAGATTCAAATGGTTTAAATGAGACAAACTGGGAAACTGGTGTTATCTCTGGACTGAAAAATCTCATTGACCTTAAGCCTGTAATAAATGACGCAAACGCTATAACATGGATAAACGTGGATTGTTTGAAAAAAATGATCAGAGATGAAAAAATGATATTAAATAGACATAGCCGTCAAATGATAAAAATATTCTGTAAATAAATCTATAAATAAATCTATAAATATTTTCAAAATGATTTTTGAAAAATTATTTGGTACTAAAAAATGGAAAAAAGTAAATATCGCAAAATGAATCCAGTGGAGCATGTATTGGCTCGTCCAGAGATTTATGTTGGGTCCATGAGACTACGAAAAACATTCGAATATATCCAAACTTCCAATGGAATCATATCTGGAGGGGATAAAGGGCGAGATATCGGAGAATCTGTGGATGTTGTGGACGGACAAGATGCTGTGGATATCGCAGACGAAACTGAGATTATTGAGAAAAAAGAGATTGAAATATCCCCAGCATTTGTTCGTATATTTATAGAACCTCTGTCAAATGCTATAGATAATTTAGCACGAAGCAATAAAGAAGGTATAAAAATGACAAAAATCAGTGTTGAAATAGACAGAGAAACTGGTTTAACTACTATAACAAATGACGGTGCTGGTATTCCCATTGAAAAACATCCAGAATACGGCTGTTATAATCACACAATGATTTTCGGAGAGTTATTTACCGGTTCAAACTATAACGATAAAGAAGACAGGTTCGAAATCTCAGGTCTGAATGGAGTTGGAGTTAAACTGACATGTATATTCTCTAAACTTTTCACGGTGGAAGGGGTAGATAACAAAAAGAAATTTACACAGACTTGGAAAAAAAACATGAGTAAAGTCTCAGAACCTTTAATTGAAAAATCTAAACTAAAAAAAGGATATACGAAAATATCGTTTATTCCAGATTTTTCGAGATTTGGATTGGAAGGTTATAACGAGAATATTATCGCACTGTTTAAAAGGTACCTATCTGATACAGCCATGATAACAAGGTTAAGAGTAAGTTTCAATGGTTCTGTTATTCCGGTTAAAAATATAAAAGATTACGCTGGGTTATATTCACTGTCTGGATTGGAAGAGTATTTTACAGTTGAAACCGAAAACTGTAGAGTTCTGTTAACTTCCAATACATCCGGTGAATTTGAGACTATTTCTTTTGCCAACGGTATCTACACACCTCTTGGAGGAACCCATGTGGATTCTTGGACAGAAACTCTTCTTCGTCCAATAGTTGAGAAATTTAACAAACCAAAGAAACCATCTATAAATATATCAGATGTTAAAAAATTTTTTCGTTTGTTTGTTGTTGCATCTGTGATAAATCCACGGTTTGAGTCTCAGTCTAAACTGAAACTTGAAGAACCTGTTATAAAATCATCCATAGATATTAAGGCGATTAAAAAAATATTAAAATGGAAAGTTATTCAAAAAATAGAAAATGTTATAAAAGGCAAGGAACTATCCTCTCTCAAAAAAAGTGAGAGAAAAAAACGCGGCTACGAAAAGGTTAAAGGATTGGAACCGGCAAACAACGAAGGTGGAAAAAAGGGTCAAGATTGCACACTCATTCTTGTTGAGGGAGATTCAGCAAAGACATATGCGATAACTGGAATTCAAAAGGGAGCTTTTGGAAAAGTGGGAAGAGATTGGTTTGGAATAATGACTCTTACTGGAAAACTGTTAAACTGTAGAAATGCAACAATATCTTCTATAGAAAAGAACAAGGTTATAGAATCTATAGTAAAGGCTCTAAATCTTCAATACGATCTGGATTACCAATTGGAAGAAAATTTTTTGAAACTGAGATATGGCAGAGTAATGGCTATAACCGACGCAGATGTTGATGGAATTCACATTTCTGGACTTTTACAAAACATGTTTCATGTGCTTTTTCCATCACTGTTATTACGAAAGGAAGCTTTTTACACAAGCATGCAAACTCCCATTGTGAGAATTTACGGAAAAACTGACAGATTTTTTTATGACGAAAATGAATACAAGGAATACCTTCAAAAAAATCCCAAAACTACAAACAAAAAATATTACAAGGGATTGGGAACTTCCAACGATGATGAAATTCTTGAGACTTTTGCTAAAAAAATTGTTCGGTTTGAAATGGATGAAAAAGCAAAGGATAGTTTTGACAAGGCTTTTCACTCAAAAATGGCTAACCTTCGCAAACAGTGGATATCAACTCCTCCCAAAGATTCTGTTCTTAAATGGAAAGGAAATAAAGTTGAACAGCAAACTATAACATTTTCAGACTTTATAGATACTGAGTTAATAAAATACTCAATAGACGACTGCAGCCGTAGCATTCCAAATATAATGGATGGTCTTAAACAGGGACATCGGAAAGTTCTCTATACCATATTTAAAACTCCTTCTCTGAAACATTCTGGAAAAACAATGAAGGTAGCTCAAGTAGCAGGACTTGTTGCTTATGAGACAGAATACCATCACGGTGAACAGAATTTACACGGAACTATTATAGGAATGGCGCAAAATTTTGTGGGAAGTAATAACATTCCTCTGTTAGTTCGTGATGGAGCGTTTGGTACAAGAAATGCTGGTGGTAAGGATGCAGCAAGTGGTAGATATCCTCTAACAAAACTAGAAAAAATAACTAGGCATATATTCCATCCAGATGACGATATTCTGTTGACATATACTGAAGATAACGGAAAAACTGTAGAACCTGAGTTCTTTGTTCCCATAATTCCAATGATACTTGTTAACGGCTGTATAGCTGGTATTGGCACTGGATGGTCCTGTTCAGTTCCAAATTATAATCCCAGAGATATTATTGCTCTCATAAAGGTATGGTTGGACAAAAAAGATTCTGGTGAAATAACAACCCTTCAAGATTACTCTCTGGATCCTTACTATGAAGGTTTTACCGGTAAAATAGAAAAAGAAAATGAAAAAAAATATGCAACCTATGGAATTTTAAAAAATAACATAATATCTGAGCTTCCTATAAAATGTTGGACAAATGACTATACAGAACATTTGGAAAGTCTGAGAGAAGAAAAGAAAATAATGAGCTATAAAAATTACTCAACACCAACAAGGATTCGTTATGAATTGAAACCTGTAAAAGATACAGTGTTAAGTTTGGAGGATTTAAAACTGAAAACTTGCATCTCAATCTCTAACATGATGTTATTTGACGAAACGAAAAAGATTCGAAAATTTTCCACTGCACAGGAAATTTTGGAAACTTTTTGTGAAATTCGTTACGGGTATTATGTTAAAAGAAAGGTACATAAACTGGAACAATTGGAAAGACTGTTAAAATTACTTGCCAACAAAAAAAGATTTTTGGAATATATCCGAGATGGGAATATAAAATTGTTTGTGAAAACTAACGGAAAAAAAGAATCCAAAAAGACAGAAGAAATAATAACTGAGTTAGACGAGATGAAATTTGACAGAGTTGATGAAAGTTTTGATTATCTGTTTAAACTTGAGATTATGCATATAACTGCTGAGAAAATAAACAAGTTGGAAAATGAAATAGTAAATAACAGAAATGAAAGGGACTTGCTGTCAAGTACCAAAGAATCGAATATTTGGAGGAACGATTTGGAAGAATTGGAAAAATATCTAAAATGATTTTTTTAATTTCTGTTTGTTTTTCAAATGGAATACTCAGTTTTTTATAAAAGATTGTTTCAAAAGAAATCTCTGATGAAAATCATAGAGAAATATCCAGAGAAAAACTGGGATTGGAAATGTATTTCTCGAAATCCTAATATTACAATGGAATTTATAGAGAAATATTTACAGAAATTTATTGATAAAAATGCTCTTGTGTGGGATCATATTTCTGGAAATCCTAATCTTACAATGGAAATCATAGAGAAATATTCAGAAAAACCTTGGAATCGGTATGGAATTTCGATGAATCCCAATATTACTATGGAAATCATAGAGAAATATTCAGATAAACCTTGGGATTGGCGTTGGATTTCTCGAAATCCTAATCTTACGATGGATTTTATAGAGAAATATTCAAATAAACCTTGGGATTGGTATAGGATTTCAATGAATCCTAATATTACTATGGAAATTATAGATAAATATTCAGAGAAACCCTGGAATTGGCCTTGGATTTCCTATAATCC